>Ga0209633_10005179_pt1 | contig 11520 bp, 11 predicted proteins | sample Cruoilmetagenom1_FD_187290 | JGI IMG/M metagenome (GOLD analysis project Ga0209633, IMG submission 187290) | Oil polluted marine microbial communities from Coal Oil Point, Santa Barbara, California, USA - Sample 1 (SPAdes) (version 2) | ecosystem: Environmental > Aquatic > Marine > Oil seeps ... | reverse complement strand
TTTATTATAAATAAAAGACAACTGGTTTTTCTTTGCTGTATCCAGCGTAGCACAGCCATCAACCTCATCTATCGGGTTTCCGGAGAGTTCAGCACCCAACTCTTTTGCAAGATCTTTCAGCGATACCTTCAGCATATTAATTCTTTATCAAACCACTTAACGACACAGATTTATTTGGCTAGTTGCTGTTGAACTTTGTTCGTAATATCAACATTTTTACTAGCAAAAACGACACCGTCATGTAAAACAAGATCAAACTTTTCAGACTCTGCAAGACTTTTAATAGCTTCAAAAACCAAACGCTGTAATTTAGCTAACTCTTCATTTCTTCTCAAATTGAAATCTTCTCTAAACTCATCTTGATTCCGTTTTAGGTCACGTTTTCTTTCCAATAATGTACGTTGTAGTTTTCTGCTTTCAGCTTCACTCATAAGCTTTGCATCACGCACAACCTTTTCTTCTAACTTTTTGATTTCCTTTTGGCTAACCAATAAACGTTTATTTCTAGGGGAAAACTCCTTTTCAAGTGCAATTTTTGCTTTCTCAGCCTGTGGAGCTTTTTCAAGAATTTTTGCAACATTTACAAAACCCACTTTAACCTCAGCCGCTTGTGAAAGGCTAATAGATGCCGTCATAAGTAATGCAATTAATACAATATTTTTACAAATTTTCAAAGTGTTCTCCTAAATTAAATTTAATTTTCTAAATTGCTGAACCAAACGAGAATTGGAATGACTGTAACTCATCACCTTCTTCATCATTCAAGGGAGTAGCAATACTAAATGATAGTGCCCCAAAAGGTGACAGCCATTTTGCAGATACTCCAAATGAATACCTCAAGCTACCCACATCAAATTCACTATCGAAAACATTACCCCCATCGACAAACGTACTTAAACGAACCGTTTTACTATCAGGTGCAAAAGGGACGGGGAAGATGTATTCAATATTTCCAACTATCCTTACATTACCACCGGTAGGGTCATTGAAGATATCACGAGGACCTAGTGTATTATCATCATAACCACGTACAGAGCCTTTCCCTCCCGCATAATAATTTTCAAAAAATGGGAAACTGGCATCACCATATGATTCACCATAACCTACATCACCATTCAAATAAAGTGTCGTATGGCTGGTCACAGGAAAGTATTGTTTTTGATTGTAAGATATTTTATAAAACTCTAGATCAGATAACGGCACTGTCACCTCACCAGACAACCTTTTAGAGCCACCACGTGTGGCAAAGATTGCCCTATCTCTAGTATCTGTCCCCCAGACCGCAGAGAGTTTTAAGTTAGTATATGAATCACCGTTTTCTCTAACAAATTCATTGATCTCTCCAAAGTAAAAACTATCATCCAACGTAAGCGAGGTAAATTCTAAATCCAGCCCCAGACCAATTTTATCACTTTCATTTAACGGAAAGCCAAAGTTGACGCCTGTCATAAACGTTTCAGACTCATAGTCTACTGTATTGGCATCTTCTGTATCAGTCGTTCGGTAACTAACGTTAAAGCCTCTACTAACGCCATCTAGTGTGTAATATGGATTCGTATAACCTAGGCTATATAAGGTATTGACTGAACTATTATTAAAACCGGCGCTAACTCTTTTTCCGGTTCCTAAAAAGTTATTTTGGCTGATGCTCGCATTTAAAATTAACCCTTGAGATTGAGAAAAACCAGCACCTGCCATAATATTACCTGATGACTTTTCTTTAACCGTATATTTAACATCAACCTGATCTGTTGTACCTGAAACCGGCAAGGTTTCGATATCTACTTCATCAAAGTGACCTAAACGTAATAAACGAGATTTTGAATGCTCAACCGTTGACGTCGAAATAGCAGACGCCTCCATTTGTCTTGACTCTCTTCTTAACACCTCATCACGTGTTTTAGTATTTCCTTGCATAATAAGCCGACGAACATAAATACGTTTCCCAGGATCAACGAAAAAAGTAACTTTAACTGTGGCTGTGTCAGAATCAATTTCAGGAATCATATTAACATTAGCGAACGAATAGCCGGAATGTCCTAAAATCTTTGAAACATTTTCTGAGGTTTGCGTCGCTTTTTTTCTTGAAAATACATCGCCTGGCTGCACTGCAACATAAGGAAGAAGTTTATCTGGATCTAAAATTAACTCACCAGCAAGCTTAACCTCACTCACTGTGTGGACCTGACCTTCTTTTACATTAATAGTAATGTAAATGCCTTGTCTGTCAGGCGTAATAGAGACTTGTGTTGACTCAACCTTGAAATTAATAAACCCTCTATCCTGATAAAAGGAGCTTAGACGTTCCATATCAGCCGATAGTTTTTGTTTTGAGTAACGATCGCTATTACTATAGAAAGACGTTAATGTTGGCCCCGTTAATTCAAAATCATCGGTAATGTCTTCATCAGTAAAAGCTTTATTACCAACAATATTAATTTTTTTAATACTCGCCGCAGTGCCCTCAGTTATTTCTAACAAAAGAGCTACTCGATTTCTTTTTAACGGGCTTACTTTAGTTTTAATTTCTGCTGAGTATTTACCATTATTGTAATATTGCTGCAGAAGTTCATTTTTTACTTTATCAAGCATCAAGGGATTATAAACACGCCCCACTGCTAGCCCAATATCTGAAAAAGCTTCAAAAATCTTTTCTGATTCAATATCCTCATTTCCCTCAATATCAATTGAGGTAATAGCAGGACGCTCCTTCACATTAATAACTAAACTATCACCTTCTTGATCAACACTTACATCACTAAAAAACCCCATCTGAAAGAGTTCACGAATAATGTTTTCAGATTTATTATCATCAAGTTGCTCGCCTACTTTTACTGTTAATGCATTAAACACAGCACCCGCAGTTATACGTTGTAAGCCATTAATCTTAATATCTTTTATCAGAAATGGTTCGATAGCTAGCGCAAAACCTGACATTGTAAGGAATGAGGTGAGCAAAATAAGGCTCAATATTTTTTTTAAATGATTAATCACAATGGGTAAGATTTTATGCCAATTTTATTTTATTGATCGGTGCAGTATAGATAAATCAACTGATGGACTCAATACGAAATACTTATTAAGATGCAATTCTGTTCAAGTCCAGCATTAATGCCAACAACATAACGGCCATCAATACAAACACGCCTACTCTCATCGCAATATTCTGTACTGACTCGGGCACTGCTTTTCCACGTACTGCTTGTATAAAATAAAACAATAAGTGCCCGCCATCAAGCATGGGAATAGGTAATAGATTTAACACACCTAAACTGATACTAACAAAAGCAAGAAACTTTAAAAAGGGCACTATGCCTATTGATGCTGATTGACCAGCATATTTCGCCAAACTGATGGGGCCACTTAGATTATCAACCGAAGCACGTCCAACTATCATTTGCCCAATCATCTTTAATGTTAACCAAGAATACTGCACTGTTTGCCTAGCCGCTTCTACAACGGCTGCGATAGGATTCAAAGAATAATAACTATAGTCACTATCGTTAACCTCCTTAGGCAATAAAACTGACACTCCAATTCTTCCAAATGTTTGATCCCCTTCGTTAACAAGAGAAGGTGTCAACTCAAGGGTCATCAAGTGCCCAGCCCTTTCAACATTAACCATTAATAGTTTATTAGGGTGCGAGCGAGTTACCTTAACCCACTCTTGCCAACTACTCACTAAAACACCATTACTAGAGACAATCAAGTCACCTGATTTCAAGCCAGCTTGATCAGCAGGACCACCTTTAATGACCGTATCAACTAACGGTTTAAGTTGGGGTATCGCAGGTCTAATCCCAAGTTTTTTACCTATTTCGTTGGCTTCGGGCATATCTTGCTCAAAAAAGTCCAGTGTTAATATTTCAAATCGACCATCATTTTTATTAACCGTGATATCAACAGAGCCTTGATCAAGAATACCACTCGTAATCGCCCCCATTGCTACTCGCCAAATGGTCGCAGAACGCCCATTAACCGCTGTAATTTCATCGCCAGATTCCAACCCTGCTTGAATAGCAACTCCATTTTTATCAAGCTCTCCTACTATAGGCTTTAAACCTTTCTCACCTACCACTAAAATAAGCCAAAAAATTAGGAAAGCAAAAATTAAGTTTAAAACAGGCCCTGCCAAAACAATTAAAATCTTGCTGGCCAAAGGTTGGTTATTAAAAGCAGCCGGTTTCTCATCATCAGCCACTTCTACCTCAGACTCATCCAACATCTTGACGTAACCACCTAAGGGAATAGCCGCTAAAACATACTCTGTTGGATCACCTTTCCTATAAAAACTAAATAATGGCTTACCAAACCCTACTGAAAAACGTACAACCTTCACGCCACATCGACGGGCGACCCAAAAGTGACCAAATTCATGGACAGTCACTAAGATGCCTAGCGCGATAATAAAGGCGCCACCATTTATGAGCAAACTCAATAATGCATCCATTACAAAGCCTTAATTCGTTGATGAGCAAGCGATCTTGCTTCTTGATCAGCTTGCCAAACCGAATCCAAGCTATCGACAGGCGTAATAGGTAGTTGATTGAGCACTGTATCAATAATTGATGGAATGTGGGTAAAACTCATTTTGCCTTTCAAGAAAGCCTCAACAGCTACTTCATTAGCCGCATTCAAAATAGCCGGTGCTGTCCCTTTTATTGCCAGCGCATCATATGCTAATGCTAAACAAGGGAAACGATCCCTATCAGCGCATTCAAACGTTAACGTATTATTTTTAAAAAAATCTAAAGCAGGAACACCGCTTTCTATCCGTTCCGGCCACGCCAAAGCTTGAGCAATTGGAGTCCTCATATCCGGATTACCAAGCTGTGCCAGCACAGACCCATCAATATAATCAACCATTGAATGTACAACACTCTGACGATGTATAACGACTTCTATTTGCTCAACTGGCAAATCGAATAGGTAACTCGCTTCAATCACCTCAAGCCCTTTGTTCATCATAGTGGCTGAATCAACCGATATTTTTTTCCCCATCGACCAATTTGGGTGCGTACAAGCTTGCTCTGGGGTTACTGCACTTAACTCACTTAGCGAATGATCAAGAAAAGGCCCACCTGATGCGGTCAACAGAATTTTTCTTATCCCTTTTGCTGGTTGTCCAGATTGATAACCAGCTGGCATGCATTGAAAAACAGCATTATGCTCACTATCCAACGGTAATAAATCCACCTTATGTTTTTTTACAGCTGACATAAATAAATCACCGGAAATCACCAAGGCTTCCTTATTAGCGAGCAAAATCTTTTTTTCAGCTTCGATGGCACTTAAACAAGGTAATAAACCTGCCGCACCGACAATCGCCGCTACTACAACATCAACCTCCTCTAACTGTGCGACATACCGAAGTGACTCCTCACCCGATAGCACTTTTGTTTGGGATGCCTCCGAATGGTGTAACTTACTCTCTAATAAATCAGCCAATTCAGGCGTGGAAACAACAGCATATAATGGCTTAAATTTAACACATTGCTGGAACAACCGGTCAATATTATTGTTAGCTGTTAACGCGATAACCGTGTATGAGTCTGCGTTAAGTCGTAGGACATCTAAGGTACTTACACCAATGGAGCCTGTTGAACCTAGGATACAGATATTTTTCATGATTTATTTTAAAGCCAAGTTAAACAAGCAACGAAAAAAGGACCGGCTGCGAGCAAACTATCAATTCTATCCAAAACTCCGCCATGACCCGGCAACAAGGTCCCACTATCCTTAACCTGTGCTCTCCTTTTAAGAAGACTCTCAAAAAGGTCGCCATATACTGATACTAAAACAACAGATAAAGATATCATTAAGAAAAGCAAAGACGGTTTGAAGCCAATATAGTCGGCAGAAAAATATGCGAACACAAGACAAACAATGACCCCACCTATGACACCTTCAATTGATTTCCCTGGGCTAATCTGAGGCGATAATTTGATCTTTCCAAAGGCTCTTCCTGAAAAGTAAGCACCTGAGTCAGCAATCCAAATTAATAACATTAAATACATCAGTAATGACGCCCCACCCTCAATATCAATTCTAAGATAGTAAAGAGATAAAAATGAACTACCAAGCACGACATAACCTAGCAAAACCATGACTATCCTATTTTGCTTCAGTTCTAAAATCTTTGACGGCACTAAAAGCAAAAGAGCTACTATCATCAACCAAAAACAGAACATGAGCCTCATTACGATATCCACCCATAGCGTATTAAGTATAGACAGACCGAAACCCGTCATCACAATACTCAGTGAATATATAAATTGGAGCTGTTTATTTGAAACATGGCTAAGAGATGCCCATTCCATTGCCGCAATAAAAAAAACAACACTGAGAAAAACAACAAAAAACAAATCAGGTGAAAACAAAACCAACCAAACAACTAAAGGTATAAGGGCAATAGCCGTTAAAACTCTTTTTCCCAAAGAATTCATGATGTTAAAAGCTCCTAGATAAATCAAAAGAGCGCAAGAAATGCGTGGACAAGGTTACCCCCCCTTTACAGTTAGCAAGCTATTATTTGCTCACCTGTGCGACCAAACCTACGTTGCCTTAATGAAAAATCCTTAACCGCTTTGTTAAACTCATTTTCATCAAAATCAGGCCACAACACATCCGTGAAATAAAGCTCTGTGTAAGCCAGTGGCCACAATAAATAATTACTAATTCGTTTCTCACCACCTGTACGGATGAATAAGTCAGGGTCAATCAAGTCGCGTGTGCTCAAATAATCTTCTATTTTCAAATCAGCGAACTGTTCCGGTGAAAGGTCTTGGTTATAACTAACCGTCAACATAGCCTGTGTTGCTTGATCTATATCCCATTGTCCACCATAATTTGCCGCAATCACAAGATGCAGACCTGTACAGTCTTTGGTCAACAACTCAACCTCTTTAATCTTATCTCGTAAGGTTTTAGAAAAAGCAGACCGATCACCAATAATACTAAGCCTAATATTATTTTTGATCATTTTTTTGGCTTGATTATCAAGTGTCGATGAGAAAAGCCCCATCAAAAGATCAACTTCTTTTTTAGGTCGCGACCAGTTTTCACTACTAAAAGCAAAAACAGTTAAGGTACTAATATTATTCTTAATACAACATTCAATCGTTTTTTTAAGTGAATCTACACCAGCCTTGTGACCAAAGGAGCGAGGCCTTTTTCGTTTTGTTGCCCATCGTCCATTACCATCCATGATAATAGCGATATGCTTTGGCATCCCATGTATTTCTTGCTCGTCTAAATTCTCTGCCAAAACAGTTCCTATTGTTTTTAATAAACTGCCAAGCAAAAGTAATTAGCTTGGCAGTTGAACGCATAGTAGCGTTTATATAAGCCTTTATTTAATCAATTAAAAAACCTTACATTGACATAAGATCAGCTTCTTTAATCTCTAAGTTTTTATCAACTTCTTTGACTTGCTCGTTCGTAATTTGCTGAATTCTCTCTTCACCCGTTCTAAGTTCATCCTCAGTCACCATTTTTTCTTTTAAGGCTTCTTTAAATTCAGAGTTAGCATCACGTCTTATATTTCTAATCGCTATTTTAGAGTTTTCAGCTTCAGCACGGACAACTTTAACAAGGTCCCGACGTCGCTCCTCAGTTAAGGGAGGCATAGGAACCCGAATAACATTACCTGCTGTTACGGGATTTAGACCTAAATCAGACTTCATAATAGCCTTCTCGATAGGTCCAACCATAGTCGCCTCCCAAGGCATAATGACCAAAGTTCTCGCGTCTTCAATATTAACCGTAGCCACCTGACTCAGTGGTGTGTCTACATTGTAGTAAGATACGACAATATGCTCAAGCAAACTAGGATGTGCTCTACCCGTACGAATTTTTGTTAATCCTTTTTTAAATGCCTCAATGGTTTTACCCATCCGTACATTAGCATCCTTAACAATATCATCAATCATAACAATTACCTTTTAGTTAACAAGTGAACCAATATCTTCACCCCTAACAACGCGATTAACAGCTCCTTTTTCAAAGATATTAACCACTCTTAAGGGCAGACCATGATCACGACAAAGCACCAACGCTGTCGCATCCATTACATTAAGTCTTAAATCAATCGCTTCATCAAAACTGATACTTTTTAAAAATTTTGCATCTTTGTTTTTAACTGGATCATCCGAATAGATACCATCCACCTTAGTCGCCTTAATCAACAATTCAGCATCAACTTCAATACCACGCAAACTAGCTGCGGAATCTGTCGTGAAAAAAGGATTACCTGTGCCAGCAGCAAAAATAACCACTCGTCCTTTTTCGAGATGCCTAACAGCACGTCTCCGTATATAGTCTTCACAGACCTTATTAATTTTAAGCGCCGACATAACGCGAACTGGCTGCCCTATAGACTCTAATGAATCTTGCATAGCGAGCGCATTAATCACTGTTGCTAACATACCCATCTGGTCACTTGTTACTCGATTAAGCACGTCGGAGGCCACTTCAGAGCCTCGTAGTATATTACCACCACCAATGACCAACCCTACTTCAACACCAGCATGACATAACTCTTTGATTTCTTCAGCTAGTCTAAGTACTGTTGCCCCGTCTATTCCACCAGCAGCATTGCCCATCAGAGCTTCGCCGCTGAGTTTCAGCAATATCCGTTTATAAGCCAGTTCACTCATAATATTATTCGCCCCGTACTTGTGCCATTACTTCTGCAGCAAAATCCTCTTCTTTTTTCTCAATACCTTCACCCACTTCAAAACGTACAAATGAAAGTACTTTAGCATTATTAGATTTTAATAATTTTTCAATCGTCACATCACCATCTTTAACAAATGGCTGACCTAGAAGCGTCACTTCTTTAAGAAACTTTTTGATTTTCCCAGTGATCATTTTTTCTATAATTTCAGCAGGCTTACCACTTTCTTCTGATTGACTTTTAAAGATTTCTTTTTCTTTTTCAATAACATCTTCTGGCACTTCACCTTCAGACACGCACAATGGCTTAAGTGCAGCAATATGCATAGCAATATCTTTAGCAAGCTCTACAGTACCGCCCTCAAGTTCAACCAGCACACCAATACGGTCACCATGCTTATAACTTCCAACGAGACTATTATTTGTTTTAATTTTATGGAAACGTCTAACACTCAAATTTTCGCCAATTTTAGCAATCAACGCACGACGCTTCTCATCCACACTAATACTGTCACCTTCCAGTGTGAAAGCATTTAACGCATCTACATTACTCACGTCATTGTTAACGATAGTGTTTGCAATAGCAGCCGTAAAGTTATTGAAGTCCTCACCTTTTGAAACGAAGTCTGTCTCACTATTAACTTCAACAATTGATACGGTTGAATTATCGCCAGATAAAGCAATACTAATAGTACCTTCAGCAGCAACACGGCCCGCTTTCTTATCAGCTTTAGCCATACCTGACTTACGCATTACCTCAATAGCAGCTTCTATATCACCACCTGTTTCAACCAATGTTTTTTTGCATTCCATCATGCCAGAACCCGTTCTTTCACGTAATTCTTTCACCATTGCTGCTGTTACACTCATTTTGAACCTCATTTATTTATTAATTGTAAAAACGCCCCCATTAGGAGGCGTTTAAATTTTACGATCATCACACCGCTTTACTAAACTTGATTTTACCGTTTAGTTTTACTTTGGCGCTGCTGCTTTGACATCTTCAGCTTTAACCGCCGCTTTTTTATCGATTGCTTTTGCCACTGCTTCGTTATTAACTAACTCTTTAATAACACTAGCTTTACCTTCTAAAATGGCAGCAGAAGCACTTTGACAATAAAGAGTCAATGCACGGATTGAATCATCGTTGCCTGGGATAACATAATCAATTAACTCAGGTTTGTTATTGGTATCAACAATCCCAATCACTGGAATACCTAATTTCCTAGCTTCTTTTATTGCAATTTTTTCATAACCAACATCTAAAACAAAAATTGCATCAGGTGGTCCTTTAAGATCTTTAATACCACCAACACTACGCTCTAACTTTTCAAGCTGACGCATAAACTTCAAGCCTTCTTTTTTGCTAAAACGATTCAAGCTACCATCTTCACGCATAGCTTCTAGTTCTTTTAAACGGTTGATTGATTTTTTAATGGTGCCAAAGTTAGTCAGCATACCGCCTAACCACCGGTGATCAACATAAGGCATTTTGCAACGTTTTGCCTCTTCACTGACTGTTTTGCGAGCAGATTTTTTAGTTCCAACAAATAAAACGGTTCCTTTGTTAGCGGCCAATCTGTTGATAAAAGTTAAAGCATCATTAAATAATGGAAGTGTTTTTTCCAAGTTTATGATATGAATTTTGCCACGCTCACCAAAAATGTAAGGGGCCATCTTAGGGTTCCAGTATCTGGTTTGGTGACCAAAATGAACACCTGCTTCGAGCATTTCACGCATTGTGATATTCGACATCTATTTTCCTTCTATTTGTTATAGCCAACCATAATAATGATTAGACTCGGGTTGATAACTACCACGTATCCCAAACGGTAACTTGAATAACAAGCACCCTACCGAATGTGCTAATACATGTGATCGTTGTTGCCAAAAGTGGCGACGCTTTATACCATTTTCCAATGGAAATATCAATTTAAAACGGTATACTCGTCAATTAAATTAATCCTGATAACACTTACATCATATTATGAGCGTCACTTTAAAAACACCTGATGAAATTGCGAAGATGCGCGTTGCTGGCCAACTTGCTGCCGATGTACTCGAAATGATAGCCGAACATGTTGTTCCGGGCGTGACTACAGATGAACTTGACAGCCTGTGCCATGACTATATGGTCAACGTTCAAAAGGTCATCCCTGCACCTCTCAATTACCATGGTTTTCCAAAATCTATATGCACCTCTGTCAACCATCAGGTTTGCCACGGAATACCAGGACCCAAAACACTCAAAAACGGTGATATTGTTAATATTGACATCACCGTCATTAAAGATGATTTTCATGGCGACACCAGTGAAATGTTTGTCATCGGCCAACCCAGCATTCTTGCAAAACGACTCATTGAAACTACACAAAAGGCAATGTACCTTGGCATTAGCTTAGTTAAACCCGGTGTTAAACTCGGTGATATCGGCCACGCCATTCAAAACTATGTAGAAAAAATGCGTTATTCTGTTGTACGAGAGTACTGCGGGCATGGCATAGGCCGAGTATTTCACGAAGAACCTCAAGTTCTACATTATGGACAACCTAATACAGGCATCACCTTAGAAGAAGGCATGACCTTCACCATCGAACCGATGATTAATGCCGGCAAACGGCACGTAAAAATGTTATCTGACAACTGGACTGTCGTCACAAAAGATCGCCGTTTATCCGCACAGTTTGAGCATACCCTTGCTGTCACAGCCACAGGCTTTGAGATTTTCACACTCAGAAATGAGGAAAAAAGCCAGCACATAAGCATTAACCATATTCCATCAGAGATATACAAATAATGACATCTAATATCATGCAGATAGACACTACCAAGCTTGATATACCG
>Ga0209633_10005178_pt1 | contig 11520 bp, 5 predicted proteins | sample Cruoilmetagenom1_FD_187290 | JGI IMG/M metagenome (GOLD analysis project Ga0209633, IMG submission 187290) | Oil polluted marine microbial communities from Coal Oil Point, Santa Barbara, California, USA - Sample 1 (SPAdes) (version 2) | ecosystem: Environmental > Aquatic > Marine > Oil seeps ... | reverse complement strand
TAACAATACCATCAAAATACACATGAGATAACGCACTAATAGTATCTAAAGATTGTGCGATGGGAGTGCCATTCATGTGGGTAATCTTAATGTCAGGTTTGGGTACTGCTAATTTCATGGCTGGGTCACCAAATGAAAAGATGAAATAACGTTGTGATGTGCCAATGGATGCGTTTTTAACTAACCTTAGATTCTCACTAATGCTATGAGTTATGTTATCAAACTCTAATAATCTATTAATTAATTTTCGATTGATGGAATACCCTGTGTTTATGAAGATCTCTCTTGCAGTGGCAATATGATTGGCTGCACCACCATTTGGGTTTCTTATCACAAGTTCACCTGCTGTATTTGGTCTTAATGGATTATCAAAACGTGCAAATTCACAGGATATTACAATAAAAAGAGGCAGTGAATTTAAATTATTCCAAGCTTCAATTTCATGAGTTTCTAAAACTCTTTCTAAAGCCAATCCATCTTCACCACCATGTCCAAAATAATCAGCAAGAAGGACACCTCTTTCTATGGCATTGTTTATCGCTGTGTTTACTTCTGGATAACGAGATCCACCAGCAGAAATGACTTGCGGAAAGGCATCCATCCAAACTTTTTTTATGTTAAAGATAGTTTTATTTTGTTTAATTAAATCTGATAAGTATTCTTGTTTTTCCTGGAGTTGCTGGTCTGAGGATACACCGCTGGTTCCTCTAGGTACATCTATGTCATCAGCAATCATGAGGATTTGATTACGCCAATCACCTAAGGAGTTTTCATGATAATAATTCAAAATTTTTGCCGTGACTTCTGTTGCTTCATATTCTGTATTGATCGGTATTCTCGCAATTGCGACATCTTGTGTCTGTACAGTATCGTTGTCTAAATCGCCTTCTTGGTCATCACTTACGATTGCAAAGAAATCGTCTGTTACAAAAGAGCTTGTCATATTGTTGCTAATATATGACTCAAAAGCTGGGACTACACCACTATCATAGCGTATTCCTTTGAAATCAAAACTAGCATCACCATACAACAATATATATTGTAATCGAGGTTGTGAATTATCATAGAGATGCTTTACAAAATCTCTAATAGCCGTAATGTCTGTGCTGCCAGAACCAAACTCGTTATAAATTTGATATAAGGGTACTACTTTTACATTTAAATTGGAATTATCTCGATGATACTGTGCTAGTTCTTCTGCTTCATTCACTAAAAATTCTTTAGTGATGATTACATAATCTACATTTTCTAAAGCGTGTAAATTTTGATTTTGAACTCTTGGGTCACTCAGTTGATTTGGTGTGTAGTAATCGGCCTCATTGACAACGATATATTCTCTTAGAGTTCCACCATCTGCTATAAATGAAAAATGAGCATCAGTACTCTGATTATTGATGTTTTGAGGATTGATAAAATCAGTAACATCCCATACTTGAAAAATATTGTCAGCATTCTGAATATTGAATGAAACAGGATTTGGTGTATTTAAAACATCAAAATTTCTAAATGAAAACTGCTGCTCATCTACTAGTAAATGCTTTTTGCCAATAATTTCAATATAATCTAGATGACAGGTGGCAGATAAATCAGCATTATTATTATAGGATAGTTGAAAGTCTAAATTTTCTGAATTTAGGTTCACAGTGTTATTTGCTATGCTTGAAGTAGACTTATTATAGCCACTTGCAGCACTTAGATTTAGCGTGTATAAATTTTGATTGTTAACATGAACATTTAGTTCTGTAGCCACTGATGAGGCAGCAACTGCTCGAGTTTTTATGGTCAACGGAGTTGAACTGTCAATATTAGAAAAAACTAAATTGATATTCTGTTCGTTTTGTATGTCAAAGCCTTCCCCAAGCCATTCCTGACCAGCATTAAATAGGTTAGTTTGTTCTAACTCATGCACCATATAATCATCAAAATTCGTAATTTCAGTTGTTGCATTTTGTGTAATTACAGGTGCGTTTTCTATCCGTTTACCAGCCTGATTGCCTATATGAATAAAATAGGTGGCAGTATCAGAATAAATATTTTTTTGATGGGTTAAGCTTGTCAAGCTATTTTCATGACTCCAACTATCAGGTCCTTTGGCATAAAACAAAATATAATCATTACTGTCAAAGCTTTCATCTTCTTCACCATAGATATAAATAGCATTTTCTTGTAAATCATCGTGTCTAAAATCACCAATACGATAGGGTAATAATTGTCCGCCATTACCATATAAACTTAGATTTTTAGGGTTTATGTTGCTGGTGTTAACACCTAGGTTATTTAAAAACGACCGATTGATTTTGTACACACCTGTTGTGTCAACACTAAACTTATACCATTCTCCTGTGGCTAAGACAGAATTTGAAGCAGCTATTCTGGAAGTAGATTTTGAAGTTTGTGGAGATAAACTGTAATGAACTTCTAAAGAGATTATTTTTTTGTATTGATTGCCTTGTTTTATGATTGGTGATATCTGAAAATAAGCATGTGATTGATCCTTTGTAGTGTTTACTTGCATCTCAAAAACTGGCTCAGATGGAATGTTTTGTTTATTAACATTAAATAAAGCATCTACTGTAATGTTTTCATAAACGATGTTTTTGATTTCATAGTTAGAAACTTTATGGTTATTTGCAACTTGCCATTTCTCAACAAACGATGGGGTCATAGTTTGCATATCAACTGAATTTCCTATCACAATAGGCATATACAAAGATTGATTTTTATTGCTGTGTATCAATTCTTTGGCGTTCCATTCCAATTTAATTTTTTGAATTGAAATATCTTGAGAACTCACCATTAAAGTGAAGAAAAAGGCGAAATAAAATAGGTTTTGCTTCATCATATTCTATGTGCATAACGTTTGATAATTTTGAATAGTATACTTCGTTTGAAAAAAAATGATTGCTAATGCAAGAATAAATATAATAAATTACTTTTCCTATCGTTAGAAAGGTACTAGAGATGCTACAAATATTAAAACTCATAAAAATCTTGTATAAAATAAGATTTATTGTAAATTGCGTGGCTAAAAATATCTATTAATAGTATGATGAAATTATTCTTAAAATTGACTGTAATCGCAGTAACAGGGGTTAGTTTGGTAAGTTGTGGAGGTAAATCTAACAACGCATCTTTAACAGGATGGAGTGCCAAAGACATGGAGGCGAGTGGTTTTTCTACTTACAAAGAGTACAAATCTCAAAAAACGCCCCCAGGAATGGTACTTATCGAAGGCGGTACATTTACCATGGGTCATGTACAAGATGACGTAATGTTTGATTGGAATACGACACCACAAAAACAACAGGTTCGTTCATTTTATATGGATGAGACAGAAGTCACTAATCAAGAATATATATTCTATTTAGAATGGTTAGAAAAAGTTTTCCCTCCTAATAACGAGAATTACAAATACATATACGATTCTGCGTTGCCAGATACATTAGTGTGGAGAGATCGTTTAGGCTTTAATGAATCCTTAACAGAAACCTATTTAAGACATCCTGCCTATGCAGAATATCCAGTAGTAGGTGTAAGTTGGGTACAAGCAACTGACTATTGTAAGTGGCGAACAGATCGTGTCAATGAGAAAATACTAATGGATAAGGGAATTATTAAGAACTTATTTCAAATGGATTCGCTTCGCGTTGAAGGTAAAGATCACTTCGTAACAGATACCTATTTGTTAAACCCCAATTATATGTTTGATGGTGATTCTACTATTTATAAAAAAGGTTTACCGACTAAACAAGTCCGTAAAAGAGGTGCTGCAAGACCAGAAAGAGGTGCTTTTTCAGGAAGACATGTCAAGACTTCTGATGGTATTTTAATGCCAAAGTATCGTTTGCCAACTGAAACTGAATGGGAGTTTGCGGCTAAAGCACTTTCTGAAAATAGAGAGTATAACGATTTAAGAGGTCGTAAAAAATTCCCATGGAATGGTCGTTATACAAGAAATAAATCCAACAAAAATGAAGGAGATCAATTGGCTAACTTTAAGTTAGGAAAGGGTGATTATAGTGGTATTGCAGGATGGAGTAACGATGGAGCCGATATAACAATTGCTGTTAAATCATATCCACCAAATGCAAATGGTTTATTTGATATGGCTGGTAATGTTGCTGAATGGGTAGCTGATGTATATCGCCCTGTGATTGATACAGAAGCTAATGACTTTAATTATTATCGTGGTAATACTTTTTCGAAACCTAAAATTGATAGAGAAGGAAAAGTAGTGGTGGCAGATTACACAACTATAGACTATGATACTTTAGATAATGGTAGGATTATTCCTGCTGATCAACCTGGCAATATTATTTATGTACCTATTACAAAGCGTGATGCTTTTATGCGTAATAATTATGAAAAATCGTATAATGTAGATTATAAAGATGGTGATTTGGCTTCAACAAAGTTTTATGAAAAAGATGAAGAAGAAATGGATGCTAAACCTAGAATGTATAACCATCCTATTATTCCAAAAGTTTTAGGAGAAGGTGGTATGAGAAGACAAATATATGACGATAAAACACGTAGAACACTTATTAGTGATAAAACAAGAGTGTATAAAGGTGGATCCTGGAAGGATCGTGAGTATTGGTTAGATCCAGCCCAAAGACGTTATCTACCACAGTATTCTGCTACAAGTTTTATTGGATTTAGATGTGCTATGGATCGTTTAGGTCCCATGAATTCTGATAAGAGAAAACCCTACTCAGCCAAACAAAAATAAGATCGCATACAATTTATAAATGAACCTCATTTTCTTTTGAACATGAGGTTTTTTTGTATCTTTAAATCATGGAAATTGCAACACTTTATAAACTTTTTTTAAAATATCCAACGATTACTACAGATACACGTGGTATCAAAAAAAATGCACTATTTTTTGCCTTAAAAGGTGCTAATTTTAATGCCAATGAGTTTGCCGAAGAAGCACTTCGAAAAGGTGCAAGCTATGTCGTTATTGATGATGCTCGTTATGCTAAAAAATCAGACAAATATATTTTAGTAGATAATGTACTGAGCACTTTACAAGATTTAGCTACCTATCACAGAGAGCAATTAGGACTTCCCATCATTGCGTTAACAGGTAGCAATGGAAAAACCACTACTAAAGAACTTATTCATGCCGTACTGTCAAAGAAATACCATATTGTATCAACCATAGGAAACCTAAATAACCATATTGGAGTTCCGCTGACTTTATTGTCAATGAGCAATGAAACTGAGATAGGAGTCGTAGAAATGGGCGCCAATCATTTTGGAGAAATTGCATTTCTTTGCCAAATTGCAAAACCAAATTATGGATATATTACTAACTTTGGTAAAGCGCATTTAGAAGGTTTTGGTTCTTTAGAAGGAGTTGTGAAAGCGAAATCTGAGATGTATTCTTATTTGAATGAAGCGAATGGTTTAGCTTTTATTAATGCAAACGATCCCACTCAGATGTCTCAATCTGTTAATCAAAAAAGAGAATTTATTGGAGATGCTGTTGTTGAATTACCCAATGATACTTTTGTAAATGTGGTTTATCAAGAAAATGAAATAGTGAGCCACTTAGTGGGCTCTTATAATTTTTCTAATATAGCAGCAGCCATTGGAATAGGTGCCTATTTTAATGTGTCCTTAAAAGATATAAAATCAGGAATTGAGGAATTTGTACCTGACAATAAAAGGTCGCAACTAATTTCTAAAGGAACCACTGAGATTGTTTTAGATGCTTATAATGCAAATCCTACAAGCATGCAAGCTGCCATAGAGAACTTTGATCAGCATAAAGCTGTGAAAAAAATTCTAATTTTAGGTGATATGTTTGAGCTTGGTAAAAGTGCAGCTATTGAGCATCAACAAATTGCTGATTTAGCTGAAAGTTTAGGTTTTGATGCATTAATCTATATCGGAGAGAATTTCTTTAAAGTTAAGACTAAAAAAGCAATACAATTTAAAAACTATTCTTTGTTCGAAAAATCATTTAATAAGGATAGTTATGAAAACGCAAGCATACTTATAAAAGGTTCGCGTGGTATGGCTTTAGAACGAATTGTTTCTCTTTTTTAAATTCGTTTCATCTGATCTTTCAACTGCTTAATTTGATCTGCAAGCATATTGTGTTTGTCTAATTTTTTAGCTTCTGCGATTAGATTTGTCGCTTCTCTTTTACGCCTTTTGGTCATGGCGATACCCGCCAATTGAAGTTTAGCCATCGCTAAATCATGTTTCATCGACAAACCTAATTTGATGGCTGTTTTGAAATATTTTTCTGATTGGGTTAAATTTGTCTGAGAAGTCATAATACCTCTCATTAGATTATAGTAACCTTCTTGTTTTTGGATTAACGCACCACTCGGATTTTTAATTCTGTCTAGCAATCGTGTTGCTCCTGCGAAGTCTTGCTTTCTTAATTTTAAAAACACTAATAACAAGATCTCATTTTTAAAATAAAAGAATACGAAAACCCCAGCAAATAATAATAAGGAAATTCCATTCATGATATGCCCAAGTGAGAATTCGTAAGAAGCCCATGCTGTGATTAAAACGGCTAGAATAATCTTTATATATTTATGAAACATTGTTTTAAATTTGAGTGCTACCTTTTGGTAGTTGTTATTATTTAGTGATTATTTTGGATGACAAATTTAGTTATTTTTGAGTAGTTCAGCTAACTGAGCAGTCAAATTTTTACGATGGTATTTGGCCGTATTTTGGGACTTTACTTTTAACTGACCTCCTTTAAAATCTTTAAAGTAACTCAAAATAGTATTTTTTAATTCGATTTCATCCTCAAATGAGACTACTTTACCCGATTTAGTTTGATTTAATATTTCGGCTAAATCACCATCAGGTGGAGCAATGGCTAGAATAGGTCTTTTTGCTTGAAGGTACTCAAATACTTTACCAGTGATGATTCCTTTAGCATTGGGAACTTGATTAATAAATAACAACAAAATTTGACTTTTCTTTTGATGTTTTAACACAGAATTATGCGGAATATAGGTTGTATAGCTTATATGTTTTTCTAAGTTATATTTACGAATGGATAACTTAACCTCATCTGCTATTTTCCCTATTAGATTTATTTTTAAGGCTTTTTCAAAGTCATCATTATCATCCAAAAGTGTTCTGATCGTCTTCCAAAACACGAGCGGATTTCTATCCGCATTGAGCATGCCAATATGTGTTAAACTAAAGAGTCTGTCTAAAGTAACATCCTTTACGACGCCTTCATCATCAAACCCATTAGTGATTACATGACAGTTTGTATTTAATTTTTGGTATTTGTCACGCATGGAATTGCCGACGACAGTAACTAGGTCAGCTTTTGTTAAGACTTTGTTTTCAAGTTGCTGATGTTTTCGTAAACTCTTTTTAGTTAAGGGCAGTTGATGAAAATAATCAATCTCTGTCCAAGGATCTCTAAAATCGGCTAACCATTTAAGCTTCGTTTTTAGTTTTAATTTTTTCCCAATAAGGTGAACGCTATGAGGAGGTCCCGTAGTAATGATCCAATCTACCGGATTTTGTTTTAAATATTTTGAAAGTTTCCTAACGGAAGGATTTATCCAATATTTTTTAGCATCAGGTATAAAGTAATTAGCCCGAATATATTGAATGAATCTTTGAGTTTTATTCGGATTCTTTTGTAAAAAACCAGCTGCTGTTTTTTTGTTTTTCTTTCCTAATATGTTTTGTGGTTCCCATATCTTTTGACGGATAACCTCGATGTTTTCAGGTATTTGAAGTGCTAAATCTTTGTCAGTAATTGGGTAGTTTGGTTGCTCAACGGTAAAGATTATGGGTTCTATTCCAAACTCTCTTAGATATTTTGTAAAATACAACCAACGCTGTACACCACTTCCGCCAGCAGGTGGCCAATAATATGTAATAATTAGTGCTTTCAAATAGCTTTTACTTTTGTTCAAGTTCAGTATACATTTCCACAAGCTTTTTTGATGTTAGTTCCCAGTGGAATTTCTTTTCAATAAATTGTTTTGCGTTTTCAGCAAAGAGCTTTGTCATAGCATCATCAGTAAACATGTGGAGTACTTTTTTGGCAAAGTTAGTAGGATTTAACTCTTCGTGAACCATACCTGTTTGATTTTTCTCTACTAAATTTTTTTGAGCAATGGCATCACTCACCAATAAAGGTAAACCAAGTGCCATATATTGAAATAATTTATTAGCATAAGCTACATCATGTTGTTTACTTCTAATTAATGGAGAAATTCCAATATTAGCTGATTTGATATAGGATGGAAATAGCTTTTCATTTTGCCAACCTTCAAAGATTACTTGTTTTTCTAGCTTTAGTTTTTTTACCAAACTATGTAAAATGGGATCTGTAGAACTGTTTCCTACAATAACCAATTTAATATTTTTTATTGTTTGTTTTATAATTGCTATAGCTTCAATTGCTGTTTGGAGGCCGCGACGTAAGCCAGTGTCTCCTATATAGAGTAAAACAAAATCATTTTTAAATCGCGTACAAATAGTATCGTCAATTGTCGTAGCTGTATAAAAAGATTTTCGTACTGAATTGGGAACTAAAACTACTTTATTAGTTCCTTGTGGTAATCGCATTTTTAGACTACTAACAAATTCTTGTGATACTGTTATTACTCGGGTCGCTTTTTCTATAAATTCTTGTTCTTTAGAAAACCATTTTTTAGGTTTAATCAAGTATTTTCCTGGGAATTTTTGCAAATGTGGATAGTCTTTCATCACCTCAGGAAAATTGTCGTGTAAATCTAGCACAATCGGTAGATTGTATTTTTTAGTTAAAGAAAAAACAGTTCCCGCAATACGCATATCATGAATGTGAATTACCTCTATTTGATTTGTTTCGATAAATTTTTTAATCTTTGGTTTTAAAAGTATCGAATAGCATGGTATTTCATAAGCTAAGGCTGAAAGTTTATAGGTAAGCTTATTAGAGTGAAAGCGTCTTACTTGAATTCCTTTGTAAGTTTCAAATCGATTTTCCGAGTGATATGTCAAACAGAATAAAAAAACTTCATGCCCTGATTCTATTAGAGTTAAGGCTTCGTTCTCCACTCTTGGGTCAGGAGGAAAGGTCTTGTCTAAAATCATTCCAATACGCATAGCCAATAGTATTTAAAAATATATTATGAATTAATTTTCTTTCTAAAAACCCAACCTATAATTGCCAGAATTATAAAAATAAAATAGCCGATTAAACTAATCCAGGCTCCTTTTTGTACTACCTTAGGCTCAAATTTAAAAACGATTTCGTGTGTTCCTTCTGGTAAGAACAAAGCACGAAGTACGTAATTGGCTCGCATAATTTCAAATTCTTTTCCGTCTACAAAAGCTTTCCATCCATAAGGATAATACATTTCAGAAAAAAGTGCTAGTTGTGGAAGATGTGATTCACTTTTATAATTTATTTCATTGGGGCTATATTTTGTCAACTTAATACTTGCAGTTGTGTCAATCATCCAAGTAGTTGCTTTGACTAAATCTTTGTAAGATTGTCTAAGAATTGCGGTGTTTTTATTTAAACTATCTAAGGCTTTAATTTCCTCATTGGCTGATTTTACCCATTTAATTTCTGAAGGGAACCATGCGTGTCCGTAGCTTTCTTCGTTTAATTGAATCGCTTTCTCTCCATTTTCATTCGATAGAATTAAATATTTGGTGTGGAGCATGTTTAACACTTCCATGTTATTTTTTGTTATTTGATAATCAAATAGCTCTTGATATCTACGAGGTTTAGCAGCATGATAGCCACCAATAGACTTGTGAAAATAGGATGTGCTTCCATCATTTAGCGGGTTTACATTAAAATTTGCCACTCGATAATGTGTCTTATCTTGTAAGATGGCTCTATCCAAATCTGTTGCATTAAACGGTTTATCAACTCTTGTTGCTGAGATAAAATCAGTATCATTTACATATTTACGAGCGACACCAATCCCATCAAAAAGGATTAAAAAACCTAGTATTCCAAGTGTTGGTAGGAGTTTTATCTTTTCTTTCAAATATAGCCATAATCCGATTCCAGCGCCTAAGACTAATAACAAACTTCGTAAGCTATCTTTAAAAAGAATGCTTTTTCTATCTTGAATTAAGGCATCAGAAAAACCCGGAATCATTTGTTCATAATAGCCATCGTTTGTTCCTTCAAAAGAAAACCATGAGCTACCTGCTAGTAGAAAAAATATAGCGATGCCACCAGTGATAAATGAGGCAGACTTTAAGGCTTTCTCTTTTTGTTTTTTTGAGATTTTTGTATCAAAAAGCATTTTTTGTAACGCAAGTATCCCTAAAACAGGAATGGCTAATTCTATCAAGACCTGTATGGATGATACAGCTCTAAATTTATTATATAAGGGTATGTAATTAATAAAGAAATCCGTTAAAAAAGACAGGTTTTTTCCCCAACTGAGTAGTACTGCTAAAACAATACTAGACAACAACCAACGGTTTGATTTAGTGGTTCCTAAAAAGAAACTTAAGACAAATAGAAAAATAATTACAGCGCCAATATAAGCTGGTGCGGCAACGATGGGTTGTTTTCCCCAATAGGTAGGCGCGTGTTTTACAAAATCTTTAGCTTGTCGTACATCTATTTTAGATTTCAAAAATTGGTACGTATGGGAGTCTGTTCCTAAATTTTCAGAATTTCCACCACCCATAAATCTAGGGATAAATAAATTAAATGTTTCTAAGATGCCATAACTATATTCGGTAATATAGTCTGGTGATAATCCTGTACTTGATTCTTTTGGTTTCCCATCTGGCGTAATATTTAATTCACTCGCACTTCTTGTACTTTCTTTAGCATATTCGCGTGTTGGTAATAAGTGGTTCGCATTGATACTCAAAGCAAGAATGCCAGCAATAAAAAGAATTCCGATTGAGATGAAATAGGTTTTCAATGTTTTTTCTTTGATGGCTTCTAAAAAATCAACCAACCCCATAAAAAGTAACATAAAAAACAGGTAATAAGTCATCTGTACATGGCCAGCAGCTATTTCAAGCGCTGCAGCTAATGTGGTTAGTATAAAACCAAACAAATACTTTTTCTGAAAAACTAATAATACACCTGCAAGAACGATTGGCATATAGCCAATAGCGTGGGCTTTAGCATTGTGACCTACACCTAAAATTACTATAAAATAGGTGGAAAACCCAAAGGCTAAAGATCCGATGATTGCCAAGCGCCAGTCAACTTTTAAGACTAACAACAGAATAAAGAAGCCCATAAAATATAACATCAAATAGTCTGCAGGTCGTGGTAAAAAACGAATGAGTTTGTCTAATTTTTTGATGTAATTATGAGGATAATATGCACTCACTTGATACGCAGGCATACCACCAAAAGCGGCATCTGTCCAATAAGGTTCGGTGTCGTGTTCTGCTCTAAAATCTTTAATTTCTTTAGACATCCCAATATAATGGGCAATATCATTTTGATAGATTTTCTTACCTTCTAAAACAGGAGAGAAATAAGCTAAAGCCACAATGGTAAAAGTGGCAAATGCAATAAGGTATGGC
>Ga0209633_10005177_pt1 | contig 11522 bp, 14 predicted proteins | sample Cruoilmetagenom1_FD_187290 | JGI IMG/M metagenome (GOLD analysis project Ga0209633, IMG submission 187290) | Oil polluted marine microbial communities from Coal Oil Point, Santa Barbara, California, USA - Sample 1 (SPAdes) (version 2) | ecosystem: Environmental > Aquatic > Marine > Oil seeps ... | reverse complement strand
CATGGACACAGGCGAGCAAGACGACGATAAAATTAGCCTGATGACTTTGCACGCGGCCAAGGGCCTTGAATTTCCTTTGGTGTTTTTGCCCGGCTGGGAAGACGGAACATTCCCCTCGCAAAAATCCCTAGACGAAAACGGCATGGCAGGCCTAGAGGAAGAGCGCCGCCTCGCCTATGTGGGCATCACAAGGGCGCGCGAGCGCGCCGAAATATATTTCACAGCCAACCGCCAAATCTATGGCCAATGGCAATCCTCCATTCCGTCCCGTTTCATCGACGAGCTTCCCGCCGCTCACGTCGAAGTTAAATCCGACACTGGCTATTTTGGGCAAAATTCTGGCGTGTCTGAGAGCTTTGTCGAAAGCTTTGATAACGGCCCCGCCTACCGCAAATCAAACTCACCGGGCTGGAACCGCTACCAGAAAAACAAACACACTACGATTGAAGGCACCGCCACCCGCAAACCCGCCAAAAACGCAGGCACAAATTTCGCCATCGGCGAGCGCATCTTCCATCAAAAATTCGGCTATGGTAGGATCACAAGTGCGGACGGAAACAAGCTGGATGTAGCGTTTGAGAAATCTGGTCAGAAAAAAGTCCTCGACGGGTTTGTGGAGAAGGTATGATTAGGAACTTAAGTAGCTTTACTTTAGTTTGTTCTTTTATTTTTTCTTTTGATGATCCGATGCCTTTCTTAATTGAAGGCCACTCAAATCAAGAAATAATAACTCCAAACACTGTTCAATGAAAGATACGCAATATTCACCCGGCTTGAAAAACCTAGTTTATGCATATAACAACGCTGTAACAGTTAGCCCAAAGCTTCATCAGCGCTCACATACTTAAGCCCAAGCGCTTCACCAACGGCGGCATAGGTTAACTTGCCTTCAGCGACATTCAGCCCCTCTTTCAAGTGTTTGTTATCAAGCAGAGCTTGTTTCCAGCCTTTGCGCGCGATAGCTTTGGCGTGCGTTAGGGTTACCGCGTTTAGAGCATAAGTAGATGTACGTGCGACGGCACCTGGCATATTGGCAACACAGTAGTGGACGACATCGTCAATAATGTATGTCGGCTTGGCGTGGGTGGTGGCTTTGGAAGTTTCAAAACAACCACCTTGGTCAATAGCAACATCCACCAAAACTGCACCAGGTTGCATGGTTTTGAGCATAGCCCGGGTAACGAGCTTTGGCGCAGCGGCACCTGGAACAAGTACGGCACCTACCACTAGGTCTGCCGTTTTAACAAGTTCAGCCAAAACGGCTGGAGTAGAGCGCACAACTTTGGCGCTAGCTTTGAAATAGTTTGATAGGTCTTCCATAACATCCGGGTCACGGTCGAGAATGGTGACATCAGCGTGCATACCAACTGCCATTTGTGCCGCATTCAAACCAACAACACCTCCGCCAATAACAATTACTTTAGCAGGGGCCACACCTGGCACGCCGCCTAAAAGCACGCCACGCCCGCCATGGGATTTTTCAAGAGCTGTTGCCCCCGCTTGGATAGAGAGGCGGCCCGCAACCTGGCTCATAGGTTTAAGCAGGGGTAATTCGCCGCCATCGCTGGTCACAGTTTCATAAGCAATGCCGATACAGCCAGACTTTAAAAGTGCTTTCGTTTGTTTTGGATCAGGGGCGAGGTGCAGGTATGTATACAAAATTTGGCCTTTGCGCAGCATTTTGCATTCTGCGGGCTGAGGCTCTTTTACCTTCACAATCATATCGGCGCGTTTGAAAATGCTCGCCGCCGTTTTGGAAATTGTCGCACCCGCCGCACGGTAATCTGCGTCCGTAGACCCGATGCCGATACCAGCATTTGTTTCAACAACGACCTTATTGCCCGCCGCGATAAGTTCTGCCACGCTCTCGGGGGTCAGACCAACGCGGTATTCATGGTTTTTTATTTCTTTTGGCACACCTATCAGCACGGCTATCTCCCTAAATTAAGTTTGGAAACACGATAGCAAATCGAAAACTGGACATCTTTCGTATTTTAGCGCTAAATCACAATAATTTTGAATTTTTTCTTGTTTTTTTACGTTATTTAAGAATATTATCCTCCCATGGATACTATTGACAAGAAATTACTGCTTGCCGTGCAAAAAGATTGCCGCCGCTCAATAGCTGATTTAGCGAACGATGTAGGTCTATCCCCCTCTGCCGCACATCGACGTATTGGCCTTTTGGAAAAATCCGGTATTATTGAGGGCTACCATGCCCGCCTAAACGGGCCAAAACTTGGCTACCAGATTGAATTTTATGTTGAGGTTTCCCTTGATAGCCAAAGCGAACAAGTCCTCGCGACCTTCGAAAAAGCCGCCCTAGCCCGCCCACAAATATTGGAATGCTACCTAATGACAGGCAATGCAGATTACCTACTAAAAGTGGCAGCCGAGAACACACGTGAATATGAACGCATCTATCGCCGTACCATTGCTGCCCTACCCCATGTCTCGCGAATACAATCGTCACTCGTAATGAAGGCTGTAAAACGCTGGTCTGGCTACCCAGCGCGCAGCTGAGGGTTACCTGTATTTTTTTAGTGGCAGGCCCTTCAATTGTTGCTATAATATGTCATGGGGATGATAAAAATTACAATAAGAATTGCGGTCATAATTGGGGGTATGCTCATACCAGCAATGTCTTATGCGCAATCTATTTCCTTAAAAGAAGATTTGGCGCTTACCGAAAAACAGATAAACCGTCTTAATACTGGCAAACCCATTGTCAGTGTGAAAAAAAACTACGGCCCAGATGGTAAAACCGCAAAAGTCACTGGGCTTATCCTTATCGACGCTACGCCCGATCAAATATGGACTGTGTTAATAGATTGCCCGCGCGCGACTGAATTCGTTCCAGGATTAAAGTCTTGCGAAGTTCTAGACAGGGCCACAGATGGAACATGGGAAATTCGCCGCCATGTGAACGATAGCCGGTTTTTGCCAAAAATGGTTAGCGAGTTCCGAAATGAATTTGAATACCCACGTAAAATTAGGTTTAACCGCACTGGTGGTGATTTGTCAGTTAATCAAGGCGAGTGGCGACTTACACCTATTGAGAACTCAACAAAAACTCTAGTAAGCTATAATTGTACACTTGCTGCTGACACTATGATTCCAGATTCTATGGTCCGAAAATCTATTAAAAACAAAACACCTAAAGTTTTACGGGCCTTGGAAAAAGAAGTAATGGCGGACATGGAACTGGTACAATTGACCAATGAACATGCGCCGTAACGCCTTAGTGATGCCTTATATCACAACGGCAAAACTATCTATGTCAGCTTATGATTAAAAATATACTACATACTCCATTATTAGCCGCTGCCATTATTGGCGCACTAATTTTCCTTGTACTTCGAGAGCTAAAGTTTTTCAAAACACGCCCATTACTCAAAGCCATTATGGGCGTAATGTTAGCGTTTTATTGTATTACGGCACCGTCCATCCCCCTCTATATTATGGCTATAGGGTTTGTTTTTTCTGCACTTGGTGATTTCCTTTTGGATATACCTGATGATAAAGGGTTTTTGCTCGGGCTCTTCGCATTTTTCGCCGCCCATATTGCGTTTTTGGTCTTTCTCTGGCCCCATATGACCCCGCTTGCGCAACTAGGCACAGCCAAGTTAGGCAGCTTTGGACTGCTATTTGTAAGTAATACTTGGTTTTATCTATGGCTACGTCCATCGCTAGATTCAAGCTTGCGCATTCCCGTTGCAGCCTATTCAACGATCATCGCGCTTATGGGCATGGCCGCAATCGGCACAACACTACCTAGCTATTTGGTGCCGCTCGGTGCCGCATTATTCATAGCCTCGGACGTAGTTCTTGCCATAGAAAAGTTCAAAGCAAAATTCCCATTCGCCAAAACCCTCAATTGGTTATTATACGCAAGCGGCCAGATTATTTTGGCGATTGGGGTAGTGATTACAGCCACCTAGCAAAATACTAAGCTATCTCAGCAGGCATATTTTTGCGCTTCAATATACGGATGGTATATTTTGGGAAGCTAATCCCAAAAAAAATGAATACAACCATCGCCATCATATACCCAGCCAGTAAACGCCAATTTTCACCAAATCCATCTGGTAATACTGAAGTAATATATAAAAACCCAACGACTACGGTGGTTTCGAATGCAAAGTTGAATATCTTGCTCGCAAAATAATGTACGAGATAAAGAAGAACAATCAATGCAGGCCAAGCAACACGTTGATAGACCATCATTTCAGTAATTATTGCCGCCATACGTTCTACATCTCCAACGCCATAGAACATTTCGCCGAATAGTGTGCCAGAATATGTTAGCCAGAACACCCCCGTCGACAAAATATACGCGAGAATAAAAAACAAGACGTATGTAGTAATCGTTTTTGCAGCGCTCACCTAAAGTGTCACCAATTCCTCAGCTAAAGTCGGATGTACTGCGCATGTGGCGTCAAAGTCAGCTTTGCTTAGCCCTGCTTTGACAGCTATGCCAACAGCTTGAATAATCTCTCCTGCGTAGTCGCCAACGATATGAACGCCGATAACTTTCTCGCGTTTGCCCGCCGTAATAAGCTTCATGAAACAGCGGTGTTCGGAGCCGGAAAGTAAGTTTTTCATAGGGCGGAAATCGGTTTTGTAGACTTTAATATCGCGGTGTTTTTCGCGGGCTTGCTCTTCCGATAGGCCAACCGCACCGACGGGTGGCATAGTAAATACGGCGCTAGCAATGTCGCTGTGATCATAGGCAGTAGGATTTTTCTTATAGACAGTTTCAACAAAGGCCATACCCTCGCGGATCGCCACAGGGGTTAAATTAACACGGTTTGTGACATCACCCACTGCATAAATATGCTTCTGGTTTGTGCAAGAAAACTCATCGACCATAACCGCGCCTTTACTGTCCATATTTACGCCTGCCGCATCAAGACCAAGGCCACGTGTATTGGGCACTCGGCCTGTTGCCATCATAATTAAATCTGTACCAGCTTGGAAACCATCTTCGAACGTGACTTTCAGTCCATTACCAATTTTTTTAATAGATATAGGCGCTTGTCCATATTTTATATCAACACCATTACGGCGTTGCCCTGCATCAACTGCGTCTCTAACCTCCTCGTCAAAACCGCGCAGCAGCTTATCCCCACGATAAACCTGAGTGGTTTTTGCGCCAAGGCCTGCAAATATGCCCGCAAATTCACTGGCGATATACCCGCCGCCAATGACCATTATCCGTTCGGGTAGTTTTGGCAAATGGAAGGCATCATCTGATGTAATCGCATGATGCATGCCGGGGATATCTGGTGCCCACGGGGTACCACCTGTAGCGACCAAAATTCGCCGCGCCGTAATTTCCCTACCTGAGGTGGTCAAGCGTAATTTGTGGTCGTCTACAAATTCTGCCCGTTCTTTGAATAAGTCTGCACCATTTTTTTCCAAGATATTCTCGTAAATTCCTGACAAGCGGCTAACTTCTATTTGGATTTCATCACGTAGAGCTGCCCAGTCAAATTTAGTGCTCTTTACCGTCCAGCCATAGCCAGCGCTTTCTTTAATCGCCTTACCAAACTCAGCGCCGTAAACCAGATATTTTTTTGGAACACAGCCACGGATTACGCATGTTCCGCCAGGGCGATGTTCTTCCGCTACGCCAACTTTTTTGCCAAGAGCTGCTGCCATGCGCCCAGCGCGAACGCCTCCAGAACCTGCACCAATAACAAACAAATCATAATCATATTTACTCACGAACAATCTCCATAATATTGGCGCGGTCATCTTCGCCGACAATGACCGTACTTGCCAAATTGATGAACAGACCATGTTCCATAACACCAGGTATTGCGTTGAGCATACCAGCCGTCAAGATCGGGTCAGGGATAATACCGCATGCACAATCAAGTATATAATGCCCCCCATCCGTCACTAATGGCTTTTTCCCACGTTTGACAGGCCGCAGCGTCGTTGTGGCGCTCTCGCACCCGCTTTGCATCAAGGCTGCATAAATACGCTCAGCCGTTAAGGCCATCGCAAATGGGTCGACCTCAATAGGAAGTGAAAATGCGCCGAGTTTTTCTACCATTTTCGCGCTACCCACAATCACCGCCATGTGATCTGAGGCATCGGCTATAATTTTCTCACGTAAAAGGCACGCACCGCCACCCTTTATCATTTGAAATTGCTCGTCAATTTCGTCTGCACCGTCGATGGTCAGGTGAATGCGCTCCACCATATCAGGTTCGACTAACGGGACGCCAAATTCCTTAGCGCAGGCCGCAGAGCCGCTCGATGTCGGCACGCCGCGCACGTGCAGGCCTTGGGAAACACGCGCGCCTAACTGCTCGATAAATATTTCCGCAGTTGATCCAGACCCTAGTCCCAATGTCATGCCATCTTGAACCATATCAAGGGCGGCAGATGCGGCATTTTCTTTTGCTTTACTCATGATTGTCTCTTTTGTTTTTCCTGACGTTTCGTCTGGGCTTCGCGGTATCGTTTAGCCCAGCCCTCTTTATTTGTTTGCTTAGAGCGCCCAAGCGCCAATGCATCTTTGGGGACATCTTCAGTAATTACCCCGCCAGTCGCAAGGTATGCACCTGACCCGATGGTGATGGGCGCAATTAATGAGGAGTGCGTGCCTATAAATGCGCCCTCTCCAATTTTAGTTTTATGCTTTTTGTAGCCATCATAATTACACGTTATCGTGCCCGCGCCGATATTAACGCTGCCGGCAATTTCCGCGTCTCCAATATAGGACAGGTGATTGATTTTACTGTCCTTCCCAATAATAGATTTCTTAATCTCGACAAAATTTCCTGCTTTAGATTTGGCCCCCATATTTGTCCCAGGCCGCAGGCGCGCAAACGGGCCGATTTGCGCGCCGCTGCCGATATGTGCACCTTCAATATGGCAAAACGGATGGATAATCGCCCCCGTTTCGACACTAACGCCAGCCCCAAATACTACATTTGCGCCCACTTCAACATCTGCGGCTATTTGCGTATCGTGAGAAAAATAAATGCTATCAGGGTCACGCAAAGTTACACCCGATTGCATCATATTCAGCCTCGCACGATTTTGAAAAGCGTTTTCCGCGCCTGCAAGGTCGCGGCGCGAGTTTACGCCCAACACCTCTGTAGCATCAGCGGTGACTGCAGCAGCTATTTTACCTTCGTTACGTAAGATGCCGACAACATCCGTCAGATAATACTCGCCCTTGGCATTTTCGTTATTTACCTTGGCAAGTGCGCCAAACATGTTTTGACATGACGCCGCCATAACGCCGCTATTACACAAACGCACGGCAAGTTCACTATTGGTGGCATCTTTGGCCTCAACGATCTTCATCAGACGGCCACCTTCAACAATCAGCCGCCCATAAGCGCCCGCATCCGCTGGCTCAAAACCTAAAACCGCGACATGAGCAAAATCATCTAGCGTATTAAAGATACCAGTGAGAGTCTCTGTCTGAATAAGCGGCGTATCGGCATAAAGTACGACCATATCGCCATCAAAACCCTGCAAATGTTCTTTTGCGGCCAGCACTGCATGACCCGTGCCAAGCTGCGGCTCTTGGATGGCAATTTCAAGGCCCAGCCGCTCTGCCTCGTCGCGTACATCGCTACGTCCAGCATTAACCACAGTAACAATTTTATCAACGCCAACCGAGCGCGCCAACCGCGCCACCCATGCCAGCATAGAAAGCCCCCCCACTTCGTGCAAAACTTTCGAGCGCGCAGACATCATCCGCGTTGATTTTCCAGCCGCCAAAATCACTGCCGCTCTTTTTCTAGTCTTTTCCATATGTATGTTCTTTCACTGACCCACGATTCGGCACTGTCGTTATTATTACTTTTAGACCAAGATATGACTATATGCACGATTCGAATGTTATATTTTTGAAAAACCTGTCTTGGAAACATCAATGGTAAATTTACTGGATAATGCATCAATCACCTTTGATCTTGACGGAACATTAGTGGATACCGCCCCCGATTTAATTCGCGTTCTTAACGAAACCATAGATGTGGATGGGCTTGCGCCCGTACCAGTAGAGAGCGCACGAAACCTTATTGGCTATGGATCTATGGCGCTGATTAAGAAAGCCTATGAAAATGTTGGGACGGACTTGCCCGAAGACCGTGCACTAAATCTACAACAAACATTTTTGGATTTATACGCAGACAGCTTATCACAATGTTCAAAGCCTTATGACGGTGTTCCTGAAGTATTGGTGGCCCTAAAACGCGCAGGCGCCCGGCTTTCCGTTTGCACAAATAAGCCTGGAGCAATGGCCCGCCCTTTGCTGAAGCAATTAGAGCTAGCCCCTTTCTTTGACCGTATTATCGGCAGAGGCGACGTCGATGCGTGTAAACCATCTCCGCAGCATATCTTTAAAGCAGTAGGACACCGCGGTACATCACCAATTATTATGGTGGGAGATGGCGCGCCAGACATATATGCCGCAAAAGCCGCAAAAGTTCCAGTTATCCTAATGAGTTACGGATATAGTCCAGTATCAGTTCATACATTTGGGGCGGATGCAGTTTTGCGAAATTTTCGCGACCTACTTCCCGCCCTCAAAGATGTATTGAAACTTTAGGCGAAGTTTTCCGTAGACCCAGTTGGGATACCATTGACCATATTGGAACGGATGTCCGTGCGCGCTGAACGCATAGACGCTAGAAAGCCGCCTTGTATTAAATTAATCGAAACATTGCGGCCACGTTCAGCCCAATAGTCTTCAATTTGCTTTTTGATGCGCTCGGCACCTTCTCGTGTACAATAATCACCAGTCATAACAACCTCAATATTACCGCTCTCCGTCCCTGAAGTGCGGGCATTAACATCCCCTCGGACAATGTGTATATAGTTAACAATTATTAGTTATGCAATAAACATTATAGGTTTTTATAATAATTATTTGTAATGTTCTAAATAACATTTTTGTTCAGCTTAGGTTCATATGCGCCTTATTTTCACCCTTTTTATATATTTTAAACATTATTAAGGCATTATTTTTTAAATATACGACAAATATATATGGACATTTTATTCGTTTATCTTATATTCATGTTGAGATGGGAGAATATAATGATATCTGTGGGCAGTAGGATTAAATCAGCAAGACTATCAATTGGCTTATCGCAAGTGGAATTAGCAAGTGCAGCCAATGTCAGCCAGCCTACCGTGGCCAATTGGGAAAACGATTCTCATGCGCCGCGAAAAAATGCGCTTACCCGCCTAGCTAAAATTTTGGAAACAACGCCTCATTGGTTGATGAGCGGCGGAGAAAATCAAAATGGGCACACCCTAACCCCTCGGCAATATTTGAAAACATCTATCCAGCATGTCCCCATTATTGGCTGGCCTAGAGCAGATGAGATCGGTGACTCCGATTTTAATAACGTAACCGCCCATGATTATATTGCCATTTCAACTCAGGCTGAAACGCCATTTGCATTGATCGCCAATGACCCAGCCATGGCAGCACACTTCCCGATTGGCTCTGCAATTATATTTGACGCCGAAGCCAGCCTGCTCGAAGATGGCAATTGTTATCTATTTAATCATGGTGATGCAGTGATTTTGCGCCGCTGGCAAAGCGCTCCTGACAGGATGGAAGCCCTGCCGAACCAATCTGCTGCCCCAGCCGAATTTTTAGCGCAAAAGCCTACACCAATAGCGCGGGCTCTATTGTCGGTACGGCGGCACTAAGCTAGATATTTATTGATTTAAAGCCGTATTGATAATGGCAATTGACTGATCGATGATTCGCGCATTGGCACATGTATTTGCACAAACCTTTGCATCAGCAGCAAGAATGTCGAGTAGCCTGTATGCATCCCCATACTGACTTGTCTTTGCATAACTCTGCCCCATACCAGCCATGACGCCATATGCATTCGGATATTGATTAAGCACAACCTGATAATGCTCGAGAGCTCCTACTTGATCATTTCGTTGAGATTTTATACGTGCCATGTAAAAATGGGCACTTGCATCAAGGGGTTGGGTTTCCAAAATTTCGGAAAAAAACCGTTTTGCCATTAACAAGTCGCCTTGTTCGAAGTTCACAACACCCCTTTTATAGAGATGTCTAACATTGGCACTTGGCACAGGTCTTTGCTGTTCTATACTTGAATTGCTAATTGAAGTAGACTTTCCGACAACTCCTGCATTTTCTGCATTTGCGGCCCCTGAGCATAGAAGCGCAGCACCAGCAATACTCAACAACAACATTTTCATAGTTTCTCTCCAAAGTTAACGCACGTACGGAATAGCATAAACGTCAAACCAGACACAGTTACAAATTGGTAACCAATCGCACACAACCTAAGGCCTTAAAAACTAATCGCCAGACCCCATCGCCTCAAGATTAGCATTGGCTTGCTTCACCGCCGCTTCAAATTCGTCTTCGGCGGTGGCAAGATTCTTCTTTGGATCTTTGTAATAGGCGGTTCTTTTCATCAGGCGCATCATTTGCTTATTAAGGAACCGGCCCCAAAACTTCATTGGGCGGTCAAAGTCGAACAATAATATTACGCGTTCTTCGTCAGTGTCATTCCAAACTTCGTGATCATAAGTATCGTCAAGCACGAATACTTTGCCTGCTTGCCACGGGTTTATTTCATCACCAACGCGAATGCGGCATTTTTCATAGTCCTTAGGAATAATCAGACCAAGATGGGCACGCAGAATACCTTTAGTCACGCCCTTATGAGCAGGGATATGATAGCCAGGCGCAAGAATGGAAAACCAAGCGGTTTGCAGGTTCGGGATGGTTTCGAGCAATTTGGCACTCACGGGTGTATGAACCGTGTTTTTCTCCAGCCGCGTGCCAAAACCGTAAAGCACAAATGTCTTCCACTGATTTTTCTTGGCAATGCGGTATTGATCTGGCGAGACATCCTCAAAGCCTGGGATTTGCTCGCGAAACTTTAAGACGGCACGGGCTTCTTTTTCTATGTCTTGCCAATTGTCTTCGAACTGTTTGAGAAATGGAAAAATATCTTTGTCAACAAAGGGTGTGGTCGGAACAAGCGATTGCTTAGTCTGTATCTTGGAAACAGTTTGCAACAGTTTCTTGCCAATTTTTTTGATAAAGCGGCGGCGGCCACCTGAAATGGATTTGGGGCGCTGCGGGGCGGGGATGTCTTCAATATTTGCCATTGGTCTACTGCCTTAATGCGGTTTCCGTTTTATACATATAATCTCTACTCATCGGCAAGGCGTCCACTTGTTTACTCATTTGAATTTGAAAATTCATGTTTTTACTATACCGGAACGAAAACTCGCTGATGATAAGATAGAACTCCCACATACGGCAAAACCGCTCATCCATCATAGTGGTTATTTTGTCGCGGTTGGCTTGGAACCGTTTTTCCCACTCAAGACAGGTTTCGGCATAATGGAGGCGCAAGATTTCAATATCCGTGACCCACATGCCCGATTGCTCGATAACAGCCAGCGTTTCTGATAGCGCCGGTGAGTATCCGCCGGGGAAAATATACTTCCTGATCCAGCGCGCCGTCGACCCC
>Ga0209633_10005176_pt1 | contig 11525 bp, 9 predicted proteins | sample Cruoilmetagenom1_FD_187290 | JGI IMG/M metagenome (GOLD analysis project Ga0209633, IMG submission 187290) | Oil polluted marine microbial communities from Coal Oil Point, Santa Barbara, California, USA - Sample 1 (SPAdes) (version 2) | ecosystem: Environmental > Aquatic > Marine > Oil seeps ... | reverse complement strand
CGCATCTGTAAAAATATCATTACCATCTTCATCAACCTCAACTGTAATGCTGTTCTCCAATCCTGTTGCTGTTGAACTCATCACCAGTTTACTTTCAGTCCCACCATTTCCATCATCAACGTTTAAGATAACTGCACTAACACCGGTATTATCATCTGCTTCGTTAATAGCATCGCGCACGTCTGCCAGCGTATCACTCGCGGATATAGATAGAGAAAACGAAACACCATTTTGCGTTAACTTTAGCGTGCCAGCACCAACAATATTCTCTGAGGATGTAAAAGCACCTCCTTGTGTGATTGATTTATGTGCCTTAGCTAATTCGACAACTTCTATTTCATACGATGACGCAACCGCTGTTTCATCACCACTTACCGTAAAGACAGAAACATCGCTACTACTAATTGAGCGCTGCTGGAAACTCGTTATATCTTGTAATGATTGAACACTTGTTTGAAATTCGGATAACGCACCCTTTAACGACCCGAAAGCAGAGATCTCAGCCTGATAGCTTGACTCTTTAATATTTAATCGGTTTGATTTAGCAGCACCTTCAGCCGACACCAGCTTACTGATCAATCCGCTAACATCAATACCTGAACCAACACCGGGTGATGAAATTGACATATTAAGTCCTATTTATAATAAATCAAAAAACACTGTGCAAAATACATGCCTTAAGCACTCTCACTGACTAATAAACCGCGTACGCTGTCTTCTGGAGATGTTAGGGTTTCAGATAACTGCGAGGCAATAGCCAACATTTGTTCTGAAGGAAAAGTTCTGATGATGTCGCCTGTTTCTTTATCAGTAACGGTAATAACCGAGTTTCCTGTTTCCTCATGTACACTAAATTGAATCCCCCGCTGAATCGTTTGAATGAAACTATTCAGATCACTAATTTTTTCATCAACAGTTTGTTCTGACAATGCCGTGCTATCTGGTGATTTTTCCGGCAATAGTTGACCGTTTGATACCGCTTTTTTTTCCGATTGTAAATTACTATTCTCTACAGATGAGCGTCCACCAACTTTAGAACCCAATAGCTCAGATTTTTGTAATACATTAGGTAAATTAATTGTATCCATATAGATAACCTCCTAATCATGTAATGTTTGGCTCTAACCCAGAAGAGCCAAACATCACACCCTAATGGTTTACTGTAATAAGGCCAACACGTTTTGTGGTGTTGAATTTGCCTGTGACAGAATAGAAATACCAGCTTGCTGTAGAATTTGTGCCCGGGTTAAATTTGCTGTTTCTTGAGCAAAATCCGCATCCTGAATACGGCTACGCGCGGCAGATAAGTTTTCTGCAGTAGATTGCAAACTGTTAATAGTACTGTCAAACCTGTTCTGCACAGCACCTAAATCAGCACGATAACCTGATATGGTTGCTAAGGCTGCATCCACAATGGCAATAGCCGATTGCGAACCAGTTGAACTACTGATATCAATCGTGCTAACTAAAGACTGAGTAGAACCCACTGAAACACCAGCACCAACATTCAAGACACTACCCGCAGAATTAGCAACACTAGAAGATACTGAAAATGAGCTACTCGAATTAAAGGTCAAACTACCACTAACAACCGTACTATCAGCTGCGCCCTGAGTTAAAGTTTCTGCATCAACACCAATTGCTGTAGTTCCTACCACTGCGGTAGCACTAGCCGTTGAATGGTCAAAGTTTTCAATATTAATATCTTTGCCATCGGCCTGAGTTAAGGTTAAAGTTCCGCCACTGACTTCTGCAGTGATACCTGTTGTACCTGATTTTTTATTAATTTCTGTTGATAAGGCACTCAAATCAGTTGTCGTTACAGCCGCTGAAATAGTTGATGAAGTACCCCCACTGCCGAGAGTTAACGTAACGGTACCGGCCGCTGATACTGAACCAAGAGTCGCTGTTGATGTTGCATCTGCAGTAACACCGGTAGTGGCTTCTTTAGCAGAAATGGCTGCTGCTACCGTAAAAGCACTATTACCACCTGTAACAGCAACAGTATCACTACCCAATGTTCCTGATACAGTGAGTGTTTGCGTTGTTATCGCATTTGCTGACGGCAAGGTGGCAGCCGCATCTACCGTTGCTGCTGTACCGTTATCAGCTGTTAAGTTAACACCTGAAACCGTGTTATTTGCTAGATCATTTGTACTTGCACCGGCAATGGACACCGAAATCGTTTGGTTTGCGTTAGCACCCACTTGAAACGATTGCGCAGTAAAAGACCCGTCCAATAATTTAAGACCGTTAAACTCTGTTGTTCCTGCTATACGATCAATTTCTTGTTTTAATTGATTAACCTCTGAGTTTAAAGCGGCTCTGTCACCGGCAGAGTTTGTGGAGTTTGCAGACTGGATAGATAGCTCACGCACACGTTGTAAAATATTAGCCGTTTCCTGCAGAGCACCCTCTGCTGTTTGTGCCAGTGACACACCATCATTTGCATTTCGTTGCGCTTGATTCAAACCACGAATTTGTGAGGTAAAACGTTCAGAAATAGCTAGGCCAGCCGCATCATCCTTTGCACTGTTAATACGCAAACCTGATGATAAACGTTGTAATGAAGTATTTAGATCACCTTGTGAACTATTGAGGTTTCTTTGCGCGGTTAACGACGCAATATTACTGTTAATAAATTGAGGCATTTTATTGCTCCTTCTATAAGCTTTGCTGCTTACTTAATTTTAAAACTGACGGATATATCTATTGGTAAAACCAGATATTCACCGCCTCCGATATAGTTATCGGCCAGGAGAATAGAATCTTTAGTATTTATTTTAAGTTTAGTTGATGAGTCTTAGAGTAATGCCAACTTATTTTCAGTGCAGGGAACAGAAAGACTGAAAGGCCAAGAGTTAAGCTGGTTTCGTAATCGAGTTTACTTCACCCAGCACCCTGAATAGAGTTTTATAACTTGTTGAATAAAGACAGGTTTTGAACTCTTATAAAAGCTTGCTGTGCCGCCTCTAAGGCTGCTATTTGTAAGTTAAAGGTACTAATAGCTTCTGCGATATCTAAATCTTCAACTTGTGATTTAGTTTGCTTCATACTTAATAAGAAGTCCTGATTAATTTCATCCTGGCTATCCAGTACATTTAGGCGAGCACCTATCGTAGCCCGAACATCCAATATACGTTCGAGAGCTGTATCAATTTGATCTAAATGATCGTAAAGTGGAATCGAAGCGGAGCTTGTGATTGACAAATCGCCAGCAGTTCCATCGGTAAAACTTAACGTACCAGCACCTTCATCATCAGCCACTAGGGTCAACTCATTTCCGTTTACAGTCGCTGTCGTATCGGTATTACCAAGACCTTGTTGAAGATTAATTTGTACCTGTAAATTGTTGGCGACGTCAGTCGGCGTTAAGGGTAAAAGAATTGAGCCTCGATTAACCTGTATATTAGGTGGCGTAACACCTCCCCCATCATCAAACTCATAAATAACACTGTTAATCTCAACAGTTTCACCATCAGCGGGTAAACTACCTATTGTTAATGTCAATTCCTCTGCAGCCGGCTTATTGCTAGCTAAATCAGTTGCCAGACTATAAAGTGTGGTGAACACATCCTCAGGGTTGCCATTTTTGTCCTGCAAATTAAAGAAAATATCAGCCCCACTATTTCCATCTGCTATTGTTCTACTTTCTCCAACTTGTAAAAGACGTTGCCCCTGATCACCTTGATAAGTGAATGAGCCTGATGATGCAGACCCTGAGAAGGGTTGCGTTTGTGTCTTAAACCCTGCATATAGGTAATCGCCATTTGCATCTTTTGTATTTGCCAATGCTAATACTTCATCTAGACGCTGGAACATTTCAGCAGCAATAGACACTTTGTCGGCTGGTGTGTTGCTGTCATTAAAACCTTGTACAGCTAATTCTCTAACTCGATGAAAACTTTCAGTGACACCTTGCAAGGTACTTTCTGATAAAGACAGCCTGTTTTTAGAAAAATCAAGGTTACTTTGAAATTGGTCTAAGCGGCTAATAGATTGATTAATATCTAGCAGTTGAACGGCTCCGGCAGGGTCATCAGAAGGCTTTAGAAAACTTTTCCCCAGAGAAATCTGCTGTTGCGTTTTGTTAACCTGAGTTTGCTGAAACAAAATCGCATTAATACCTAGTTGCTGTGCTAAGTTTGTTGATATTCTATCGACCATTATCTAAAAGCTCCTAATAGTGTGTCAAAAATTGTGCGTGAGGTAAGAACCACTTGACTCGCGGCTTGATAGGCCTGCTGAAAACGCACCAAATTAGCGGCTTCTTCATCTAAATTTACACCACTGATACTTTCTTTAGAGGCTATGGTCTGCATGAGTAAACCATTTTGTGCCAAGCCGTTGGCTTCTGCCGATTGAGTTCGCCGCCCCACATCAGCAACAATTTGTCCATAGGACTCTTGTAACGTTGCTTTACCGCCTGATAATAGGGGGCTTGTTTGTAACCCTGATAATAAGTTTGCATTCCTATTATCACCAACACCATCTATATTATCAATGAGTTGAAAAGAATCTGCATTATTCGGCTGTCCTGTTAAGGTAAATTTAACATCACCAAAGCTAGCAATATTTAATGTGTATTCTTTACCATTATCAATAGAAGAATCATACGGTACAAAGCTAGCCCCTAAATATTGTGCACCTGCACCTGTCCCGGTTCCGGTAATATCATATCCATTCGTCAGATTGTTATAACTCAAGGTCACTGAGCTTAATGCTGGCGGCGAAGGCAAGCTAGCTGTCGATAAATTTTCGATTGAAATTGAGTTTATTCCCCCCGTCCCCTGATTACCGGCCGCGACTTCAGATATAACAGGCAGTGCAGCTGCAATATCTCTAGGATCAGCTAAGGTTAGCCCAAATTCACTGGCTGCTGTTCGAGTTGGCCTAATCCGATAGCTATCACCGTTAGCTACGCCGCTTAAGTCAAATGTCAGTCCATCAACGGTATTACCATTAGTGATAGAAAAACTAGTGTTATCAGAAAGGCGCGTTAGGTTATAGGTTGTCCCGTCATAAGTTAATGAGTAATCACTCGTTGTTAAGTTTTCTGTGTTCGCTAAGACGACATCTAACGAACCCGTACCTGCTAACTTATTAGGTGTAATCACCGGCGCATTGAAAAAATCCTGCCCCTGTTGACCATCTAAATCAATACCATTTTCATGTTGTTTATTAACGGCAAACGCAAGAGATGTGGCGACTTGTCCCAGAGTGTTAATGGATGGGTCAAGCACTTCATCTCTAAAACGCAAGGTCCCACCCACTTCACCACCGGTCATGAACTGTGTAATAACTGTATTATTATTTCCTTGTGTAAAAACAATATCAACTGCACTCACATCGAAGCCCTTTTGTTGAACGGCTAATGTGTTATGCGTAGTACCTAATACGAGACTTTGCCCATTACCGATAAAAACATTAACTGCACCATTTTCTTGTGGGCTGGTATTGACGTTAACCAGTTTTGAAAGTTTATCGATTAATAAATCACGCTGGTCCAACATATCATTGGGTTGTTGCCCGCCTCCCATACCAATGGCGGTCACGATTTTGTTATTTAGCGAAGCAATATTTTCAGCCAAATTGTTAATATCGCTCACATTTCCCTTTAACGACCCATTTAGCTGACTGGTGATCTCATTAAATAAATGATCCAAGGTTCCAAAACGATTTTCTAACTCCCCCCCTTCAGACAATAAAACCTGCCTCGCCGGTAATGAAGCGGGGTCATCAGCCACGGCTTGAACGGCATTGAAAAAATCTTGTAAACTGGCGCTTAATCCAACATTTTGATTAGCCAGCACACTATCAACCTGTGTAGCAAAATTAAAATAAGTATCCAATTCCGATGCTGCAGAACTACTACTTCTAAACTGTGTACTAAGAAATGTATCGTAAATCCTATCAATTGATGTGGTGGTTACGCCTGAACCAATATAACCGCCACCGCCTAATTGTGGATTAAGTGAATCCAGTTCAACACGCTGTCGACTAAAACCCTCTGTTTGGGCATTTGCTATATTGTGGCTTGTTGTATTGAGCACACTCTTAAAGGCTTTTAAACCGGATAAACCTGTTAGTAGTAGATCAGCCATTTTGGTTCCTTTTTGAAAATTGCATATTAATCAGTTGCAGTTCCATTTCTTTTTAACGGCCTAAACTGAAATATCTGTTGTTTTTAATTGATCGGAGGGCATCAACTGGCTAAATGTATCGCGTTCTAAAATAGACAATATTTTTGTAGCATAAGCGGGATCAGTTGCATAACCAGCCTTTTGCAGGCCACGCACAAACCCTTCATTGGAATCATTTTTTAATAATGCTTCTTGATAGCGTGGGTTTTTTTTTAGAAAACCAACATAGTCATTAAAGCATTCTTCATAACTATCGTAAGCACGGAATAATGCTTGCCGTTTTGAAGCCACGCCACTTTCATATTCCACTGTTTGAACCGATACCGTTTTGCCTTGCCAATTGTGTGAGGCTTTTATGCCAAATAAATTATGACTGTTTTGCCCTTGCTTATCATGTATCACATGTTTGCCCCAACCTGTTTCCAACGCAGATTGAGCCAGCAAAACTTTTGCATCAACACCTAATTCTTGCGCTGCTTGTTGCGCCTGAGGCCATAATTTACTGATGAACTCTTCAGGTGATTTTATCGTCTTAGGGTTCTGCTCGATAAGCTTTGTATCTTGTAAGGCTCCTTTTATGGGCGTTATAGATGCACGACGATAATCAGCTAAACGATTTGGATCGGTCACACTCTTTGTTGTCGATGGCTCGCCTAATTGTTGCACAATCATATCAGCTAGGCCTAAGTGACCTCGTTTTGATAAATCTAACGATATTTGGTCATCATACATAGATTCATAAAAACGACTTTTATCACTATTAACAAGCTCCGACTCTGGCACCGTATCTCTCATACTTTTAAGCATCATCTTTAGAAAAACCGTTTCAAATTGGCGCGCTACTTCCGTTAATGCTTGCTGCTCATCGGCTTTATTACCTGATGCTTTAGCACGTAATTGCGCTAAACCGTTAAAATCGTTGTAAACATCCGCTGTCATTGTTGAAGCACCCATGGTTAGATAACAATTAAATCAGCCGTTAATGCACCAGCGCTTTTTAATGCTTCTAAAATAGCGACCAGATCACTAGGGCCTGCACCCACTTGATTAACAGCTCGAACAATTTCATCTAAAGAAACACCTGGGTCAAAGACAAACATCCGTTTACCTTCTTCAGTAATGTCAATATCAGTTTGAGCTGTTACCACGGTTTCTCCCTCTGAAAAGGCACCAGGCTGACTCACCTCACTGCTCTCATTAATGGTTACCGTCAAATTACCATGTGAGACAGCCGCTGCACGCACTTTAACCTGGTTATTAATAACAACCGTCCCAGTACGAGAATTAATAATAATACGTGCGGCTGATTGTGCAGGTTGTACTTCAATATTTTCTAATAATGATAAAAAAGCTACTCGTTGTGCAGGGTCACGAGGCATATTCACTTTTATACTACCACCATTAATTGGACGTGATGTATTCGGCCCAATAGCTCGGTTAATTGATATAGCTAAACGGTTGGCTGTGGTGAAATCAAAGGTATGTAAATTAAGCGATAGTGTGCTGCCTTCTGCAAACGGACTATAAACAGCACGCTCGATAGTGGCACCATTGGGTATATTTCCAACAGTTGGTATATTAACGCTGACTTTAGACCCATCATTTCCCGATGCGCTCAATCCACCGACGACCAGGTTACCTTGAGCAATACTATATACTTTGCCATCAGCACCTTTTAGCGGCGACATTAACAAACTTCCGCCTCGTAAACTACTGGCTTCCCCGATAGCATTGACTGTAACATCAATTGTTTGCCCGGGTACTGCAAAAGGTGGCAACGTTGCATTGATAACAACCGCGGCGATATTCTTTGATTTAATTTGAATGTTATTAGGAATTTTCACACCCATCTGAGTCAACATACTGCGTAAACTCTGAGAGGTGAAATCGCCTGATTTTACTTTATCCCCAGTCCCATTTAGCCCCACTACAACACCATAACCAATCAGTTGGTTAGAACGCACACCCGTTATTGATGCCAAATCCTTGATTCGTTCAGCATGTGCCACACTGAAAAACAGTGTTAATAATAGCAGTGATATAATTGATTTTATATTCATAAGTTTCTCCCTTAGAATGGAAACAATGCACTAACAAAAAAACGAGCTAACCAACCTATTTTGTTTGCATCTGCCAACGCACCTTCCCCCGTGTAGGTAATTGTCGCATCAGCAATTTTGGTTGAATCAATACTATTATCAGGACTAATATCGGTAGGACGAATAATGCCTGATAGCCTGATATATTCATTTCCTTGGTTAAGTTGCACTCGTTTCTCACCGCGTATTTTCAAATACCCATTCGGTAAAACATCCACCACATTTACTGTAATATTGCCACTCAAACTATTTTTTTGAGTACTTTCTGTTTCCCCTGAAAAATCATTACTCGATGACAACGTACTATCAAAGTTAAACCCGAGTATCGATGGGTTCTGTTTACCTAAAATAGTGGGCACTGCAATAGAAGCCGTATTACCTTTTTTGAGATCTGTATCTGCCTGTTTTTTAGCATCCATTTTTTCAACCAAATTGATGGTCAAGATATCTCCAATTCTTCTAGCTCGGATATCTTCAAATAAACTGACTTCATAACCTGCTTGATAAATTGCACCATTACGTACTGGCGGTGCTTGGTAGGCCATCGCCTGAGCTGGTCTATAGTCAGGATCTATACGAGGCTTACTCATCTCGTCCATCATGGCACAACCAGATAAAAGACTTAGTAATATGAAAATTTTAGTAAGATTTATCATCTTAATCACCTATAGCGCCTGTATTAACCCTTGTAACATTTGATCAGTTGTTGAAATTGATTTTGAGTTCATTTCATAAGCTCTTTGCGTTTCAATCATACTAACCAACTCTTCTACAACATTGACGTTTGATGTTTCAAGCGCTCCTTCACTAATTTGACCAAGACCTGATTCTCCAGGTGTTCCAACAATGGGACTACCACTAGACAAAGACTCTCTAAACTGGTTTTCACCGATAGGATCTAAACCTGTTGGGTTAATAAAATCAGCCAATGTAACATTACCAATTTGTGAGGGCGTTGCATTACCAGGCTGCAGGGCTGATACAGTTCCATCAACCCCTATAGTTACACTTAAGGCATCACTGGGAACCGTAATAGAGGGTTCTAATGGATAGCCCCCTGAGGTGACAAGTTGCCCATCAGAATCTAATTTAAAGCTTCCATCTCTTGTATAGGTGATATCACCATTAGGACGTAAAATTTGAAAAAAACCACGACCCGTTACTGCCATATCAAGAGAGTTCCCCGTTTGCTGAATACTTCCTTGAGTATGGTTTTTCTCAGTCGCAACAATTCTAACCCCTGTACCCACTTGAAGCCCGGTGGGCAATTCCGTATCTTGTGAGGACTGAGAGCCTACTTGTCTAATATTTTGATACAGCAAATCTTCAAAAATAGCGCGTGATTTTTTGTAACCATTGGTATTCACATTAGCCAAGTTATTTGAAATAACCGCCATTCGAGTTTGCTGTGCTTCTAAACCTGTTTTACTAATCCATAATGCTTGTGTAGACATTTCTATACTCCTAATTAACCAATCTGCATCAATTTCGCGCTGACGGTTTCATTTTCGGTGATTGTTTTCATCATTTTGACCTGCATTTCGAAATTTCTAGATAGCTCGATCATACTGACCATGGCTTCGACTGGGCTGACATTACTTCCCTCAATCGCCCCTGATATCAAGGTAACTTGTGCATTAGCAAGCGCTGGGGTTCCATCTTTCATCCTAAACAAACCATCTTGACCTTTTACAATATCTTTCAATTCTGGCTGGACTAATTTAATCCTATCAATGGCTGTTAATGTAGAGGCGTTATCTCCTAAGGGAATAATGCTGATCGTTCCATCGGTTCCAATTTCAATCTTTTCAGACTCAGGGATACTTACCACACCACCCCCCCCTAATACTGGGAGACCTGTTCCTGTTGTCAGTAGACCTTCAGGCGTTACCCGCAAATCTCCAGCTCTGGTATAGGCCTCAGATCCATCTTTTGCCTGTACAGAAATCCAGCCTTCGTTAGAGATAGAAACATCAAGATCACGTCCTGTTTGTTGCACAGAACCTAAATCAAAATCAATTCCAGGCCGTTCTGCCATGGAATAAACATGAGATGGTAAACCCGGGCCATACACAGGCATACTTCTAAATTGAGACAAATCAGCTTTAAACCCGGTAGTATTAGCGTTTGATAAATTATGTGAGTTAACTGCTTGCGACACCAAAACCTGTTTGGCTCCACTCATTGCAACATAAAGACTAGTATCCATTTGATGACCTTTTTTTTTATTAACGAATATTAATAATTGCTTGCTGAATCGTATCTTGAGTTGATATAGCTTGCGCATTAGCCTGGAAATTACGTTGAGAGGTAATTAAATTAACCAGCTGTGTCGCTATATCAACATTAGATGCCTCAAGCGCGCCAGATTGCATTGCTCCAAAGCCTGCCGTTCCAGCTGCTCCCACAATCTTATCGCCTGATCCGAAGGTTTCGCCCCACGTAGTGTTTCCCAACTGCCTTAAACCTTGTACATTTGGAAAGTTTGCTAACGCGACCTGTCCTAACAAATCTGACTGACCGTTAGTAAAACGAGCGAAGACAACACCTGTCTGATCAATATCAATCCCGCTTAAACGACCTGAAGCAAAACCGTCTTGACTCAATGCATTAACAGCAAAATCACCGCCATATTGAGTTGTTGAGGAATAATCAAATTTTATAGCCAATGGAGCAGAACCATTGCCTAAGCTTAATGGATCAAACGTTATTGCATTACCTTGAGATACAGCGTTAACAGTAATATCATCAAAAGCACCTAAACCATCAAACGTCATACTAAAAAAATCATCGGCCCCACCCCCATGAGTTAACTTATTAGTTGTCCCATCGACATAGGTATGAACACGCCATTCATTGGTTAATGGATTATTCAATTCGTAGTACATTGTTGTTGAAAAATCATTCCCTAATGAATCATAGACAGTCGTCGATGTCGAATGGTTATATGAGCTTGCGTCCAAGGGATCGAATACCGGTGTCGTTGGAACTGATTGAGTAGCATCTAAATTAAGCGTTGGTACAATGTTTGCTGTGGCAGCAGGTGCAGAATCATTAGTACTTAATTGTATCGATGATAGTGCCCCAGTGTTAAATGTTCCATTCGTATTGGCAGGAAAAACCTGCAATTGCAAACCCGAACTATCAACGATATAACCGTTTCTATCGGTAGAAAATGCACCTGCTCGTGTGAAGGCTTGAGCCCCATTATCGTCGAGAATAAAAAAACCTTCTCCATTAACGGCTAAATCTAAATTACTTGAGGTAAATTCAACATTACCCT
>Ga0209633_10005175_pt1 | contig 11526 bp, 11 predicted proteins | sample Cruoilmetagenom1_FD_187290 | JGI IMG/M metagenome (GOLD analysis project Ga0209633, IMG submission 187290) | Oil polluted marine microbial communities from Coal Oil Point, Santa Barbara, California, USA - Sample 1 (SPAdes) (version 2) | ecosystem: Environmental > Aquatic > Marine > Oil seeps ... | reverse complement strand
CGGCCAAATCCAGCCTGCATTAAAGAGAGGCTGGGTCTGAACAGATCAGGGAGACTGGGTATTGCCCGCTGTCCAGTGGCGAAAAGGGATAGGTTTAGATCTTGGATTAAGGTGAGGGCTTATATTGCATATCACATTAACTGGAGACCTACGCCTGCCCGGCGCAGAAGATTCAGGCTGCGTCGGCAGGCAAAGCATCATTTCTTATTGTTGGCGACAATCACGCGGTTGACAAACCGGATTGTGGGGAAGTCACGGTTCAGGGTTTTGCTGTGGAAATTATTCATGATCATGCCGCTGTCAAAGCGGATCACATCGCCCTTTTTCACCGCCACAGCGGAAGCGGCCAGCCACATCGCTTTCTTACCCTGGGACACCTCGATGTAAGTATATTGGCCGGCATTAATTGTGCTGAGCACTTTGCCTTTCTGCGACAACGAGACATTAACCGCATGCCTGGGCGTCATCATGTTGCTTCCAGCGGCGTGAGGGTTGGCTGGCGCCGCGACAGCAACAGAGGCAAAAGCGGTCAGCGCGAGCAGGGCAAGGATGGATTTCATAAGCATGTTCCTTTAGGTAAGATTAAGCTGTGCATTATACTTGGCTTGGCCTCACGCGGCAAAATATGTCAGCTCAGACTCAAATTATTGTCGCTGTCGCAGAGAGTGACACGACGGAGACAACGGCTATGTAGCGGTAAATAGGGGGCGTCTGCTCTTGCTACACGAGTTCCTGGCGGGTGCGCGTCATGATTATGTTCCTTTTTGAACAAAATGCTGGCTGGTTGAATAGACATTAGCCAGGGCTGCTGCTAACTTTAAATTTTGTGGGTATTCAGATTTACTCGTGTGGTCGGAGAATATGAGCGTATTTCCGAGTGAACAGCCAATTTGCAGGCGCTCGAAAATATAGCCTTCCCAAATTCCTGCTTCAAAGCAACAGGTGATCCTGGGCGTTAATGCACCGCGCAAGGCGTGGTGCCTCTGGTAGATGGAAGCCCCTGCATGACAAGGGTCAGCCACCCCCCATTACCGGGTGTTGTGACTTGGACGGGGGTGTTTTGACCTCATCGTCCCGGCGAGAACTGCGTTGGGTATAGTCGGTTGTAAAAAGTATGGAAGTTCTTGAATTTGTCATAAATCTAAGGAGAGCTTAATGAAAATGGAATCCAGCCTACGCCATCTGGTCTTCGCGGTGATTGGCGTTCAGCTTGCCGTATTAAGCGGTTGCGCTATTCATCCCACAGCAATTCAGGCCAAGGTGTCGGGTGTAGTCGCAAACCCGTCTCAAGTGCATCCTTCAGCCCGAACGGGATCGGCTCAAGCCAGCAAATGGATCCATTTCGCGAGTCCGAAATACGAGCACATCGTCAACAATATCGTGGCACACCATGTTCGTATCGTGCGGGTCGATGAAGAACGCAAAGCCGCAGCCAAGTCTGGACATTCCGTAGCCCTTCCCGTCGGAAGGTGTGGCGCCACCTTAACTGTGGCGGCGAACGGAGAAATCACTGCTACCCATATAGAGGGATGCGCCTCACCCGCCCTTGAACACGTGGAGCGTGAAGCTATCGAAAGCGCCTCACCTCTGCCGCCGCCTGGACAAATCCTCAATGTCGTGGTCAATACTTCTGCGCCCGTTGCCACGCCGGGGATGTACGGTAACTGAGTCAGAGAGTAATTATCCTGATATTAGAGTAGTAGGTCTCCTTCCATTTAACGTCGGCACATCTGAGAAAGGCTCGACGGACGCAATGGCAGGTGTAGTGGCAAAAATAAAGGTCAAAGTCCTTTAGCCATAATAGTGGAGAATATTGTTCACGAAGTGTATTTATCAGGTTCCCGATCTATGCCGGTGAGCTCTATGGAATGTGTGAAATAGGAAAATAATATGGAATTACTTGCCATCCCCGGGAGTATTCGACACGGCTCGTATAATGTGGCTCTGCTTGAGGCTATGTCAAAGCTGTCACCTAAAGGCACTAATATTACGGTGTTTGAAGGAATAAAGGATATTCCAATATTTAATCCGGATACGGGTGACGAGGAAATTCCCAAGCCGGTAGATTATTTACTGTCAAGCATAAGAAAATCCGACGGAGTTATTATTAGTACGCCTGAGTACGCTCATGGAGTACCTGGGGTTCTGAAAAATTCACTTGATTGGCTGGTGTCTTCAGATGCCTTGGTATTAAAGCCGGTAGCGGTCACCAGCGTCTCAACAAGTGGTCTGGGTGGTGTGAGATCACATGGTCCACTGCTACTGATTTTGAGCGCAATGAATTCAAATGTGGTTGTTGAAGGTTCGATTAATGTTCCCTATGCACAGCAGAAATTTGATAAAGGCTATAATTTGACAGATGCTCTTACAAAGAAGGCGATAGCTGTTTCACTCTCTGCGCTTGAGCAGGCAGTAAAGAATCAGGCTAGGCCCCGAAATTAAATATGACTGAATATGTTATTCCAGGACCAGCCCCCCTTCAATTACTTATGCTTAGACGTATAATACCTAAATTCCTATGAAGCAACTATCTGACAACAAGATCGTAGAGTCATGGCAAAAGAATGTCAGTCCGTGGATAACTGCGATCCGCAATAAAGAAATAGCAAGCCGGGTGCTGGTAACAAACCAGGCAATACTCGAAGCCGTTACCAGGCGCGCCCCAGGAACCGTACTCGACCTTGGCTGCGGAGAAGGTTGGCTTGTTCGTGAGCTGGCGAAAACCGGCATAGATGTCCTTGGCGTTGATGCTGTCCCTGAATTTATCGAGTTTGCGCGTCAACGTGGTGGCGGGCGCTATGAGGTTTTGCCGTATGCAGGCCTGTCCAATAACGTGCTACAAGAAAAATATGATGTCGTTGTCAGCAATTTCTCGCTTCTCGGGGAGGAGTCTGTTAATGATTTATTTTTGCAGATTCCCTCGTTGCTGAATCAATGTGGCGCCTTCATTGTGCAAACAATTCATCCGCTCACGGGATGTGCTAACGGAAAATATGAGGATGGCTGGAGAGAGGGGACATGGGCCGGGTTTAGTGAAAATTTTAGTGACCCCGCACCCTGGTATTTTAGGACCATCGATACATGGAAGGCGCTATTCAAAAATAGTGGTTTCACGCTGAGTAACGTATATGAGCCTACCAACGAACAAACCAAAGCCGCCGCATCAATTGTATTTGTTGCCGAATAACAACATGAAGAGGTCAGCGTTATGGGGGGCGTGGTCAGGTCTTGCGTTGCAATATGTGCGTCCTTGCAGAACCGACCCTAAATCTATTTTAAGGTAAGAAAACATGCGTTAAAAAAATGGGTGGATAGAACGTGTTTTAATCTGGACTTCTTGGGTTTTAGAAATAGAAAGGTAAATTAATGATTTGGACATTAGAGCTTAAATTGTTTTATGCGGATAAAGAAAATGAATGGCGAGCCTCGGTTGAAATTGATTCTATGTCAACCCTTGAAGACCTGCATTATCTAATCCAATATGCAGTCGATTTTGATAATGATCACCTATATGAATTTTTTGTTTCAAAAACGGAAAGAAGTCGGCAACGAAGACGTTTTGACGATGAAAATGAAAAAATATATAGCACTACATTAGAGGACTTGTATCCATTAGAAAAAGGGGAAAAGCTGTTTTACATGTTTGATTACGGCGATAGTTGGTTGTTTGTTATAACCAAAAGCAGGAAACAACCTCAAGGACTAAAGCAAGGCATTAAATATCCAAGAATAGTTGCTGAGGTAGGTAACAAGCCAGAGCAATATCCGGACTGGGAAGATTAACCTACCTGATAGGCACATCCGGAAAGATCAAAAGCAAGATCAAAATGGTTAGACTCGATAGTGAGAAAACCAGATCAGAGAGCAATCATCGCTACGTATTAGAGATAATTGCTCTCCTCAGCGTTTATCGCCGCGACCCCACAGCAAGCTGACGGGGTATTAAATTGGAGCGGTTTATGGCCGCGAGGTTTTTTCCAGATCAATCGCGCCACTGACGGCGCTCCTAGCATCTCTTCGTAGCAGCAAAAGTAGGCGCCTTAGGCGAGCTGCGGGGAATTGAACTCAATGGGATTAAACGAGTCTGACATTGTTTGATTCCGAATGGCAGCGCAGTGCCATGATCTAGGTCAAGGATCGCTGGCACGGATTCGCAAATACTAAAGGCCGTAGCCGAATTATGACGGCTTTTTTTTTGATGGAGGTAAAGGTGGGTACCATAAAAAATTATCTGGCGGCGGATCATCGTCATTGCGACGACCTGTTTGCCGCGGCCGAAGAGCAGGTCGCCAAGGGAATTTGGGATACTGCCGGAGAGGATTTCTCCCGTCTCATTGGTGCTATGCAACGGCATTTCGCCATGGAAGAGGGGGTGTTGTTTCCGGCCTTTGAACAGGCCACCGGCAACACCAGCGGTCCCACCCAGGTGATGCGCTCGGAACACCAACAGATACTGGAAGTCCTGGAGCATATGGCGGAAGCGGTTGAGGGGCGCGACGGTGATGCCTATGCCGGCTTGTCGGAGACGCTGCTGATCCTGATGCAGCAGCATAACCTCAAGGAAGAACAGATTCTTTATCCCATGTCTGACCAGGCGCTGGGTGGCGAAAGCGAGGCCTTGGTGCAGCGCATGGAGGTTGTCCCCCATGGGGGATAACCAGGCCGCCGCAAGGGAGCGGGTGCTGGACGTGCGCGGACTGGAACCACCCGAGCCCATGGAACGGGTGCTGGCGGTTATTGCCCAGCTGGAACTGGGGGAGGCCCTGCGCATGGTGCACCATCGGGAGCCCTTTCCTTTGTACGAGATACTCAAGCAACGCGGCTTTGGCTATAACACCACGGCGCTTCCGGATGGCCATTACGAAATCCTGATCCGGCGCTGATATGTCTTCGGCCGGTCTGTCTCTGGAGCAGGCACCACCTATCTCGGTGCCGTTCCGGTTTTTCTATACTGCCCCCCTGTTCATCGCGCTGGCGGCCCTGACCCTGTTGACGGTCGGGTCGGCTGGGCTGGTCTCGCGCTGGACCCCCGCACTGCTGGCGGCGACCCATCTAGTCACACTGGGTTTCATGGCCATGGTAATGGTGGGCGCCCTGTTTCAGATGTTGCCGGTGGTGGCCGGCGCGGTCATCCCGCGACCACGGCTCATGGCCTGGGCGGTGCACCTGCCCCTGCTGGCAGGTACCCTGTGTCTGGTGGGAGGGTTCCTGTCCCACCGTGCGGTGGCCTTCCAGTTCGCCGCCGTGCTACTCGGCTTCGCCTTTACCTTGTTTCTGGGGGTGTCGTTCTACAGCCTTGCCCGCGCACCAGCGCGCAATGCCACGGTGATCGCCATTTACCTAGCCCTGGGCGCGCTGGCGCTTGCCGGTGGCCTGGGGATCGCCCTGGCGGTAACCCTCTCCGCCGAGGCGCAGCCTTCCGTGCCGAGTCTGATCAATTTGCATCTGCTGTGGGGATTGCTGGGCTGGATCGGGTTGCTGCTGGTCGGCATCGCCTATCAGGTGGTGCCGATGTTCCAACTCACGCCGGTTTATCCGCCGTTCGTTAGCCGCTGGCTCGCGCCCCTGATCTTGATCCTGTTGCTGGGCTACACGGCCGCGACGCTGTGGGGTGCGGATGTTTGGGCGACGCTGGCGGGTGTCGGCCTGGCATCGGCCTTTGTCGTCTTCGGCGTGGTGACCTTGAAACTACAGCGCAGGAGAAAACGGCGCCTGCCCGACGTTACCTTGCAATTCTGGCGTCTGGCCATGGCGAGCCTGCTGGCGGCAGCTGCGCTGTGGGGCTTGGGACAGGTGATACCGGCCTTTCACCTGTCTGGCTATTTCCCTTTGTGGTTGGGGATATTATATGTGGTGGGTTTTGGGTTGTCGGTGATCAATGGCATGCTGTACAAGATCGTGCCGTTTCTGGTGTGGTTCCATCTGCAAAGCCGGGTTGGGGTCGGGAGCGGGAGTGTGCTACCCAACATGAAGCAGATCATCCCCGAGCGGCGGGCATGGCTCCAGTTGCGGGTGCATGGGGTCGCCCTCGGTCTGCTACTGGGCTGCGTCGTCTGGTCCCCCCTGCTATACCCGGCGGGGCTGGCCCTGGGGTTTTCTTCCCTGCTGCTATGGGCCAATCTGCAATCCGGCTGGCGCTGCTACCGGGCCGCCGCCACAGTTTGTTGACGGGGCAAGGAACAATAAGGACAGCCCCGATTTGATGTCCAGTTAGCGCACAGGGATGGGTATCGCCCACCTTGTCTCGGTGTGCAGTGTACATGCATAGAATATAGAGGCCGGACCTGCACAAGTCCTGTTTTATCTCGTCATGATTCATTTTGAGAGGCGCTCTGATGAAAAAGCCGGAGTCACATTACAAGAAAGAAGGCGATCAGTATCTGCTTGAAGTAAAGCTCCGCGAGGTTAAGCAGTTATTCAATACCTTTGATCCCGCACCATTCCGGGAAAAAGACCTGGAGCCGAGCGCTGAGACGTATATCGTTGACGCAGTGCAAGAGCTTCCTCTCTCTACGCCTATCTCGCTAATACTGTATTTGCCGGAGAGTGCCTGTACTACTGAAGCGGTCAGCAGTGTGCCCGTAGCAATTCATAACTACTTTTCATATCGGGCCGACATCACCGCAAAGGAGCTGCGCTTTACCCTGCAACAGGGACGTATTGCGCTACTGATAGGTTTGGTATTTCTATTTCTGTGTATCGCTGCTCAGCAGTTGATTGCTACGCTGGGAAAAACAGGCCTGATGTGGTCGATCATCGAAGAAGGGTTTTTGATCAGTGGCTGGGTTGCCATGTGGCGTCCCATTGACATTTTTTTATATCAATGGTGGCCCATACGCCGCCGCCGTCGTATTTATGAAAAACTCGCCCAGGTCCAGGTGGAGTTGCGGGGTACGGCTTGACGAAAGGCTGTATTACATGGACAGGTCAGCACAAGTCGTTAACATGCTAAATAAATGGTTAAGATTGGCAGTGAATGCGAAACAGGCAGGCATTTAAATGCGATACAGAATAAGACCTGATATGGCATGCGAGCGGATCCTATGCAGGCGATGCTTTATTGGTGCCCACGGCTCTGCTCAGCAATCCTCGTTGATCGCCTGGGCATGAATATTCAGTTTGCCCGAAAATATCTGTTCACCTGTGGCTTGTTGCTGTTGCCGGTATTTGTCTGGAACATTCTGTTCTGGCGCTATCTCCCGCCTGCGTTTGAGGCAGGTGAGTTCTGGCGCGATATTCCTTCTACGCTTGCGATGGCCGAACACTCACTACGCCTACTGATCTTTACATTACCATTCTTTATGCCGCTGGGCATTTCTGGCGCACGACAGCGAACAGGATTAGGTATTTTAATTGCTGGAAACCTGCTGTATTTCGCCAGCTGGCTGGCACTCATTATCGCACCGAACTCTCTGTGGTCACAGAGTGCTATCGGATTTCTGGCGCCTGCCTATACACCAATACTCTGGTTGCTTGGACTTGCCATGTTGAGCGGCCAACTCTTCTGGGGAACATTTTATCGCTGGTGGATATACCTTGTGTTCTCCGGGCTGTTCATTGCGGTACATGTGACACATGCTGCCGTCGTCTATATTCGCAACTACTGAAATATTATTGGAAGGCGAGAGGGCTGGTCTTGCGTTGCGTCATTGCAGAACCCGACCTCAAATCCAATTAACCCGTTACACCGTTATTTACACAGCCTCGATATTTAGTATTCTCTCGTCTAATGCAAGCCCACAAGTGCCAGTGATATATGTATTCTATTTCATGCTCTCAATGAAAATATGAACATTTATTTATAAATAAGGGCGATAACATGGCAAAACATGAAATTGAATGGAAAAAAGGTGTCTGCGGCATCTGTCCTGCAGGCTGCTGGATCGAAGCCGGAATGCAGCATGGAAAAATGCTGGATATCCGTGCCGACAACTCCCATCCGCTAGGTATGATCTGCCGTCGGGGACAACATGCCCCGGATATTATTTACGCCGCAGACCGCCTGAAATACCCCATGAAACGAGTTGGCCCAAAGGGTACTCATGAGTTTGAACGCATCAGTTGGGATGAGGCCTATGAAACCATTGTCAAAAACCTCAATACCATCAAAGCTGAATCCGGTGCAGAGACCGTAGCCATCTATAGCGGCCGGGGCGCCTTCGAACTCTCTTTATGTGACATGTACCAACCGAAAGGGGTCGCGGTCTCTTCCGCCTCCAACGTTCTTTTCCCTTTTGGTTCCCCGAATACCATGGGCGTGGGTGCGCTGTGTTATGTCTCCTTTGCGATGATGGCACCGGATGTCACGTTGGGATCGATGCTGCTCAATATGTATACCGATATTGAAAACGCAGAGCTACTGATTGTCTGGGGCACGAACCCGGCCACCGACTCACCACCGCTGGATATGGCTCGCCTTGAGTCAGCAGCTAAACGGGGCTGCGATATCGTGGTCATCGATCCGCGACACACGGATACCGCCAAACGCACCGGTGCCGAGTGGCTGCCGATTCGTCCCGGAACCGATGGTGCGCTGGCCTTATCCATGATCGAAGTGCTGATCGATGAAGATTTGTACGATGAAAAATTTGTCGGCCAGTGGACGCACGGCTTTGATGAGTTGGCGACCTATACGCAACATTATCGCCCCGAAATCGCAGAGAAAATCACCGGTGTTCCGGCAGATAAAATTCGCCACCTGGCCAGGCGTATCGCAAAAGCCACCGGCGCCGCACCCGTGATGTACACAGGTTTAGAATATTCCAACAGTGGCATTCAGGCGATTCGCGCGGTACTGACCCTGTTTGCGATCAGCGGCCATCTCGACACGCCTGGCGGAATAGGTTTAGCCATGCGTGGCCAGCACTTCCCCATTAACCGATCCTGCAATCAGGAAAATCCCAATCTGCAACGAGCCGTTGCACGTGACAAATTTCCGCTTTACAGCGACTACCGCGGGGAATCACATGCTTCTGGTCTGGTCGATGCCGTACTCCATGGTGATCCCTATCCGATTCGTGGCCTGGTCATCCACGGCGCTTCGCTGCTGACTTCCTGGCCGCAAACCTCCATCTGGCGCGAGACCCTTTCCAGGCTTGATTTCATTGTCACTATCGACCGGCAGCTCACCGCTGATGCGGCTTATGCGGACATCGTACTACCGGCCACCACGATGTTCGAAATCGATTCTTACATCGTTTATGGCCCCATCTTCCGGCTGCGTGAAAAACTGCTCGACCCCATCGGCGAGGCGCGCAATGATTATCTGATCATGGCGGAACTGGCGGAGCGATTGGGTTATGGTCACCTCTATCCGCAAACTGAAGAAGAGATGATCCGCTTTGCACTGCAAGGTTCCGGCTATACCCTGGAGGACATTCAGCGCAACGGCGGCTGGGTTAAAATGCCCACGCCGATGATGGAATATAAAAAATACGAAAAAGGCGCTTTGCGAGCGGATGGAAAACCCGGCTTCGAGACAGCCAGTGGCAAGTTTGAAATCTGGTCTACAAAGCTGGAAGAATATGGCTACGAGCCACTACCGAAATATATCGAACCAATAGAGGGTCCGCAGTTCGCACCACAACTCAGCAGGGAGTTTCCATTGGTGTTTAACTCCGGTGCGCGCCCTCACACCGATTTCCGCTCACAACATCATGGCGTCAAGGGTTTGAATAAAGACAACCCCGAGCCCACGGTGGAAATCAATGTGGAAGATGCCCGCATCAGGGGAATTGATCAAGGGGATTTAGTGGAAGTCCGCACTCCCCGGGGGGCCGTGCCCTTTCGCGCCAGGATCAGCCATGACATCGTCCGCGGTGCTATCGAAGCCAACATGGGGGGCGGTGCGCCGGTGGGGCCAAAGGCCTGGCAAAAATGGAATGTCAACGAGCTGACCGATTTATCCAACTATGATGAGATATCCGGGTTTCCAGTCTACAAAGCCTTGTTATGTGAAGTGGTCAAGGTGGAAGCCGGTGACGCCGAGGTGAAGACTCGCTTGAGCCGGGCGGAGAAGGCGAGCGGAGTCACCGTCGCATTGAATGGCAAAGGACAAAAACAATCCAGGCACCGAATCTATCTGGATAACAACGCGACTACTGCCATCGCGGAAAGTGTCAAACAGGCGATGCTGCCTTATTTAGAATCCCTGTATGGTAATCCCTCCAGCATACATACAAGCGGACGGGATGCACGCGAGGCGATAGACAGGAGTCGGCGCCAATTGGCCCGCTTGATAGGAACCAAACCCAGGCGCATAGTGTTTACCGGTGGTGGCAGCGAGGCCAATAACCTGGCGTTAAAAGGTGTTGCCTTCGCCCGCCAATCCATAGGGCGGCATATTATTACAAGTCGAATCGAACACCCGGCTATCTTGCAAACCGCCGCCTTCCTTGAGCGTCAGGGATTCGACATTACTTATCTGGATGTGGATAAGGATGGCTTCATCCATCCGCATCAATTAGAAAAAGCCTTAACCGCTCAAACCATCCTGGTTTCGATCATGATGGCGAATAACGAAGTCGGCACCATTCAGCCAATCAGGGAGCTGGCGCAAATAGCCCATGTCCATGGCGCCTTGTTCCACACCGACGCCGTGCAGGCGACGGGGAAAATCCCCGTCGATGTCGAGGAGTTAGACGTGGATCTGCTGAGTCTTTCCGGTCACAAGTTTCATGGTCCCAAGGGTGTCGGCATGCTCTATGTACGTAAGGGGGTTGAACTGGAAGCGCTGATACACGGCGGGCAACAGGAATTTGGCCTGCGTGCGGGCACGGAAAATGTTCCGGCGATCGTAGGCATGGGCAACGCCGCCGAGCTGGCCTTGGCGGCGTTGCAAAAATCCCAGGTCATGGCCCAATTGCGTAACCGGCTTCAGGAAGGAATTCAGGAACTGGTGCCCGCGGCCCAATTGAATGGCCATCCCAGCAAGCGCCTACCCAATACACTCAATATGACCCTGCCAGGTTTACGCGGTGAATCACTTGTGGTCGCCCTGGACCAGCATGGCATCTCCTTTTCATCGGGTTCAGCATGTAAGTCCGGTTCCCCCAGCCCCACCCATGTGTTGATGGCAATGGGTCGCACCGAAGAGGAAGCCCACTGTGCAGTTCGATTTTCATTGGATATCACCACCACGGAAAAAGATATTGAGGACACATTAACGGAATTTAAAAATGTGTTGGTTGAAATTGAAACTACAGTGCGGTTTTTACCCTGCAAATAAATGCTGGACATCTGCCTCTAGCCAGGATGTTGCATAAATTCACGCAAGGATCTGCCACTCCCTCGTATCCATGTGTGTCGTGCTGGATATTGATTTTACAAAGTGGTTAAGGAGGACAGGTTAATTGTATGATGATTAATTCACGCCTCCCTTTTGTTTATTCCTGGACCTTTGAAGAAAATTGTCTCTAATAATATTCTAATATTAGGGAACATTGTCTCCTCCCTATTTATCGTCGCTGCCCCAGAGAACGGCTCGCTGAACCCGGCAATATCACATTGAAAGAGTACTAGTGACAC
>Ga0209633_10005174_pt1 | contig 11529 bp, 13 predicted proteins | sample Cruoilmetagenom1_FD_187290 | JGI IMG/M metagenome (GOLD analysis project Ga0209633, IMG submission 187290) | Oil polluted marine microbial communities from Coal Oil Point, Santa Barbara, California, USA - Sample 1 (SPAdes) (version 2) | ecosystem: Environmental > Aquatic > Marine > Oil seeps ... | reverse complement strand
CTCGTGCCGCGATCTTTCGAATCATCCGCCGAATAGCCGACCGTCGTCGCGGCGGTCGCCACCGAAACAGAAAGCCGCTCAACGAGGAAAGCAAGAACGCCCCCGCCATTGCGCGCTTCCGATTTGTCGTTGGATTCGCTGGCGGTCATTGATCCACCCAAAGGCCCGGCAGCAGCGCTTGTCACGCAGAGCGCGCCGGCAGCAATAGCAGCGGTCATAATTCTGATCATGATCGGTCTCTCCTCCCGCCTTTATGCGCGCGATTGCAGTGCAAAAGCAAGCATTTGGCCCGTTCTCGATAGCCCTTAAAGTCTTACCATGACGTAACAATTAAGGCGTTATCGACATCCAGATGGGCGCCTCACGCGAAATTTACCACCTTGCAGCGCACAAAATCAGCCATGGCCTCAAGCCAGCGCATCTTCCGCCGCTGTGAAAGGCACATTCAGTGCTTCTGCGACCGCCTCATAGGTGACCTTGCCGCGATGAATATTCAGTCCGGCGCGCAGATGCGGATCGTCTCGGAGGGCGTCAACGCCTTTGTTGGCGAGCATCAGCCCATATTGCAGCGTCGCATTATTGAGGGCGTGCGATGAGGTCAGCGGCACAGCGCCCGGCATATTCGCCACGCAATAATGGAGGACGCCGTCGACCACATAGGTCGGGTCTTCATGGGTCGTTGCTTTCGATGTTTCAAAACACCCGCCCTGGTCGATTGCGACATCGACAAGCACGGCGCCTTCTTTCATGCCTTTCAGCATGTCGCGGGTGACAAGCTTTGGCGCGCTCGCGCCGGGGATCAACACCGCGCCGACGACGACATCGGCGTTGTCGGTTTCTTCATCGAGCGCTTCGAAAGTCGAGTAACGGGTTTTGGCGCGGCCTTCGAAAAGGTCATCCAGCTCCGTCAACCGGCGGTGATTGCGCTCTAAAATGGTCACATCGGCGCCGAGGCCGACGGCCATGCGCGCCGCATGCGTGCCGACAACACCGCCGCCAATTACGACAACTTTCGCCGGGAGAACGCCCGGGACGCCGCCCATCAAGAGTCCGCGTCCGCCGTGATGCGCGGTAAGCGCATAGGCGGCGGCTTGTATTGACAGCCGCCCGGCGACTTCGCTCATCGGGGCCAGCAAGGGCAGGCCGCCATAAATGTCGGTCACTGTTTCATAAGCGACGGCGGTGACGCCGGACTCAATAAGGCCGCGCGCCTGATCAGGATCGGGCGCCAGGTGAAGGTACGTATAAAGAATTTGGTCTTCGCGCAGCTGCACCCACTCGCTTGGCTGCGGCTCCTTAACCTTGACGATCATGTCGCTGGTTTTGAACACCGTTTCAGCGTCAGGGGCGATTCTCGCGCCAGCGGCCTCATAGTCGCTGTCGGCGGCTTTAATGCCAGCGCCTGCGCCGGTCTCCACCAGGACGTCATGGCCGTTGGCGACATATTCACGGACGCTGCCGGGGACGAGACCAACACGAAATTCCGAATTCTTGATTTCCTTAGGAACGCCTACACGCATGATATCCTCCTCCAGCCAGTTTCGCGCGCATTCTATTCTCTTTTTTGTGGATATTTTTGATAAGTTGTCGGCAATTCGCTATACACGAGAGCAATATTCTTAAATATAGTCGGCTGAGTGAATAGGATTCGACGCAATGGATGATTTTGACGCCGCCATTCTGAAAATCCTTCAGGAAGATGGACAAACGCCTTTTACCGAATTGGGCGAGCAGGTGGGGCTGTCGCCGTCGGCCTGTCACAAGCGGGTCAAAGAGCTGCGCCGGTCAGGCGTGATCGAGCAGCAGGTCGTTATTGTTGATGAGCGCAAGCTGGGGCTGGAGACATCCGTCTTCGTTCAGGCGACGTTGAAAAACCAGCAACAGGCGACGCTGACCGCTTTCGAAAAAGCCGTGTCGCATCATCGCGAGATTATGGAGTGTTATTTGATGGCGGGTCTTTCAGATTACCTGCTGCGCATTCTTTGCCGCGACGGCGCCGATTATGAACGTATCCATGCGGACATATTAACCAGACTTCCTGGCGTCGATCGGGTGATTACCAACTTTTCCATCCGCAAGGTTCTGCGCCGCACGGCTGTGCCGCTCTGACTTGGAGGGTTCGGCGCCATTAAGGTTTGGATAGGAGCACGAAACGCGCCGGATTCCAGAAGAATATCCGAAAATACGATTCAATTTTGCGTCCATTGTTTAAGCGGACGGCAAAATGTCGCGCGCACTCTTTTGATGAGCTTTTTTGTTGGAGTAACACAAGATGCTGTCAACCGCCCGCGTTGCCATTCCCGTGCCCGTTGCCGCCCGGCTTAAAACGAATGCTGCCTTTCGCGATAATGTTAATGACTATGCGCGCGATGATTTGATCGGGTTTAAACGGCCGATTGCGGCGGCGTTCGCGTTGATCGCGCCGGTTGTGCTGGCGTTCGTTTATCAGGGAGCGGGGACGACGCCGGCGCTTCAGGTCGGTGCGCTCATTTTCGCGATTGTCGGCGGCGGGCTTTATTTTGTCGGCAAAAAAGAGTGGCCGAATATTGTCGCCGAGTTTCAGACCCACGCCCTCGCCAAAAGGCATGCGATAGCCGATTTGCGATGCGGGTTCGGCGAGTCTTCCTTTTTGAGCAACGGACGCAGCCCGCGCTTTTTCGAGTATGATCATGGCGTGATCGCCATGGCCGATGCGGGAGATCTCAAAACCCTGTTTTTTGACATCGCCAATGACGGCGTTGACCCGCGCTGGGCGCTTTATAGCGGCGGCGAGATGCATCGCCGGGTTTGGCGGTGGCTGCGCCTGCCGGTCTCGCGCGAGGTCGTTAAATTCACAACGGAAGGCTCAAAACTGGCGACCGCTGGCGACCCGCCGGTGATTGATTCGATTGAGGCCTGGGAAGCGGTGAATGTCGCCCTGGGCGAACCCCTTGACGGGTCTGTTATACACCGGCCGTTTGATGAGCTGGTGGAGATGGTCGAGCGTCTGATTTAGGGACCCGATTTACCAGTTTTGGCCCCTTACAATCGCGAAGGCCCGCTGTTACATGACGGGGCATGGCGACCCTGATCGATTCAAATAAAGAGGCCCCGAAGGGCGACGAGCCCCGGCCGCGTCATCCTGAAAAACAAGCCCGCGCGGACAGTCCTGTTTTGCGCAAGCCCGAATGGATTCGCGTCAAGGCGCCGGTCTCCAAAGGCTATGCTGCTACTCGCGAAATAGTCCGCTCAAGGAACCTTCATACGGTCTGCGAAGAAGCGGCGTGTCCCAATATCGGTGAATGCTGGGACAAAAAGCACTCGACCATGATGATCATGGGCGACACCTGCACGCGCGCCTGCGCCTTCTGCAATGTGAAGACCGGTCTGCCGTCGCCGCTTGATCCCAAAGAACCCGAACATGTTGCCGAAGCGGTCGCAGAAATGGGATTGAACCACGTCGTCATCACCTCCGTTGACCGGGATGATCTCGTCGATGGTGGCGCGGAACATTTCGCGGCAGTCGTTCGCGCAATCCGCGCCGGCTCGCCGGCGACGACGATTGAAATTCTAACGCCGGACTTCTTGCGTAAAGACGGCGCCGCGGAGATCGTCATCGATTCAAAGCCCGACGTCTTCAATCACAATCTTGAAACAGCGCCGCGGCTTTATCTGTCGATCCGGCCCGGCGCGCGTTATTTTCATTCCCTGCGACTGCTTGAAAAGGTCAAGGAGCGCGACCCGCAGATGTTCACAAAATCCGGCATCATGGTCGGCCTCGGCGAAGGACGCGAAGAGGTGATGCAAGTGATGGACGACATGCGTTCCGCCGGTGTTGATTTCATCACCATCGGCCAGTATCTCCAGCCGACGCGCAAGCATGCGCCCATTGACCGGTTCGTTCATCCCGACGAGTTCAAATCTTATGAGACTATGGCGCGCGCCAAAGGCTTCCTGATGGTCTCTTCATCGCCATTGACGCGCTCGTCGCACCATGCGGGCGAGGACTTCGCCAAGCTGAGAGCAGCGCGCGCGGCAAAAGGCTGATCGGCGGCGTCAGCAGCCGTTATTTTGACATTACTGACGGCATCTGCGGTCGAGTAAATTCGCGGCGTCGCCGCATAACACCAAAACATCCTGATCGGCGATGTCATCGCCGACCTTCACGTCGTTGGTCTGGCTTTGATCATTTTCCTGCGTGACGGTCGTTTCGACGCTGACTTTTACACCCGGTTTTTTCTTTTTATTGGCGGCGACTTTCTTGTCGAGTTCGCGTTCGATTTCGCGCAAACGCTCAGACAGATCGGAAAACCGCCGTTCGGCGTCCTTGCGGTCGCTTGCCGCCATGTAGCAGGCGGCCTCATCATAAAACTTGACCTCAAGGCAATGTGTATGGGTTTTGCACCGCATGACGACGGCGTTGTAAGCGGCGTTGACTTCGGCGCGGAATTTGTCGAGCGGCGCGGCGCCGGCGTTCGGGTTCAGCTGACGCCTGATGATGGCGGTTTGGACAGCCGATAGAAAATTCTGGCGTTCTTTTCGATATTGCGCCTCGCAGGTTTGATCAGCGATTTGGGTGCGTTGCTGGATGGACGGGTACTGGCCGCCGTCGACTTTGTGCTTCCGAACGGATTTGGTGCGCACGTCATAAGTACAGCCGGAAAGAACGATTGCGCCTGACAGCAGCAAAAACAGGAGTTTTTTCATTTTAATCCCCGAGAAAAGAAATGATGGTGGCGACGAAGGACGCTACAATTCACATACGAACGGCGGCGGCGCGGCTATTGGCCAGCACCTTCAAAGTCGAAATCGAGATCGAGCTCCAGAATCCTGCAGCAAACAATTTCCGGCGGCGCCAGAATGCCGAGTTGAATAAAGGCGAAGAAGCCGATCGAAATGAGGAGAACGGTGACGACTACGATCAGTAGAATTGTCGTTATGCTGGTTCCGCTTTTAGGCGGAGGGCTCGTCCGTTCGGTATTAAAGAATGCAATGTCCATAAGCCCCCGCTGTTTTGATATTCGTGGATACGCTTGCGCGAAATACTAAATACAACTTAGGGATGTATATAAATTGCATCTACAACCAATAAACGGCGCTGTCCAGCTTTTTGTTCCGCAAATGTCCCCAGAGCGCGCCGCCAACGGGTCGCGCCCTTTGCCGCGCTGAACCTCGCTTGCCGTAGGCGGCGGTGCGGCGGTAATACAGCGCATGTTGAGATGAAAAGGCCTTTATGACTCTGCAACTGTTTGATCTCGCGCTCGCGGACATTGACGTTCGTCCAAGCCCTTTCTGCTGGCTTGCGAAGTTCGCTCTTCTTCACAAAGGGCTGGATTTTGAAACGGTTCCTCTCCGGTTCAAGGAAAAGGAAAATTATCCGGATCCGGATTATGGCCTGCTGCCGGTTTTGAAAGACGGCGATGAGATTATTTGCGATAGCGGCAATATCATCGCTCATATTGAGGAAAAATATCCGGGCGACAAGATTGTTGCGACGGCGGGCGAGCAGGCCGCCGCTGATTTTTATGCCGCCTGGGTCGCGAACAATCTCTATCCCGCGCTCGGGCCGATGATGTATCTGCGCGTTCTCGCCGCCGCTCATGAAGATGATCAGAATTATTATCGCGAAACACGTGAAAAGCGCCTGGGCGTGAAGCTGGAAGCGGCGAGTATCGTGGCGGGCCAAAATAAGAAAGTAGAAAAAGCCTTGCAGACGCTCGCAGCGCCGCTCGCGCGACATAAATTTCTCGGCGGCGAGGCGCCCAATCTCTGCGACTATATCGTTTTCAGCCCGATAATGTGGCAGCGCGCGGTCACGTCGGAAGTATTCTATGAGACGCCGCAAGCTGTGGACGCATGGCGCGAACGAATGCTCGATTTGTTCGACGGATATGCGCGAAAGGCGAAGTCGGCCGGGTGACGTCGCGGACAACAAGCACCGAGGTAACCCACAGCGCGACGCAGATGTTTGATCTCGTCGCGGACGTCGAGAAATATCCGGAATTTCTGCCCTGGTGTATCGGATTGCGCCTCTTGAGAGCGCCGGAGGAAGGTAGCGACGGGCCTCTTCTCGCTGAAATGATCGTTGCCTATAAGGTCTTCCGCGAACGCTTTAAGAGTGAAGTTGTGCTCGATGTCGCGGGCAGGGAGATCGAGGCCCAATATATTGACGGCCCATTCCGGCATTTGCGCAATCGCTGGCGGTTCGAAGACAAGCCGGACGGCGGCTCTATTGTCCATTTCTTCATCGAATTTGAGTTCCGCAATATCCTCCTGCAAACGACAGCGCGCACGGTTTTCGAAAAAGCCTTCGCACGCATGAGCGAGGCGTTTGTCGCCCGCGCAAACGATCTTTATGGTCTGCAGCGTTGAGGGCGCATGAGTTTCGGCGAGGGGCGTTTTTGTGAATTCTTTTTTTAGCTATGTTCGTTTGTTTTCGAGTTATTGCATTGTCGGCGCGCTCTCCGTTTTGGCGCCGCCGGCGCTCGCCGCTGACAGCCAATTCTTCGAAGCACGGGAAATAGCAAAAAGATGTAAGACCGCCGATGAACCGACTACGCTTATCTCCTTTAAAGAGCGCGACGTGTTGTGCCTTGGCGGCGATATAGATAGTGAAATGGCGCAGGCCGTCGCGCGCCATTTGAGACAGGCGCCTCGTCATTTGGCGGTTGTCGTCGACAGCGGCGGCGGGTCGGTCGCGAGCGCAATCAATATTGCCGATAGCTTGTCGGCGCATGGATATGATCTGATCGTCGCCGGGAAGTGTTCTTCCAGCTGCGCCAATTATCTCTTTGTTGCGGCAAGCGAGAAATTTTTGCTGCAGGGCGCGCGCCTCGGCTGGCATGGATCGACGGCGCCGCGTAGCTTTGAGCGCTATGTCGATATCTTTTTTCCCGATGAAGGCGCCATTGGCGCAGGCGCCCTGCAAAAATTACAGAAGCGCTATGAAGCCTCGAAGCACGCCCAGGAAAGTTTTGTTCGAAAGTATCGTGTCTCTGAAGATATCTATTTTGACCATTGGCGCGCTTACGCCTGTGCGTTGGGCGCAAAATCCAAATCATGGCGCGACTATCGCGGAGCGATAGGTCAGCGCGCCTCCGCCGTGCAGTGGAGGCCATCGCTCGCCAATTTGCAAGCCCGCTATGGGATCGAAAAGGTCATGGCGGAAACGCCGGCGGAATATGCAACCAATACAGTTTCCGTGACATTGGATGACGGCGCCGGCGAAGCGGTAACCATATCCGATCGTTGTTTGTTCAAGCAGCGTCCGTAATAGAGGCCATCTGCGCGCTTGCGTTGCTCAAGCGAGGGCGTTCGCGATTAGCTGCAACGCGGTTTGCGTCGCCTTTGTCCTGACGAAATCGCGCGACTTTGGCTCGAACAAATGCTTTTCCGTATGAACCTCGCCATCGCGCCGGGCGAGGCCGAACCAGACAAGACCGACGGGCTTTTCGGCGCTGCCGCCGGTGGGTCCGGCGACGCCCGTAACCGAGACGGCGATGTTGGCGCGCGAATGGTCAAGCGCCCCGGCCGCCATGGCGCGCGCGACGTCTTCGCTAACGGCGCCATGCTGGTTGATCAAATCCATCGGTACGCTGAGCATCTCGTGTTTGGCTTCGTTGGTGTAGGTCACGAAGCCGCGATCGACGACGGCGGAGGAGCCGGAAATATCCGTCAATGCAGCCGATATCATGCCGCCGGTGCAGGACTCGGCGGCGGCGGTCATGATGCCTTTTGCGGACGCTTTTTCGATGATCTCTTGCGCCAGCGGCCATATGCGGTTGGTCTGTGCCATTAATTCGTTTTGTTTGTTTTCAATGGGTAGATTTCAGATTTGAAACCGGCTTCCGTCAATATTTCAACTGCTTTGTCAAAATCGTCTGACTCGATCAGGACTCTGACTTGTAGTCCCGTGCCGCCATATGCCTGAACATTACGGTCAGCGATAAGGTGCGTAATATTTTCGGCCAACAACAGGCTTTCAATTACAGCGACTTTGCCAATTTCATCGGTGCGGAGTATCTCTCTAAGAGCCATTAGTCTTCTCCCGGCAACGCCACCGTCGCCGTCGCCATCGCGGCGATTCCCTCGCGGCGGCCTGTAAAGCCGAGTTGCTCTGTCGTTGTTGCTTTAACGGATATCCGGCTCGCCTTTATGTTCAAAATCTCGGCTAACGCCGCGCGCATCTTTTCGCGATGCGGGCCGATTTTCGGCGCTTCGCATATTAGCGTTATATCGCAATGAGTGATTTTCCCGCTGCGCTCGGCGACCAGGTCGCGGGCCTTTTCAAGGAACAATGCTGACGGCGCGCCTTTCCATTGCGGGTCGGAGGGAGGGAAATGATCGCCAATATCGCCCTCGCCAATGGCGCCGAGGATCGCGTCGGTGAGCGCATGCATGCCTACATCCGCGTCTGAATGGCCTTTTAGTTTTTGCCCATGAGGGATTTCGACGCCGCAGATGATGACGGCGTTTCCGTCTTCAAAGGCGTGCACGTCAAAGCCGTGACCGGTCCGGTATTCCATTTGCGTTGCTTTCAAGTCGGTTTTTCGGCCGAGCAGAATTTCAGCCATGCCGAAATCCTCCGCCTGCGTAATTTTCATATTGTCCGGCGAGCCTGCAACCAGCGCGACGTTGAGCTTTGCTGCTTCCGCGACCGCGGCGTCGTCGGTCAGCTTCTCGCCGATGACGGCGCGATGGGCGGCGAGGATTTTGTCATAGCGAAACCCTTGTGGCGTCTGCGCCCGCCAGAGGTCGTCGCGCGGCACAGTCGTGTCGATCAGCGCGTCGCCGCCGGCGCGCTTGCCAGCGCGCTTGATAGTGTCGTGAACGGGCAGGGCCGCTATCGCGCCGTCATGGGTTTGCAAGGCGTCAATGACGCGGGCGATTGTCTCAGCGTCGATAAACGGCCGCGCTGCGTCGTGGATAAGAACATGCGCCGGGGCGTCCGCTTCCAGGCTCTCAACGCCGATACGAACCGAATCCTGGCGCTCCGCCCCGCCATCGACCGGCGCCATCAGTTTCGGATGCGCCAGAAGATCCGTCATCGCCGCTCGATATTCGTCGTGGTCATCGCGGTGGATGATGATGCGCACGCCATCGACGCCTGCGTGATCCAGAAACGCCTGCGCCGTCCAGGCGATAATGGCGCGCCCGGCGAGACCGCGATACTGCTTCGGCCCGCCCGCGCCTGCGCGCGTGCCGCGCCCGGCGGCGACGATAACAGCGATGGTTTTGGGGTTAACCATGGAATTCCAAACTCATTTGTAAGCTGCTGGTTTAACGGCTAAACACGCCGCTAGCCAAGGACGCATGAGAAGAATGTTTTCGATCGCCGGCATGGAATTGAGCAATAACGTCGTCCTGGCGCCGATGTCCGGCGTCAGCGACCTGCCGTTCCGGCGGGCGGCGGCGTGCTTTGGCGCGGGGCTGGTCGTATCGGAAATGGTTGCGAGCGAGGAGCTGGCGCGGGCGCGGCGGGACGTTGTTCGCCGCGCGGCGGGGGACGGTGAGATCTTCCCGTTTGTGGTTCAGCTTGCCGGTCGCGAAGCGCAGTGGATGGCGGAAGGGGCGAGGCTCGCGCAAGCCGCCGGCGCCGACATGATCGACATTAATATGGGCTGCCCCTCGCGGCAGGTGACGGGCGTCCTGTCCGGCTCGGCGCTGATGCGCGATCTCGATAACGCGTTGCGGCTGATCGAGGCGACGGTCGCCGCGACGTCAAAGCCGGTCACCTTGAAAATGCGCCTCGGCTGGGATTGGGATAGCCTTAATGCGCCTGAGCTCGCCTCAAAAGCGCAAAGCGCCGGCGTTCAGGCGATTACGGTGCATGGGCGCACGCGCTGTCAGTTTTTTGCGGGCGAGGCGGATTGGTCCGCGGTGCGGGCGGTTAAAGACGTGGTCTCTCTTCCCGTCATTGTTAACGGCGATATCGTCGATGATGAAACCGCCCGCCAGGCGTTGGCGCAGTCCGGCGGCGATGGCGTGATGATCGGGCGCGCAGCGACCGGGCGGCCATGGCTTGCCGGGGCGATTGCGACGGCCCTCGCAACCGGCGATCCGATGACGCCGCCGCCGCTCGAAGCCCAGAAAGAGGCAGCGCTCCGGCATTATGCTGAAACCATCGCCCATTATGGCGAGCCGCTAGGCGTCCGCATGGCGCGAAAGCATCTTGCCGCCTATGTGGAGCACGCCCCGGTCGACATGGATCCGGCGCATCGGCGGGCGTTCCGGGCGGCGATCTGCCGGATGGCGGCGCCGTCGCGTGTGGAAGACGCCCTGGCGGCGCTCTTTGAGCGCGATTACGCCGCTCTCGAGCGCTTCGCGGCTTAAAAGAGCACGGCGTATTACCGACTGTTTCATTTTGGCAACATTTGTGTTGATTTTCTGCAACAATCGACGCAGCATCCGCCGTGGTTCGTGGCTTGCAGACAGAATATCGCCATGAGCCAGTGCGGGCGTTCCTTAGAGAACACGCGCATCCGGGGGTGGTGAGATAATTTTGAGATCCCGCAGGACAGCGTGAGTTGGGCATAGAAGATCAAATTCAGGAAAAGGCGGGCGGCGCGCGGCGATTCTTGCCGCAATGGGCCCTCTCCAACACGACCGCAGCGGCGGCGCTGTTCGGCGCGGGCGCGGTTGCGTTTTTAACCACCTGGTTCCTGATGTCGCCGCTGGTCGAGCGCGTCGACCGCAGTTTCCTGATGTTGATGGTGATCGGCAATATCGTCATCGCCGCCGGGTTCGCCATTCTGATTGGCTTCAGGTTGTGGGATGTTCTGTCCGAACGCCGCCACCAGCTCGCCGGTTCGCGCACGCATATTCAGCTCGTCGGCATCTTCTCCGCGCTTGCCGTCGTGCCGGCGGTGATCGCGTTTCTTTTTGCGTTCACGATTTTGCGCACCAGCCTCAATGATGTCTTCAGCGAGCGGATTGATAATTACCAGAATACGGCGCGGGATTTAGGCAACGGCCTTGTTGAAACGCGGGCAGTTCAACATGAACAAACGATGCGCGAGATCGCGTTTGATATCCGTCGTCAGGAAGAAGCAGGCGTTGGCTTTGAAGAGACGCCGATCAGCTTCCGGCAGTATCTGTTTGCGCAGGCGCAAGTGCGCGGGCTATCGGCGCTCTATCTGATTGACGGCGATAAGCGCATGATTGTGCGCGCTGAGATTGAGCCTGGCAGTTATAATTTGCCGTCTGCGGACAACCTCGAAAAAGTCCATGCCGGAAGCTCGCCCGGGGAAATCTTTTTCTTCGGCGTTAATGACGACACGACGCTCGACTTTTTTGTCGGCGCGCTGGAGTTGGAATATTATGGGGGCGGCATCCTCGTCGCCTATCGGGCGATCGACGCCAAAACCACTGGCCGCCTCCTTGCTGTGACAGATGTTGTCGATGATTGGGAAGAAGCGAAGCTTGGCCGCTCGCGGCTCGAGCGGGTATTCCTCGCCGGTTATATCGTTCTCGCGATCATCATTCTTTTCGGGGCGATCTGGCTTGCGCTGTGGGCGGCGACGCGCCTCGTCCAGCCGATCACACGGCTGG
>Ga0209633_10005173_pt1 | contig 11529 bp, 9 predicted proteins | sample Cruoilmetagenom1_FD_187290 | JGI IMG/M metagenome (GOLD analysis project Ga0209633, IMG submission 187290) | Oil polluted marine microbial communities from Coal Oil Point, Santa Barbara, California, USA - Sample 1 (SPAdes) (version 2) | ecosystem: Environmental > Aquatic > Marine > Oil seeps ... | reverse complement strand
TACCATTAGTGTTTGCTGTGATTATTTTCATATATTGATTTAATCCCTTTAAAATCAATAGTTTACATATAGATATTTAATTTCTATTCAGAGTGTATCTACAATCTGTCAATTTGAGGCGGTAAATAGTAAGCTTACAAGCGTAAGTGCTTTTTTCCAACGAAGAAGTGACGGATCGTAGGTGCGGTCTGGATGGTAATTAAACGTCTAGGTTGGCTACATTAAGTGCATTGTTTTCAATAAATTCACGTCTTGGCTCGACTAGGTCACCCATTAAGGTCGTAAATATTTCATCCGCCTGATAAGCATCCTCAATATTTACCTGCAGCATTCTACGTGTCTCAGGATCCATGGTTGTATCCCAAAGTTGATCCGGATTCATTTCACCCAAACCTTTATAGCGCTGAATGTTTAATCCGCGCTGGCCTTCTTTCATTAACCAGCTCATAACATTATCAAAACGCGATACATAGTCTCGACGCTCACCACGCTGAATGAAACTATCTTTACTCAATAAACCATCTAATTTTTGGTTCAGATCAAATAAATGAGTAGTCTCAGGGCTCGCGAAGAAATCCTTACTTAGGAAATAATCTGTATCTACACCATGCATTCTACGAGTAAGTTGAATTGTCCAGTCGTCCCCTTCAAGTTGTTTCAGCTTTGATTGATAATGACGAGTCCCATTAAATTTATCATTAGCAGCATTGCATGACGCTTCCAACCAGTTTTTTGCAACTTCACTGTTTAATTCACTCGATCCAGCTGAATTGAATACCATCGACTCTAAAATCTCAGGGTCAAATCGTCTTGATAGTCGTTTAATTATATTTTCAATAACATGATATTCTTTTGCAAGCTTCTCTAATGCTTCTCCCTTAATAGCTGGAGCAGATTCATCCACAAATAAGCCTGCATCTTCCAGAGCAAGTTGTAGTAGGCGTTCAGTCAATTCATCATCATCTTTTACGTATTGCTCCTGTTTGCCTTTTTTTACTTTATAAAGTGGTGGCTGAGCAATATAAATATGACCACGCTCAACCAATTCCCTCATTTGGCGGTAGAAGAAGGTTAATAATAATGTTCGTATATGAGAACCATCTACGTCGGCATCCGTCATAATTATAATCCGGTGATAACGTAACTTATCGGGATTAAATTCTTCCTTACCTATTCCACAGCCAAGTGCAGTGATTAAGGTTCCAACCTCCGCAGAGCCAAGCATTTTATCGAAACGTGCTTTTTCTACATTTAGTATTTTACCTTTTAATGGCAATATAGCCTGAGTTCGTCTGTCTCTGCCTTGTTTCGCAGAACCCCCGGCTGAGTCGCCCTCCACTAAGTATATTTCTGACAATGCAGGATCTTTTTCCTGACAATCTGCTAACTTACCTGGCAGACCAGCAATATCCAGTGCGCCTTTACGACGTGTCATCTCACGGGCTTTCCTAGCGGCTTCCCGTGCTCTACCAGCTTCAACCATTTTGGTACAAATAATTTTAGCTTCTTTTGGGTTCTCAATTAAAAAATCAGATAGACTTTCTCCCATTGCTGATTCAACAATTCCTTTTACTTCTGAAGACACTAGTTTATCTTTAGTTTGTGATGAGAATTTAGGATCTGGAACTTTTACCGAAAGAACAGCTGTTAAACCTTCTCGAGCATCATCGCCTGTGAGTGAAACCTTATCTTTTTTATTATTTGAAAGAATACCTTCCCTATCTATATATTGATTTAAGGTTCGCGTTAGTGCCGTTCTAAAACCTGAAAGATGAGCACCACCGTCACGTTGCGGAATATTATTGGTAAAACAATAGATGTTTTCTTGATAAGAATCATTCCACTGCAATGACACTTCAACACCTACATCATCTTTCATGGTATCAAAACTAATCACGTTTTCATGTATAGGTACTTTCTTCTTATTTAAGTGACTGACGAAAGCACTAATACCACCGTCATATTCAAAAACGATATCCTCACCTTCACCACGTTCATCAATCAAATGAATTCTTACACCAGAATTCAAAAAGGACAATTCACGTAATCTTTTAGCTAAAATATCAAAACTATACTCATGAATAGAAAAAATTTCTTTACTAGGCAAAAATTTAACTTTTGTCCCAGTGTTTTCAGTATCACCAACAACCTCCATTTCAGTAACAGGATCACCCATACTATATTCTTGTCGGTGTACCTTGCCATCTCGCTGAATCGTTAAGGTTAATGATTCAGAAAGAGCATTTACAACTGAAACACCCACACCATGGAGACCACCAGAAACTTTATAAGAATTATCATCAAACTTACCACCAGCATGTAACACCGTCATTATGATTTGAGCAGCGGATCCACCATCTTCATGCTCATCTACTGGAATACCACGTCCATCATCAGATACAGTAACAGAGCCATCAGTATTGAGTTTCACAGAAATCTCAGAACAATGTCCTGCTAAGGCTTCATCAATTGAGTTATCGACTACCTCGAAAACCATATGATGTAAGCCAGTACCATCATCGGTATCTCCAATATACATCCCTGGACGCTTTCTAACGGCCTCTAAGCCTTTCAAGACCGTAATACTGGAGGAATCGTACTTCTGTTCTTCTGACATATTTCTACCCGTAATTTTAACCGAGTAAGTATACACTATAACCACGCTTGCAGTGCTACTAAGATTATATCTGCTAGCCAGTTATTCTTCCTTAATTTCACCATGTTTCACGTGAAACACTTTACCTGGAATGTTTATGCTTGTTATCTCTGAAGTTGATGTGATTATTAATTGTTTATCTAGAGTTGATAAATAATCTAATAGTATTTTTCTGTTTTTTTTATCTAATTCAGATGCTAAATCATCAATAAGTAGAACCCCTTTTTCTTTATCTGAATTCATAATGGTTTCATTTTGTGAAAGCAATAATGCAATTGCAATGAGTTTAAGTTGTCCCCTCGATGCAGATTGAGATGCAGGTTTAGAATTCATTAAAACTCTTAAGTCTGCTCGATGTATTCCACCCGTTGTTCTATTTGATTTAATGTCATATTCTTTTTTGTTTTTATAATAAGTTCTTAATGAATCTGTATCTAGTTTAATATCGTTTGGAAAACCAGAAGTAAACTCTAATTCTATTTTCTTACTATTTAGGATAACTTCAGATATTTTCTTGAGTTTTGGTTTAAGTAGCTCGATAGATTTTTTTCTATATTCGTTAATGATTGGTTGTAGTTCTATAAGTTCTTCAGTCCACTGATCAATAGCATAGTAATGTTTAGAATCTTTTAGACATAGATTTCTTTGTTTTAATATATGTTGGTATTGCCTCCATTTAATATGGAAATCAGGAAATAAATAAAAGGTAATCCAGTCTATATACGAGCGCCTTATTTTAGGAGAACCTGTGATTAATTCAATTGAACCTGGATGTATTATCGTTATCGGAAGATATGAACTAAGTTCAGCTTGTGAATAAATATCTTGTTGATTAATACGTATTCGGGTTTTATTCTGACTTTTTTCAATTCCTATGTGCGATGTAGAATTATCTGTATTAATTTTTGCAGAAACAAGAATAGAACTTTTCGCATGAGTAATTACTTCAGAAATATGAGAAGTTCGAAAAGAACGTCCGCTAGATAAAAAACTTAACGATTCTAAGAGACTCGTTTTACCCGAGGCATTTTTGCCTACAATTTGATTTAAATGCTTAGATAGATCAATTGAAATATTTTCCAGTAAACGGCAGTTATTTACATGTAAACTTTCAATCCACATCTAGAAATTTGTTATCAAATTTTATTAAAGTCTTATCGGCATAACAACATAACGAGTTTCTACATCTTCTGGTGAGTGTAGTAGAGCACTACTATCTGGAGATGATAATTCAAGAATGACAATATCTCCCTCAAGATGATTAACAGCCTCAAGAAGGTACGTTACATTAAAACCAATTTCAAAGCTTTCACCTGAGTAATTAATATCAATCTCTTCCTCTGCACTTTCGTTTTCAGGATTATTACTGTGTAAAGTCATTACGCCTTTATTCAACCGTAAACGTATACCTCTAAACTTTTCATTAGAAAGTATTGCAACCCTTGATAAAGTATCCCTAAATTGCTCTCTATCCAATTCTAAAAGATGTTTACAATTTACAGGAATTGCCGCTTGAAAGTCAGGATATTTTCCGTCAATTAGCTTAGAAGTGAATCTTATATTATCTTTATTGATCCGAATATGATTGTCACTTATCTGTAGAATCAATGGTAAATCACTCGTAGAATCCAGTAATCTTGTTAGTTCTAAAATACCTTTTCTAGGAACAATTATTTTAATATTTTGATCTTTCTCACCACCTTCAAAATTATGTTCTGATATTGCAAGACGATGACCATCAGTAGATACAGCAGCTATTTTATTATTCGAAAGCTCTAGTAAAAGACCATTTAAATAATATCTAACATCTTGATTTGCCATAGAAAATGATACTTTTTCCATGAGTTGTTTAAAATCTTTTTCATTGATTTCAATCTCATGCTTGATTGGAATATCATCAAGTAATGGATACTCATCCGCCGCAAGTGTCGCAAGTTCAAATCGACTTCTCAGTCCTTTGATATGAAGACGGTTTTCATCCAACTCTAATAAAACGAAACATTCTGGAGGTAACGCCTTACAAATATCATATAATTTTTTTGCGGGTGCCGTAATTTGCCCGCCTCTTTCTGCTTGTACATCTATGCTGGCAGAAACTTCAATTTCGAGATCAGTTCCCACAAGAGTTAATTTATTCTCTGAGACCTGAATCAGAATATTTTCTAGTATTTTGCTTGTATGTTTTTTCTCTACTGCACCAACAACATGATTAAGTTGGTCAAGTAGTATTTCTCTGGAAATCGTTAGTTTCATAATATTATATATATATATATTTAAAAGATAATAGTAATAATAAGGGCCATGTTTTTCTTTGGATAAATATTATATTCACATATAAATCATATAATTACAATGAAATATAGGTGTGGGTTAATCCTGTTCAATAATTAGAATAAGTGTGTAATAACTGTGGATAAGTATACTTTCCTGTTTGTTCATAACTTTATCCACAACTTGTAACTAAACTTATTCGTATCTTAATAAGAACTTATACAACCACCGAATAAGTGCTCTATATTTTGTTTTTACCTTGTTAACGTTCTTTCAAGAATACGATAGCTCTCATTCAAAGTGGTATCTTCAATTCTTAATTCTTTAATTTTTTTGCAAGCATGTAAAACAGTAGTGTGATCCCTATTACCAAAGTATGTGCCAATCTCAGGTAAACTATGATTGGTTAATTCTTTTGATAAAGACATAGCTACTTGTCTAGGTCTTGCAATGGATCGTGTTCTTCGTTTTGAATCCATATCTGATGTTTTAATATTATAGTGTTGCGCCACAGTTTTCTTAATATTATCAACGGTTACCATTTTATCTTGACTTGCTAGCTGATCACGCAATGCTTCATGTACAAAATCAAGAGTGATATCAGTACGTTGATGCAGCCGTAGACTTGCAAGAACCCTTTGTAAGGCACCTTCTAAGTCTCTCACATTAGAGCGAAATCTTTTTGCTATAAAAAAAGCAGCCTCTTTGGGTAATTCAAGATGATACTCTTCTACCTTTTTGGTCAATATAGCGACACGCGTTTCAAGCTCTGGGGGCTCGATTTCAACGGTTAAACCCCAGTTTAGACGAGAGCGCAAACGGTCATCAATGCCCTCAACATCTCTGGGATATCGATCACTGGTAAGAATAATCTGCTTTTGCCCTTCTAATAAAGCATTAAAGGTATGAAAAAACTCTTCAACCGAACGATTTTTACCAGCAAAAAATTGAATATCATCAATTAACAAAGCATCTACCGTTCTATAATATTTCTTAAACTGATCGATACTATTATTTCTTAACGCAGTGATCATATCATTTACAAAACGCTCAGAGTGTAAGTAAACAACTTTTGCCTGTTTATTATCTTCTCTGATTCTGTTTCCTACGGCATGCATTAAATGGGTTTTACCCAGACCAACACCACCATAAATAAACAAAGGATTATAGGATTTTCCTGGATTATCCCCAACTTGCTTTGCGGAAGCGACAGCAAGCTGATTAGATTTACCTTGTACAAAATTATCGAAGGTCATCGAACCATTTAAATTATTAGTGAAGCATTTATCATTAACAATAGGTTCTACCATTGTTTTATTATTTGCGTAGTTACTTCTATTATCCGTCCTATTAGTACTGTTATTTGATGGAATTTGTGAAGGTTTATTATCAGCAGTATATTCTGGGTTATTGTCTGAACCAGAAAAAGGAGAAGCATCAGCAGCTCCTATTTGAAGGATGATCTGCGTATCGTCACTACTTGAAAGGTCTGTAATTATTTCTTTTATTCTTTCTAGATGATGATCTTTAACATGTTGATAAACAAAGGTATTTGGCGCTAATAAAACGAGAATAGTACCATGTTGTGTACCATGCAAAGTACGTAACCAGGTATTGATTTCCTGATCAGGTAATTCATTTTCCAATTTATTCAGGCATTTTTGCCAGAGCATATGATGCAGACTCCTGTCATTTCTTTGAAAAAATGACTAAGAAAATTAATAAAGGTTTAATTGTATGTACTGTTGGGGGACAGTTTTGGTATATTAAACACCAAATATTAGTCGCAATTAAAGATAACGAAACGATATTGCAGTAACTTAAATATTACTCTCACTACTTAGTTATCCACAAGCAGTTTTTTGTTCAAACTAATAATAAATAATTTGACATTTAAGCATGCATAGCGTATTTTTTCCGCCCTTTGCGTTTATACTCTATTTGCTTGATATTTAATTAAGGATTGATAGCAGAAAAATTGTAATAATATGCAAAATTTTTAACACTTATAAGATATTCGACAGGCTAAGTCATGAAAAGAACATTTCAACCAAGCAATCTAAAACGTAAACGCACCCATGGTTTTCGTGCAAGAATGAGCACCGTAGGTGGTCGTAAAGTATTGAAATCACGTCGTGCAAAAGGTCGCGCACAACTTACTCCATAAGCTTTTATCTCCATTTAAAATTTAGATTTTTCTAGCTGAAGCTAAATGTGAAAAAGATTAAACCTGATTTTGATTTTAATTGCAGTCTTAAATTACTTATTGCAGATGACTATCAAAATGTATTTAAAAAAGCAGAGCGCTTTGGAAATAGATCTTTCACAGTATTAGCAAGGAAAAATGAGCTGCAACATGCACGACTTGGTTTAGCGATTTCCAAAAAGTGTGCTAAAAAAGCAGTCGATAGAAATCGAATAAAACGCTCATTTCGTGAGTCTTTTAGATTAAATCAACACACGTTACCCAATGTCGATATAATTGCGATGTGTAAGCCAAGTGCGATTTTGCTAGATAATAAAGAAATGCGAAGTCAGATTGAAACTCAATGGCGTTTTATGCGAAAAAAATTCCAGATTAAATCTCCCTCATCCGATTAGAGTCGATCAACTATGGATCAGCAACGTCCCTTTCTATATTTAAGCCTTTTCTTTGTAGGTTTCCTAATCTGGTCAACCTGGCAGCAAGATCATGCTCCAGTAAAACCTGCGGCAAGTACATCAGCTATAAATAATGAAAGTGTTGCAGCAGATAATCAGAATGTGTCAATACCTTCTGCATCAACGGTTTCAACGCCATTAGAAGCAGGTCAAAGCACTGATATTGCCGCGACCACTTCAACAAATGCAAAACTTATTCATGTAAAGACAGACGTTCTTGATTTATATATAAATACACTGGGTGGAACAATAGTTCAGGCTGACCTACCTACCTACCCTGTTAGTCTGGATGAAAAAGATAAAGCTGTTCGTATTATTGATAAAAAGAAACACTATGCTGCTCAATCTGGTCTGCGTCATCAGGATGTCAATGGTAAATATCGCAGTGATCTTGCACCCAATCATTATGCGAACTTCGCTGCAGAAAAAGATGAATACATTCTTACTGATGGCCAAGATCAGTTGCAAGTCAAATTACAATGGAATAATGGTCAGGGTGTAACCGCTGTAAAAACCTTTACTTTTGAGCGTGGTAAATTTCTTATCATACAGTCTCAACATATCAATAATCAGTCTCCAGCACCCTGGGTTGGTAGTGAATATTTGCAATTAACCCATGAAGAGCATTCGCGAGGTGGTAGTTTATTAGCGGGAGATATCGCTTATGTCGGTGCTGCTTATTATAATGAAAAGTATATTAAGGTAAGCTTTGGTGATATTGAAGATGAAAACCTTAATGAACCAGTCACCGGTGGATGGGCTGCAATGCTTGAGCATTATTTTGTTAGTGCGTGGATACCACCGGAAAAAACAAAAAACACCTATTACAGTATTTTCAATAAAGAAAAGCAAAATTATATTATTGGTGTTAAAACGCCTGAAAAAATAATTAATGCAGGTGCTAGTGGTTTATTTGAGAGTAAGTTCTATGTTGGCCCAACTAATCAGTCAGAACTGGCAGCAATATCCAAAGGGCTCGATTTAACAGTAGATTACGGCATATTCGCGTTTGTATCTAAGCCAATATTTTATGTGATGAATCTTATCAATAAGTATATTGTTAGTAACTGGGGCTGGACAATTATATTATTGACCATGTTGATCAAAATTATCTTCTTCTATCCTTCTGCCATGAGTTATCGCTCCATGGCTAAAATGAAAAAGATGGCACCGAAAATTAAAGAGTTAAGCGAAAAATATAAAAATGATCCACAACAAAAACAAAAAGAAACCATGGCATTTTATCGAAAAGAAAAGATAAACCCGCTCGGTGGTTGTTTGCCTATGTTGATTCAAATGCCTGTGTTTATGGGTTTATACTGGGTATTACAGGAAAGTGTCGAATTAAGACAGGCTCCATGGATTCTCTGGTATAAAGATTTATCTATCAAAGATCCTACTTTCATACTGCCAGTGATTATGGGGTTAAGTATGTTTGTACAACAAAAGCTCAATCCGCCTGCTGTTCAAGACCCGATGCAGCAAAAGATCTTTACCTATCTACCGCTAGTATTTACGGTGATGTTCCTGTTCTTCCCAGCGGGACTGGTTCTTTACTGGGTTGTAAATAATATACTGTCTATCATTCAACAATATGTAATTAATAAAAAGATTATTGGTGACGGCTAAGTTTTAAGTAGTCTCTTGACTTAAATATTCATATGGCACCCCCCCCCACTTTTTTGTATCTGCGGATTCTCGTTGCTGTTTTTAAAAGCGTTCATTGGTAATGAGTAACATAGATACCATTGCAGCGGTAGCAACACCCTCAGGTCGCGGTGGCGTTGGCATTATTAGAATTTCTGGCCCACAGGTAAGTCAAATTGCTGCAGAAATTCTAGGTAAACTCCCTACCCCCTATAAAGCAACTCATTCACTATTTAAAGATGAGCGTCATCAAACGCTTGATGATGGTATTGCCATTTACTTTCCTGAGCCAAAATCTTTTACCGGAGAAGATGTGCTAGAGCTACAAGGTCATGGCGGTCACATCGTGATGGATATGCTACTCAAGCGTTGTTTACAATTAGGCGCGAGAATGGCAAGGCCGGGTGAGTTTTCTGAAAGGGCGTTTCTAAATGATAAATTGGATCTCACTCAGGCCGAGGCAATATCAGATTTAATAGACTCTGGTTCCGAGCAGGCAGCACGTTCTGCATTGCGATCCTTACAGGGTGATTTCTCAAAAGCGATTAATTCATTGCTTACAAAAATGATAGAAATGCGCGTCTATGTTGAAGCAGCCCTGGATTTTCCTGAAGAAGAAATTGATTTTCTGGCGGATAAAAGCGTAATAAAACGCCTAGAAGCAATAAAACAACAATTAGCAGAAATCACAGAGAAAGCTACTCAGGGAAGCCTATTAAGAAATGGACTGCATTTAGTAATTATAGGTAAACCAAATGCTGGAAAATCCAGCCTTCTTAATGCACTTGCAGGTAATGAAACCGCCATTGTTACTGACATAGCAGGAACCACCCGAGATATTTTGCATGAATCAATAAACCTTGATGGAATGCCGCTGCATCTGGTAGATACTGCAGGCTTGCGAGAAAGTAATGATCCCGTAGAAAAAATAGGAATAGAGCGTGCATGGGAGGCAATAGAAAAGGCTGATCTTGCCCTTTTGTTGAAAGATGGATCTCAGTTAGTTGATAAAAGTACAATAGATCAAGAAGTTGAAACAATCATAAATAAACTACCGAAAAGCCTTCCCTTGTTAATTGTGCACAACAAAATTGATCTCAATAGACAAAAAGCAGGCAAAGTAGATGATGAAATCTATATCTCAGCAAAACACAAAACTGGAATAGGAACTTTAAAAGCAGAACTGAAAGAAAGAATGGGATACCAGCAAAATAGCGAAGACAGTTTTATTGCCCGCCGTCGTCACCTACAAGCATTAGCTAATACCAAGGTTTTAGTAAAAAATGCAGAAATCCAGTTAATTCAATTTAATGCGGGTGAACTTATGGCGGAAGAACTGCGCTTAGCACAGGATGAACTAGGTCAGATAACGGGTAGATTTACATCTGATGACTTACTTGGTGAAATATTCAGTAATTTTTGTATTGGAAAATAACGGTATTAAATTTCATCAAAATCAATAATCTGAGTCTCTTGTTTTCCTGCTGCAATCCACTCTTGCATATATTTATTTTCCATAACCATCTGCGAATATTCTTGTGCAAAACCTGATAGCTTTATGTCATACCCAGTAAACCTTAATACAACTGGTGCATACATGGCATCTGCACCACTAAATTCACCAAATAACCAAGGACCACCATTACCGTAGTTTGTAGAACAAAACTCCCAAAGCTTGGTAATTCGATCAATATCCTGCTGAGTTTCTGTGCTAATGGGATGATTTGGAAAGTGCTTGCGACAATTCATTGAAAGAGTACTTCGAATTGAATCAAAATTTGAATGCATCTCGGCAGATATAGAACGTGCAATAGCCCTCGCATTCAAAGATGCTGGCCAACCTTGTAAATCTGGATACTTATCCGCTATATATTCAATAATAGCGAGCGAATCCCAAACCTCAAGCGGTTGTTGGCTATCGCTACTATCAATTAGAACTGGAACTTTGCCATTTGAGTTATAGGCAGACATTTTTTTTGAAGTATCATTTTCATAAAGAAATACCATCTCTTCATCAAAATCAATACCCAGAATTTTTAAAAAGAACCAAGGTCGAAATGACCAGCTAGAATAGTTTTTATTGCCAAGAACTAATTTATAACCATTCATAACGCTCTCCATTTAGATTCTGAAATACTACTTTACAAGTTTAGAGGTAGTAAAACCAATCACAATTCCTGAAGTGTGAGTTTTGGAATCTGGATATTAAGCCCTAAATAATTGAATAAATATAACTAAGGTGCTGATCTAAAAAACTAGGGGTGCCAAATGAGTTTGTTATAACAGTGGCTTAA
>Ga0209633_10005172_pt1 | contig 11529 bp, 11 predicted proteins | sample Cruoilmetagenom1_FD_187290 | JGI IMG/M metagenome (GOLD analysis project Ga0209633, IMG submission 187290) | Oil polluted marine microbial communities from Coal Oil Point, Santa Barbara, California, USA - Sample 1 (SPAdes) (version 2) | ecosystem: Environmental > Aquatic > Marine > Oil seeps ... | reverse complement strand
TACCCAATGCTCGCTCTTTATCTCCACTTTTATATACCGTGTATGCCTCTTTTTTGAGTTCCCAATATGACTGGGCAAAAAGAGATGATGATAGTAGTAATGTTGCTAATATCAATTTTTTCAAGGTGCTTCCTTTAAAATAGTTTCACTTATATCGACTAAAATTCTAAAAGGTTTATAAAATCTGGATATTTTTGTATAATGGACGATATATCTTCATACAACACATAGTTCTAAGGAAAATAGATGAAAATAGCAGAAAATATTACACAGCTCATTGGAAATACTCCACTTGTCAAGCTAAACAATGCTTCAAAAGAGACAAAAAGTACTATCATCGGAAAGTGTGAATTTATGAATCCTACCTCTTCTGTAAAAGATAGAATCGGTTTTAACATGATAGATGACGCCATGAAAAAAGGTTTGATAAATAGTGAGACAACTATCATAGAACCAACAAGTGGTAACACGGGTATCGCACTTGCAAGTATTTGTGCTTCTTTAGATATCAAGCTTATATTAACCATGCCAGAATCTATGAGTATAGAGAGACGAAAAGTGTTAGCCGCCTTTGGCGCGACGCTAGAACTAACGGATAAAGCAAAAGGGATGAATGGTGCTATAGAGAAAGCAGAAGAGTTACATAAAACGATAGAAAACTCACTCATATTACAACAGTTTGCTAACCCTGCAAATCCTGATATACATAGAAAAACAACTGCTTTAGAGATTTTACGAGATACAGATAAAAATGTAGATATTTTTGTCGCTGCCATTGGTACAGGTGGGACTATCACAGGAACAGGAGAAATCTTAAAACAAACGCTTCCTGATATCAAAATCATTGCAGTGGAACCTACTGACTCCCCTGTACTTAGTGGAGGAGCGGGTGGTCCACATAAGATACAAGGCATAGGGGCTGGATTTATCCCTGATGCACTCAACACAGAAGTTTATGATGAAATTATACAAGTGAGCAATGAAGATGCTTTTTCTATGTCTAAAGAATTAGCACGCACAGAAGGATTACTCGTAGGGATATCTGCGGGAGCAAATGTTTTCGCGGCACGAGAAATTGCGAAGAAAAATCCTGGGAAAACGATAGTCACAATTCTATGTGATACGGGTGAGCGATACCTTAGTACAGAGTTATTTTAATCCTCTATCATGATAGTTAAATTGACACTATCATGATAAGACTATCTAGCGTAAGTGATTGCTCTTAACTCTCTTATAACATTGACTTTTATATCACCTGGGTACTGTACTTTATCTTCAATCTCTTTAGCAATTTCTTTTGCAAGTAATACCGCTTCATCATCATTTACAAGTTCAGCAGAGGCGATAACTCGTACTTCACGTCCAGCGTTGATAGCATATGCTTGTTTGACACCTTTTTGACCCTTAGCGATCTCTTCGATATCTTGTACCCGTTTTAAGAAAGCTTCTAAGACTTCACGTCTTGCACCTGGTCTTGCCGCAGAAAGCGTATCTGCGGCACAAACAGCTGCTGATTCTATAGATAATGCCTCTTCATGCCCATGGTGAGCAAAGATAGCATTGATGACTTCAGGCGCCTCTTTATAGCGATTACATACTTCTGCACCCAAGTCAACATGACTACCTGCAAAATCATGGGTGAGTGCTTTTCCGATGTCATGTAGTATCCCAGCACGTTTAGCCAGTGTCTCATCACCACCACACTCAGCTGCGATGATACCTGCAAGGTGTGCTACTTCTAAAGAGTGTCCTAGTGCATTTTGACCATAACTTGCTCGAAACTTCAAACGTCCGATAAGTTTCACTATCTCAACATGTACATCTGTTACCCCTAAATCAAAAAGGATATTTTCACCCTCTTCTAAAAGTTTTTGTTCAAACTCTGAACTCACTTTAGTAAAGATATCTTCAATACGTGCAGGCTGGATACGTCCATCTTCCACCAACTCTTCCACCACTCTCGTAGCGATTGCACGACGATAAAGGTTAAAAGAGCTTAATATAATAACATTTGGCGTATCGTCGATGATGATATCTACACCTAAAATACTTTCTAACGCTTTGATATTTCGTCCCTCTTTACCGATGATTCTCCCTTTGAGTTCATCACTTGGTAAATTCACCGTATTCATCAATCTCTCAGAGGCAAAATCTCCTGCAAAACGTGATGTTGCTTGAGCAAGGATATAATTTGCATTTTTCTTCCCTTGGGCTTTTGCTTCTGATTCATACTTTCTGACGATGTGTGCGATTTCTGCACGAGACTCTTCTTCAACCCGTTTAAGTACGATATCTTCAGCCTCTTTTTTTGTCATACCTGCTGAACGCTCTACCAACTTATCTGCTTCAAGCATCCTATCATGATAGTTTTGTTCTATATCAAGAAGCTCTTTCTCTTTACTCTCAACACCTTCACGTTTTGTTTTTATTTCTGCTTTTTCGTTGGTGATATTTTTGAGTTCGTCTTTAAAGAGATTGTTAAGATTTTCATCTTTCTTTTGTAATTCATCAAACTTTTTCTCATGCTCTTTGCGTAGATGTTCTACCTCTTGGGCATATTTACTCTTTGCATCTAACTCATACTCTTTCTCTTTTAACTTTGCATCGTGAAGCACTTGCACTGCCTCATGCTCAATCACTTTTGCTTTTGCTTTTGACTGTTCTACATATATCTCAGCATTTGCACTATGTATCTTTTTAGCCGCAAAAAATGAGACTACTCCCCCAACGACGGCTCCTGTGCCTATCTGCATCAACTCTGTTATCATGATAATTACCTAAATTATTGTCTCTTTAGAAGTCACATAGTAGTCACATTGTATATCATAGCTATCGCAAACTTTTTTATAGCTAGCGCATGCTTCTCTTTGTACAAATATCACTATTGGCTTTTTACGAAGTTTCGCATAAAATCTATCATACATCCCTTTACCAAAGCCCACTCTTTGCATATTTCTATCCATACCAACGATAGGAACTATAATTAAATCAACATTTTTTTGTGCAAGATTGTGTGCTTTAGGTTCAAGAATATTAAAACTATTTTTTTCTAAAGGTAAGCGATATTCTACCATCTTAAAACTTTCTTCCTCTATAAATGGCACAAAGATTTTTAATTTTTTCTTATATTTGTGCATCAATTTTTTAAGATTAACTTCCATCTCCATGGGAAGATAAAAGAGTATTGATTTTGGTCTCTTTTTTTGAAGAATTTTCTCGATTTTTCTCGCAATTTTTTTGTCTTTGGCATATCTTAGGTGAGAAGGAGATGCTTTTAACCTCTTTAAACAGCCTTTTCTAAATGTCTGTTTATCCATTTTAAAGCCTTTATGCTATACTTTCCTCTTAAAAGGAATAACATAATGATAACAAAACTACTTGTAACTTTATTGACAATGGCTCTTTTTTTTACAGCCTGTGAGAAAAAAGAGACTCCAAAAGAAGAAGTAACTACAAAAACAGAAAAACAGACAATGCAGAAAAAAGAGGCAGATGTATTAACACTCACAGATACCGCAGGTAAAAACTATACACTTGAAGCAACAAAAGATGGTATCAAGTTTATTGGGTTAGAAAACAAAGTTGTTTTACTAGACTTTTTTGCCACTTGGTGTCCACCATGTCGTGCTGAGATGCCACACTTAGTCAATCTTCAAAACAAATATGATGGTAAAGTTCAAATCCTTTCAATCCTTATGGAAGAAGATAAAGACAACACAGATATTATCTCATTTTCAAAAGAGTACAATCTTAACTTCCCTATCTTAAACTCTAAAGAGAATTTTTTACTCTCACAAGCACTTGGTGGTATCAGAAGTTTACCGACGCTGGTTATGTATGATAAAGCAGGTAACTACTTTAACCATTATGTGGGTGCGGCTCCCGAGGAGATGATTGAAGCAGATATCAAAAAGGCACTAGCAAAGTAATGTTTGGATTTTTTAAAAAAGTTCTTGGTAAAACCACTGAGTCTATCCAAGAGATAGCCCCTAAGAAAAGTAAAAAAGTCTCAAAAGAGATTTTAGAAGAGATTTTACTAGAGTCAGATGTCTCTTATGACTTGGTAGAAGAGATACTCTATTATATGCCACCATCAGATATGGTAGCAAGAAAAGATGTAAGACGTGTCTTATTAGCGTACTTTATAGATGTTGAAAAAGAGCAAGAAAAAGAGGTAAAACCTTTTGTTGATCTTGTTTTTGGTATCAATGGTGCGGGTAAAACAACAACTATCGCCAAACTTGCGTACAAGTACAAAGTAACACAAGATCAATCTGTTATTTTAGCCGCTTCTGACACTTTTAGGGCAGCCGCAATTGAGCAGTTAAAACGCTGGGCAGATATCATCGACGTGCAGATAGTAGCAACACAACAAGGACATGATCCTTCAGCCGTTGCCTTTGATGCTATCTCTTCTGCCAAAGCAAAAGGGGTTGATAGGGTTATCATCGATACAGCGGGAAGATTACATACACAAAAAAACCTCTCTTCTGAACTTCAAAAGATAGAGCGTATTGCCAATAAAGCGATGGAAGGTGCACCACATCGAAAGATTCTTGTCTTAGATGGTACACAAGGAAATGCCGCTATCAACCAAGCCAAGGCTTTCAATGAAATCATCGGAGTAGATGCACTTATCATCACAAAACTTGATGGAACAGCTAAAGGTGGTGCACTTTTCTCTATCGCTAAAGAGTTACAAAAACCGATACTTTATATCGGAACTGGTGAAAATCAGGCGGATTTAATCGATTTTGATAAAGAAGAGTTTGTAGATTCCCTGCTTGATGCTTTTTTCTTAGAGGATTAAGATGGCAAAAAAGAAGACTCTTTTTGAGTGTCAAGCCTGTGGTTTTCAAAGCGCTAAGTGGATGGGAAAATGTCCCAACTGCAACGCGTGGGATGAGTTTTTAGAGCTAAGTGCTTCCCAACAAGAGGTACTCAAAGATATCACACCCACTGCTAAAAAAGATAGCAAATCTGCCACACCAATAACAGAAATCCAAGAAGAACATCATGAAAGATTTTCTTCAAATGACTCCGAACTTGACTTAATACTTGGTGGGGGGATTGTACCAGGAAGTCTCACACTTATCGGCGGTAGCCCCGGTGTTGGTAAGTCTACGCTCCTTTTAAAAATAGGCTCAAACTTAGCCAAGTCAAATAAAAAAGTCCTCTATGTCTCAGGAGAAGAATCCCTAGGGCAGATAAAGATAAGAGCTAACAGACTCGATGCCAATCATGAAAAACTTTATCTTCTCTCAGAGATCAAACTAGAAAACGTCTTTGATGAACTACGTCAACATGATTATGATATTTTAATCGTTGATTCTATCCAAACACTCTACTCCGAAAAAGTTAGCTCAGCCCCAGGGTCTGTCTCACAAGTAAGAGAAATCACCTTTGAACTGATGCGTCATGGAAAAGATGAAGATATCGCTATCTTTATCATAGGACATATCACCAAAGAAGGTTCTATCGCAGGACCGCGTGTCTTAGAACATATGGTCGATACCGTTTTATACTTTGAAGGCGATGCAAACCGTGAACTTCGTATGCTTAGGGCTATCAAAAATCGTTATGGTTCTACTAGCGAAGTAGGTATCTTTGAGATGACAAAAGCAGGACTTATGTCAGCCACTGATATCTCAAAAAAGTTTTTTTCACGTGGCATTGATAGAGCTGGATCTGCTATCACGGTGACGATGGAGGGAAGTCGTCCAATCGTCTTAGAAGTACAAGCACTTGTTTCACAAAGTGGTTATCCCAATCCTAAACGTTCTGCTACTGGATTTGAACTAAATCGTCTGACTATGCTTTTAGCACTCTTAGAGCGAAAACTAGACTTACCGTTTAATGAATATGATGTTTTTGTCAACATCGCGGGTGGGATTAAGATAAATGAGACTGCGGCCGATTTAGCAATCATAGCCGCTATCATTTCTAGTTTTAGAGATAGACCTATCTCTAAAGAGAGTGTTTTTATCGGTGAAGTATCCCTCATCGGTGATATACGAGACATTTACAATCTTGACTTGCGTCTTCGTGAAGCAGCCACGCAGGGATTTGGACGTGCTATTGTGCCTAAAAAGCCACTAGAAACATTAAAAAATATCAAGTGTTATGAAGTCGATGAAGTATCTAAGTTGATTGATTGGATGTAATTAAAATAAGAGTATAATAGCGTAGTAATAATCATTAAAAAGGAGAGATTAAATATGAGTCAAAACACCTGTATCAAAGCCTATCATGAGATGGAAGAGCGTTACGCTAGATTGGTGATAGAGTATTTTACCCTAGAACAAAAAGAGGCTATTTTTCATGCGACCAATGATCTTATCAAAGAGTTGAAAGTTTTTCCTAACCAGACCATGTCACCAAAAGGCGAATTCCATGGTGAATTTTGTTTAGAGTTTCCTGATGACTATGATAAGGAGTCTCAAGATTTTTTTGAAACTATCATAAAAAAACTAGGTATCAATAAGTGTGAAATTGGGTAAGTTTTACTTTTTTTTGTAACCTTATTAATTCATTTAAGAGGGTATTAACGCTAGAGTTATTATACTTTTAAATGAAAAAAAATACCTCGTTTACACTTTTATTATTACTCCTACTTTTACTGCCAAATATACTTTTTTCAAAAAATAATTCTGTTGATTATCTCAAAAAAGCAGAAGTAAACTTACCTAAACAGTGTCTCTTTTACTTTAAAATGTATCTTCATGCAAAAGGTCCAAAAGCATTTGCTTATGCCATAGACTCAAAAGAAAAAGTAACCTGCCGTTTTAGTTCTTCATCAAAAACACAAAAAAGAGCCAATGAAGTTGCCCTCTCTTCTTGTAAAAAAAGTGCGCATATAAAAGGTATCATCTCCACGTGTAAGATATATAATATTAGTAAAAATCTCAGTAAAACTAAAAAACAGATACATTTCGAAGAGAAATATCTCAGCAATTTACATACCATACGAAAAGACACTTCTCAGCCTAGTAAAAAAAGTAACCCACCAAAAGTTTCTAAAACCAAAAAACCTCTCCCAAAGAAAGTAAAAACTACCATAGCTAAAAATATAGATACTCTTCCAAAAAAATGTATCATGTTTTATCAGCTCTACAAAAAAGCTAAAGAGCATAAAGCCTTTGCCCTTGCCGTTGATAGCAAAAAAAAGTATACTTGTAAATATAGCGCGGGTAGTCAAAGTGTCAAAAAAGCAAAAGAAGTTGCCTTAGCTTCATGTGAGAAAGTAAGAATAGCACGTGGGATTAAAAAACCTTGTCAACTCTTTATTATTAAAGAAGAGAAAAAGTTCGCTAAAAAAACACTTCCAGCAAACAAAGTGAAAACAAAGAAAAAACCAGTTCAAGTTAAAACAGTACAGATAGGTAAAAAGATAGTCCCTTCTCCAGCTTTAGAAAAAGCCATACTTTCTGCCGATTTAAAAAAGATAAAAAAACTTATAAAAAATGGTGCTGACATCAATCTTGAAGCTTCAGATAAATCCCGTGCACTCTTTGTTGCTGTGGCACATGGAGATATGGCATTTACTACAGAGTTACTTGCAAAAGGAGCTTTTGTTTTTATCAAAAAAAGAGATGGGAACAATCTCTTGGTTGCCGCTATCATGTCTGGGAATAATAAGATGCTTAAGTTGATGCTAGCGCAAAATATCGACCCAAATATTCGCTGTGAAGATGGTAACACTCCACTACACTTTGCTCTGATGATGTTTGATGATGATATGATGAAAACACTCTATAAGTTCAACGCAAGAGATGATATCAAAAATGATGCAGGCAAGTCTGTTAAAGATTTAGCCAAAGAGTTTCGACTCAACTTACAAAGAATTAAGCGTTAACTGATTTAGTACGGCATTTGCTAAAGCATTCCAATTAACACGCTTCTCTGAGAGAGCTATTTTATCAAAAGTATGCTCTGTGAGTGCTACAAAATAACTTGGATTTAGTACCCTTTTGATGAACTTTACTTCATAGTGTAGATGTGGACCAGTCGAACGTCCACTACTTCCAAGATACCCTATAATATCCCCTTTTTTAACAAAGTCTCCACTCTTAAATGGTAACTTATCTAACATATGCCCATAGGCTGTTTTAAATCCAAAGTTATGGGAAATAACAACTAGGTTTCCATATCCTCCCTTGTTAAATCCAGAAAACTCTATCATGCCATCCGCCGTAGCAATGATAGGTATACCCATTTTCCCACCATAGTCTAAACCATGATGAAACTTTTTAGTATGATAAATAGGATGTATACGGTATCCAAAAGGAGATGTCACACGTCTTGAACTTGAAGGATATCCACTAGGAATGGCGTTGATGATAAGTTGTTTTTGTTTTGAGGTAATAGTTCTTAACAATTTTTTGATATCGTTATTATCATGATACTTATCTTCATCAATGAGCACCTTGATATCAGCAATTTTATCTTCAATCTCTTCAAAAAATTCTTTTTTCTTCTCTATCTTTTTTTGTAAAAGACTATTTTGTTTTACAAGATGTAGTTTTTCAACTCTCATATCCTCTAGTTTAGAAGAGATGAAAGTTAAAAATAGTGCTGCAAGTATAAAAATAAGCATGATAATAGTTAGTATATTAAGTAGAAATTTCCGATTTTCTTGTTTTTGCATAATCATTTAAAAAAGCTTCTACAACACTAAAAGATCCAAATACTAGATACTCTTTTGAGTCCTCTAGTGTTTTAAAATCTCTATAGGGTATATCTAACTTTTCAATTACCTTTATTAAATTTTCTTTTTTTTCAATTCTTTCATTTAATATCGGTATTATTTCAATAATTTGAATAGCTGACTTCAAAATAGTCAATGTTTTTTCATAATCTTTATCCATAAAGCTATTAAAAATGAGATTAATTTTTTTCCCTCTAAAAGTATCCATTAACGCAGCCGCGGCTAAAGCATTGTGTCCCACATCTATAGTAACGTTGGGCAGTATCTTTTGACATCTTCCAAAAAGAACAATATCATTAAAATACTCCAAAGAGACCGTAAACCCTAAAAATTTTACGGCTGAGAGTGCTAAAACAAGGTTCTCTTTTAGAAAAAGTGGAAACTCTTTGCTGATTAAAAAATCTTCAATCTCTTGCAACTCATCAAGCGTAAAAAACTGTTTACTATTAAAAAGCTCTATATTTTTTAATAGTAAAAGTTTTTGAGCAACATTGTAAACTTCTTCATGTTTTTGTGAGGCTAGTATGGCCGTTTTTTGTATCGCCTTTAGTTTTGTTTTAGCAATTTCATCGATAGTATCACCAAGAAAGTCCATATGATCTAAATCAATAGGTGTCACTAAAGTCAAACTATTTGAAAAGACTGACGTGGCATCATACTCACCGCCAAGTCCTGCTTCTAAGACGATATAATCACACTGTTCATACACAGCGATTGCTAACAGTGTTGTATACTCAAAAAAGGAGAGTGAATTTCTAAACTCTTCACCGAGAAGATGATAAAGCTTATCATGATAACAAGAGAGTTCCTCATCACTTACATCAGCACCATCAAGCCAGATACGCTCATTGAATTCTAAGATATGTGGAGAGCTATAATGTCCTACAGAGAAGCCACTTTTATAAAGATAGTGTGCTAAAAATCTTCCTGTACTACCTTTTCCATTGGTTCCAACAAGATGTATAATGCGAGGGATTTTAAAATGCTTCTCAATACTTTTCCAAGCACGTGGCATTCTCTCATAATCAATCTCCGCATAAAAGAGCGGTTTTGATGCTAAAAACGCTTCTAAACTAGGCATTTTCAGGGTAGACTCTATTTCTTCCTGCTTCTTTAGCTTTATATAGTAGTTTATCAGCCCCTTCTATCATCACTTTTTGATTATCGAAATCTTTTCTATTTGTTACACCAGAACTCACCGTAACATCGATTCGCTCACCCTTATATAAAAATGCATATGCTTCTATCTCTTCTCTCACTTTTTCAGCAAATATAAGTGCCCCTGACAATGGCGTATTTGGAAGAATAGCCAAAAACTCTTCTCCCCCATAACGCCCAAAGATATCTACATCCCTTTTTACTTTATTCATGATTTGACCTGTATGTTTAAGCACTAAATCACCCGCTTCATGTCCAAAAGTATCATTAAGCATTTTAAACTTATCCAAATCAAAAAAGCAGATAGAGTAGTCAATACCATAACGTTCATAACTCTTATCCACACGATTTAAATCTTCATCTAATCCACGTTTAGAGATAAGGTTAGTAAGAAAATCCTTTCGTGTCTCTTTTTTTGCTTTAGCAAGGGCTAATTCTAACTTTTTCACTTTATTTTGAAGATTTTTAACATTTTTATCATCATCTCGCATCACAGAGGCCAATGATTCCGTCTCTATTTCTAAAGAGTTTGCGATAGTAACAAGTTTCTCTTTCATCATCTCAAAACTGTGCTTAGTATAATCAAGCGCAATTAATTCATCTTTTATGCCTTTTATTTTATCACGACTTAAGTGGCTCTTGTCAATCAAAGTAAGGATTTTAGAAGAGACATCTCCTAACAAGTTATCTAGTGAAGCGATACGACTTTTTACTTCCTCTTTATCTAGGGTGATTCTTCTTTTTACAAGTAGTCTAATCTCATCTTGCACTTCTTTTGTATTTAAAATAGTAGGGGCATTTCGAAGATCATAACTAAGTGTTGCCAATGCATCATCCATAGAAGATGCGATAGAAGGTGTTAGCGAAGCGACAATCAGTGATGCTAAAGGCTCTAGTATATATGCTTCATCTCCCTCCTTGGCTAAAGCAATCATCTCATCTATAATTTCAGAAAAATCATCAGACTTAACAGGATAATAAGCCTTGAGTTTTTTCATATGTTCATCATCATACTGACCTATAAAATCAAACCATTTATCCTTAATAAGCGTAAAAGTATTATGATCTGCAAGATACTCTATACGCTCAAGTGAAGCAGACGCCAACTCTTTCGCCTCTTTATTGTGCAGGAGTGAGATACTTTGAAGAAGTCGTTTTACTAGCGCAATTAAGATAAGTGATTGTTTACCCTCACCCTGCCCTGCTAAACGATTTAACGTTGACACTAAATAGGTTAAAAGTTCATCAGGTGTTTTAACATTGTACTTTGTTAAATCACTTTGCATAGCAGGATTTAACTTTTCAATAAAACGTGAGACACTTTTACAATCCTCAACCATAAAACCTTTCTCTTTTGCGATAGCACAAAAGGTGTTGGCATAATTTTCAGGTGTCATGGCAACACGTTTTTTAGTCAATGTAGTGATAGTCTCTTTTACGATTTCATTTATGGTCATCGTTTACCCCTTCTACTGATATGCGTGAGATGAAAGCATCTATTGCTTTTTGTGATGCCTCTTTGATAGCATTAAATCGTTTAGTATCAGAAATAACTGAATTTGAGGCGATATTAAAGTCAAAATCACCATATGTTTTGAGTGCTTTTCTCTTTTTATACTTATCATGATAACCAACTAATAGTGTTACATTAGTCTTATAAGCGA
>Ga0209633_10005171_pt1 | contig 11530 bp, 7 predicted proteins | sample Cruoilmetagenom1_FD_187290 | JGI IMG/M metagenome (GOLD analysis project Ga0209633, IMG submission 187290) | Oil polluted marine microbial communities from Coal Oil Point, Santa Barbara, California, USA - Sample 1 (SPAdes) (version 2) | ecosystem: Environmental > Aquatic > Marine > Oil seeps ... | reverse complement strand
TAACCTGTCAAACTGACCGAGAAACATCATATAATCACCATCGGCTAAAGACAATGCTCTATTTAAAGCCCCTGTGAGATTCTCGCTTTGACTTAAGAAATGCACTTTTACCTGTAAATGTTTTATTTCTCGCAGTGCAGCCTTTGTATCTGCATCGGTTGAGGCGTCATCCACAAGACAGATTTCCCAGTTTTTGTAAGGCTGTGCTTCCACAGACTCTATCAGCTGCTCAATCTCATTTCGTCCTGAATTAAATACAGGTAACAATATACTGATTTTATAGTGTTCCGGGATTCTTTCTTTGGCTACCTTGGACTGACTCTCAACAGCTAATGTGTGAAGTCCCCTATCCGGCAAGATCTTTTTTACCCTTTCAACGACGCGCCAGACACGTGATTGCAATATTTTGTTGAGCTGTCTGTCTTTCTCCTGCAAAGCGAGTTTTGCCTGGTCTAATAATTTGCGGGCTTGATCCAGCTTAAACTCCATCCCGTTTATCGCAAGCCACTCAATCTCAATAACACATCGAATCGAAGCAATGCTGTTATCAACATCTCTATTTTCAACGGGAAGAAAAATATGGGGATCATCTGATTCTACAATATAAATTCCATTTAAATAATCAGATATAAATGTAAGTCCTTTGGTTTGAAAACCTGAACCATTGATACTTATGCTATAATTCACCTGAGAAACAGAGCTGCTGTCTTCAGGAATCAGGCTCAGGTCGATGCGCTTAAATCGAAAGACTTCATTAATATGCGCGCGCCCCTCACATGGATCAAAACGCAGAATTTCCAAAGCATCAGGCGGTAGGCTGAACACTAGAGAGAGGCTTTCATCGCCTTGGGTTTCGACGGAATCCGGTTCACACGGTACTAATTTTTCTCCTGTGTACATCAGATAAGTTTTTATTGCCTTTATCTGGGAAGCAACCGAATATATTGGAGAGTCAAGAAGCTGTTGGATGCTTATAAAATGCTCTTTCAGGCAAATTTCTTTTTGTAAACGATCTTCCAGCTCAACGAAACGAGTTACATCTCTATCTGCCGAGTACACCAGTACTTCAAGAACATAGCGTACGAAGTCACCAACTGTTTTCAGATCGGAAGATTCACAAATGTCCTGGAGTACCTTCTTGTGGCTCCAGGCAAAATAGGTGAGCGCTCGAAAGAATATAAATGCAGGTGTTATAACTTCAGAGATTTTCCATTCCTGATCAAAATAGTGATACGTTCCATCACTCTTAACCGTTATATTAAATGGGAGTAAATCATAATAGTTCGAACTCTCTTCCTGCCCGCATATTTGCTGTACGTATTTATAATATTTATCTAATACCTGAGAAGTAAACGAGTTTAAACCATCCCAGTATCGAAGGACATGAATCCAGTGATTGACCAGAAGCAGCTCATCCTGAAAAGGTTCCGGTTCAGTGATCTGCTGCAGGAATTGATTATTTTCATACTGCAAGGCATCAAACAAAGGCAACTTGACGACTAATTTATCATTCTTTTCCTTACGGGCAATCATCCGATATTGCTGCTTTCGGTGATGTCCCGGAAAATGAACAAAATCAAAGCCTATTTTCTTTCTGACAACTTCCGGATTTTCCCCAAGCACAATTAGAAAAGAATTCGCAACGGTATCAAGGGCACCACCCCTTGATACCGTTTCCCAAAAGAGGTGCTCATCAATAGTAGGACGCCAGCTCGCAGTATAATCACGGGAAAATGAGCGATTCAGAGAGCACCAGGGAAATTTTGCCGATGAAATAAAGGCATCAGAGAGGATACTTTGCGGCAATTTATAATCCGGGAATGGATAGTTGAATTCATGGGCAACGGATAACTTCTCAACTATCTCCTGCCACTGCTTTTTATCCCAGGTTTCTATTCCCTTCTTTCCGTGAGTTATTGGACAATCATATTGGGGATACTTCCCTAGCCCAATGTACGGCACACCAAAGTGATCCTCTGTAGCTCCTGCGAGATATTTAAAGCCAATTCGATTTTCAATTGCTACAATCAGTACCCCATCAGGCTTCAGGGTTTTTATCAGCTGACGTAACATTGCTTCGGCGGCTTCTTCAGGAGAAATCCCTTCTTCAGCATATTTGCCGGCATATTCAAGGACCCCTATCAACAGGGCCATGTCATAATGATTATCAGGGAGAGATAGCACCTCAAAGGGCACATTGCTTACATGCACATTTTCCATGTCCCTGCAGCGCATTCGAGTAATTTCAGCTCTACGTGCGCTCCCTTCGACAGCATCGAGCTGCACTCCCTGCTCACCAAGATATCTACTGACGGCACCGCAACCACTGCCTATTTCAAGGACATTATTCACGTCGGAAAAATCAATTCCCCTGAGGATATTCGATCGTTTTGAGGAAAGATGAGCTTCTGAGGACCAATCAACAATACGATTTTCAAGCTCGTCAGAGAACGAAGATAGATCCTGTGCTGCAGACAGCACATTGTAGATATATGTTTCCTGCTGATCTCCGTCTGTATACAAAAACGTATCAGGTCCCTCGCTTTCTTTTACAGACCAGACATTATTTGTCTGAAAAAGCAATCCGTTTTCAGCGACCAGCCGCGAAGTCATAAGAAGAGTCCTTTGGAACTGTCGAACAACAGGTTAATCCAATACATAAGTATCACGGCTCAACCCTGGAAAAGCTGATCTTTGAATCAGAATCAAAAAAACCGACAATTCCATGTTCAGCCACTACCTGGAAGTCAAGTACATCATACCTGCGTTCATACACTGTGTAGGCTCCATCTTCCAAACCAGCACATCCAAAGGAGAGAAGATAGCCTCCCGGCGCCAACATAATCTTCTGACGAAAGATAACTTTATATTGATCTCCGCTCTCTGCTGAACCGGTATAAATGTCTTTGTACAATGTGTTTGTACCCGTAATATCAAACCCTTTAACATCTTTAATCGTGTAGGAGTAAATAGGCTCTTGCACTAGCTCACTAAAAAAGACACTTGCCCGGAATTCATATTCATTCCCAAAAATAAGCGTCTTAACACGTTTGCCGCTAAGGTCGTAAATCCCGGTCTCTTCAATGGCAGCCTTACCGACACCATACCTGCTTTCCTGTTTTCCTTCGCTGCTCTTAGCGGATATATCTATTGAATCAGCCACTGACTGATCTTCTGTACTGCACTTAACCAACAGACGATTGTATGCATCTACAACATCTTTAGGATTACCCTGTTCTAAAAGCCTCCCGTGATCCAAAAGAATTGCCTGATTACAGTAGCGGGTGATCAGATCAAGGGAGTGGGTCACAAAAAGGATGGTGACACCATTTTTCTGAAATTCAGCAAATTTTGCGAAACACTTCGCCTGGAACAGAGTGTCACCCACAGACAACGCTTCGTCGACGATGAGGATATCCGGTTTCACATTAATTGCCACAGCAAAGGCTAAACGCACATACATACCGCTGGAATACGTTTTAACAGGCTGATCAATAAACTCTCCTATCTCTGCAAAACTGAGAATATCATCATAACAGGCCTCCATATCAGCGTGTGAAAAGCCGAGGATGGAGCCATTTAAAAAAACGTTTTCCCTTCCTGTAAATTCCGGATTGAAACCTGCACCAAGCTCTAGTAAAGCAGACACCCGGCCATCGACCCGCACACTGCCGGAAGTAGGCGTTAGAATTCCACAAATGAGCTGAAGCAAGGTAGATTTACCGCTCCCGTTCTGCCCCACGATCCCTACGGTATCTCCCTTTTTAATGGTCAGGTTAATATCCTGCAGGGCATGAAATTCCCGGTGATATGTTTTTCTAAAGGGGTGAAAAACCTCAAAGATCCTGTGTTTATGAGATGTGTACAGTTTAAAATCTTTATGAAGTTGTTTTATTTCAATTATCATATCTGATGGCGTCGTAAAAAGCCCGATCCGGAGTCTCGCAGGCTCGCTTGCCTGCTTCGTTGCTACGCCCCGCAGGAAGTGCCCTTGGGGTGTAAATTTTCCTATAAAACATCCGCGAATTGTGGCTTCAATTTTTGAAAAACAAGTGCCCCGGCCACAAACAGAGTGAGAGCAAAACACCAGAAATACAAGGTAAGCACCGGATACTCCCAAAATGGGACAAACGAAATAAAAGAGTCACGATATCCCTGCACAATATAAAACATGGGGTTTAATTTAAGATAAAACTGTACCCGTTCAGGCATCATATAAATATCCCAGAAAATTGGGGTAGCCCAAAATCCCACCTGCATAATAACTCCCATGATTTGTCCGACATCTCTGACAAAAACATTCAGTGCAGAAGCCAGCCAGCCAAGGCCCAGCGCCAGAACAGACATCGCAAAGAAATAATAAAAAAACTGCAGGAACCAGATAGATATTTCAAGTTGCTGGAATACAATTAAACCGATAAGGAGAAGAAGAAAAATACAATGGGTTACTGTGGAAGTGACAATTTGCACCACAGGCAGTATTTGAGAATGAAACAAAGTCTTCTTAATAAGATTAACATTAGCAAGGATTATATTTGTTGACCCCAGCACAATATCTGAAAAAACAAACCATGGCGCCATGCCGGCAGTCAGCCAGACCACAAAGGGAACATTTTGCATCGGCTTTGAACGAAAGCCTACACTAAAGACAAACCAGAACACAGTTATCATGACAAGAGGCTGCAGAATGGTCCATATAAAACCAAGTTGTGAACCAACGTAACGGCTTTTCACTTCTCTTTTGGCCATGGACAAAATCAATTGTCTCTGTTCGATCAGTAGTTTAAAAAAACGTGTTGCTGAAGAAAGCATATTAAATATCTGCTATGATTTGCTGGCCATCATCCAACAATCAGAAAAACACTTTGCAATTCTGAGGAGGATTCTCACGTAATTCCGATACAACTTCCTGGGCATTCATTTCTCCATAGCGGTAGAACACTTTAGTGTCTGCAAATTTTGGGTTCCAGTGGCCAGTTTCAAAGCTCACCCAGCTGGGAATAAAACCTTGTACGTTAATGATACACCGGTATGGGAAGATTTCCTTCATAGCTGATCCCCCCTCTTTCCCATTACTTGGTTTAGTGGCGTTTACATATTCTATAAACACTTTGTTTGCTGACTGGCGATTCTCATCATTAAACAAAAGGATAAGAGCTCCAGCAGGTAACATTTCAATTCTAGGTTTATTCACCAGCTCCATTTCATCAAGATACAAAACTGGAGGGCGGGAAAATCTGAAAAAGACAGTCTCTTGTCCAAAAGCCCCACCTAATACAGTACTGGTTGTCCTGTCAGTATAAACAGATTGCTTGCCTTGTTTTATAACATCAATAACCATCGGTCGCCATTGAGGCCACCATGGTTTTGAATCAAGCAGCAAAAAGTCGAGTTTACCATAAACAGGGGCTGCCCTGTATCCTGCAAACAACAATACTATAAAAACGCATATACAAAAATAGGCACCACGCGCAGCAGTGATAATCTTTTCTTCTTCTCTAAATTTCAATCTCCCCGTCTCCTGCATAGTACTCTCGCGGTCGAGATAAGCTTATCCTCTATTTCCCAAAAAAAATATGAGAAAAACAACCAGAACATGGACGAATAACAGAGCCGATAATATTCAGAGACATCGACATTAGACAACCATACAAAATGAACCAGAGGAATAAAATATCCTATGAATGGCAAAACAGATAACAGAAAAACCCTTATTTTTTTATCATTACTCTTATGCCCAATACAAAAGAAAGGAATTGCCAGAATAATTACAAGCAATCCTATCCAACTAAAAGTGTCATCAACACGAAATCCCCAAATTTTCCCAATAAGATGCCACCCCTCCCAGGAAAAAATAACGCGCTGATTGCTTAACCAAAAATCCCTGACAAATAGTGTGGACACAGACTCCTGAAAGAATTTCCACTGTGGTAAAAAAAATAGAGTGAAAATGATCACAGAAAGATAAACCATCCTAAATAGGGATATTTTTTTTAAGACTGTATCACCACCCTGAGCCGATATACTTGTATTTAAATAACTCCAAATGCGTTCATGAGTATTCAAAGATAACCAAACAACAACTAACAGACCCAACAGAAAAACTTCCTGCAGGTGGTTGACCCACAAAATAGGGACCACAAGTAGCGCACATAAAATACCACTCACCAGTGCAACACTATTTTTTTTAAAAAAGAACGCAGCGGTCCATAGCCAATATATAAACATAGACGAAAAAGTTGGTGCAAAGCTATAGTAGCTATAAAAACTGAAACGATTTGTACCAAAAAAAAGAAATGATATACAACAGCTTAAAAATGCCCATCGATCCGGTAGCCCGGCATTTTTTGCAAGGACAAATAAGGCTGTAACCAACAATCCCTGATATACACCATGGAGGATATTAAGCTTTAAGAGAGTACGATTGACATCCTGCACACTTGTATCACCACAAAGTACAACAGCGGACATACTATAATGCCAAAAACCTCTGTTTTTTTGCGGTAATTCATCTGCCTTTTTCTCACAATAATTGTGTGTTCTTCGTAAATGCTCAAAGGGATCTGCTGGAGGCTCCAGAAAAGGGCCGAACCAGGCTCCAAAACTGAAGAATAATAAAAACACAACAAATGCCTGGCGCCGGAAACTACGAGTCAACAGAATCAAACTTAAGAGAATGACTGCCCACCCCACCAAACCGAGAACTGTGACGGAAAGAAAAGGGAATGTTTTTATTTTAAAAATATGATTTATGGAGATAAGTGAGAGCACAAGCCAGGCCGAGCCTAATACCAGGCATGTAAGACTATTCTTGTTGATTCTCAGTCCTCCCCCTGTTATCTGCCCTATGCTCAATTTTCTTCAATCGATATTGAACATCCTCCAAAAGCCTTCTGTTAACAGAGAGAAGATCAGACAAAAAAGCGACAAGAATGACCTGAAAGCCACCACCTAAAAGAACAGATGCTAAAATCAGCGACTGAATACGTCCATCTCCATTCCCCCTGAGATAGTGAAAGATGAACTGTAGACCAATAAACACACCCAGTGAAAATATGGCTAGCCCCAGCCCTATGAAAAATCTGAATGACTTATAAACTACAAATATTCTGATAATAGTTGATACTGATTTGCGGATGTATGAGGGTATGCTCCGCATCAAACGTGAAGGTCGTAAATAATCATTGGTTTCAATGGGTACTGATACAACTGCAAGATTTTTTTGTCCGGCCTGGATGACAGTCTCCAGAGTATACGTGTACTCATTAAATACATTGATCTGCATTGCGGCATCACGGCTCATTGCACGAAAACCACTGGTAACATCTTTAACCTTTGTCTTGCTGACGACTCGAACAACCTTACTGCCAACCTTTTGCAGCATTTTTTTTATTGGTGAAAAATGGTCGATATCATCAATCGGCCGACTTCCGACTACAATATCCGCAGACCCTGCAAGGATGGGATCAACAAGCTTAGGAATATCTGAAGCTTTATACTGATTATCAGCATCGGTATTCACAATAACATCCGCACCAAGCTTAAGGCATTGATCAATGCCCGCCATAAAACCTTTTGCCAGACCCTTGTTTTTATTGAATCGTACAAAATGGTCAACACCATATTCTCTGGCTACCTGTACTGAATTATCAGTGCAGCCATCATCAATAAGCAACCATTCCACAACGTCAAACCCTGCCACTTCCCTGGGAAGATCGGCAAGAGCGACAGGCAGCGTTTTTTCTTCGTTGTAGCATGGCATTTGAATGATCAATTTTTTCATAAGGGGCTGGGTATGTGATTTGTTTGGGTATCTGATTCTAGTTTTGTATCAACCATGGAATGACGTTTAACCTATCTTCATCGGAGCTGATATAGCAGGGAACTTTTTACGGCAATCACAATTGATCAATAACCCGAAGATTGACAGGCGAGGAATGATTTTCTGGATTACCGACTTTATCATTTTTGAATTCAGGGACAACCGATCGAATATGGGAATGTATAAGAGAAACATCACGACTGGTAGATGCCAATCTTAACTCTTCAATTTCACTATGTAACCACTGCCAATCAACCTTTCGGCTGCGAGCCAATAAAAGTTTGGAATGAGAAGTTCTTCTAAGGTTTTCACTTTCGTGAAAGATCTCCTCAAACAGTTTCTCTCCAGGCCGCAAACCGATATAACTAATTTCGATATCTTTACCTGGCTCCATTCCTGATATGCTTATCATCTGTTCTGCTAAATCTTTAATCAGAACAGGCTTGCCCATGTCAAGCACAAAAATCTCACCTCCATTTCCCATCGCACCAGCCTGCAGAATCAGACTTACCGACTCTGGAATAGTCATGAAATAACGACAAATTTCAGGATGAGTTACTGTGACGGGACCTCCTTCTTTTATTTGTTTTTCAAAAAGAGGTACAACAGAACCTGCAGAACCGAGAACGTTTCCAAAACGTGTTGTAATAAATTTGGTTCCCGAATAGCTGTCATGATTTTGGCAATAAAGTTCTGCTATCCGTTTAGTTGCTCCCATAACATTGACAGGATTTACAGCTTTATCCGTTGAAACCAATACGAATCGTTCAGTGCCATGGCTGTCCGCAGCATCGGCAACTATTTTTGTACCAATAACATTGTTACAAACACCCTCTGCCGGATTAAGTTCAAGCATTGGGACATGTTTATATGCAGCCGCATGAAAAACCACATCCGGAGCAAATTTTTTAAAAACCCAGTTCACTCTTTCGCTATTTTTGACATCACCTAGCACAGTCACAATTTGCAGGTAGGGAAAACTATCACGCAGCTCGTTATCTATAGAATACAGATTGAATTCGCCATTATCATAAAGAACCAGGCATTTAACACCATGTCGTGCCACCTGCCTACAAAGTTCTGAGCCGATGGAACCTCCACAGCCGGTGACCAGTACAACTTTATTTTTCAGATATTTTGAAATTTTATTCTTATCGAGCTGTATGACATGACGGCTAAGCAAATCTTCCAAGGTGAAAGGACGAATCTGTTCGATCTCAAGTTTTTTTCCCACCTGTTCGGCCAGGGTTGGGAGGGTGCGACATTCGACACCTGCTTTTGCACATTTCCTAATTACGCTAGTTACGGTTTTATGGTTGGCGGACGGTATTGCAAATATTACAAGTTCAATCTCAAATAACTCGACCATGTCGATAATACCTTCGAGATCACCATACACTTGAACTCCGTGGATTTCCCTGTTGTGTTTACGAATATCATCGTCGACCAAGGCAACTGGTTGATAATCCTGCCGACTAATAAGTTCACGAAGAACCATTTCCCCGGCTATTCCTGCACCTACAACTAAAGTTCGGATACCTTCTTTTTTTTGAAGCCTAAATCCTTTATCTTTAATTAACCGGTAGGATAAACGTGGACCAGCAAGACCACCAATCAACACGAGAGGAAAAAGAATTAAAACTGTTCTCGGTATATTCTCAAGTCGAAATAAAATTGCTGACAATAAAGAAACTACCAACGCTCCAAGCAGGACGGCTTTAAGAATCCGACGAAGGTCGGGAATTGAAGCAAAGCGCCAAATCCCCCGATACAGTCCGAATTTCCAAAAGATAATCGAAAATACAGGGACAGAGACATAAGTAATACGGCAAAATGATTCAAAATATTGCGGAGGAATCGGCTGGAGATTAAACCTGATCCAGTAAACTATAAACAGTGAAACTGGCACCCACATAAGGTCATGGAAAAAAGCAGACCATCTATTAAATATGAGACGGTGTAGATGTTTTTTCATTTGCTACAACTCTCTTTTCCTGCGCCTATAACAAAAACACCACATAGTATAGGTACAAAAGCTATAACCATCACCAACAGGGATCTCTCCGGATAACGACTCGAAAGGTAAGCCAAGGGTAAGAGCCAAAGGACATTTAGGGACACCATCAACAATGTGACTATTTTGTGCGAGCCAAAACGCCTTGAAAGAATCTGATAGGCGTGGCTACGATGAGCTTCGTACCAACGTTGTCCTCGTGTTATTCTCCTCAACAGCGTTACGGTTGCATCAATAAGAAATAATCCCAAAAGAATCAGCCAGGTACAAAGCGACAGTTCTCCTGTCTCCATTGTCATTATAACAAAAAGACCCAAACTTATTCCAAGGAAACCGCTACCGACATCTCCCATAAATATCCTCGCAGGCGGCCAGTTCCAAACGAGAAAACCAGCACAGGATGCAACTAACAACAACAACGGAGATATACTCTCCCCTCCTCCTGTAGTAATAATGATAAGAACAGCTCCACCAGCAATGAATATTGCTTCGGAGGCGGCAATACCATCGATTCCATCCATAAAATTAAAGAGATTCAACATCCACACAAGAAAAATAATTCCGAAAAGATCACCAGCCATTTTCAGATCAACAATAATTGACCCGATGACTACAGGCGGAAATCCGCCAAGACAATACAGACCTATTCCAGAAGCAACGAGATGAACCAATATTCGATAAGGCGCTCCAACGTGGCGAAAATCATCTGCAAGACCTACCAGAGCAACAGCCAAACCTCCTCCTATAAAAGCAAAGAATATCTGTTGAGGAATGACATTTCTCCAGTATAAAATTGCCAAAGACAGTAAAAATGGAATTACAATTGCGAGTCCGCCACCATGTGGAGTAGGAACCTCGTGAGAGCTCCGTGCATTGGGAATATCCAGCAGGCTCGTTTTTAAAGCATATCTACGAATAATTCCAGTTAAAACAGCCGAGGACACGAAGATAAGCAGAGTAAGAATTCCACTAAACATCATCTAAAAACCAGGCAACAGTCTTTTCCAACCCGGCCTCTTGAGAAACAGGAGGATTCCACTTCAGGAGTTGTGCGGTTTTCGAAATGTCTACCTGTAGTGAACCGCATAGTCTATCAAACTCTGATCGTCTTCCCAAAGCTCTTCCAGTGAGTTTAAGGAAGCAGACAGGAACAGGGATCAATAGATTGGAGCGATTCATATAAGAACCCATCTTTCGAATTAAATCCGGGGAGGACAGATCTACCCCATCTGAAACGAGAAATGTTTCTCCGGCAGCTCCAGGATGAGATATGCACTTAATAATAAAATGGGCCAGATTAGCAATGTAAATAAAACTTCTCTTATTATGGATAGCTCCAAATGGCAAAGGCAAGCCTTTCTGAACCCATTTAAGCAGTCTAAGGAAATTTGCTTTTACTTCAGGTCCGTAAACAAGGGGAGGCCTGATAATGACGACTTGAAGACCTGTTTCTTCTTCAATTTTTTTTAGTCCCTTTTCAGCCTCATACTTTGACTGACCGTAGAAATCAACAGGAGCAGGCTTATCTTCCGGGAAAAAAGGTTTACCATATGTATTCTCACCATTTACTTTTACGCTGCTAATATATATGAACCGTTCCACACCTGCAGCCGCAGCCTGCTGCGCCAAATTCAGTGTACCGTTCACATTTGTCTGCAAATATTCATTCCATGAATCTGCCATCGTTTCGTCCA
>Ga0209633_10005169_pt1 | contig 11533 bp, 9 predicted proteins | sample Cruoilmetagenom1_FD_187290 | JGI IMG/M metagenome (GOLD analysis project Ga0209633, IMG submission 187290) | Oil polluted marine microbial communities from Coal Oil Point, Santa Barbara, California, USA - Sample 1 (SPAdes) (version 2) | ecosystem: Environmental > Aquatic > Marine > Oil seeps ... | reverse complement strand
AAATAATCAGCGCTAATGATCAATGTTTTGAGGCAACAGGTCAACACAGCCAGGTCAAAATTCCTTTATTAATTAATTGTAATGGTTTTAAGGAACGGGGATAAAATAACTTAACTACGTTAAAATGTACTTTATTCTTATAAACATCTTTGATATAATTATTTTTATATTGAAGATAAGAAACGGGGACGAAACAATTTCACATGCAGGCATATATTTGTAGAAGTTATTTCCTTCTCGTTTCGTATCATGGAGGTACACAATGGAAAAACTTTCATCAATAGATGGATTGGTAGTAAATCAAAAAAAAGAATGGGGAGAGATACTTACCGGTTTTGAAACAAAAAATAAATATGTAGTATTAGATACATACGGAAAGGAGTTATATATAGCTGTCGAAGAGGGCGGATCCACAATTATGCGCTGGCTGCTTAAAGCTATGCGCCCTTTTAAAATAAGTATCCGGAATTATGACAACCAAAACCAACTGCTCTTACGAGTTGTTCGGCCTTTTCGGTTCTATTTTCATCAATTAAACATATTTGACTCAAAAGGTATGCTTTTAGGAACAATACAAAGACAATTCTCTTTATTACGACGAGTTTACACTGTTCTGGATACTTCAGGAGAAGAATTATATCAACTTTTTGGGCCGATTCTTCATCCATGGACATTTGAGATTAAAAAAGGAATCAACCAATATGGAACAATTACAAAAAAGTGGAGTGGTTTTTTAAAAGAAGGTTTTTCAGACGCAGATAATTTCGGAGTTTTATTTCCGCGGGAATGGAATAAAAACATAAAGGCGCTATTCCTGGGAGCAGTATTTCTAATTGATTTTGTGCATTTTGAGAATACAGGGAACTAAGGAACGAGGACGAAATAACTTCCCCAAGTAGGCATCACAGCTCCAGGCCGTATTTTTTTCGTTCCCAGACTCTGCCTGGGAACGAAACGAAATATCTTGAAATAGCTCGCTATTCCTGCAACTTTTGTACTTTTAGATCTAACAAACCTGACCTAAATCTGTACGCCTACCCGGGGAAGTTATTTTGTCCCCGTTCCTAAGGAAAATTATGTCCATTTTTAACCACGAACTGCAACTCGCCAACGATTTTGTTCAGTACACCGGCTCCAATATTTTTTTGACTGGTAAGGCGGGCACCGGCAAAACAACCTTTCTTCATAATCTCTATAAGAACACGGCTAAACGGATGATTATCACAGCTCCAACCGGTGTTGCGGCTATTAACGCCGGCGGAGTAACATTACATTCTTTTTTTCAATTGCCTTTTGGCCCCTTTGTGCCTGGCAGCGAAACATATGAGCAGAATCAGCAGCGCCAGTTCAGATTTAGCAAAGAAAAAAAACGAATTATACAAAGCCTTGATTTATTGGTGATTGACGAAATAAGTATGGTACGGGCAGATTTGCTTGATGCAGTGGATGCTGTGCTATGTATCCATCGCCGTAATAATCAGCCTTTTGGAGGGGTACAGTTACTTGTAATAGGTGATCTACATCAGCTCTCTCCAGTGGCAAGACAAAATGAATGGGACATTTTGCAGCAACATTATGAGTCGGTTTATTTTTTCAGCAGCAAAGCGCTTGCTCGTACTGAACTGCTTACTATTGAACTGAAGCATATTTACCGCCAGTCAGATCCCCATTTTATCAAGCTCCTGAATCGGGTACGTGATAACAGGCTTGATGAATCATCCATAGCCGATATTAATCAGCGTTATATTCAGAATTTTACACCGAATGAAGATCAGGGCTATATTACCCTAAGCACCCACAATCGCAGCGCCGAATCGATCAATCGGACAAGACTTTACGATCTGTCCAAAAAGGAACATCGCTTTAAAGCTGATATTTCAGGAGATTTTCCTGAACATATTCACCCTACCCTGGCTAATCTTCTGCTTAAAGAGGGGGCACAGGTGATGTTTGTGCGTAATGACCCATCTGTTGAAAAAAATTATTATAATGGTAAAATAGGTAAAATAATCAAAATTTTGGACGAAAATATAAGCGTTTTTTGCCCCGGCGACAAACAGGAAATAGTGGTTGAACCGATTGAATGGCAAAATATCAAATATACATTGAACAAAGAGAATAAGACAATTGAAGAAAATGTAATAGGTAAATTCAAGCAATACCCCCTGAAACTTGCCTGGGCAATCACAATTCACAAGAGTCAGGGGCTTACTTTTGAAAAAGCGATTATTGATGCCAAAGCAGCTTTTACTCATGGTCAAATTTACGTTGCATTGAGTCGTTGTAAGACTATAGAGGGCATGGTGCTGAGTTCTCCAATCTCATCCAGGGGAATAAAAACAGACGAAGCAATAATCTGCTTTGACAAAAACGCCTACCAAAATCAGCCATCCGAAAGCCAGCTTCAGACAGCCAAAATCAGCTACCAGCAACGACTGTTGCTTGATTGTTTTGACTTTTCACTATTAAGCAGCCGCCTTAATTATCTTGTCCGGCTTTTGCTTGGTAATGCCAGAGTAGTTCAGGTTTCAGGGATTGAAGATATCGGCCAACTGGAAAAAAAAGCTGTGAAAGATATTTTTGTTGTCAGTGAAAAATTTAAACGGCAATTACGAACAATTTTTAAGGATGGCGGCCTGCCCGAGTCAGATGCAATTATTCTGGAACGAATCAGCAAAGCTTCAGCATGGTTTCAAAAAAAGTTTACCGATATTTTTGAGGAATCGGTGCCAAAATTACATGTAGAAACCGATAATACCGAACTGCTTAAAAAAATTAAAAATACCATAAATAATCTTAAAAAAGAAATTGCAGTAAAGGTACCTGGGGTAAAATGCTGTGAAAAAGGATTTTCTCCGTCGAGTTATTTACGCGCTGTTTCAGCCGCTGAAATTGACTTTATCCCTGAAAAAGGAAAAAAACGCCAGGCACCTTCCTATACCGAATCGGACGTTGCTCATCCTGAGCTCTTTCAGACTCTGAAGGACTGGCGGTCCAGCAAGGCCAGTGCGGAACAGGTTCCCCATTTTCAGGTTCTGCATCAACAGGTACTGCTCCAAATTGTGGTATATCTGCCCGATAATACTACTGCTTTAAGAAAAATTAGTGGAGTCGGAAAAAAAACTATTCAGAAATACGGCAAAGAACTTGTTGAACTGGTTTCGGCCTATCGTAAAAAACATGGAATAGAAAAAGTCATATTGCCTGAACCTGAAAAAAAAGCAGCAGAAAATATACCTGCAAATAAAGAGGCTCCATATTCAGATACGAAACAAACCAGTTTTGATATGTTTAGCAAGGGATTAACTATTGCCAAAATTGCACAGGAAAGAGGTCTGGTAGAATCTACTATTGAAGGGCACCTGGCTTTTTTTGTGGAGGAAGGCAAGTTGGATATTAACAAGTTTCTTTCACCTGAAAAACAACAGGTCATTGAACAGGAACTTGCTGTCGATCACAATGATTCTATTAAAGAAGTAAAAAATGCTCTGGGAACTGACTATTCCTATGGAGATATCAAAATGATGCTGGCCTTCCGGAAACATCTGGCATCTGATAAATAAGAAACGGGGACGAAATAACTTCCCCGACTATGCGCATAGATTTAGTTCACGTTCATAGAGTGTTTTTGCTTGACAAAAGTAAAAATATATCCCTGCCTGCCTTTTCTGAAAAGTTTTTATTTTTTTAAAATTTACGATAATAAAAGTATAAACTAGATTTCAGGAGGAAATGTTTTTGTTGATAACTTGTTTAATAAAGGTGGATATACTTAATTTCTCTAACAAAACAGAAACATTTTAAAAATGCTGTATTTCAAGGCTATTATCTTCAACGCTACAAATTATATTAATAAAAACATTGAATTATGAAATGTTCATAACTTGATTTTCTTGTAGATGTAAAAGCGAAATTTCCAGATTTGACCAATTATCGCGATTTCTGTAAAACCTTGCTTAAGTTTTTGATTAAGGAACGAGGACGAATTAACTTCCCCAACTATGCATCACAGCTTCAGGCCATTTTTGCCCGATCTAAAAATAGAAAAATATTGAAATAGCTTGCTATTCCTGCAACTTTTCTACTTTTAGATCGAACAAACCTGACCTAAATCTGTGCGCCTGCCTGGGAAAATTATTTCGTCCCCGTTCCTAATCCTTTTTTAATTCCTCAAAACATATTTAGTTTTCAGTTTAAAAATGCAGTTTTTTAATATTTTTTAACTGTAAGCTGTAGACAGTATAATTACAGGTGCGTTATATGGAAGCTGCATGGAAAAATGTTCAGTCTGTTATTAAACAAAATATTCCTGAACATAGTTTCAGGATGTGGGTTAACCCTTTAGAATTTCAGGGTTTTGGGAAAGGAAAACTAAAGCTTGACAGCCCCAATTTTTTCTCAAGAAAACGAGTTATGGATCAATATTCTATACTTATAGAAAAGGAATTTGAGAAAATTACAGGGGAAGAATGCAAATTGTCGATCAATATTGCCCCTGTTAAGAAAAAAAAGAGACAGGCAGTCTCATCAAATCTTCAAAAGACCTTGCCAAATCTTGATTTCGCCCCTTCTTGTGGGCGGCTGCTGAGTAAAAACTATACATTTGATCAGTTTGTCGTAGGGAATAATAACGATTTTGCATATTCAGCCGCTTTGTCACTTGCATCCAAAAAAAATTCACAGCAAAATTCTCTTTTTTTGCTGGGGAAAACAGGTATGGGCAAAAGTCATCTGTCCCAGGCAATCGGCCACCATTTATTATCTGAACATATTACTGATAAAATATATTATATTACAGCGGAAGAATTTTATAATGAAATGGTAACTGCATTTATGAATAATTCTATCAACAAATTTAAAGAAAAATACAGAAAAGGCTGTGATGTATTACTGCTTGATGATGTACACTATTTAACAGGAAAAAAACGGACTCAGGAGGAGCTGTCCCTAACACTTGAATCATTGTACGAAGCTAATAAAAAAATAATTTTTTCAAGTTGTTATTTACCTTCTGATATAACCGGCCTAAACGATAGACTCCGATCCCGTTTTTCGGGCAGCCTTATTTCTAATATAGAGGCTCCTGATTTTAGAACCAGGGTACGCATACTTAATAAAAAATCAATGCGTAATAATTTGACAATTTCGGGTGATGTTATTAATTTTCTGGCAAGCGCTCTTACAGAAGATGTAAGGCAATTAGAAAGCGGTCTGTTAGGAGTTTCAGCCAGAGCATCTTTGCTTGGAAAAAAAATAGACCTTGAGCTTGCAGAAAGCGTTGTAAAAGATATAGTTAAAATCCAAAAAACAATAACTGTAGATGTTATCAAAAAACTTGTTTGCAAGGAATTTAATGTTTCGGTTATTGATATTGTTTCACGCTCACGTAAACAATGCTATACAAAGCCCAGGCAAATAGCCATGTATCTATCCAGAAGGTATACAGATGCCCCACTCCAGACAATAGGAAAGATTTATAACCGGTATCATGCCACTACCCTTCATGCAATCAACTGTGTTGAACGTGGAATCAAGGATAACACCATAACCAAAAAACAGGTAGAGATACTTACCGGCAAACTTGATGCTGGAAAATTTTAAGTTTTTAATGACTCTTTCAACAAAAACATTTCGCAGGCTCAGGGAAATAACAGGCAAAAAAAATTGTATTAAAGATAAGGAAGATCTTCTCTGTTATGCATATGATGCAACAGGATTAACCTATATACCTGATGCTGTTCTGTTTCCTGAAAATACAGAAGAAGTATCCTCCATTTTAAAACTTGCAAACAAGGATAATTTTTTTGTAATTCCCCGCGGAGCAGGTTCAGGTATGACAGGGGGTTCACTTGCGGTTAAACAGGGCGTAATAATGGTTATGACCCGTTTTAACCGGATAATCCAAATTGATAAAGATAACCTGATAGTTCATCTGGAGCCAGGGGTAGTGACGGCTCATTTGCATAATGCAGTTGAAAAGGAAGGGCTCTTTTATCCTCCCGACCCGGCCAGTTCTGCATTTTGCACTCTGGGAGGAAATCTGGCCGAATGTTCAGGAGGTCCACGGGCAGTCAAGTATGGAGTAACACGTGATTATGTACTCGGCCTTGAAGTTGTACTCCCCACCGGCGAAATAATTAATACCGGTGTTCAAACCGCTAAAGGAGTTGTGGGATATGATTTAACCAGACTTATAGTAGGTTCGGAAGGTACTCTTGGAATAATCACAAAAATGACCTTGCGTCTTTTACCGCTTCCTGAATCAGTAAGAACAATGAAGGCTGTTTTTTCAGAAATGAAAACAGCCGCTGCAACTGTCTCTGCAATAATGAATCACGGTATCATGCCACGTTTGATAGAATATATGGATAATGCATCAATAAGGTGTGCCGAAGGCTATCTTAAAACCGGCTTGCCGGTTAATGCTGCAGCCTTGCTGATAATTGAGGCAGACGGAAAAAAAGAAGAGGCAGATAGAGCAATAAAGGAACTTGGAGCAATCTGCCTCTCAATGGGGGCTGTTGATATCGAAATAGCAAAAAATAAAAAAGAATCTGAAAATATTCTTAAAGCACGCAAAGCTCTTTCCCCTGCACTTTTTGAATATGGTCCGGATAAAATAAATGAAGATATTGTTGTTCCAAAAAGCAGAATCCCGGATATGGTTAAAAAAATAGAGGCGATAAAAACAGAAACAGGGCTTACGATTGTCAGTTTTGGTCATGCCGGAGACGGGAATATCCATGTAAACGTAATGCTTGATAAAAAGAATAAAAAAGATGTCAAAAAAGCTGAGTATGCAATTGATACTCTGTTTGATTATACTCTGGAACTTGGAGGAACAATTTCCGGTGAGCATGGTATAGGGATTACAAAATCGGTTTACCTGGAAAAAGAGATTGGACGAGTTGAAATAGCTTTAATGAAAAAAATCAAAAAAATATTTGACCCTGAAGGTATTTTAAATCCTGGAAAGATTTTTTATGGGTAAGGAACGGGGACGAAATAACTTCCCCGTTCCTAATCGGATAATCCTTTGTGATTGCCCGATTATCCATATTTTAACAGCGTCATAAATTTTACACAGCCATTGCTTTTGACATCAGCTTCCCTATTGTTTTTGAAAATTGTGCAGGATTTTCTACCTTTCCGCCTTCAATGATGAGCGCAATATCAAGGAAAAGGTTGCAGTAATCTTTCATCTCCGGCACAGAAGGATCTTTTTCAAACAATGCTTTTACCTGCGCCATAACAGGATGATCAATATTCAACTCAAGCACCCGCTTAATATCAGGTGTCTTCTGCCCTGATGACTTGATGATTTTATTCATATAGGCGCTCATATCATAAGTATCTCCCGACAGGCATGAAACTGAATCTTTCAAACGCGTGGATGCTTTTACCGCCTTGATTTTATCCTGAAGTTCTTTTTTAATAAAATTAAACAGATCGGTATATTCATCCTGTTTTTTCTCATCAATTTTGTCTAAATCAAGATCGCCCTTTTCCGCACTTTTCAGGGGTTTTTTGTCATATTCCGTTAATGACTGGACAACCCATTCATCAATCGGATCAGACATCAAGAGGACTTCAATATCCTTTTCTTTTAATTGTTCAAGATGCGGGCTGTTCATGATAGAGGAAAGATTCTCCCCTGTAATGTAGTAAATATTTTCTTGTTCTTTGTTCATATTTGCCACATACTCTTTCAAGGAAACCAGTTTCCCGTCAGATTTGGTAGTTTGATACCTGATCAGTTCGGAAATTTTATTTTTATTTTCAACATCTGTGTGAATACCTACCTTAAGAATTGATCCGAATTCTTCATAAAACTTTTCATAATCATCCTTTTCCATATCCTCCAACAGCCCAAAAACCTTTTTTATAAGATTTCTTCGTATATTCCTTATGAGGTTGTTTTCCTGTAATATTTCACGGCTGACATTTAAATCAAGATCCGGCGCATCTACCACTCCTGCAACAAATTTCAAGTATTCCGGCATCAGTTCTTTACAGTCGTCCATAATAAAGACACGCTTTGAATACAGATGTATTCCGTGCCCTCTTTTATCATGAAACAAATCAAAAGGTGCCTTGGATGGTATATATAATAAAGCGGTATATTCGGTTGCGCCTTCAAATTTCATGTGCAGCCATTTTAAAGGAGGATTCCAGTCATGGCTGATATGCTGATAAAATTCCTGATGCTCTTTATCAGAGACTTCATCCTTTGCTTTTGTCCAGATGGCCTGCATGGAGTTAAGAATCTCTTCCTTTATAACCTTTTTGCTTGTCTCTCCTATCGCCTTGCCATCTTTATCAAGTATCTGTTCCTCTTTGGGGATAGGTTCATCTTTCTCAACATCCATTACAATCGGATAATGAACAAAATCAGAATGCTGTTTGATGATAGACTTAATAGTCCATTCATCAGTAAAATCCTTTTCGTCTTTTTCGTGTTTTTTAAGCTCCAGAATTATGGAAGTGCCTCGTGATTCCCTGGTAGTCTCTTCAATTGTAAATGATCCGTCACCATGTGACTCCCATTTTACAGCGTTTTCAGAGCCGGCCAGCCTGGTTATCAGGGTAATTTTATCAGCAGCCATAAAGGCACTGTAAAAACCGATTCCAAACTGACCTATAAGCTCGGGTGCCAGGATGTCAGTATTCTGAGCCGCTTCAAGTGCTTCCAGAAAAGCTCCAGTCCCGCTTTGTGCAATAGTGCCGATATTTTCTATTACCTCATCACGGCTCATGCCTATACCATTATCAGAAATTTCCAGAGTTTGCTTGATACCGTCCGGAATAATCTTTATTTTGAACTCAGCATCATCATCAAGTAAATTGGGTGAAGTTTGAGATTTGAAACGGAGTTTATCAATGGCATCCGAAGAATTGGAAATCAATTCTCTTAAAAAAATTTCTTTATTGGAATACATGGAATTTATAATCAGTTTCAGCATTTGTTGAACTTCGGTTTTAAATTGATGGGTCTCTTTTTGTACGGCCATTTAATTCTCCTGTATTATTTTGTTTATGTTACTATAGATTTTTAGATAAGGGACTTCCCTGAAAATAAACTACCAAACTTTAAGATATTACCAAGTTATTACAAGGTGTTATAAAATAATTCGGGTAGAATATTTTTAGTAAAATACCTAATTAGGAACGAAAAAATTATTTCGTCCTCGTTCCTTGGGAACGAAGACGTAATAGTTAGGAACGAGGGCGAATTAACTTCCCTGATTATGCATCACAGCTTCAGGCCATCTTTGCCCGATCTAAAAGTAGAAAAATATTGAAATAGCTTGCTATTCCTGCAACTTTTCTACTTTTAGATCGAACAAATCTGACCTAAATCTGTGCGCCTACTTGGGGAAGTTATTTCGTCCCCGTTCCTTAAATAATAATACGCTGAAAATGGATGTCAATATTATAAGGAACTGCATTCTTTAAAAAAATAAATTTTATGTTATTTTTTTATTGACATAAGCAAATTTTGCAGGTAAATATATTATTTTTTTACATGTAGTGGGCCGTTAACTCAGTTGGTAGAGTATCTGCCTTTTAAGCAGAGAGTCGCGCGTTCAAGTCGCGCACGGCCCATCAAATGTATTTATAATTTGCGTCCCCATCGTCTAGCCTGGTCCAGGACACCGGCCTTTCACGCCGGCAACAGGGGTTCGAATCCCCTTGGGGACGCCAATAATAAAATCAATACCTAAATAGCCCTGTCGCTTTTCAGCACGCTTGAAAGCATGGCGACACCTTGTTCGGTAAACGCCATCGGCGGCCGCCGCACCCCTCCCCAACTTGACATCACAATTTGTGATCTCAAGTTTCTAAGTTCTTGATATGTCAGGTCAAACATAAAGTCGTCAGGAAACCTGTTTATATTTCTCCTGACAGCTTGTTTCAATACTCTCGTTTCTACACCGTAAAGCTCTGCCAAATCCCTGTCCAGCATTACCTTGATGTTGCGGATAAGATATATTTTTTCGGTTATTTTTCCCATTGGCATAATTTCTGTCATACTGGCTTATCCTTTATTGTGCGCATCCTTTAAATCGATGACATTACTTTTCCGGTTTACTGACTGACTGATGATATCACCTGCAAGGTCGGAGGATTTTCTCAGCGCATCCTCTCTTAAATGGGCATATCTTTGGGTCATAACAGGGCTTTTATGCGTCAACAGCTTTTGCAAGGTATAACTATGTATGGTGTTCCTCGAATTTTTTTCATAATTCAAGGTTTGCCCTATTTCCCGACCCCATTTCATTTCCGTGACCCTTAATGAATGAAATAGTCTCGAGTCCCGGCACTCTTTCAAACTCTTTAATATTTTCTGTTAACACTGCACAATTATGGACTATTGCTGTTGCTGCAATAATCAAATCATGGGCTCCAATCATTTGTCCTTGTTTGGATAGAGTTGCAAATAAACCAGCATGTACTCTGGCCTCTTCAGTCTTAAAACCCAAAACAGGTATTTTAGCTAATACAGATTCGACAAAAGCAGAACGGCGAACTCTTTTTGTGTCAGTATTGGCGTAATAAACCCCAACTAATAATTCTGACGTTGTTATGGCGCTGATATATACGTCTCCATATTTTTCCCATTTTGAAAAATCTACTGGATTATCTGATCGTTCAAAATGAATAAACACATTGGTATCCAGCATTAATCCCATTGGTTTTGCTCCAAAGGAATTTGTTTTCGAATATTCGTTAAATCTTTTGCAAAGGCTTTTGCATCTTTACTAAGCGAAGGAAGCTCATTAAAAAATTTATTTAAATTTTTGACTTTTAAAGGTGATTTTTGAGAAACTGGAGATATCCGGGCAATAACTTTATTTCCTCGCTCCAATTCTACAATTGTTCCTTGATAAAAAACACGGTTCATTAAATCTGAAAATTGACGAACAGCTTGTGTTACGCTTATACGCTCCATTTTATTCCCCTCTCGTATGATAATCATATAATATAATTATCATACTATTTGTTTGCCACCTTGTAAAGGAGTTATGGCAATAAAAAACAAAAGAGGGGGCAGGTCGCCATTCTTGGCAAATAGCATGATAAAGGGCTATAAGATTCTCATCACATTATATAGATTGTCACATAAATAATTTCACTGCGTTATCGGTCGTTGAAGTATTACAATACGCCTTCCTCCCTCTGGCCTTATGCCAAATTTTAAAATCGGGTTATTATCTGACAATCTATAGCTGTATATAAAAAGGATTGATAATGGCTCGTCCCTTGCGAATTTGCAATAGTGGAGACGATGCATGCATCGTCTCTACACGCATCGTTAAATCAGACAGGATTTAATGTCAATATTGATTATTTAAGATGTGACCCCTTTTTTTTCTCCTTGACATTTTTAGATTAAATATTTATCCTTTTTTTATGAAATTAGAATTAAAAGTATTATATGTATCTATTTTGCTTCAGCTTATTATTCCGGGTACATTATTGGCTTTGGAATCTGCTCCAGATATAACTGATCGTGAGGTTGTAGAAAAGC
>Ga0209633_10005168_pt1 | contig 11534 bp, 9 predicted proteins | sample Cruoilmetagenom1_FD_187290 | JGI IMG/M metagenome (GOLD analysis project Ga0209633, IMG submission 187290) | Oil polluted marine microbial communities from Coal Oil Point, Santa Barbara, California, USA - Sample 1 (SPAdes) (version 2) | ecosystem: Environmental > Aquatic > Marine > Oil seeps ... | reverse complement strand
ACAAGGATGGAATCCCCCCAGAAATCCAGATCGAAGTTTGATGGCATCCTGGCTTCCAGGCTCCATGTTCCTGATCCTACATCTATGCTATAGATCCGGGCATCTACATTATCCATATCTGTATATCCTGCCCAGAGTGTTAACTCATCTGGTGAGAGACAAAGAAAGCTGGGAAAGGTGACCAAGTCATAAGCTGCCGGTAAGTCATATTTATTGCTAATTAGCTGTTGGTCAGGATCGGCCTGGTAAACAGTATCACCTGTACTGAAATAGAAATAATCAGAGCCGGCATCCAGAGCCTGGATATGGTCCATTTCAGAGAAAAAATAGGCCACCTTATGACCCTCTTCAGGAGTAATGTAGGACTGGCCCAAAGCAGTAAATACCACCAGTGTCAATCCAAAAAGTACAGTGTAAAATTTCTTCATCAAGCTACGATTTAAATAATTAAACATTTAACTCGCAGCAGGCGATGGTTAGGCAAGATCAAGGTGTTGGTTTTGATCAGCTTCCCGTTCACCGCGGGCTGCAAAAGCTGGGTTATCAGTGGCAGGTCTTCTGACTTATCCAAGCTTCTGAAACCTTCCCATTCTAATCCCGGACGGGATTATCAAAACAGTGGTTTACCTTCAGAAGCCTTATAGCCCAAGGAGGGCCTGGCATCACAGCAGCGGGAACTGTTACCGATTCTAACGGTATTCCCTTTTGATTCCACCGGCAAAGCCGGTATATGGAAACCAATGATGATGTAAAAGTAAGAAATAATACAATGCATTACACGGATCACTACTCATAAATTTTCTTTGGCGTCCACCCGAAATCAATGTACTCAGATTGAAGTTCATCCCCTTTCACATGAATCATCTGAAAGCCCTCTTCAGGGTGATCGCCGGGCTTGTTACTCCACCATTGTCCACAGACAGCACCCCCTGTAATGAAATGAACTTTATTTCCCACAAAAAGGTCTTCGTTGTAGTGCAGGTGTCCCTGAAGTACCAGTTTCAGATTATGGTCCGAAAACAGTCTTAAAACTTCCAGTGAGTTGGTGATAACTCCCCCTTCTGTATTTGCAGCCAGGGAGCCCTGGCTTAGCTGAGTTCTAGAAGTAATAAATGGGATATGTACGGTGATTGCAATGGGAGTAAGTTTATCTGTAAGCTCAAGATCTCTTTTTAGCCACTCCACTTGCTCCTGGTCAATCTTTCCAATATAATGTCCCTCTTCACTTCTGTATATGGCATCAAGAATTATAAAATGCCAGTTCTTATGATCAAATGAATAAAAACGCTCACCCAGCTTGCTTTCATACATCTTCTTGCCAAACTGGGGATTTGATTCAATTCCCTCTTCATCTCTGTGCCATCCATATACCTCGTGGTTGCCAACCGAATTATATACGGGCATGTCCAGTTCAGCGGAAACTTCCTTATACAAATTATACAAAGAATCAACCCTTCCGTAAGTTTGATCCAGTGCATCCATCACCAGGTCGCCACCGGTAATTATAAAATCCGGATTCAATTTGTTTAAAGTGTCAATTGCCTGCCGGAAACCTTCTACTGCATTCTTCTCCGGCTGCAGATGAATATCGGTTAAAAAAGCAAAGCTAAATCCATCTTCCTGGCTTGCAGGAGTCTTGTCAGCCGATGGCTGGCAGCTCGTTAATACCAGTAGAAAAATTCCCAGGAATAAGCACGTTTTTTTCATTTTATTCTATGTATTAGTTCAACTATTTTTTTCAACTCCAATAGGTAAGGTCCCTCCATAAGCGCTCCAGGGGTCCAAACCGGAAACGTTTTAACCAGAGAGGCGATATAATGAGTAAAAGCATCCAGATCCCCACGCATATCATCAGCTGGTAAATCCTCTCCACGCTCCCGAATAAACCCAGACCGTGACCGTAGAATATAAAAGTGGCCAGAAGGGTCATAAGTATATAATTGCTAAAGGCCATGCGACCCACGGATGAGAGAACATGGATGCATCTCTTTAATCGTGTGGACTTACTGATTAACATTATTAGCCCCACATAGCCCAGAGCGGTTCCTACACTTCCCAAGTAATTGAATTGCACGCCAATAAACATGGAATACTCCATAGTCCACTGATTCTTGAAGTTCAGAAAGATGCCTGCAGCAGAAAGCAATAATCCTGTTAGCAATCCTGTAATGGTCATATTTGTATAGAAGCGCCTGGATCGTTCAGCAGAAAGCACCTGCCATTTATACAGGACCATTCCAAGCAGCATCATGGCCATCACCCTCCAGAAAGTACTCATGAAGAACAGGCCGGTTTGCATAAAAATGGTCCCCGGAACACGAAGCTCCATTTGCTCCACCCAGCCGCTCCTGTATACATCCAGATAGTGTTTAATAAACTGGCCTTCCGGTTTCCAGCTCTCCATGGTTGACTTCACCACATCGGCGGACCAGTAAGGCATGGACCAGGCAAAAAACAGGTTTATCAGAATGGGAACGATGAAAAAAGCAAGGGCGATTCTCAAAAGTATATGCGGCCTCTTATTTCGAAACAGAAAAAGCAACATGCCGCACAGGCTGTAAGTTACAAGGATGTCCCCGCTCCAGAGTAAGAATCCATGCATCAGGCCAAATAACAGGAGCCATCCCATTCTGCGATAATGTAAAGAAGCACTGTTCATTCCTTTTTGCTCTACACGCTTTGTAAAAAGCAGTACTCCTGCTCCGAACAACATGGAAAAAATGCTCATAAATTTACTATGGGCAAGCAGGTCACTGATAATCCAGACCCACTTATTCAATCCGGTTAAATCACCAAAGGCAGTTGGATTAATATAGGCTGCTGTTGGCATGGAAAAGTGCTGAATATTCATGAGCAGTATCCCCAGAACGGCAACTCCCCTGAGCAAATCCAGGGAGACAATACGCTGAGCCTTGTCCAGTGGGAAAATTGTAGTCTGGTTCACAGAAACAAGTTCAGTATTCTTTAAAGAAAATACAAATCTTTATGGCGTAGTTAAAAAACCAGGCGCGATCCTGTACGCACTTCGTTTTTTCCAAATATTCTGTGAAACTCCCCCAGGGCTGGCTCAAGGGTACAGTGGGAAGGAAGCACCCGAGTCACTGCCAGATTTTCAAGACATTCAATGGTTTTGAGGGTCTGGGCATTAACAGCCCTTAAATGAAATCCACCAATAACTGCTGCAATTTTTAATATCCCTGTGACACGCCTGGCGTGCTCAATCATATTGCATATCCCCGAATGGGCACAGCCGGAGATTATTACCAGTCCATTTTTTGTGATTACAACAAGACCGGAATCGTCCATGATATAATCATCCGATCCATCCTCCAGTATATACTTGGTGGATTGCGCCTCAAAATTATTCTTCCTGGGTATCTCACCCAGAAACCAGAGGTGAGGGGATAATTTGATCGGCCGGCGAAAGGTATTAAGTTCAAATCTCTCTTCAACCTCCTCCCGTGAAAGGGATAAACCCAGGTAAGTATCTCCTGACTTCCGAAATCTTTTATCAAAACAGCCGGGGTGACAGATCAATGGTTTCCCTTCCAGGAATTTCAGTCCATTGCCGTGATCCCAATGTCCGTGACTCAGTACAATGCGATCCACCTCCTCCAGGTCAATACCCAGTTTTGCTGCACTATGTCTGAAAAGATCTGAGGCACCCGTATCGAACAGAATCTTTTTCTGATCTACTTCAATAAGAAAAGAGAGACCATGTTCAGATCCAAATCCGTCCATGGCTCTCATTTCCGACAACACCGTCAAATTCATAATACCAAGCTTAATTGTTCCAAAATTCTTTTGCAATGACTTCGGCTGCTTTAATCAAGGGATAGGCAGCGGGCGAAGCAGTCAACATGGGATGCGTTCCAATCTGAGCGGTCATCAGCATGTTCACATTCATCCTGTTTTGAATGATCAGTCCAACAATATTGATGAGCTCTCCTGCACTGGATCCACCCATCACTTCACCTCCTAGGATTATACCATTTTCACGACCGGCAATCAGTTTTACAATCTGCTTGTGCGGATTGTTCAACATGCCAGGGTGCCTGTCAACACCTTCAAATTTTCCAACTATAATATCAAAACCTTCCTTACGTGCAACAGTTTCTGTGAGACCAGCTGCTCCAAAGCCAGTACCATTCAGGGCAGTCGAGAAGATAGCAATGGTACCTCCAATGGTTTTCAGTGTAGAGAGTTTATACAGATTCATACCCGCAACTCTCGCTTCGGCACATGCAATTGAAGCCAACATTGCTTTGGAACGCTTCCTGGTAAAAAAATCACGTTTCTCTGCACAGTCTCCAACTGCAAATACATCAGCATGATCGGTTCGCATGTATTCATCAACTTTTATAAAGCCATCCCTGTTAAAAGCAATATTCTCAAGGTCCCTGGCCAGATCCACACTGGGCTCATAGCCCATGGAGAGAATTACTGCATCGGCTTTTAATGTTTCAAGCTTGTCTCCCCGTACAATCTTTATCGCTTCCACACACTCTTCACCAACAATCTCCTGGACACCATGCCCGGTTAGTACCTTGATACCCCTTTCTTTCAAAATGATTTCTGCTTCACTGGCAACATCTGGATCAAAGGCCAGGGGAAGCACATTGGCTTGCAATTCAATCAGGGTAACATTCTTTCCGGTCTTCTTTAATTCATCCGACATTTCAATGCCAATAAACCCAGCTCCTATTACCACAATATTTTCCTTATCATCCAGCTTTTAACAATCCTCCATCGGGTAAAATATCCTGATTCGTTTCTTCAAGGGTTCCAAAAATATAGGGGATTCCACATGGGATGGCAACACTCTTCTCTTTACGCACCATAGTGACACTCTTTCCGGGATAATGTGATTTTGCTGCCAGCGCCGAAGCCAGCCCGGCTGCACTTCCTCCAATCACTAAAACGTCTGTACTCCTCATGATTTATTGAATTTTAATACTATTATATTTAATGTTAACTACTCATAGATTTGCTCTTCTTTGAGTTTTAGGTGTTTAATCACGTTTCCGGATTAAAGGGGTTTTACAATCGGGACAGGTATGGGAAAAACAGGGAATTCCCGGCTGGTGAACTACCTCATGATTGCAGGATGGACAGGTACAATACTCTACTACATCGTTCAATTTGGTTACATCCTGCTCTTTTTTCCAGTCGCGTATACTCTGGTTTATATGTTCAATATCGTTGGAATGGCAAGAGATGCATTCCTGGTGCTCAGCATCGGGGTGGTGAAAAACTGTGCTGCAACGGTTACAACGGTACCATTGTTTGTCAAATTCCACATCGCCACCTTCAATTACAATGGAGCGACCTTCTGTAAAAGCTATGGCAAGTTTTTTCAAGCAGGAGCTGTATATTCTGGTAAAAGTGGGACGTGAGATATTCATCAACTCGGCTGCCTCTTCCTGCTTCAATCCTGAATAATCGGCCAGGCGAAGTGCTTCATATTCCTCGTATAAAAGGATCACTACTGCTGCTTCGCTAAAGGGAATGCCAATGGGCTGAAAGCCTTTCATGGCAGGTGGAGAGACAATTTTCCGGAACTGTTTGCTTCTGGGTGACATGGGTTATATTGAACATTTGTTCATAAAGATAATGAACAAATGTTCATATAAACCTGATGAAACTCAGTTTTATTCAGCCTCAGGGGCCACCCAGGTCAGATATAGCTTGTAGGCCAGGGAAAGCACAATGGAGCCGAGAAAAAGTCCGATAAAACCAAATGCCATAAATCCTCCAAGTGCTCCAAGGAAGATTACCAGCATGGGTACAGAAGCCCCCTTTCCCATCAACATGGGTTTAAGGATATTATCGATCATGCCCATCACCAGGAAGTATAAAGTCCAGAGTACTGCAGGCAAAGGATCCATAAATGCAAAAAGATAGATGATCAGGGGGATATTAAATAGTAGGACCGGTAACTGTGCGATGGTCATCACCAGAATCAGTACAATCCAGACTGCAGCCAGTGGAACATTTGCAAGGATAAGGCCTAAACCCATCAGGGAGGTCTGGATTACCGCCACACCCAGTACTCCGGTGGCCACATTTCGCATTGTATGCAAGGAAATCTCAAGGAACTCATCACCCCGCGCTCCAATCACTTTTTGAAAAACCTTCCTTCCCGATTCAGAACCCTTTTCAAAGAAGATCAATAATATCCCGGCTATAATAATGGAAGCAGCAAATTGAAGAACCCCGAGGCCGGTATTGGCAAGTGTTCCCAGGGTTTTCTCCCCCCAGGCCACGATCTGGGGCATAAATCCCCTTAATGATTCTGACATGTTTTCAGATAAGTCCAGCCAGTTTTCATACAACCAGTTTCCAATGACAGGCCAGTCGGCCACACTTTCAGTGGGAGGCGGAATACTTAGATCACCTCCCTGAATATTACCGGCCAGAAACTTTACTCCCTCCACCAACTGATTCACTAGCCAGATACTGGGGAGAACCAGAATGGAAAGGGCTATCAGGGTCAGTATAATGGAACTTAGTTTATTCCTTTTGCCCAGAATGCTTCGCAAGCGTTCAAAAAGCGGAAAGAGAATGATAGCAATGACCAGTCCCCATAGAAGCATGCCAAGGAAAGGTTTCAAAATCTTGAAACATAGAAACACTACCAGGAAAAGAGCCCCAACCTTAAGGATAAGGTCAATGGCAATATTCACATAATTGTTACTTCCCTTGTTGTCTGTTTGTCCAGCTTCGTTTTTCATAAGTGCTGCTTGCTTTTTCCTGTACAATTCTGAAGACTATTACAAATTGAACGATTAAAAATGAGAATATCAAAAAGTATTGCCCCTATGGAAATTGCCTGATTTCTAAAGATTTCACTATTTTTACCGGCCAAAGATTTAATGAATGAAGATCAAAGTGCACATAGCGGGTCTGCTTTTAATCTGTTTCTCAGCATTTCTGGGACACAACCTGGTGCCACACCATCACCATTCAGAGATATACCTTAGCCCCATTACCACCGATTGTCCCTTTGAACACGGAGATACGCAGGAGCATGAACACAATCATGATGCCGACGAGCATCCTACACACTGTCATGCCTTCAACGATGTGGTTTTCGAGAAATACAGTGTCCCCGTACTTCGTCCATGGGCCGGTAGTTTGCTGGCATTGATTGTTCCCGGACAGCCCAGGCTGCCTGAAGTAGACCCGGCTCATTCCCCTAACACTTTTGTAGTCCTCAAACTACCCTGCAAGACTGCAGCTTACCTGGGATCGAGAGATCTCAGGGCACCTCCCGTATTGGTATAGTTCCAGGCATCTTTCCCGGATGCAGATGATGGTGCATTTACATGTACCCCGTGTTTCATATTATAAGCTTACATCATGACTAAAATCTATTTCATTGCCTTCCTGGTATTGACTTCGCTGGCCTGTAAGAGACAGTCCAACGTGGACACCGGCTTCGGAGGCCAGACTCATCAACACGATGAGCTTAACTCTATTTATACCCTGTTCAGTGAAAACCTGGAGTTCTATATCGAACACCCGGCACTGCTTGCTGGTGAAGAAACAGAAATACTGGTCCATATGACCAGAACAGATTTATACCAGGCCTGTTCAGAAGGCAATGTGAGTATCCAAATGGATGGGGTTTCGGTCACTTCCGGCAAGGCCCATATGCCAGGAATCTTTGAAGTTCCTTTTTCTCCCAAAAAAGGAGGAGGCTTTCACGCCGAAATCACGTATACGGAAGGCCATCTGGAGGAAAGTGTAGAAGCACATATACATGTGTATGCGGATCATGCAGCCATGCATGTGCCCCTTGAAGATTCACACGGGCATACACACCCGGCGACCCAGGTTGGGGAAATAACATTTCTTAAGGAACAGGCCTGGCAAAGCGACTTCCGGGTAGAGCTGGTAGAAAAGGCGCCCTTTCATACCGTTATACCTACCAGTGGTGAATTATTGCCCATGCCCGGAGAGAAAAAGAACATCCCGTCCACTACCCGGGGAATGGTCCGTTTTAATGATCCCCAACTGGTTCAGGGAGCCCAAGTTTCTAAAGGACAACTTCTATTTACCATCTCCTCGGAAAGCCTGGTAGAAGACAATGTAAAGCTTAGATATGAAGCTGCCAAAAACAATCTGGAAAAAAGTCGCAGCGAATACCGTAGGCACAAAACACTATTTAAAAGTGAAGCCATATCCGAACGTCAGTACCAGCAATCCCGTGCAAGCTATACAGAAGACAGCCTGAATTTCTACAATCTGGAAGCTCATATTTCGGAGGAGGGAATTCGCATTCTGGCCCCCGCCTCAGGTAGTTTACACGAGTTGGCTGTATCTGACGGGATATATGTCAACGAAGGCAGTATCCTGGCCATACTTTCCCCGGATCAGAACCTGATGTTGCGGGCCGATCTTCCACAGCAATACTTCAAGTACAGTCAGTCCATAAGCTCTGCAAATTTCAGACCCGCCTATTCTCCGGAGGTGCTCTCTGTGAATGAGCTTGGAGGAAGCCTGCTGGCTGTGGGACACTCGGTAAAAGAAAATGACCATTATCTGCCTGTAAATTTTATTCTGAAGAATGATGGAAGCCTCCTGGAAGGAGCCTTTGCAGAAGTCTTCTTGATCGCAGCGGAAAGAGAGAAAGTGCTTTCTGTCCCCATTACGGCCATGGGCGAAGAACAGGGTGGCAAATATGTATTTGTTCAGGTAAGTGGTGAAAGCTATAGCAAACGCCGGGTGCAAACGGGACCGGGCGATGGCCGCAGCGTGGAGATAATAAGCGGTCTGGAGGAAGGCGAACGGGTGGTCACCCGCGGGGCCATGCTTATCAAGGCCGCCTCCATGGAGACGGGGGATATTGCACATGGACATTCACATTAAAAAGCCCGGACTATGCTAAACAGAATTATCAAATTCTCCCTGGACAACCGGATGCTGATTATCTTCCTGTCGCTATTACTGATGGCAGGCGGACTCTTTACGGCCAGGGAAATGGAGATTGATGTATTTCCCGACCTCACGGCTCCAACCGTGGTGGTGCTGACCGATGCACATGGCATGGCAACAGAGGAGGTGGAGACCCTGGTCAGCTTCCCAATTGAGTCATCTTTAAATGGGGCAACAGGTGTCCGACGGGTCCGATCCTCTTCCTCTTATGGTTTTTCCATTGTCTGGGTCGAATTTGAATGGGACATGGATATATACAAAGCACGTCAGATCGTGAGTGAAAAGCTCCCCACCATTTCTTCCCAGCTCCCCACCCATATACCGGCCCCCATACTGGCTCCCCAAACTTCCATTATGGGAGAAATCATGCTGGTTTCCCTGAGCTCCGATTCCCTGGACATGTTCGAATTGCGGACCATAACAGACAAGCAGGTTCGTCAGAGGCTCCTTTCTGTCACAGGTGTGGCCCAGGTGGTGGTAATCGGGGGATTGAGCAAGCAATACCAAATACTGGCCGACCCTCATAAGATGAAATACCACGACGTCAGCCTGGAAGAACTGATTCGCTGCGCTGAGAATACCAATAGCAATGCCTCAGGTGGGATCATCAACCAGTACGGACAGGAATATGCAGTCCGTGTTACAGGTCGCTCAACCAATCCTACCGACATCGGCTCCTCTGTTATCAAAATACGAAATGAACGGCCGGTGAAAATTGCAGATGTGGCCCAGGTGAAGATCTCCCACCCCGACCAGGTAGGTGATGCCTACCTGAATGGGAAGGAAGCGGTTATTCTTACCATTTTAAAACAACCCGATGTGAATACTCTCGAGCTCACAAAAAATGTGGAGGAGGCCCTGAATGAATTGGGAACTACCTTGCCGGCAGAACTGGAAATCAACTCCAGGATCTTCAGGCAGGCCGATTTTATCCAGACAGCTGTCAGCAATGTTTTTCGGGTACTGGTGGAGGGAGGGCTCTTTGTGACGGTGATCCTTTTTCTATTCCTGCTGAATATGAGAACCACCCTGATTTCCCTCCTGGCTATTCCCCTTTCCCTGATTCTCTCACTGGTTGCTCTAAAAGTTTTTGGACTCACCATCAATACTATGTCCCTGGGAGGTATGGCTATAGCCATCGGAGCTCTGGTGGACGATGCGATCATTGATGTGGAAAATGTGTTGAAACGATTGAAACAGAATCACCGGAAGCCAAAGGAAGAACAGAAAAACCACCTGCTGGTGATCTATAAAGCCTCAGTAGAGATACGCTCATCCATTGTACAGGCCACACTGATTATAATTGTATCCTTTATTCCCCTCTTCTTTCTTTCGGGCATGGAGGGCCGCATGCTAAAGCCCCTTGGAATTACTTTTATTGTATCCCTTCTGGCTTCTTTACTGGTGGCTCTGACTCTGACTCCTGTCCTCTCCTCTTATCTGCTTACCACAAAGAAGCAGATGGAACGGGATGAGCGCGGGGGAAATCCATTGATCCAAAGACTCAACAACTGGTACCGGAAGGCACTGGAAGTGATTGTACGTTGGAGAATACCAGTCCTGTCAGGGGCTGCAGTCCTGCTGCTTACATCCTTTCTGCTCTTTTCACGTTTTGGAAATTCTTTCCTTCCAGAATTCAACGAAGGGACGCTGACCATTACCGCTGTGACCTTTCCCGGAGTTTCTCTTGAAGAAAGCAATGTCCTGATCAAACAGATCGATGAGCAGCTCATGGAAATTCCTGAAGTGCTTTATGTATCCCGGCGGACAGGGCGTGCAGAACTAAATGAGCACAGTCATGGTGGAACCAATTCGGCAGAAATCGATGTGCCCTACCGACTTGGGAAACGGGAACATGATGACTTCATGGAAGAGGTCCGCGAAAGACTCTCCCATGTGCAGGGAATGAGTCTGAACATCGGTCAGCCCCTGGGTCACCGCATCGATCATATGCTGAGCGGAACCCGGGCCAGCATAGCCATCAAACTCTTTGGAACCGATCTGGGAACCATGTACCGCAAGGCAAACGAAATAAAGAATACGCTTGGTGACATTCCCGGTCTCGTGGACCTGAATGTGGAACAACTGGTGGAAGTTCCCCAGATCCAGATTCGGCCCCGTCGTGAAATGCTGGCCCGTTATGGTATCTCTCAGAATCAACTGAGTGAATTTGTGGAGACAGCCATTGCCGGAGAGAAATACGCTGAAGTGTATGATGATAACCTGAACTACCCAGTGATAGTCCGGTATGCTGAACCTTTTCGTAACAGCAAGGAAGCCCTGGAAGCAACACTGATTGATACCTACGATGGCAACCGCGTACCCCTGAGCTATGTGGCCGATGTGATCAGTTCCAGTGGTCCCAATACAGTGAACAGGGAGAATGTTCAGCGCAAACTTGTTATCTCGGCTAATACTTCCGGACGAGACCTTGGAAGTGTTGTGGATGATATCCGTTCAGCAGTAGCTTTAAAGATAAAATTGCCTGAAGGCTACAGGGTGCAGTATGGGGGACAGTTTGAAAGTGCCCAGCGCGCTTCACTCACCCTTCTGATCACCTCCCTGCTGGCCATTCTGATCATTTTTATGATCCT
>Ga0209633_10005167_pt1 | contig 11537 bp, 12 predicted proteins | sample Cruoilmetagenom1_FD_187290 | JGI IMG/M metagenome (GOLD analysis project Ga0209633, IMG submission 187290) | Oil polluted marine microbial communities from Coal Oil Point, Santa Barbara, California, USA - Sample 1 (SPAdes) (version 2) | ecosystem: Environmental > Aquatic > Marine > Oil seeps ... | reverse complement strand
ATAAAACTATTTTTTGATCAAATAGAAATGCTGGTTAATGAATCTTTTTTTACGATAGAAGAGGCTCGGGCAAATGCTTTTGAGGGGGTGTTTGTTTGGGAATATTACGCACGACTAAACAAAGGGGATAAAGATGCTAGTAGGTAAAAAGTGTGTTTTTAATAGTGATATTTGGGTTATTGTTTCAGAACCGATGATTGATTCAAGAGAAGATGATTTTTTAAGGGTTGTTATTATTTCCAGAGGATTTGATCTTTTGGCTGTAGATATTGATGATATAACCATTGCGGATGAGATATTATGACTGAGCATCAACACCAGGCTGCTTTGTTCAGGTGGGCAAAATTACAAGGGTATATCTATCCTGACCTAAAGTTAATGTTTGCAATTCCGAATGGAGGCCATAGACATAAGGCTGTAGCCGCAAAATTAAACGCTGAGGGCGTTAAATCAGGTGTGCCGGATATATTCTTACCAATTGCCAGGAATGGCTTCCATGGGTTATTTATAGAGCTAAAAAAGCCAAAGGATTCAACACCACAGGGTAAATTAACAAAGAGCCAGGTGGAATGGTTAATGGATTTAGGTGATCGTAGTTATGCAACAACAGTCTGTTTTGGGTGGGAATCAGCAAAAGAAACTATAGAGGCGTATTTGAAAGATGATACATGATCAGTTTTTTGTTAAAAATATTGATGAGTTATTGCCCTATAAAAATAATTCAAGGACTCATTCAGATGAGCAAATAAGCCAGGTAGTAAATAGTATTAATGAATTTGGTTTTACTAATCCAATTTTAATAGATGATAAAAATGGTGTAATTGCTGGCCATTGCAGGTTAGATGCAGCAAAAAAAATAGGGTTAGAGTCGGTTCCATGCATTAGATTGTCTGGGTTATCAGAAGCACAGAAAAAAGCTTATGTTATAGCTGATAATCAATTGGCACTTAATGCTAGCTGGGATATTGATTTATTAAAGATTGAAATACAGGAATTAGATGACTTTGACTTTGATTTGGATTTAATCGGATTTGACTCTGAGTTTTTAGATGACTTGTTGTTTATTGAGCCAGAATTTAATGAAAATGAAATTGACGAAATCAAAGAATTGGAAGGTAAAACTGCCAGCAATCGTGGAGATATATGGTTGTTAGGTGATCACAGAGTTATGTGCGGTGATTCAACCTCTTCAGATGACGTTGAAAATGTTTTAAATGGGAAAACGATCGACATGATATTCAGTGATCCACCTTATGGTGTTTCATACGCTGATAAAAATAAATTCCTTAATGCAGTAGATAAAGGGAATATAAACCAAACGCCCATAGAGAATGATCATTTAACACTTGAGCAAACAGGCAAGCTATGGGCTGATGTGTTTTCGTTGTGGTCACAGTATTTGTCTGATTATTCGAGTTATTACATAGCAAGTCCGCAGGGAGGTGATTTGTTTCTGATGATGATGATGATGAATGAACATGGATTCCCTTTGAGACATTGCATAATTTGGAACAAAAATAATCACGTACTAGGACGTTCAGATTACAACTACAAGCATGAGCCAATTTTGTACGGATGGTCAAAAAAACATAAGTTTTATGGTAATGGGCAACATAAATCATCAGTTTGGGATATTCCCAAACCATTAAAAAATGATTTACATCCGACAATGAAACCTGTTGCTTTAGTTGAGAACTGTATTAAAAACAGTACTCAACACAAAATGCTGGTTGCGGATATGTTTTTGGGTAGTGGAACAACAATTATAGCGGCAGAGCAGACAGGGAGATATTGTTATGGGATGGAACTATCAGAAAAATATGTGGATGTTATTGTTAATAGATGGCAAGAAATAACAGGTAAAAAAGCAATGCTGGAAACAACTGGAGAGTTGTTTGATGATATGAGGAAGAAAAATGGCAATTAAGCAAAAAAAATGGGATGAGGCTAAGGTTATGTTTGAGGGTGGGAAAAATCCTCAATTCATAGCGGATAAATTGGGAATTGAGAGGAGCACAATAGCTAAAAAGGCTAAAACATTGGGCTGGGAGAAGGGTAAAAATCACAAACTGATAGTTAAAGACGTGCAGGTTATAGCCGAAAAATCGCAATTAAATTCCCAGGAATTGGGATTTCACAATGCAGAAGTGGAGGAACAGGTTAAAAACCTTAGATTTATTCATCATGCAACGCTTAAAAATGCATCGGTTATGATGAAAAAAGTGGACGAAGATACGTCACATCAGGAGCATAAGTTTGTACAGGAAACGCTCAATAAAGCGGGTGAAGCGCTGGGAGTGGTTGAGAAGGGTAATAGCGTTAATATTAATAACACTAACGCGCAGCAGAACAATGCAGATGATTTACAATGTTCTGTAGTAGCGGCGCTGGAACGAAAACATGCCAATTAGTAATAAAATTTATACAGTACATGCTTACAGATTGGGAGATAGAGAGAGGCATAGCTATATTGTCGGTGTTTATATGGACAAAGAGTTATCACTAAAGGCGTCAATTGATGAGGAATATTGGCGAGGCGGTAAATACGTATGCGAAGTATGTGAATGGAGGTTAGGCTATATTGGTGAAGACAGCCCTTTAATGCCACGGATAGTAATTAAACCATTGCCGAAAATCCCAATAAATAAGCGGCCAAATAAATACACAAATTAATTCATGAAAATAATTAGCCAAAAACGCGCTGATTGTTTGTCGAGTTTAAAAACATACGTTAATACGATGTTTGAAGCATCTCATGGAATTCAGATGAAAGATAATTACCATATTGATTTAATTTGCGAATCTTTAGAGCTGGTGTTGCTAGGCAAAATAACCAGGTTAATTGTCACTATGCCGCCCAGGAGTGGTAAAACCGAGATAATTGTGAAGGGCTTTATATCATGGGCTACAGGTATATTTCCCGATTCAGAATGGATACATGCCAGTTATTCAAAGAGGCTTGCAGCCAATAATGCTTATGGTGTCAGAGAGATAATGCGGCAAGATGCCTATTCTCAAATATTTCCAAATGTAAAAATAAAGCAGGATTCATCTGCAAAGGATGAATTTAGAACCGAGCAAGGTGGCGTGGTCTATGCTACCGGTTCAGAGGGTTCAATAACTGGGCGCGGTGCTGGTGGAATGGGTGATAAATTCAAGGGTGCCATCGTAATTGATGACGCTTTAAAACCTGGTGAGGCGGCTAGCGAAACAATTAGAACTAATATAATTAACTGGTTTTCGACAACAATGGAGAGCAGAAAAAACAGCATATCAACCCCAATAGTGATAGTGCAGCAACGGTTGCATGAGGAGGATTTGGCCGGGTTCTTGTTGTCCGGTGGTAATAATGAGCATTGGGACCACTTAAATATTCCGGCTATTGATGATAATGGCGAGTCATTTTGGGAGGATCAGTTCCCAAAGCATGACTTAAAACGAAAAGAAAAATCTGATCCTTATGTGTTCGCCGGTCAATACATGCAAGCACCAAGCCCAGCAGGTGGGGGTATGTTCAAAGATGAATACTGGAATTATTACGATGTGCTACCGCCTGATATTGATTTGATGCGAATATATGGCGATACAGCTCAGAAAACAGCAGAGCATAACGATTACAGCGTATTCCAACTTTGGGGGCGTTCACACAGCAAAGGGTTGTTTTTGGTTGACCAGTGCCGGGGAAAATGGGAAGCCCCTGAGCTTGAAACCATGCTAATCAATTTCTGGAATAAGCACCGACCCACGCAATTCAAAAGAATGGGCGCTCAGGTGGTAAAAATTGAAGATAAGAGCTCAGGAAGTTCGTTAATTCAATCGATACAGCGCGATCATCTAATTCCTGTTGAAGCAATACAAAGAAACAAAGATAAAGTATTTAGAGCAACAGGCGTAGTTAAATACTTCGCATCAGGTTATATTCATTTGCCGAAAAACACAGAGTGGGTTTATGATTACACAACCGAGTTCAGCAAATTCACGCCCCTTATGAATCATAAACACGACGACCAGATTGATCCAACGATGGACGCAGTTGAGGATTTACTTGTTTTTAACGATACCATGTTTACCGAAAATCTATTATGAGTTCACTTGATGCAGCGTATGACAGGATTACTGGAATATACCCACCAGTTGCAGAAGGTGGTGGAGGGCAACAAATAACCGTAGATGTGCGTGATTTTGGTGCGGTTGGTGATGGTGTTACGAATGACACGGCAGCCATACAGGCTGCAATAGATGCATCAAGTGGTGGTGAGGTATTTCTACCGTCTGGGGTGTTTCTTACTGGTACATTGACATTAAGAAATGGAAGCTGGCTTGTCGGTACAGGATATAGTATCAACTCTATTCTAAAGGCTAATGGGAATCTTACCGGCGGAATTATCACTGCAGCTAATCCTTTTTGCGGAATTAGACGAATAAGACTTGATGGTAATGAGGGGGCATTCACTTCTGATGGATTGGTATTAACAAGCGAACATTCATGGTCTTTTACTGTTGAATTTTGCGCTTTCGTTAACATTTCAGGAAATGCTGTTAGGGTTGTTGATGTTAATCAACTGGAAATAACAGACTGTTATTTTACCGGTGGCTCGTCAGGCCAGCTCATGCTTGACGGTGCTGATAATTGCCGAATTGTCAGGAATGTATTCCAGGCCGATAGTGCAGCGTCAAAGCCTGATTATGTTTTAAGATTTCTAGTGTCAGGTGCTTCAAAAACTGCTCATTCAGCTCTTGTGGAGGGAAATTGGTTTGAGTATTCAGACGCTTTTCCAATGGGGATCAATGTTATTGAGGTAGATGCTTTAAATGTAACTATTTTCAGGAATCACTTTAATATATCTCAAGCATTAAATGCATTTAATACTGTATTCTCGATTCAATCAAACTCAAATGTCACTATTATTTTAAATAATAATGTTCAGGACTTTTCTGGTGGAAGCAAAATTTTAATTGCTGATGCTGGTGCAAAATCAATTTCAATAAAAGATAACCGCGGCTCTTTTACACCGGCAAACTGGACAAATAACAGCAGCGAATCATTTGTTATTTCTACATTCTCTGAGTCAACTAATAGCATTCATCATTACTCAGATAAAACAGATTTTAAAACAGATAATGGCCAGGCCGGTATTTCTCTTCAACCGAACAATAATGGCCGAATTGAATTGGGCACGACGACTCGGTATATTGGTGGGAACGGGGCCGATACTGAACTTCGATCTAATTCAAGATTATTTCTTAGGGCGGCAGGTGGACATGTACAGGTGGGCAACGCTACAGGAGCTGGTAGTTTTACAGATGGTGGATTGTCTATTGCTGGACTTTATTTATACAAGGATTTGAACGGGGATTTAAGAACATCAGTAGGAGCACCGGCAGATAGTACGGATGGCGAATTAGTGGCAACGCCTGCACCGGCTTATGGCAGTGTTTTTATGGAATTAAACGGACTTCTGACGCTTATTGGCGGGGCCGGGTCGTATGTTAAAGTGTTAGGCACAACCACTGACGACGGTAATTTCAATACTACGCTATCAAGTAACAGAATCACTCATGACAAAGCAGAATCATCCAGATACCAAATAACAGCTAATTTATCTATTAGCACAGCCATTGCAGATAAAAATATCGCTGTGAAAATAGCAAAAAATGGTGTTGTTATTGGTGGACGTGTGCCGACAACAACAACAGCTATAAATGTTCCAGTACAATTATCAATATCTGCCTCTGCAACATTAGCTCAAAATGATTATATAGAAGTTTTTATAACAAATTTAACTGATACCACTGGCGTTTGGGTTAGGGATATGTATTTTACAGCGTCAAGCGGATCGATAGGCAATTAAATGACTACTGAAAAAGCAAAGATATTAACTGATGACGAGCTAAGCGATGGCCTAGAGAATCTAGTCGCACAGCTTGGCACCGAGCAGGATAAGCGATCACATTCAAGATTCGTCAACAAAAAACAACTGTCACTGGCAGGGAATAGGTCTGAACTTGACGCGTTATACAGGACCGATTGGTTAGCCGGGAAAATAGTCGATATTATTCCTGAGGATATGACCAGGGAATGGCGAAAGTTTGTCGGAGATATTGAGCCGGATAGTATTAAAATTCTTGATGATGAGGAAAATAGGCTTGATTTAAGGAGTAATTTCTCGACAGCTCATAAATATGCCAGGCTTTATGGCACAGCTTTCATCGTTATGGCAATCGACGACGGTCAAACGCCAGACAAGCCATTAGAGTTTTCAAGGATTAGTGAAGGCTCACTTAAGCATATCAAGTCAATTGACAGGCACAGGGTTAATCAAACAGAGGTTATACCGATTCAAGACCCGCTTAATAGAAACTTTGGTATGCCTGAGTTTTATCGGTTTGTTGAAACAAGCACTGTCATTCATCATAGTCGTGTATTGAGATTCGATGGTGTGGAGCTGCCATTCGATGAGTTTAGGCGTAATGATTACAACTCAGATTCGGTTTTATCTCGTCTGTATGACGCCATAACAAATTTCAATACAACCTCTGATAGCGCAGCATCAATGGTGTATGAAACTAATGTTGATGTATTGAAAGTGAATGGCTTGTTTAATTATTTGCAAACGGCAGATGGTGAAAAGACGCTCAGGAAGCGATTGACGTTAACCGGGATGCTGAAATCATTTAACAACATGCTTGTGCTGGATAGTAGTGATGAATTTAGCACTAAGACGAATACCTTTGCCGGGTTGCATGAATTGCTGAGTAAATATGCGCTATTCTTGTCAGCAGCTAGTGACATCCCAGCCACACGCCTGTTAGGCTCGTCTGCATCTGGGCTAAATGCCACCGGTGTGGGCGACATGAAAAATTATTATGATACTGTCAGAGCAGCACAGATAAGCAAGTACAAACCGAAGCTGGATTATTTTGACGAGATTATGCGGCTAAGCCTTGGTATGCCGGAAGATATGGATATGAGCTATCAATTTAACTCATTATTCCAGATGACGGATAAAGAACTTTCAGAGATGCAAAAAATTAATGCTGAACGTGATGCTTTGTATCTGGATAGGGATGTTATAACGGAAGCTGCAGTGGCAAAGGAATTAAAACAATCTTCAACTTACACGAATATTACCGATGATGATATTGAAATGCTCGAAGAGTTTGATAGTGGCAGTGTCGATGATATGGGTGCGGGTTCTGGTGTTGATGATGAGTAGGTGAATAGTCATGTAGTTTGAATTGTAATCTAAATACATACATGATTACTTATGTATTTTAAGTTGTAATTTGAACCTATATGCTATAACCCATGTATTTAAAATATAAATAAACCCATTAGTTAAAATTACATCTATAAGTTGACTTTTATAAAAGTTATATTATCCATGGTGCTTTAACTATGAGTTTTTGCGTCGATTTAAAATTTATACTGCATTTGAAATGCACTATAAAAATGATGAGTGGATAAATCATAAAAATTTAAAAACTAATCTATATATATTAATTAATACAATTTTTAATAGTGCTTTATTTTTATGATTTGTGAGATTGATATGAAAACAGAAGTGTTGATGATGAGTAGATAAAGTAGTAAATGCGTAAATGTGTTACAATACAGGTTCCAACAACCAGATAGGTAACACAAATGAAAAATTTAGTTCAACTGGATAGTTCCGGTCACGCATTTACTACCACACTTATTGTATCAGAAGGTGTAGGAACTGAACATAGAGCGGTTATGAAGTTACTTGATAGCCACATAAAAAGAGACGCATTCTCCGCACTTGAAGTGCGGAAAAAAAAAGCAAAAGGAAGTGGTAAGCCAACAAGATATTATGAGTTAAATGAGCTACAAGCAACGTTTTTAATCACGTTAATGAAAAATAGCGAGATTGTTGTTAATTTTAAAGAGACACTTATAAAAGAGTTCTTTAAAATGCGCTTAGAGCTTTCAAGGATAGCGAGCAATCAATCTAATGCTCAATGGTTAGAGCAAAGAAACTCAGGGAAAATAGCAAGAAGAATTGAAACCGATGTCATTCAAAAGTTTATTGACTATGCTAAAAGACAAGGCGGTAGTGAAAAAGGCTGTGATATGTATTACTCAAATCTATCAACAATGGAAAATAAAGCTTTGTTTATAGTTGAGCGAAAATATCCTAATTTACGTAATGTGCTAGGAATAACCGATTTGTCAACAATACAAAATGCAGACCATATTGTTAGCAAAGCCTTAAGCGATGGGATGATCGATAGTTTACATTACAAGGAAATATATAAACTGGCTAAAGAACGTGTTGAAATGTTCGCAGAGTTGCGCGGTAAAAGCGTAATATCAAATTTACTGGTCAAAGAAAAACAAAATGCCATTAATTCCAATACCCACCCAAGTCAAACTTAAAACCTCAGCCAAGCTTAAGAATGACCGGCAGCGCAAAGGCCGGTTAGTCAAGTCGGCAAAAAGCCCAGAAGTGCGCTATCGTAATGCATTGCTATCAATCACCAATGATTTAAAACAGGCAACCAATGCAACATTAATCCCATTGCTAAAGCGCCTTGAACCTGAATTTGTCGCCGATTCGTATGCAGAAAGACTCGAGGCCATGTTTGAGGCGTTGCGTAAGCGTTTCGAGAATGCAGATGCACACGCGAAAGTTATAGCCAAGTCATTTACGGGTGATGTCGAAGAGAAGAATCGGCGGCGCTTTAATGAATCAATGAAATCTGTCGTTGGTGTCAATTTATCGACGATTGTTCAGAACGAAGGATTGCAGGATATTCTTGTCGGTGCAACACGTCAGAATGTCGCTTTAATAAAGTCAATACCGGAAGAATATTTTAAAAGATTGGAAGTGCTGGTATTCAATGCTACAACACAAGGCAATACAGTCGGTTCGATGATTAGTGAAATAATCAATATATATGGCGTTACAGAGCGCAGAGCCAAGTTAATAGCCAGAGATCAAACGTCAAAGCTTAATGGGGTCATTAATAAACAGCGCCAAACTAATCTAGGAATTACCGAATATATTTGGCGTACTGCGGGCGATGACCGGGTGAGAGATTCTCATGTTGAAAATAATGGTAAAACGTTCAAGTGGAGTGATCCGCCTAGTACTGGGCATCCAGGTTCTGAAATTTCTTGTCGCTGCGTGGCTCAAGGTATTATTAATATCTGATTAAGTTATGGTATAATATAACCTCATTAATGTAAAGAGGTTGTTATGAATGATTTAATAGAAGTAAATAACAAAGAGCTGTGGGTTGACAGTCATTTAGTGGCTAGAAAGTTTGGAATGGTTCATGGTGTTTTTGTTAGAAGTATTGAAAAAACTTTACAGACATACCCTGACATTAAGACTATAAATGAATCAGCCTTAACCACTGAAAAATACTATAAAGAATCCCGTCATTATAGAGGTACTGATTTCGATATTTATTTAATGAATAGAGAGTTTTTTAGTCTAGTTGCGATGCGATTAACCTCAAAAAAAGCAAGGGAATGGCAAAGGGTATTTAATAACGCTTTCTACGACATGGAGCGCCGCTTATTAAAAGTTGAAACAAACAAGTCTGATATTGAATGGAACTCATCAAGATTAATTGGTAAATCAGCAAGGGCAGAAGAGACGGACGCAATTAAAGATTTTGTTCAATATGCGACAAATCAGGGTAGCAAGTCGGCTAAATTTTATTATAAGCATATTACTAATGCAGCGTATAAAGCGCTTGGCCTAATGGCTCAAAAACATCCAAAGATAAGAGATGAAATGAGCATCTATGAATTAAGCGAATTAATGCTGGCTGAAAGATTGGCAACCGCAAAAATTAAAGAATACATGCAACTTGAAAGGAATTACAAAGATATTTATGAAACAGTTAAAGAGGACCTTATAAAATTTGCTGATTCAATACGATTAACTCAATTTACAAAATAATAAATCACCTTTAGACGCACAAATAAAAAAAAACGTGCGTCATTTTCACCAAGAGTCAAAATCTATGACTAATAAACCGCCAATAATTTGACAATCAACTAAAATGCTTGTATATAGTTCATAAATACAAACATCTCTCAAATTATGCTCATAATTGATCGGTTAAATTTATCGACAGAACGAAAATATACGCCTGAGGGATTTTTAACCGTCCCGGCTACCATTGGCAGGACTGGCATTCAAGAATATACCGCTTTAGAGCTTGGATTAACCGACAGAAAACCAAACGAAATAATCAAGGTTTTCCGTTCAGAAGATGAGGTATTCCATCCTGAAAGTTTAAGCAGCTTCTCCAACAAACCAGTAACCGACGGACACCCTCCCGAATTAGTCAACGCTTCAAATTCAAAAAGCTTCACTGTAGGCATGGCTGGTTCTGATATTTCAAGAAATGGCGATTTTATTAATGCCACGCTTAACATTACCGACGAAGATGCAATAAAGGGAATTGAAAGCGGGAAGGTTGAGGTATCTAACGGCTATCTTGCTGACATAATTTTACAAGACGGTGTAACAGAATCAGGGCTACAGTTTGATGCTGTGCAAAAAAATATTAGAGGGAATCACATTGCTATTGTTGATCGAGGCCGTGCCGGTTCTTCGTGTAGAATAGCTGATAATTTAAACCAACCAAAAGGCGAAAAAATGGCTGATAAAACAGTGGTTATTGACGGCGTTAGTTTTGAAGTGAGTGACCAGGTGTCGCAGGCTATTTCTAAGCTAACTGATAAAATCAAAGAATCTGATACGGCATTAGCTGAAAAAGATTTATTGATTGAAAAGAACTTGAGTGATTCAAATGCGAAAGCTGATGAATTACAGGCTAAATTGGATGATGCACTTTCAAAAGTGCTTGATCCAAATCAAATTGATGCGCTAGTTGTCGATAGACTGGCTCTTATTGATGCGCTGAGAAAAATTGACGATTCAATTGTCTGGGATGGCAAAAGCTCAGACATGCTAAAAAAAGAAGTGGTATCAGCAAAATGTGCCAATGTAAAAGTCGATGATGTATCAGCCGATTACATTAATGCCCGTTTTGACATGCTGGTTGAGGCATCAAATGATACTCAGCTAAATGATGGAATTACACAAGCATTGATTAGCCAGCAAAAGCAAACTGATGTAGATAATAGACCCGCTGATGTAATAGCGCGGGAAAAAATGATTTCTGATTCAAAATCAGCCTGGAAAAAAACGGAGTCTAAATAATGAGCGCGCAAACTTCATACGATATTAATCAACCTGTAGCGTACGCCGGTCAAGTCTACGCACTTTCACCGTGCGACATTGTTTCTCGTAGCGTTGAGACGGTTGCAGGTATGGCATTTGGTATTGCCGTAAGCCGAGGCACTGACCCTGACGAACAGGCAGTTATTGGCGGTGCTGATTATCTTGGCATTAGCATTCGTTCTCTTGAGAGAGAAGGCGCTGCGAATACCGGAGCGGTTCAATATGACGAAACAGAAACGGCTGGAATTATGCGATTCGGTTACGTTTGGGCTGTTTGCCCAGCAGGTGCAACCCCAGGCGATGCAG
>Ga0209633_10005166_pt1 | contig 11538 bp, 10 predicted proteins | sample Cruoilmetagenom1_FD_187290 | JGI IMG/M metagenome (GOLD analysis project Ga0209633, IMG submission 187290) | Oil polluted marine microbial communities from Coal Oil Point, Santa Barbara, California, USA - Sample 1 (SPAdes) (version 2) | ecosystem: Environmental > Aquatic > Marine > Oil seeps ... | reverse complement strand
ATTAACGCCCTGCCCGGACGCTTCCATCTGATAAAGCGCCTGGACCGCAGCAAGGCGCGCCGCCGACCGCGCCGGGGCCCCGCCAGAACTTTTGCCTGAACGTTCGCCAGAACGCCCCTCACCGGGATCAGCTTCAACCGGACTATCCGCACTATTCATTCTCGCCGTCTTCCATTTTCCCGAGGAATTGCTCAAAATCTTTCGTCTCGCGGAAATCCTTATAGACCGAGGCGTAGCGTACATAAGCAACGTCATCGAGATGTGCGAGCCCTTCCATGACAAGTTCGCCAATTGTTTGCGACGGAATTTCGCTTTCGCCCATCGCCTCCAGCCGGCGCACGACGCCCGAAATCATCTGCTCGACGCGGTCCGGCTCGACATTGCGCTTGCGCGTCGCGATCAACACCGACCGGGCGAGCTTGTCGCGATCGAACGGCGCTTTCTTGCCGGAACTTTTGACCACGATCAATTCACGGAGTTGGACGCGCTCAAAAGTTGTAAAGCGCCCGCCGCAGGCGGAGCATTCCCGCCGGCGGCGCACTGAGGCGCCGTCCTCGGCAGACCGCGAGTCCTTAACCTGCGTTTCTTCACTGCCGCAAAAGGGACACCGCATATTTGTCTCGCAATCGGTTGAACGCCGACATCACCTATAACAGGTATCACCCATAAATCGGAAATCTCTCTGTCAGCGCCTTGACGCGGCCGCTTACGGCCTCTTCCGCCGCCGCATTGTCCTCGCCGCCAGCGGCCAGGCCATTGAGAACTTCGGCCATCATGGCGCCGACCTCGCGAAACTCCGATACGCCGAAGCCGCGCGTCGTGCCCGCCGGAGAGCCGACCCTCAGCCCCGAAGTCACGGTAAACTTTTCCGGATCAAACGGCACGCCGTTTTTGTTGCAGGTAATGCCGGCGCGCTCAAGGCTCTGCTCGGCGGCGTTGCCTTTGACGCCCTTGGGCCGGAGGTCGATGAGCGCGAGATGGGTGTCCGTTCCGCCGGAAACAACCGCATATCCGGCCTCGACCAGCGATGCGGCGAGCGCCTGCGCATTGTCGATCACCGCCCGGCCATAGGCCTTGAAGGACGGGTCGAGGGCCTCGCCAAAGGCCACCGCCTTGGCGGCGACAACATGCATGAGCGGGCCGCCCTGGATGCCCGGAAAGACCGCGGAGCGAATCTTTTTCGCCAGATCGCCGTCATTAGTGAGCACAAGGCCGCCGCGCGGGCCGCGCAGGGTTTTGTGAGTCGTCGAGGTCGCCACATGCGCATGGTCGAGCGGATTGGGATGAACGCCCGCCGCAACCAGGCCAGCGAAATGCGCCATGTCCACCATTAATGTCGCGCCGACGCTGTCTGCGATGTCGCGAAACTTTTTGAAATCGATTATGCGCGAATAGGCGCTGCCCCCGGCGATGATAACTTTCGGGCGATGCTCATCGGCGAGGCGCGCAACGGCGTCATAGTCGATCAATTGGTCGTCTTCATGAACGCCGTAATGAACTGCGTTAAACCATTTGCCCGACTGATTTGCGACGCCGCCATGAGTCAGGTGACCGCCGGCCGCAAGATCCATCCCCAGAAAAGTATCGCCCGGTTTCATCAGCGCCATGAACACCGCCTGATTGGCCTGGCTGCCGGAGTGCGGCTGGACATTGGCCTCTTCGCAATTGAACAGCTGCTTGGCGCGGGCGATCGCGATCTCTTCGACCTGGTCGACAAACTCGCATCCGCCATAATAGCGCCGGCCCGGATAACCTTCGGCGTATTTATTGGTGAGCACCGATCCTTGCGCCTCAAGGACAGCGCGCGAGACGATGTTTTCAGATGCAATCAATTCGATCTGGCCCTGCTGGCGCGACAGCTCCCGGCCGATGCCGTCGAAAATTTCCGAATCGCGGTTCTTCAGGCTGTCGCTGAAAAAGCCGCTCGGGCCGGTCTGCAAATCACTGACGCTCATGAATTCTTCTCCTGGAACGGGCATTCTGGTTAGCCTGTTCGCCGATATACTTGCCGCACCACCTGACAGCAATGCGTAATACTTGCCGCACCGTCACTAGGCAGCCTCGCTTAAAATTGCTCTGGGGTAGAGGTTGTTGCTATTTTTGACCGGGCATCAGTTTTCCCCAAAATTCGGACTTGGACAATCTTCCAAATAGCGACGCTGTGCACGCCCATGTAATGACCGTGGGTTTTCAAAGAAAACACCGACTTATTTGAATGTATTAGGATTTTAATGATTTTTGTTGGTCTTGGGACATGGGCTCGACGTCCAATATTGCACAATCGTTGCAGATGCAGCATTTCGATCTCGTTCTTATACGGCGTATTTGCCGCAATGTCAGCAAACTTGATATGTTATCTTATCTTGATTTCTCTTGCGCCACTCGCTACCGCCAATAGTGGGAGAGAACGTTGAAAGTCCGTACAGCGCCAAACATCTGTTTGGCCTAATCATAATTGATTGCAGGACGCCAGCGTTGACAAGAAGTGTCGACATAGGAGGAGATAAACATATGCCCGACAAAGAAGGCGCGACCGACCAACTCGGCGTGATACACTTAGCCAGCGACATAGTCGCTGCTTACGTAAGCAACAATAAAGTCAACTCGGATCAGCTGCCGAATCTGTTGCATGACATTTACGGCGCCGTTTCGGCGCTCGCTGCCGGTGATCATACTTTTGCCGGAAGCCGGGAGCCTGCAGTAGCGATCAACAAATCGGTGACGCCCGATCACGTCATCTGCCTGGAAGACGGCAAGAAACTCAAAATGCTCAAACGCTATTTGCGAACGCATTATAATCTTACGCCTGAGGAGTATCGCCGCAAATGGGGCCTGCCGGCGGATTATCCGATGGTTGCGCCGAACTACGCCAAGCGGCGTTCGCAGTTTGCAAAAGATATCGGCCTGGGGACGGCCGCGACGACCAAACGCAAAACTGTGAAGAAACGCAAAACAGCGAAGAAAAAGACCACAGCAGGACGCCGTAAGGCTGCCTGATCGACTTTGCTATTTCCATTGCGGGTTAAAAAAGGGGCGTTATCCGGCGCCCTTTTTTTTGTGCGGCGCCTTTTTATGCAGCGCGTTGCAGCTTTAGTTCTTTCCACGCATCATCGAGCGCTCCAAGAAGGATGCTCATATGTTCATCCGTATGCAGCGGTGTTGGCGTAAGCCGCAACCGTTCCGTTCCCTTGGGCACGGTCGGATAGTTGATCGGCTGCACATAAATATTGTGACGTTCCAGAAGATAGTCGGTCACTTTTTTACAAAGCACCGGATCGCCAACTTTGACCGGCACGATATGACTGACTGACGGCAATACCGGAAGGCCGGCTTCGGTAAGAATTTCCTTCAACGTCGCCGCACGTTCCTGGTGCTTCTCGCGCAGATGATTCGATTTCTTCAACTCTTCCACGCTGGCGAGCGCTCCTGCGACCAAAACCGGCGACAGGGCGGTAGTGAAGATAAAGCCCGAGGCGTAAGACCGGATCGCGTCCACGATCGCCGCGCTGGTTGCAATATAGCCGCCCATCACGCCGAAGGCTTTGCCAAGCGTTCCTTCAATAATATCGACGCGATCCTGTACGCCGTCGCGCTCGGCGACGCCGCCGCCGCGCTTGCCGTAAAGGCCCACCGCATGGACTTCGTCCAGATAGGTGAAGGCGTTGTATTTTTCCGCCAGGTCGCAAATGTCTTCAATCGGCGCAATGTCGCCGTCCATCGAATAAACGGACTCAAAGGCGATGACTTTCGGACGCTCATGCGGCAATTCCTTCAGCATCGCTTCAAGATGCTCAAGATCATTGTGGCGCCAGATCCGTTTGATTGACCGCCCGGCGCGAATGCCTTCGATCATCGAGGCGTGGTTCAACTCATCGGAGAGAATGACGCAATCGGGCAAGATGCGCGCGATAGTCGCGAGCGTCGCCTCGTTGGCGACGTAGCCGGAGGTGAACAGAAGGGCGGCTTCCTTGCTATGAAGATCGGCAAGGGCGCGCTCCAGCTGCACATGGTAATGCGTCGTCCCGGCGATGTTGCGCGTGCCGCCAGCGCCGGCGCCGACCTTGCCGGCTGCTTCCTGCATCGCTTCGACGACGACCGGATGCTGGCCCATGCCAAGATAGTCGTTAGAGCACCAGACCGTAATCTGCCGCGCCTCTTCGGTATGATCGGGATGATAGAGCGCCGCCGGAAAGCTGCCGCGAATACGCTCAATGTCGGCGAACACCCGGTAACGTCCCTCGGCCCGCACCGCCGCCACCGCTGTTTCAAACGCCTTATTATAATCAACCATCAAATTTTACCCGCGCGGCGGCGCCGCTTTTTGCCATTTCCTAACTAAGCAATGCCGGCCTGTGTTGGCTAGCAATATCGGCCCGCCAAATGTCGGACTGATGGCCGCAGCTTATATGGTAAACAAAAACACACCGTTAAAGGTAGCATTTCAGCCCACTTAAGAACGGTTCTTAAAAACTCTCGCCCCGCGCGCTTTGCGCGGACCAAAGAGCTGCTCATCAATATGCGGCGCCTTATACAACTGCATGATTGTCAGTGGCTCGAAGGCCAAAGATATCACGCAGTCAGGGCAGGATTTATGAATTTTTTGCAAGCCGTCAGGGTCGGCTGATTGAAATCGTGTCGCGGTTAGCGAACGGACCCTAGAGGCGGAACCTGACCTGGTCGGCCCAGAAGCGCTCCAGACGCTGCAGCGCCTTGTTGGTTTCTTCCATCGCCTGGAAATTAACGCCGCCGACTTGCTCGACTGACGCGAGCTGGCGCTGGAACAGCCCCGCGAGATTATCGCGCACGTCAAGACCGGTTTGCGTTAACGAAACGCGCTTGGAACGACGGTCCGTGGAAGACCGCTCATCGCGAATATAGCCTTTTTCCACAAGCTGCTTGAGATTGTAGGAAACATTCGAGCCGAGATAATGACCGCGCGAACGCAGTTCGCCCGGCGTCAGTTCAGCATCGCCAATATTGTAAAGAAGCAAGGCCTGCACCGAGTTAATGTCGGTCTGGCCAATACGTTCCAATTCATCCTTGATGACATCCAGGAGCTGACGGTGAAGCCGCTCTACCAGATGCAGAAGCTGAAGATAGCTTGTTTCCAACGCCTGCGGATCCGCGCCGGAAAAGTTTTCTCCTTGCCCGATAACCTCAGATTGCACAGCCCCATTAACCGCCATAATTCGTTACTCACTCAGTTGACCTGAAGCCAAATCTACACTGAGAGGTCTAAAGGCGCCGTTAAGCCCGACAATTCAATTTGAAATCAAATTCTAAGAGCCTTGCTCATAAGTCTGCAAGAACAGAGGAAAGTATTGGCCAGATGTTTGCGCCGAAAATTCATGCGCGCCCTCGCCTTGTCTTGAAGCCTTAAGATGGCAGGAGGTGTCGGCAAGCGAAAGGAACGCCTGATTTTTGCAATAAAAGCGGTTGATCGCCGCTTTAAAAACAGCCCGGAGAACGCATAATAAAGGCGCAAATACCCGGCCTATTCTGCCCATCATTTCCATGACGCGGCGTTGCGGATTGGGATCCAATCCGGACAATACGGTAAACGGCCTAAAGCCCGGTCAGATTTTTGTCTGTTAAGAGGCGCCGCCGGAGCGTATGAATTTCTTGATTGGACCGGCAATAATCGGGATTGTCGCCGGCGTCGTCGATGCTAGAAAAAAGGCCCATAGACCGATGAAAACACCGCCCCTCGCCCGCTTTCCGGCCTTGCGTCTGCGCCGCCCCCGCCAGGCGGCATGGTCGCGGCGCCTGTTTTCTGAAACAAGGCTTTCCGCCAGCGACCTTATCCAGGCTGTAATCTTAAAAGACGGCAAGAATATCCGCGAGCCCATCGCCGCCATGCCGGGAATGTTCCGGCTCTCCCCGGACGAGGCGGTCGGCGCAGCGCGCGAGGCCCATGATCTTGGCATACCCGCTCTCGCCCTTTTTCCGTATACGGATGCTGACGCCCGCACGCCGGACGGCGAAGAAGCGCTTAATCCGGACAATCTGATGTGCCGCGCCGCCCGCGCTATTAAGGACGCAGTTCCTGAAATCGGCCTGATGGCTGATATCGCGCTCGACCCCTATACCGATCACGGCCATGACGGCCTTTTGCGCGATGGCGAGATCGTCAATGACGAAACGGTCGACATCCTGGTCAAACAGGCGGTCATCATGGCCAAAGCCGGATATGACATCGTCGCCCCGTCAGACATGATGGATGGGCGCGTCGGCGCAATTCGCGCCGGGCTTGACGGCGAAGGCTTCCAGAATGTTCAGATCATGGCTTATGCGGCGAAATATGCATCGGCTTTTTACGGCCCCTACCGCGAGGCGATCGGTTCGGCCGGTGTGTTGCGCGGCGACAAGCGCACCTACCAGATGGACCCGGCGAACTCTGACGAAGCCCTGCGCGAGGTTGCCCTCGATCTCGCCGAAGGCGCCGACAGCGTTATGGTTAAGCCGGGCCTTGCCTATCTCGATATTATCTGGCGCGTAAAAAGCGAATTCGGCGCGCCGACTTTTGCGTTTCAGGTCTCCGGCGAATACGCGATGATAAAAGCCGCCGCCGGCCATGACTGGATCGATGGCGAGCGGGCCATGATGGAATCCCTTTTGGCGTTCAAGCGCGCCGGCGCCAACGGCGTCATCACCTATTTCGCAACCGATGCGGCGAAGGTACTGCGCGCTGACGGGTGATCGCGGCGGAGCTGTTAACTTTACTTTGCCGATTTGGCACACGGCCTTGCGAGGCCTGTTTCAAACTCTGACATTTTTCAAAATTTCCGCCTGATTTAGCGGGTTCCGCCGGCGTTGCGTCTGGCGGCGCTATTGCATTGTCGGGGTGAGAATTACTCTCCAGGCGGAGAAGTTCTGATTGTTGATGTCATGCGAGTTTTGGGGATCCAAATGCGTTTATTGAGTAAACTCACCGCCGCCGCCTTAGGCGCGGCTATGTTGATGGCGGCGCCCGCCGCCAACGCCGGAATCATCGGGGTAACGGTCGATCCCGGCGACAATTCCATCGTCGGCGAAACCGAATTCCGCGCGGCGCTGGGCGGCGATGCGATTAAATATTTCATTCCGCTCGGCGACGACAGCGGCGTTTATGGCGTAGACGACGGCGGCGATTTCGGCCTCACATCAGACTTTGGCAATGGCGGCGGCACGCTTTCCATGTACCTCCTCTTTGAGCCGATCAATGTCGGAGCGCCCTACGTACTCGACATTCTCTTTGAAGATCTCGACCTTGCGAACGCCAACGATCCGGTTGGATTTTTTGAAAGCATTGAAGTCTTGAGCGCAGACGGTCTGACAAGCCTGTCGGGCGGCGTGATCACGGATATTGGCGGCTTGATTGCCGGCGACGCCAGCACGCAGCAATTGCTGTCGCTGTTTCTGGGCGCGATCACGGATGACCCATTTCTGGTCCGGCTCGATTTTACCGCCGCGTTCAGCAGCTATGGCTCTAACACTGCAGAATATCTGATCGCAGAGATCAACGAAGTGCCGATTCCCGGCGCCGTCTGGCTTTTCGTTGCAGGCCTTGCCGGGTTCGGTTTTGCCGGGCGCGCCAAGAAAAAAATCGCCTGATCTAGTTTCTCCTGAGGTGTGACTTGAGCGGCGGCCGTAATTGGCCGCCGTTTTTTTGTGGCCGCCATCCGACTAGGGCAGGATCGCTTTTGTTTGAATCGGTCCTACCCTAGATTCTTAAGGGTCGCGTGATCGAGCCGGAAAACCGGTTTCCGCTTTTCCTGATTACTCTCTATATGCCCCCGAAACCGCCTTTCGGGCGCAGAGACCGGCGGAACAGCCCATAGATCGGCAAAAAAGCGGCTGTCAGGGCCATCTGAACCGCAAAGCCGGCTACGGCCCAGTTGAGCCAGGGCGCGACAGCGCCCCAATAGACCCCGGGGAAATAGATGAGCGTGAAAGCGATATTGCCGCCCAGCGCGCCGAATAAAGGCGCGCGCCACCATTTCCCCCCGCCCCGCGCCACGTCGTAGACATTAACGGCGATATATTGCGCCGCCATGGCGGCGGCGACGAACACCACCGTGAAGCGAACAGGCGGCATATCCCCGGCGTCCAGCGCCGGCGCCAGATAGGAGAGCTCCGCGAAGATCGCAATGGCGGCGACGCCCCAGGCTGCGGTGATCGCCCGGGAGGCCTCGTCGCCCCCATATTTGCGCGCAAACAAGATCGCGGCGAGCGGGGCCAGCGCCATAATAAAGACGCCGCGCGACAGCCAGTTTGACGGCCGCAAGGCGATCTCTCCGCCGAAAAACCCGTCAAACGCCCGCATGGGCAGATCAACAGTGAGAAACGAGGCGAGGATAATGGGGGTCAGAATCACCGCGAGCAGCACCAGACGACTTATCGCCGTGGCAAACTCACCTGTGTGCCGAATGAGGCGCTGGAGCGCCGTTTCTCTCGTCTGCCGTTTTTCAACGGCGGGCGAAGCTTCCATTGTGCCTGTCCCGTAAGGCCGGGGAGGTCATTCCCCTATCAGGAAGCTTTGGCGAGTTTGCGCTTCACTTTCAAGGCATTTGAAGACAGTTGCTCATCGTCAGCCTTGGTCAGGAAGATGTCGAGGCCGCCCACATGATCGACCGTGCGCAGAGCGGAAGCCGCGACGCGGAACTTGAAGCCCTGCTCCAGCTTGTCCGAATGCAGCGTCACATTGCACAGATTAGGCAGAAAACGCCTTTTCGTCCGGTTTTTCGCGTGTGAAACATTGTGCCCGGCCTGGGGACCCACACCCGTTAATTCGCAGCGGCGCGCCATAGCTCTGCCCTTAGTAAATAATGGAGCGCGCGATTGCCGCGCCGCCCTCGTGAAATCCTTGAAACGAAGCGGCGTCCCATAACCGAGGCGCTGGCGGGCGTCAAGCCGGAATGGGCGGCTCCCGGGAAGGATTGAGCGCAAACCCCGAACCGCCATGCAAATCTATGAAAATATAGGCGAGTAAACAAACAATTAGACTTTTGATTCAATATAGACCCGAAACAAGGGTTGAAGATGTCGCGTTCCGCTTTGAGCTGTTTTTTCTGGCCGCCTGTTATTGACGGCGACTATCTCGACGCGGCCCGAAAACGCTGCCTTCTGGTCATATCCCTGGCTGCCGCCCTCGTCGGTTTTGCGTCCGGATTGCGCAATTTCGACAATTCCTTTTCCCTCTACCCGCTTCAGACGGTGATCACTATTCTGGCGCCGCTTGTCTTTTTGATCTGTCCGGTTCTCCTCGCCCGAACAAACAGCGTGCGCGGCGTCGCCTGGTTTTTCATGGTTTACTCCTATCTCGGATTTATCACTGTCGCGCTTCTGGCCGGCGGCATGTTTTCGCGCACCGTGTTCTTCATGTTGCCTTGGGCGGTGATGGCCACCTTGTTCCTTGGCTGGAAAGAAGGCGTCGGCGGCGCCATCGTCGTTTTCTGCACCTACCTGGCGCTGCACTATTTGCGCGCCGACATCCTGCCAAGCGTTTATGAAATCAACGCCGATATGATTTCGAGCTGGCTCCTTGTTGCGCTTTCTTTGACTCTGGTGATGCTGACCGCCGGAGCGGCGATCTTTCAGCGTGAGATGGAACGCGCCGCGGTCAAGTTATCCGAAGCGCGGATCGAAGCGGTGGCGGCGAGCCGCGCCAAGTCGGAATTTCTAGCCAAAATGAGCCATGAAATCCGCACGCCGATGAACGGCGTAATTGGCCTGGCGGAGGCGCTCGAAAATACCGAGCTGACCGATAAACAGCGGCTATTCGCCGAGACGATCAGCTCATCCGGCGAATCGCTTCTGGCCATTATCAACGATATCCTCGATCTCTCGAAAGTAGAGGCTGGCCGCCTTTGCCTTGAAAACAAACCGTTTGAACTAAAGAGCTTCGTTGAACAGATCAGCATGCTGTTCAAGTCTCATGCTAACCAGAACAAACTCGCCCTTCTGGTCGATTTTGACGAACATCTGCCGCGCCATGTCATTGGAGACACCGGCAGAATTCGGCAGATTCTGATAAACCTCATCGGCAATGCGCTCAAATTTACAAAAGAAGGCCACATCAAGATCAAGGTCAGCGGCAGCGCAACTGGCTCAACAGCGGATTTGGCGTTCGCCATAGAAGATACCGGTATAGGTATTCCCGCCGACAAGCTTGACGCTATTTTCGCAATGTTTGAACAGGTCGAAGGATCCACCACCCGCCGTTTCGACGGCGCCGGCCTTGGCCTGACGATCTCGTTGCAACTGGCGCAGGAAATGGGCGGCGACATAACAGTGCAATCCGCTCACGGAAAAGGTTCCACGTTTACTTTCAAAGTGAAGCTGCCCGTAGCGCAGACGGCGACAGGCGAAACGTCTGACGCACTCAGCATTGCCGCCAGGCCGGAAAAGGAGCCGGAAGAACGCGCAGACCTTCACCATGACCGCATTCGCGTTCTTGCGGCTGAAGACAATGAGGTCAACCGCCTGGTTCTGAAGTCCATGATCGACGGTGGAAAATATCACGTGACTTTCGCCGTCAACGGCCTTGAGGCGTTCAATACTTATAAGAGCGGACAATTCGATGTCGTGCTGATGGATATCTCCATGCCTGAAATGGACGGCCATAAAGCGACCCGCGAAATCAGAAAATACGAAGATGAGACGGGCGCGACGCGCACGCCCATTATCTGCGTGACGGCGCATGCGTTCGCCACTCAGCGCGAAAAAAGCCTTGAAATTGGTATGGACGACTATCTGCCGAAGCCGGTCACCAGCGCACAGATTTCTGCGATGCTTTCAAAATGGACCGGCGCCGCGCAGGACGCACAGGAAGTCGCTTAGCGACATTTTTGGCGGGTCTTCTTATTCTGCGCGCCGTTGAGAATCCGGCCCGCCGCCCTATATTCGACTTTATAGACGCCTACTGGCTGACAGTCGTGATCGCGGTTAGGTTTCACACTTGGCGCCACCCAAAGCAAAGCAGCCTATCCAGTGCCTTCCTCCCACGCCTTTGATGAATTCTCTCCCGCCGGCGGCGGCCGGATAACGGCGGTCCTCGGCCCGACCAATACCGGCAAGACCCATTACGCGCTGGAGCGCATGCTCGCCCACCGTTCCGGCATGATTGGACTGCCGCTGCGATTGCTAGCGAGAGAGATCTATGACCGGATCGTTAAATCGCGCGGGGCCCACGAAGTTGCGCTGGTCACCGGCGAGGAAAAAATCATTCCCTCGCGCCCGCGCTACTGGGTCGCGACCGTCGAAGCGATGCCGCTTGAGCGGGAGGTTGAGTTTCTTGCGATCGACGAAATTCAACTGGCGGCCGATCCCGAACGCGGCCGCATATTCACCTCCCGCCTGCTCCACGCCCGCGGAATGTCGGAGACGCTCTTCCTCGGCTCCGATACGATGCGGCCGGTGCTGCAGCGCCTGTTCCGCAATGTTCAGTATCTGTCGCGAGAGCGGTTTTCGCGCCTCACCTATGCGGGGCCGAAAAAAGTCACCCGCCTGCCTCGGCGCACCGCCATCGTCGCCTTCTCGACTGACACGGTTTATTCG
>Ga0209633_10005164_pt1 | contig 11539 bp, 10 predicted proteins | sample Cruoilmetagenom1_FD_187290 | JGI IMG/M metagenome (GOLD analysis project Ga0209633, IMG submission 187290) | Oil polluted marine microbial communities from Coal Oil Point, Santa Barbara, California, USA - Sample 1 (SPAdes) (version 2) | ecosystem: Environmental > Aquatic > Marine > Oil seeps ... | reverse complement strand
TGAATTCAACGTTGCTAATGAAGAGCTGATTAGATTCAATGTTAGTGTTTTACCTGAAAACAGTGCTAAGTTGCTTGAGTTCAATGTTAAACATCAGTTTTATACGGACTAGCTTTATTTATTGGGCAAGGTTGTTTTATTTAACTGAAATCGTTTGCTGGTCCAAGTGATAAGAAAGAGTACCGGTAGCCCCATTAAAGCGGTGATTAAGAAGAATTGTTGATAGCCTAAGGTCTCTACGATACTGCCAGAGTAGCCGCCCAGTGCTTTTGGTAGTAGAGTCATCAGTGAACTGAAGATGGCGTATTGAACGGCCGTGAATGAAATGTTGGTAAGGCTTGATAAGAAAGCGATAAAGGCTGCGCTGGCTAAACCGGCGGATAAGTTGTCGGCGGAAATAACAAAATAAAGCAAGGTCATATCATGACCAACCTTAGCGAGTAGCATAAAGAGAAGGTTCGTTAAGGCAGATAATAAAGCACCAATAAATAAAATACGTAATACACCGTAACGCAGTACCAAGGCGCCTCCTAAAAAACCACCTACTAATGTCATCAATAGGCCGAAACTTTTAACGACACTGGCAATTTCTATTTTGCTGAATCCTAGGTCTTGATAAAACACGTTCGAAATAACGCCTAATACAATGTCTGAAATACGGTAGGTGCCTACGAGAATGAGTAGTAACCACGCTAGCGAGTAACCGTATTGCTGAAAAAAACTTTTTATGGGTTCAATATAGGCTTGTTCCGCCAATTTTTTTGATACTAGCCCGCTGGCAATAAGGAGTTTGGCTAAAATTGTTGTAACTATAAGGGCGCAAAGAAGCCTGAATAGTTCAATTAAAAAGCTAGCAATGTACGGGTTGGCAAAGAATAAAGTGACATTTTTTTTAAGGGTTTCGGCTGGTTCTGACGTGATATAAAAGCAGGCGATGAAGCTAGTAATAACCAGTATAAATAAAATTAAAAAGTTAAAGTGTTCATGTCGTTCGTGGGTTAAGAACTCTTTGTACTGGGTGGCAGGTTCAGCAATAATTAAGGTTGTGATGACCCCTGTGAGCATAAGTGCTGCCATAAACAAATAACTTAATTGCCAAGCCAAAAAGTTATATTGCCCTATTTCAGAGCCAAAATAACTGGCTAAAAATAAAACACCTGCTCCGGCAATCAGCATGCCTATCCGGTAACCAGCGATATAGCTTGATGACATGAGTGCTTGCAGTTCACGGCCTGCAGACTCAATACGGTAGGCATCAATAATAATATCTTGTGTGGCTGCTGAAAACCCTAAAAAAACCGCCGCAAAGGCCATGGCTGTTAAGTTATCACCAATTGGGTTGATGAGAGCCATCATGGTAATGGCGCTGATAACCATTAATTGAGAAAAAATAAGCCAAGAACGGCGTCTTCCTAGCCAGGCGGTTAATAAAGGCAGCGGTAGTTTGTCGACAACAGGTGCCCAAACAAATTTAAATGAATAGCCTAAAGCCGCCCAGCTAAAATAGGTGACGGCAGCACGTTCAACACCCGCTTCTCGCAACCATAAGCTGAGCGAGGAAAAAATTAATAAAAGTGGGATGCCTGCAGTAATACCAAAGAAAAACAAAGTGATAACTCGGGGATGGCAAAACGCCCGGAAGGTGCTTGGCCAACTTGCCCGGGTCTTAGAGTCGCTCATGTTGTTGATAGGTCGTCGTCATAATCGATAATTAGAGGAGCGTGGTCGGAAAACCGTTCCTGTTTGTAAATGGAGGCATTGTTGACTTTATCCCTAAGATTGTCGGAGATAACTTGGTAATCAATGCGCCATCCAGTATTGTTGGCCCAAGCCTGTCCTCGGTTAGACCACCAGGTGTATTGTTCCGCTTCTTGATTAACGACTCGAAAGGCATCACACCATGATTCTTTGTCAAACAAGGTGTCCATCCAAGCGCGTTCGTCAGGTAAAAAGCCAGAGTTCTTTTGGTTGCCTCGCCAATTTTTAATATCGATCTTTTTGTGGGCAATATTCCAATCACCACAAATAATGTGTTGCTTGCCGTCGACTTGTTTTTCTCTTAATACTGGAATTAGTCGATCCATTAGGTCATATTTAAATGCTTGTCGTTCCTCTTTCGAAGAGCCAGAGGGCATATAAATTGAAGAAACACGGAGGTCACCAAAAGAAGCTTCAATAAAACGGCCTTCGATATCAAAGTCATCCCAGCCGATGCCTTTAGTGACCAGGTCTGGTTTGCGTTTGGAAAAAATGGCAACACCGCTATACCCTTTTTTTTCTGCAGGGTGATAGTAGCAGTGGTAATTACTTGGCCAGAAGGCTTCTGAGGTGAGTTGGTCTTCTTGAGCTTTAATTTCTTGTAGGCATAAAACATCTGCGTCAAGCTGTTCCATCCACTTAAAAAAGCCTTTTCTTTCACCAGCTCGAATGCCGTTGATGTTTAGTGAAACAATCTTCATAAGGGTTAAATATGTTTTAAAATTAGGGGCGCTCTATCATACCGTACGGGGAAAACAATGAAAGCACTTGCGTGTTTTGTATAATTCTCGTAATATACGCGACCCAGTCAGGGACTAATACAGTCCAGTTATAGCCAGAGAATACTATGAAACCAGATACACACCCAGAATATAAAGAAATTTCTGTTGCTTGCAGCTGTGGAAATACGTTTAAAACTAAATCAACACTAGCTAAAGATGAGTTACATATTGAGTCTTGCTCAGAGTGTCACCCTTTCTACACAGGTAAGCAGAGAATTGTTGATACAGCCGGTAGAGTTGACAAGTTTAACCGTCGTTATCAGCGTGGTTAATGACAGTTTAAAAATTAAACCTCAATAATTGAGGCTTAATTATTTAAAGAATGCTGCCTTAGGGTGGCATTTTTTTTGTTAGCTACTTTAGAATAGGGACTATTTCATGGCATTAAGGACTTGCAATGAGTGATAAAAGAAATGATTTAATAAGAAAGGCGAGTTATTTTTCTTTGTTATTACTATTCTTGCTGACAAGCGGTTGTGCTATCAACCCAGTCACTGGCAAACAAGATTTTGTGCTAATGTCTGAGAGCGATGAGATGTCGTTAGGGCGACGTTATAGCACCGAGGTCATGAAAAAGTATCGACTTTATGCGGACTCTGATTTACAGAAGTATGTGCAAAATGTAGGGCAGAAATTGGCGAAAGTTAGTCACCGTAACGCTTTGAATTATCATTTTACTTTGCTGGATAGTACAGAAGTGAATGCATTTGCTTTGCCGGGTGGGTATATCTATATCACCCGAGGATTGTTGGCTTATTTAAATAGTGAGGATGAGCTGGCAGCTGTGTTAGGTCATGAGCTTGGTCATGTGACAGCGCGCCACTCAGTTAGACAAAATAGCTTGTCGACAACAACTAATCTCTTGGGTGCAGTTTTTGCTGCTGCCACGGGCGTTCGAGAAGTGGGTCAGCTTTCTCAATTAGTGAGTACCGGGATAGTTAGAGGCTATGGGCGAGAGCATGAACTGGAGGCTGATAGACTGGGCCTTGAATACTTGGCAAAAGCAGGCTATTCAACAGGTGCGATGAGGAGGGTGATCGGCATCTTAAAAAACCAAGAGGTTTTTGAGAGGAAGGTTGCGATAGAACAGGGGCGCCAGCCACGGGTTTACCATGCCGTTTTTGCGACTCATCCTGATAACGACACTCGGTTACAGGAAGTCTTGTTGGAGAGCTCTAGGAGATTTGTTGTTATTCCAGAAAAGACTAAACAGGATGTTTCTTTTTTAAAGAGGCTTGATGGGCTAACCTTTGGTGATAGTGAGGAGGATGGTGTTGCTAGGGGGCATGTTTTTTATCATAAGAGTTTAAACGTTAAATTTAATATTCCCAAAAATTGGTTGTTCCAAAATGGAATCAATGCTATTCAGCTTAGTGCTCCTAATAGTGCGGCTATTCTTCAAATAAGGGTTAATAGTCTGGATCGCGATTTATCGCCTCGGGAGTTTATGAGGGAAAAATTAGGTGTAGCGGAGACGCTCTCAGAAAAACCATTGAAGCTGGCTTCCTATCGTGGTTATACGGCGGTAGTCGGTGTTCAAACGGCTTATGGCTTAAAAAAAACAAGAGTCACCGTTTTGATGAATAGTTCGCATGCCTATACAGTAATGGCGACTGCTAAGCAGGATGGAAAGTTTGCTCAATATGATGATGTTTTTTTAAAAACAGCGAAAAGTTTTTCAACATTATCTAGAAAAGACAAGCGAGAGGCTCGTGAGTTTAAAATAAAGCTGGTTTGGGCACCCCGAACAACAAAATTATCGTCGCTCGTAAAATCATCACCAATAGCCCATCATGCAGAGGCTCAGTTAAGGCTTTTAAATAACCTTTTCCCAAAAGGTGAGCCGAAATTAGGTGACCTTATTAAGATTGTCCGTTAGAATCAAGGCCTCATTTAATAATCTGTTTTAAGTAAGTTATGGTAGCCTACAGCTAGCAGATGGTTATAAATTCCATACGAAAGGGAGTATAAATGTCTACAGAAACACTAACGCTGACCGATAATACCAATGGTAAAAGCACGGAACTAGCCTTGTTAAAAGGCACTTTAGGTAACCCAACGATTGATATTAAAAGTATTCCAAACGACTTGGGGTATTTTACCCATGATCCAAGTTTTGGTGTAACAGCCAGTTGTGAAAGCAAAATTACGTTTATTGATGGTGATAAAGGTGTTTTATTGTATCGAGGCTACCCAATTGAGCAGTTGGCTGAGAAGAGTAATTACTTGGAGACAGCTTATTTATTGATTCACGGTGAGTTGCCTTCTCATGATGAATATGAGAAATTTAGTACGATAATTTCTCGGCATACGATGATTAACGAGTCGCTAAAATCATTTTTTAGCGGTTTTCATTTTAATGCGCATCCGATGTCTATGATGATGGGCGTTGTTGGTTCATTGGCTGCTTTTTATCATGAAGGTTTAAATATGAACGATAAAGAGCACTTAATGGTGTCTGCTCATCGTTTAATTTCAAAATTACCGACGATTGCAGCAGCCTGCTATAAACACTCTATTGGTGAGCCGATTGTTTATCCGCGTAATGATTTGGGCTATTGTGAAAATCTATTGCATATGATGTTTTCGGTTCCGTGCGAGGAATATGTGGTGACCCCACTCGCTGCCAAGGCTCTTAACTTATTGTTTATTTTGCATGCTGATCATGAGCAGAATGCCAGTACCTCAACTGTTAGGTTGGTGGGTAGCACAGGTGCTAATCCATTTGCATGTATTTCAGCGGGTATTGCTGCTTTATGGGGGCCTGCGCATGGTGGTGCAAACGAAGGCGTTCTAAAAATGCTCGAAGAAATTGGAAGTGTGGAGAATATTCCCAAATATTTAGAAAAAGCAAAAGATAAAAATGATCCCTTTAAGTTAATGGGGTTTGGTCATCGTGTTTATAAAAACTTTGATCCTAGGGCGACAATTATTCGTGGGGTTTGTTATGAGGTCCTTGAGGAAACAGGTATTGAAGATCCTATGTTTGAACTGGCGATGAAGCTTGAAGAGATTGCTCTTGAAGATGAATATTTTGTATCTCGTAAGCTGTATCCAAATGTTGATTTCTATTCAGGTGTTATCTATAAAGCTCTGGGTATTCCTGTGAGTATGTTTACAGTTATGTTTGCCTTAGCAAGAACATCAGGCTGGGTGTCGCATTGGTTGGAAATGATGGCAGATTCAAACGCTCGAATTGGCCGACCTCGTCAATTATATTGTGGTGAGGGAGAGCGTGACTACGTGTCGATAGATAATAGATAAAGCGGTTTGGTTTTATCAATAAAAAAAGGCGTGCTGTCAGCACGCCTTTTTTTATGGTTATTATTTGATAATCAATACTAAAAGAGCTCTTCAAGATTTTTTTGTGGTTCTTTCATGAGGTGTCTGCTTTCTTCAAAATCTATATTAGTTGCTTGAGGTGTGTTTTTTAACCTAAAGTATTCAAAAATTGCATTTGGGTTAGATGGGTCGCTTCTTAGCCCAGTTTCAGGGTCAATGCGTACGCTGATAATCCCATTGGGCTGAGGTAGTCGATGGTTAGGTGTGTTTTTTAAGGCCTCTTGCATAAAAGACATCCAGATAGGTAGAGCGGCTCTACCACCGGTTTCACGATTGCCAAGAGGTTGGTTATTATCAAAACCAACCCAGCAAACTGCGACAAGAGATGGGTTGAACCCGTTGAACCACGCATCTCGCTGGTCATTGGTTGTTCCAGTTTTGCCTGCTAAGTCTGTTCTACCCAAGCTAAGAGCCCGTCGCCCTGTACCCCGGTTAACAACATCGCGCAATAAAGTGTTCACTAAAAAATTGACAGGAGCAGAAACCACTCTCTCTGCAATAGGAGGCGGCTCTTTGGTGCCCAACGCAAAGGTGTTGCTAATAGCGTTATTTTCAGATGGATCTTTTGTTTTAGGTGGGCAATGTTGACAGGCAATGCTAGGGTTAGCCTGATAAAGAGTCTCTCCTGCATAGGATTCAATGCGCTCTATGAAATAGGGAGTGACTTTGAACCCGCCATTAGCGAATACCGAATAGGCAGTAGCCATTTGATACGTGTTAGCGCTACCACTGCCTAAAGCTAAAGAAAGATTTTTGGGTAAGTTTGTAGATTCAAAACCAAATTTTTTGGCAAACCCCCTAGCATAATTCACGCCGATGTCTCTTAATATTCTTATCGAAACTAGGTTTCTCGAGTGGACAAGCGCTTCTCTAAGTCGGGTAGGGCCAAAAAATTTACCACTGTAATTCTCGGGTCGCCATTGTTGTTCTAGCCCAGCATCGTTAAAGACAACAGGGGCATCATTGATTAAAGTAGCTGTTGTGTATCCTTTAGATAAAGCGGCAGTGTAAAGAAAGGGTTTAAAGCCTGACCCAGGTTGTCTTTTGGCCTGCAAGGCACGATTAAATTTACTGTGGTAATAATCGTAACCACCGACTAAGGCAACAAGCGCGCCATTTATTGGGTTAATAGCAGTTAGAGCGCCGGATGCAGTTGGAATTTGTGCTAGCTCAAAACTGTTGTCATCAGATGCTTTTCTGATGCGAATGATATCACCAATATTTAGAATATCGGCTGCTTTTGAGGGCTTCTTGCCGCGCTTATTTTCGTTGATATAAGCACGAGCCCACTCCATACCATCCCAAGGAATTGTTACTTTCTCTTGTTCTTTAGTTAAAACCATTAAGCTTTTCTCAGTCATAGAGATAACAATGGCCGGAATAGTCTCGCCTACGTTTTTGTAGGGTGTTAGCGCAGAAATTAAGTCTTTTTCGTCGCTGTCAAGAAGTGGGTTGAAGGCTTTTTCTATATGCGCTAGTGCACCGCGGTAACCGTGGCGTTTGTCATATTGATGTAATGAATGTCTAATGGCATTGTTGGCAGCTTTTTGTTTTGAACTGTCAATGGTGGTGAAAATATTCATACCAGAGGTGTATATTTCATTACCATAGAGCTTGTATGCTTCATCGCGCACCATTTCGGCGACATAAGGGGCTTCAAGTTCAATCGAGGCTGAATTTAATTCGGCAGAAATAGGTTCGTTCAACGCTTGCTTAAGTTGGTTTTGATCAATTTTATTGAGTTTAAATAAACGATTGAGAACATAATTGCGTCTAACCTTAGCTCTTTCGGGATTGCTGAAGGGGTTATATGCTGAAGGTGCTTTTGGAAGCCCAGCAATCATGGCCTGTTGAGCGAGTGTTAAATCAGCTAGTTTTTTACCATAATAAACCTGGGCCGCTGCAGAAATGCCGTATGAGCGGTGGCCTAGATAAATTTTGTTTAAATATAAAGTGAGGATTTGTTCTTTTGTTAATTGTTTTTCAATAATAAATGACAGTAATATTTCTCTAATTTTCCGAGTGTATGTTTTCTTTTTACTCAGAAAGAAGTTTCTGGCGACTTGCATAGTGATAGTGCTGCCACCTTGTTTCTTTTTTCCAGTAAGAACTAACTGGATGGCGGCTCTAGCTAGACCAGAGTAATCAACACCACCATGTTCAAAAAAACGATTGTCTTCAGCAGCAAGGAAAGCTTGGATTTGGTTTTCAGGGATATCACTATATTGAATGGGGATCCTTTTCTTTTCCCCAAACTGAGCGATCAATAGGCCGTCCTGACTGTATACTCGAAGTGGCGTTTGATATTGAATATCATGCAAGGTATCAATATTGGGTAAGCTGGGGATAATAATTAGTTTGACATAAAGCCCAAGGAAAACCACTATGACGAAAGTCAAGGCAGTCAACCACTTTAGAGTGCTTAGGAAGTAAAGGCGTTTTTTTGTCATAAAATATTGTAATCCAGCAACTTGATTAGAAATGCACGTTATAAGTTGTATTGTAGGTGTATTGTGAGAAGAATCACATTAACAAGGTATTAAATTATTAATCTTGAAAAAAATAAGATTAATTTAAAACTAAGGCTATACTGTAATTAAATGATGTTAGCTATTGAAAATTAAGCTTGATTCCGTCGTTATAATGGCATTTAATCTTGACAAGGTTATTTTGCAAATAATAGATGCAACAAGAAAAAGGAAATAAAAAGGATGTCTTTTTTCAAACGTAATAATCCCAATGTATTGGGTATTGATATAAGTGCTTCAGCTATCAAGCTGATCGAATTGAGTAAGCAGGGTTCTCGGCATCGAGTCGAGAGTTATGCCGTCTCCCCTCTGCCTGAAAATGCAGTAATAGATAATAATTTTGCTGATATTGAAGCTATAAGCCAAACGTTAAAAACGGTTGTTGAGCATTCAGGAACGAAGCTTAAACAAGCTGCAGTTGCAGTCACTGGTTCAGCTGTTATCACTAAGGTCATAGCGATACCAAGGCCTGATAATGATGATGAGTTACAAGCACAGGTTGAGATGTTGGCGGATCAATATATCCCCTATTCTCTTGATGAGGTGAACCTGGACTTTCATGTGGTAGGACAAAGTGAAAGCAATCCAGAGATGGTTGATGTGCAGTTGGCAGCGTCCAGACGAGAGAATATTGATGATCGTGTGGCTGCACTTGAAATGGCAGGTTTGAAGGCCAAAATCATTGATGTTGAGGCCTACGCATTAGAGAACGCCTATGGATTGCTAGCTGATGCATTACCTGATTATGGTTCGGATGCTACAGTTGCTATTGCTGATACAGGCTCAAGTGTTACTACGCTAAATATTCTTCATAAGAATAAAGTTATTTATTCACGAGAGCAGGGTTTTGGTGGTAAGCAGTTAACAGAGGAAATCCAGCGGCGTTACGGCTTGTCATATGAAGAAGCTGGGATGGCTAAAAAACATGGCGGGTTACCTGATAGTTATTTAAGCGAGGTGCTAGAGCCTTTTAAAGATGTTATGTGCCAGCAAATTAGTCGTTCGTTACAGTTCTTTTTTTCTTCAAGTTCCCAGCATCGTGTTGATCAAATTATTTTGGCAGGAGGGACTTCCTCTCTGGTCGGTGTTGATGCGTTAATAGAAGAAAAGCTGAATACACCAACGATGGTGGCAAATCCTTTTTCTCAAATGACGCTAGCGGCAAAAATTAAAGCGCAGGCATTAAGTAACGATGCTCCTGCCATGATGATTGCAACAGGGCTTGCATTAAGGAGTTTTGATTAATGGCTAGAATTAACCTACTCCCTTGGCGTGAGGAGTTACGTAAAGAACGTCAGATTGATTTTTTGATAATGTTAGGCATGGGGCTGTTAGTAGCTGCTGTGCTAATGGTCATGGTACATATAAATTTTGCAAATAGGCTAGAGAACCAACAAGAGCGAAATGTATATTTACAGCAAGAAATTAGTATTTTTGATAAAAAAATAAAAGAAATTCAATCGTTAGAAAAAACAAAACGGCAGTTGATTTCACGTATGGAGGTTATTCAGCGTTTGCAAAGTAGCCGGCCAGAAATTGTCCATATGTTTGATCAATTAGCAGGGACAGTACCAGACGGTGTTTACTTAACAAAGTTTACTCAAAATGGTAAAAATCTATTAATTAATGGTAATGCTCAGTCGAATACTCGAGTATCTGCTTATATGAGAAGCTTGGAAGGGTCTCCTTGGTTGAAAGGTACGGATTTGAATATTATTCAATCTAAGGGTGCTGATGTGAATGGTTTCGCCCTGAAAGTTTCACAAACCAAGACAGTAAAGTCTAAGGATGGCAAGTGATATGAATATCAATGAGATTAACTGGGACTTTAATGAAGCGGGAAATTGGCCTATTGCGATTAAAGCGGCAGCAATTGTGTTGGCGACTGCGGTATTGATAGGGGGGTGGATTTACTACGATACGTTGGATCAAATAGATGTTTTAGAGGGGGCTAAAAATAAAGAGCTAGCTTTAAAGACAACGTTTGAAAAGAAACAGCAGAAAGCCGCAAATCTGGACGCCTATAAAAAGCAATTGGCAGAAATGAAAGAGCAATTTGGAGCGATGTTACAGCAACTGCCAAATAAAACTGAGGTGGCAGGTCTTTTGATTGATGTTTCTCAAGCTGGGCTTGCCAGTGGTTTAGAATTTACACTGTTTCAACCTTTGGCTGAAAATAAGAAAGACTTTTATGCGGAAAAGCCAATAAAAATAAATGTCGTGGGTACTTATCATGAATTTGGAAATTTTGTTAGTAACCTAGCAGCCTTGCCCCGGATTGTTACGTTGCATAATGTCTCACTAGTGCCAACTACTGGTGATCAAATGAGTATGTCAGCTTTGGCTAAGACCTATCGTTACCTAGATGAGGATGAAAAGTGATGAGTAGATATATAGTGCAGATACTTCGATGCTTAGTTCTCGTTGGCTTAGTTATTAGTACATTTGGTTGTGTTAATGAGAGTATGGATGATTTGAGGGTTTATGTTGCAAAAGTGAAAGATAAAAAAGGGGATGCTATTGAGCCATTGCCAGTTCTCAAGTCATATGAGTCTTTTAAATACGTGGCAGCTGATTTAAGAAACCCATTTGTAGAGATGGTTGAGCCACTTATAGACGTTGCTTCTGATAAAGCTGGCGGGCCTGGTCCAGATAGGCTGCGTGCTAAAGAGGAGTTAGAGTCTTACCCTTTAGATACCCTTCGAATGGTTGGTACCTTATCAAAAGGTGAGCAACTTTGGGGGTTAGTGAAAGCTAAAGATGGGGTTATCCACCGAGTAAAGTCAGGTCATTATTTAGGGCAAAACTTTGGCAAAGTAACCCAAATCACCGAAGAGCAAATAGATGTTGATGAGTTTGTATCTTCGTCAAATGGTAAATGGAGAGAGCGCCAAGCATTTTTGGTGTTGGCAGAATAAAAAGCAGGTGGAAACTAAAATGAATTATGCAAAAAAGGAAAAACTCATGTGTAAGCCTAAAATAAGCAACTGGAAGATGATCGGGCGATATAAAGGACAGTTGGTGGTCTGGGTGTTAGCGCTTATGTGTATGGGCGCAACTAATGCTGTTATCGCAGAGTCTATAGAATTGAAGGAGATTCAATTTGCGGGGTTGCAAGGTAATAAAATT
>Ga0209633_10005163_pt1 | contig 11540 bp, 10 predicted proteins | sample Cruoilmetagenom1_FD_187290 | JGI IMG/M metagenome (GOLD analysis project Ga0209633, IMG submission 187290) | Oil polluted marine microbial communities from Coal Oil Point, Santa Barbara, California, USA - Sample 1 (SPAdes) (version 2) | ecosystem: Environmental > Aquatic > Marine > Oil seeps ... | reverse complement strand
CAACAGCATATTCAATTTTAAGTTCTTCCGGTAAATCTATTCGTATTTCGTAACAATTTGCTTCGGCAATCCAGCCCTTTGATTCCAGTTCTTTCCAGGGAACATCATATCTTTTCGGGCCAACAAGAGAAAATACATCCTCCTGTCTTCCATCTTCCCGAACCAGAGTTGCTGTTAATCCAAGTCTCCGCATAGACTGAATTTCTGCTGTTACTCTAAATACCGGTGCAGGAAGAAGGTGTACTTCATCGTAAATTATAAGACCCCAGTTTTTCTCCCTGAAAATTGAAAAATGAGGAAAATCACTTTCACTGTCAGGGCGCCAGGTCAGGATTTGATAAGTCGCTACAGTTACAGGCTTTATTACTTTTCTGTCCCCTGTATACTCTCCTATATTTTCATCATCTATGTGTGTTTTGTCCTTTAGTTCTTCTATCCATTGATGTACAGCTGCAACATTTGTTGTTAGTATAAGGGTGTTGGTTTTTAAGATATCCATAACTTGCATTCCAACTACAGTTTTTCCAGCTCCGCAAGGTAGTACAATTACTCCAAATCCGCTGCCTGCATTTCCATCACCACAAAAGGTTTCTGCAGATTCAATCTGATAATCTCTTATCATCAATCCAAAACCACTTCTGGTAGTTTCTCTCATTTTTATATCCAGAGGATCGCCATCAATAAGAGGGGCTTCATCTTTTACTGGATATCCCAACTTTATAAGTTCAAGTTTTACAGATCCTCTGTCTACCAGATTTACTGTAAATCCTTCTTTTATTGGGAACAAGTATTTCTTTAGCTTTTCAATAGCGGAAAGCTCTGCCAAAATCATTTTATCGGTGATAATTAAAAGCAGTTTATTTTTATCTTCTGTTTCTTTTAATACAAGCTTTCCAAATCTGGAAATAATATCTTTTATACTGAAAATTATATTATCAGGGATATCAAATCTACTCCATTTTTCAAGTATTTTTACTATATGATCAGCATCCAGACCAGCAGAAGCTGCATTCCATAAAGATAGGGGAGAAATTCTATAGGTATGAATATGTTCGGGTGATTTTTCTAATTCTGAGAATGGTGCAATATCATTTCTTGCAGCTGCAAAATTATTATTATGAACATCTAGAAGCAGTGTACTGTCACTCTGTACTATAAGTGGGTTGTTTGGATTTCCTGTTTTCATAGCCACCAAGAGTATAGTGAAATTCGGAAAAAAACAAGTAGATAGAAATTGGATTATTAATAAATTTAAATCCTTTGCATTTCAATCTTATAGGAGTAAGATGAATCTATGAAAGATATTGTAATAGTTGGTTCAGTTGCAGATAATCCTGTAGCAGAGGATATCGCTCACTATATGGGACAGCAGGATGATTATCAGGATCTCATCTCTTTAAAAAGCTTTTTAAATACAGAATTTTGTCCCAGATTTATAACAACTGTTAGAGATACCGGGAATGTTGGAGATAAACTGAAAGGTAAGACAGTTATCCTTGTAAGTACTAATCAGGGAATACATTCAAGAAATGGTCTTGGAATGCGTAATTTCCTAATAGCCAGGGCTGCCAAGGATAATGGAGCTCAAAGAGTAATCCTTGTAGAACCGGATTTATACTACAGTGCCCAGGATCGTGGTCCAAGAAAAGAACATGGATTGACAGGTGGCACCAGAACTCTAAGAGATTTTGAAAAATTTGATGGACAACCCTTTTCAGCCCGTTTATATGCAGATCTTTTAAAAATTTCTGGTGTAGATGAAGTAGTTACTATTCATAATCATTCTGTTTCTGTTCAAAATATATTTATGGATAGATTTTCAGGTAAATTCCATAACCTCCGTCCCTATGATCTTTATTCCAGTTATCTAAAAGATACAGATGTAGTTAATGATCGTAATATTGTTCTCTGTGCTCCGGATAAGGGGGCCCTTGTATTTGCCCGTAAGGTTCAGAGCTGTCTTGGAAATAAAACTGTTCCTGTGATAATCATGAATAAGGAGCGAAAGGGTGAGCGTAGAGTCCGGATCTCTGTTTCAGATGACTCTGATATTGGTCTCTCGGATATAAATGGTAAAGATGTTGTAGTGTTGGATGACATGGTACGAACTGGTGGAACAATAGTAGAAACTTGTCATAAATTGCGATCAGCAAATCCTAATAAAATTGTATTTTTTGTTACTCATTTTTATTCCAGCAGGGAATGCCGTTCAAATTTAAATGATCGGGTTTTAGATGAAATTATTACAACTACAACAATTCCCTCTATACTCAACAGGGATGTTCAGGGACGGTTAAGACATAAAATGGTTGTTCTTCTAATTTCCAGATGGATAAGTAACTATCTTTTAAAATTACTGGATAAAAGTTCTCCAGGATTAAAAGCACCTCTTTATTCTGAGGATATGTCTGCAAAAAATCCCCGGTGGATAGGTAAGATGGGGCCGCTGTTTTCTGATTCGTAGGGGCATTATGATTCGTAGGGGCAAAAGATTTTTTGCCCCTACGAATCATATTCTGTAAATATCCGTCCGCCTGTCTTCAAACACATTATTAAACTCGGTAATATTCTTCTCCAGAGCATCTTCAGGGTTAATTTCAGTTATATAAATCTCATCTCCCTCGGGTTTTGCTCTGTGGATAATTCCTCCATTTGGTGCAATTATTTGGCTTTCTCCAGTATAGGTTAGGGTTTTTCCGTTTTTTGTTTCTGATCCATAGCGGTTTGCCATTATCCAGAATACTCTGTTTTCCAGTGCTCTGACCCTTGTTGTTTGTTGTGCAATTTCAGCTAAAACCAGATTAGATGGATGACAGATTATCTGTGCTCCCATTAAAGCCAGGGTTCGTGCTGCTTCCGGAAATAAATGATCAAAGCAAACAAGAATACCTATTTTAACTCCCTTAATAACGACTATGGAATAGTCGTTACCTGGTTTAAAAAACTTTTTTTCATCATAAAAAAGATGGGTTTTCCTGTAAGTGGATATTAACCCGTTCGGGCCAACTAAAACTGCACTATTGTATAGATCCTCATTTGACTTTTCCAAAATACCGCATACAAAGTATGTGCCTGTTTCAGCAGATATTTTTTGGAGCATACTTGTTGTAGCTCCGGGAATTGGTTCTGCCAGCATTTCTGCTTCCTGTTTAGTTGAAAAAAAGTAACCACTAACTGGTAATTCTGGAATAACAATAATATCTGCCTTTATATTATTAAGTTTAATCTTAATTTGTTCCCTGTTTTTATCATTTTTACCAAAAACCGGATTAAACTGCAGGTATCCAATTTTCATGATAATAATGCTGCTTCCCTTTTATACATATCAATTATTACAAGCGCTGTCATTGCTTCCACAACTGGAACCAATCTAGGACATATACAGGGATCATGCCTGCCTTCTGTTCTTATCGGCTGCTCTTCTCCATCTATATTTACTGTTTTCTGTTCTTTGCTTATGGATGAAGTTGGTTTTACTGCAATTCTAAAAATAATATTTTCTCCTGTAGTAATCCCGCCAATAATTCCACCTGCATTGTTGGTTTTAAAGCCGTTTCTGTCCATGGAATCGTTATGTTCGCTGCCTTTCATATCTGCACAGGAAAACCCTGTACCAAATTCTATTGCTTTAACAGCTCCCAGAGAAACCATGGCTTTTGCAAGTTCTGCATCTATTTTATCAAATACAGGTTCACCTAAGCCTGGTTTTACCCCTTTCACCAGGCATTCAACAATACCCCCCACACTATCACCTTCATCGATCAGGGAAATAATCCTTTTTTCCATTTCTATGGCTGCTTTACTGTCACAGGCTCTTAAGTTATTTTTTTCTATAATGTCAAGGTTGCGTTCAATACAGCTGATACCGACGGCTCTTATTGTATAAGCAGTTATTATAATTCCTTTAGATTCCAGAATTTTCATAGCAACTGCTCCTGCTGCAACCCTTGCAGAAGTTTCTCTGCCCGAAGCTCTGCCGCTGCCTCTATGATCCCGAATACCGTACTTTTGCAGATATGTATAATCAGCATGACCAGGCCTAAACAGGTCTTTGATGGAATTATAATCAGAACTAATTTGATCTTCATTATAAAGAATCAATCCCATAGGTGTTCCGGTAGTTTTTCCTTCATATACCCCTGAAAGTATGTGTATTTTATCTGACTCTTTTCTTTGAGTTGTAATATTGGATTGTCCTGGTTTTCTTCTATCCAATTGGTTTTGTATATCTGTTTCGTTTATTTCAACACCAGGGGTTACTCCATCTATTATAACCCCAACACCTTTTCCATGTGACTCTCCAAAGGTAGAAACTTTAAATATTTGCCCAAAACTGCTTCCGCTCATAAGTTTTCCTCTATTTTATTTAGTAAAATATTAAGAATTTCTTCAGTATTCTCATCTGTTATTTTTATTGTCATAGTAGCAATATCCTGGTATAAAGGTCTTCTTCTTAAAAACAGTTTATGAAAAAGTTTTTCAGGAGATTTTTCTAAAAATGAGGGAAATCCGTTTTTTCTAATTCTTTGATATAGTATGTTTTCTTTCACATCCAGAAAAACAAGACTATCTGCTTTTCTGACTATTTCCATGGCATCAAAATTATCTATAGTGCCACCACCCAGTGAAAGTATTCCCTTATTACAAATAGATAAACTCTTTACAGCATTGGTTTCAAGTTCTCTAAATCCCGATTCTCCTAATTTAAGGTATAATTCTCTGAAATTTAATATTCTTTCTTTTGAATATTGCTCTTCAATGAGAATATCAAGATCAAAGAAAGGAAGATTCAGAGCCTCTGCACAGAGATTGCCTAGAGTGGTTTTACCTGAATGTTTTATACCCATAAGAATAATCATCATATAATTCCGTGGTAGAGACGTAGCATGCTACGTCTGTACTACGGTAGCATGCATTATCTTTACCCTGCCACTGTGTAGTTTTCGATTAGTTTGGTTATAGGTTCAGGCTTGCCAATTTCATAGCCTTGAATATAATCAACCCCAATTGTTTTTAGCTCTTCTATTATATCTGCATTACGAACAAATTCTGCAATAGTTTTCAGGCCAATAACCTGGCCCAGGCTATTTATAGCTTTTACCATGGCTCTGTTAACTGAATCTTCATCCATATCTTTAACAAATATCCCATCTATTTTTAGAAAATCTACTGGTAAATTTTTAAGATAATTGAAAGATGAAAAACCACTACCAAAATCATCAAGAGAAAATAAACAACCTATATCTTTTAATTTATGGATAAAATCGGTGGCTGCCTGCATGTTGCCAATTGCTGTTGTTTCTGTAATTTCAAAGCATATTTGTTCTGGGTCTATTTCATATTCTTCAAATTTAAAAATAATAAAATCCAGTGAATCTTCCTCAGCAAGAAAATCCGGGGATAAGTTAACACTAAACATATAGTTGTTATTTTCTTTACCCACTTTATCTGTTAGTAGTTTATGATATAAAAATGCATTGTTAATAACCCACCTGTCAATGGCAGGCATTAGCTTATATCTTTCTGCAGAGGGAAGAAAATCATTTGGAGGAATATGTCCGTTATTCCCATCTTTCATTCGTATCAGCAGTTCGCATTTTTTTAGCTGGGGCAGGCTATTATCAAGAGGTTCTATTGGTTGATAGAAGAGTTCAAACTGATGCTCTTCAAGGGCTTTTGTTAATTTTGAAATCCATTGCATTTCACCTCTGCGTTTTACAAATAAATTTTCATCATCATTATAGACAGTAATTTTTTTACCACCCTCATCTTTTGCAATAAAGCAGGCATCATCTGCTGCAGCAAGAACAGACTGAAGGTCTTTTGAATTTTCTGTCAGCATAACAATCCCAATACTGGTATTGATGTTAAAAACCTGTTTATCCCGAATAACCTTACTTTCTACTAATCTGGATTGAAGTCTTTTTGCTATAAAGAGAGCCTGTTGGAGATGTGCTCCTTCCAGTAGTATTCCAAATTCATCTCCACCAAGTCTTGCACAGGTGTCACTGCTTCTTATAACTTTATTTATTATACTGGTTGTTGTAAGGAGCATTTCATCTCCCGCGGTGTGTCCGCATACGTCATTTACAACTCTAAATTGATCAAGATCCATATAAAGAAAAGCATGACTTGTTCCTTCAGATATAGATTCTTCAATTAATTCTTCTAATATATTTGAAAACCATTCTCTGTTAAGCAGGCCTGTTAAAGTATCATGTTTTGATTGATAAGATATTGTTTGAGAAAGTTTATGTTTTTCTGTAATATCTCTAAAAGCCAATACCTGGCCTTCTATGTTGCTGTTTTTATCGATTATTGCTGCAATAGACCCTTCTACATGAATTCGATCAAGTTTTTTATTACTTATAAAACTATCTTTAAATATAAATGGATCTGTATTAGTTTTTGAAAAAACAGGCATTTTCAGCATTGTTTGGGTTTTATTGTCAGTTAATTCAAATATCTCATCCAAAGATAGATTTTTGACATCTTCCTGATTGTAATTAATAATTCTTTCAGCAACCGGATTCATAAATTCAATAAGTCCGTTTTGATTTGTAGCAATTATTCCATCTTCAATACTATGAAGTATTGCAGCAGACCATCGTTCCTGCTTCTTTAATTTTTCATTGGATTGAAATTTATAAAGAGCTATGTCAATTGTAGTATAAAGTTCTTTTTCTTTAAATGGTTTTAAAATATAACCATAAGGCTCTGCTTTTTTTGCTCTTTCTACAGTTTTTTCATCAGAGTAAGCTGTTAAAAAAATTAGAGGAATATTGTATTTTTCTTTAATAATTGTTGCAGTTTCAATACCGTCAAAATCGCTGGAAAGCATAATATCCATTAAAATAATATCAGGCTTGTTTGAGTCAATTGATTTAAGGGCATCCAAACCATTGGTGGTTATAACAGGGCTTGGAAATCCAAAACGAATGAGTCTTCTTTGTAAATCTAGGGCAATAATTCTTTCATCTTCAACAATAAGTATATTTTCCTGTCTCATACCAGATATTATAGAGTTTTTGATAGGAGATATCAAACAAATATTTAAATTTAATTCTCTTTTTCAGTGAAATAATGTTAGATTAAGTAAATATGAAAGATTTACAGCAATTTATTAATAATTCACCAAGTTCGTATCAGGCAACAGATAATATATCCTGGAAACTTGAAGAGAATGGATTTGAAAAATTAGATGAGAAAAAAAAATGGGAGCTTAATTCCGGAGGATCGTACTATATTGTTCGTAATATGTCTTCAGTTATTGCATTTCGTATGGGTAAAGACCCCGATTTTAAATCAGGTTTTTTAATTGCAGGTGCTCATACTGATAGTCCTTCACTAAAATTAAAGTCAGAAGGTTTTAGTCTAAAAGATAACCTTGTACGTGTTAGTACAGAAACATATGGAGCTCCAATAGTTTCTTCATGGTTTGACAGGGAATTATCTATTGCAGGTGTTGTTAATGTTCGTAAAAATAATAAATGGTCACGTGAATTATTTAACTATGAAAAACCTATAGCTATTGTTCCAAATCTTGCTATCCATATGAATAAAGAAGTAAATAAGGGTTTTGAATATAATAAACAAAATCATCTTCAGGCTGTATTTGGAGTTAGTAGTTCTATAAAAGATCCTCTTCGTTATATCGTTTCCAGTAAGTTTAATGTAGAGCCTGTGGATATAGGAGAAATGGACCTGTTTCTATTTGATCCGAAACCATCATCATTACTTGGAGAAGAATATATTATTTCTCCAAGAATCGATAATCTTGCAATGTGTCATAGTATTTTATCATCATTTATATCTGCGGATATTTCTAATTCAATTCAGGTGGCAGTTTTTTATGATAATGAAGAGATTGGAAGTCTGACATACCAGGGTGCTAATAGTTCATTTTTATCGGAAATACTGGAACGAATAATTTTATCGGATAATAAAAATACCCGGGAAGATTTTTTCAGGGCAAAAGCTGCTTCATTTTTGATTTCAGCTGATGGAGCACATGCTGTTCATCCTAATTTCAGTGATAAACATGATCCTGATTATGCTCCAAAATTAAATGGAGGACCTGTAATAAAAATGAATGCAGGTTTTAAGTATGCAACAACATCTGAAACAGCATTGGTTTTTCAAAATATTTGTGAAGAACTTTCTATTCCCTGCCAAAAATTTATAGGGCGTTCTGATATCCCTGGTGGAAGTACTATCGGAGCTATTTCTGCTGCAAATTTAGGTATAAGAACTGTAGATGTTGGGAATCCCATGTTGGCTATGCACAGTATCAGAGAAACCTATGGAGTTAAGGATCATTATTTTATGAATAAGATTCTAACTTATTATTTTAATAAGGGATTAGTATAAATGGATAAAAGTATTTTTGTTAACAAATTGAATTCAGATGATCTATTAAAAAGGCAATATTATAGAGAGGATGATTTTAGAGGTGGTTACTTTCGTGACACTACTGCAATTATCCATTCATATCCGTTCAGGAGACTTAAGCATAAAACGCAAGTATTTTTTTCTCCAAAAAATGATCATATTTGTACAAGAATTGAGCATGTAATGCATGTTGCATCTGTTGCGTCTGCAATTTGTAAAGGTCTTGATCTTGATTCAGATCTTGCATGGGCAATAGGTCTGGGACATGACTTAGGACATACTCCATTTGGTCATGTTGGAGAAAAAATTATAAATAATATTCGCAAAGATTCAGGAGGGTTTATCCATGAACTCTATTCTCTAAGGGTTGTAGATTCTCTTGTTCAATATGGAAAAGGTCTTAATTTAACATATGCAGTAAGAGATGGTATTGTAAGCCATTGCGGGGAGAAGTTTGAACAATCACTAATTCCGGATTTTAAAGTAAAAAATTTAAAATTACTTAAAGCCAGAACTCATTATCCGTCAACATGGGAGGGGACAGTTGTAAGAATGGCTGATAAAATATCATATCTTGGCAGAGATATAGAAGATGCCATACAATTACGAATTATTAAAAAAGAGGATATCCCTGTATCTGGTAGTGAAATTGTAGGAACAACAAATAGTCAAATAATTAATACTCTTGTTGATGATATTATAACCACTTCTATTAAAACTGGAGAAATAGGTTTTTCAGATAAGATTTATGAAGCATTATTAATATTGAGAGATTTTAATTATAAAAATATTTACTTTAGTCCAATTCTTTCGGGGCATAATAAATATTTTGAACGTATTTTAAACCTATTGTTTGATTATCTTAATGAGATATTTGATAGATATGGGCATGATCATGATGCTTATGTTCAGGAAAATAATCTGTTAGCTGTTAGATTTAGTGATTATCTTGGTAAAATGACAGATTTTTATACAAAAACTGATGGAAATTTTAACAATCTTGTAACTGACTATATTGCCGGGATGACTGATGACTATGCAATTGAATGCATTTCCCAGATAATGATGCCTGATCAAATAGAAAATCAATTTAAGCAGTTTTTAATGGTTAATTAGAACCATATGAACATGATCCTCCCATTTTCCATTTATCTTTAAATATTCAGGACTTAATCCTTCATTTTGAAAACCCAATTTTTCTACAACTCTGAGAGATGATATATTCCCGGGCATAATATTAGCTTCAATTCTGTGTAGACCAAGAGTGTTAAAAATAAATTTAATTCCTGTTTCCAGGGCTTCAGTCATGTATCCTTTGTTTTGCATAGAATTGTCAATACTATAACCCACAAAGCATGATAAGAAAGGGCCTTTTACTATGCTTGAAAAAGTTAGCTTTCCAACTACCTTTTCTTTTTTGGTATCCTCTTTTTCAAAAATTAGAAATGAATATTCCCTTCCATTCTTTGCTTTTTGTATTCCTGTCTTCAGAGTTATATTATGGTATTTAAGGGTGTAAAAATCTTTTCCTCTTATAGGTTCCCATTTTTTAAAAGCTTCTCTGTTTCTTATATAATAATCCAGTACTTTATTTGCCATTTTTACTTTTGGAATTTCCAGTATAAGATTTTTGGTAGTTAAATTAATAACCATTTTAATTCTCAATCAATTTAAAATGTCCTCGAATGAGCTCTCTGGTTTCCCTATTCCCGGATACAAAATGATCAGGAGCTTTAGTTCTATCTGACAATGCCTTGTAATCGATTTTACCAGCTGAATAATATTCCAGATCAAGTCCCGATCTCCTTATAAGTGCATGAGCCGGGGCTACATCCCAAATATAACAAGGGGTTATTAGAGATCCTTTTACATCACTATGTAAAAGAGTTCCGATAATATTAATTATTGCACTACCCGAAACTCTAAGTTTATTATTAAATAAACTAAAATCAAAATATTTATGAAGACTGGAACCTATCATAATTTGATTCCTTTTTATACTCTGCTCATCCAGGTCCATGCTGGATAATTCAAGATCCTTACCATTTAATTTAATACTGCCTCCAGGAATAAGAGTAAGTAGATTCCCTCCTTCTGCTTCTGACCCCCATCTCGGAGCGTAGACTACTGCACCTACTGGTTCAAAACTGGAATTCAGTATGCCAACAGCAAGGCACCATCCAGGCATGCCCTGGCTGTAGGAATCAGTACCATCAATAGGATCAAGAGTAAATATCCATTTACTATTAGCAGTATCCTGAGATGGCAGTGGATTTTCCTCACTAATTATAACCGCATCAGGAAAATATTCTTTAATTTTATTCGAAATAAGTTTGTCCAGTTCTATATCTGTTTTTGTAAGAATGGAGCCGTCTTTTTTTATACTACGGGATATTTTATTCTGTTGTGCTGCAGCATATTTACCTGCTGCAATTACATCTCTTACAAGATTGTTAAAAGCCAGTTCCATATTATAATCCTTTTATTTCTGCAAATGCCAGAAGCATCTCTGGATCAATAAGACCCATTTCCATTGCAATTATGCCAAAAAGGCTTTCATTGCCTTCTCTTTGTTCTTTTAATACTATTTCAACATCAGCAAGTGACATTGCTTCTGCTCTAATTAGCCATTCACCAATTTTTTCATCACTATTTATTGTTTTCATTCTAAACTCCAACACCACTTTATAAATCTGATACTTTTCAGTATAGTATATCTTTAAATACTACTCAATCTGGATATAAACTTTGAAAATAGAAAATATAAATTTCACTAAAATAAAATATCTAATAGTTGTTACACTACTTATTATTACAATATCTCTTTCTGCAGAGCCTTCTATTAATGCCAGATCTGCAATTCTAATAGACAGTCTTACAGGAAAAGTACTCTTTGAAAAAAATAGTCAGCTGTCCATTCCGCCTGCTTCTATGACTAAATTAATGAGCCTCTATGTAGTATACAAAAAAATAGAAGAGGGAGCTGTTTCAAAGGATGAGATTATCCGCATAAGCAAAAATGCAGACTTCAGAAATCTTCCTCCTCATTCGTCATTAATGTTTCTGGAAAAAGGTCAGGAAGTTTCTATAAAGGATCTAATGCTTGGTCTTGCTGTTCCCTCAGGTAATGACGCTGCAATTGCCATAGC
>Ga0209633_10005162_pt1 | contig 11542 bp, 9 predicted proteins | sample Cruoilmetagenom1_FD_187290 | JGI IMG/M metagenome (GOLD analysis project Ga0209633, IMG submission 187290) | Oil polluted marine microbial communities from Coal Oil Point, Santa Barbara, California, USA - Sample 1 (SPAdes) (version 2) | ecosystem: Environmental > Aquatic > Marine > Oil seeps ... | reverse complement strand
CTGAAATCACACCTGCGAGAGAGCGGTCGTACGCAAGAGAGCGGAATGACGAGAATGGGACCTTGCGACCAGGGCCGGCCTGGCCGGTTCGTGTGTTCTGCCGAAGATAAAAGGCCTGTTTGTGTGGACTGAACTACAGCATTTTGCGCGCCATTTTTTTGCCTGCTTGTTCTCATTGCCATAAAAAAGATTTGCCTGCCTTTTTGGTTCAGGCCCCTTTTTCATCAGGCTAAGCTCCCTCCCTGTTGTTTCTGTTGGCGTGAACGCAGAACCCAAAAAACCCTGCGCCAATAATACCTCGATAACACGCCAATCACAGAGGAACACTTTTATGATCTCACAGGAAAACCCCAAGAACTTCTCTTCTCCCCGGACGTCCCGGCGCAAGCGTCGCGGGGCTGTCTTTTTCTCGGCGACCGCTTTCGCCGCCGCTTCCCTCACGGGCTTTGCCGCTGACGCTGCCGTGGATGACACTCCAGTCATGGCGTTTGACACGGACCTGGCTACGATCTGCGATGGGGTGACCGCTGCGAATGCCGGGACAAAATTCCCCCATCACACTTTGGTACTGGGAGTGGAAGTCCCAGCGTTTCCCCCTATTATTCCCGCTGCTATCACTTTCTATAACGGTACTGCTGGGGACGACGTTTTTGTGATTGAGGCAGGGACTGGGACAGCGAATCTAGTGGTCGCCGGTGATGGAAACGACATTGTCTGTGGAAGTTTGGACGATGACGCAGTTGCTGGCGGAGCAGGATCTGACCAGATCTACGGCGCGGGAGGTGTAGATACACTTCGCGGTGGGGCTGATGCCGACCATATCGATGGTGGTGCTGATGACGATACTATCGAGGGAGAAGCCGGAGCTGACCTCCTCGAAGGGGACAGCGGTAATGACGACCTGAATGGCGGTGCCGACGCAGACACGCTTGTTGGCGGGGTTGGCGATGATGATCTTGATGGAGGTACCGAGATGGATGTGGTCTTCGGGGGTCTCGGCACGGACACGTATACCAGTGGGACTGGTGATGTTTGCGTGGACGCCGACGAGGCTACACCTGCCTGCTAGCGCTAGTGGCAGTTGCGCGGTTTTCGCCCCTTGATCTGACCTGAAAAAAGGGGCCTTTGCTCTGAGGAGCAGTACCGCTTTCTTTTGAGGTGGGGAGCTTGCCGGGAATACGGGAGCTCTCCACCTTTTTTTGTGCAAGTGTTGGTGCTGCTTGTTTTCGTGGAGAGACCTCCGGAGAGAAACCGGTGAGGTCGCCTCCTGGGGCAGAGGGTTCTTGTACAGGTAATCGTCTTTGTTTTTCTGTTCTGGTGCGAAGAGAACAGGTGCGGCTGCCTTCGCCGGCCTGTTTTGCTGGATCTGTCTGGAGGGCGCGAGGTCTATGAGCGTGAGCAAGCAAACGGTTGATGGTGGTCAGGACGGGCAAAAGCAGAGAAGGGTTCGCGCGGACGCTGTATTTTCTTGCCGGCGTTCTCTGGGGGTCTTACTGGCCGTTTTTGCGGGTTTTGCGCCTGTGGTTTCTGCCTCTGAGATGGGGGATAGCCCGGTTGCGGCTTTTGATACTGATCTTGCTGATCTTTGTGTTGCGGCTCGGTCGCCAGGGGGGACTGACCTGTTCCCCGATCACAACCTGGTGACAACGGGGACCGAGACAATAGGACCGTTGCCTTTTTTGCGCACTATTGAATATGTGGGCACTCCCGGGAATGATCTTGTTCTGGTCGAACACCCTGATGCCGCTTTTGCCTTCGATTTTCGGTCTGTTGACGCGGGAGCGGGGGATGACATTGTGTGCGGGGGAGACGGACCCGATTATGTTTCTGGCGGCGATGGGCACGATCAGCTGTACGGTGGGGCTGGTGATGACATTTTGGACGACGCGAGAGATTTTGTCGCCCCAGGAGGTGACTCCACCGATGATGGGCTTGTCGATTACCTTGACGGTGGCGAGGGGGACGACGTGTTGTATGGGGGTGGAGGGGCAGATTTGCTGCGTGGTGGGCCGGATGATGACGCTTTAGGGGCTGGTGAGGGGAACGACACTCTTGTGGGGGGAGAGGGAGACGACACGCTTGCGGGCGATGCCGGGAATGACCTGATTTTTGGCGGCCTTGGTGCAGACACGCTTCATGGTGGCGATGGCACGGCAGACGTTTGCGTGGATATTGAGCAAACAGTGGGAACTGATCCGGGGTCCTTTATTGACTGTGAGACGACGGCTCCCTGATCGGACCGGGTGTGTCGACCGGGGCTTTCGGCCTGCAGTTGGAGGGGTACCTGGTCGGGAGGGGGAGCTGTCGTGTGTTCACGTGTGAGGTGGGCCTGTTCGATGAGGTACAACCAGGTATTGTGGGAGTTTTCTGAGGGTGTTGAATGTGGCGTTTGTTTTTTCGTTTGTGGAGTATGGTAGATCAATTTTTTATAAAAAAAGTGTTTGTTTATGAGTTGGTTTTCCCTATAGATGAGGGAAAAATCTTCTTTTTTCTATATAAAATACCCAGGATAAATTTTTTTAGTCTTTACTAGACATATTCTATATAGAATAGTATATCTCTTTTTATTACTGGTATTTTCCGTCTTTTTTGTCAAGTGAAACTTGTGTTTGACGATATGTATCGTACGAGATGGGCGGAGGGTTTGTGGCACAGGTGAGGGTTTTTCGCAAGAGTGGGAACACGCGGGGAAGGGGATCTCGCTCTTTGGCTTTTCCTTCTTCTCGGGGGAGGCCTGTTTCCCATGGTTTTTTCTTGACAGTTTTGTGTGCTGTTTTGCTTGCCGGGTTTTCTTCTCGGTCGGCAGATGCGTCGGCAGGGACATCTGCGGTTTTTCTTGGGGAGAGGAACGTGGGCGGAGTCGGGGACATGCTTGTCGCGGAGCCTTCGGGGTCGCTTCTGGCGAGTGAGTTGACGGGGGGGGGTTCATCAGGGGGAGGGGGTCTTTCCTTGTGTGACGGGGCGACAGCGGGAAGTTTTCCTCAACATACGAACCGTGCAGCGACTGCCTCCGCTGGGGGGGTCACTTTGTATCTCGGTACAGGCGCTGATGAAGTGTTCTTTGGAACTGCAGGGCCCGACCTGATTCTGGCGAGGGGGGGCGACGACATCGTGTGCGCTGGTGGTGGCGATGACACGATTCTGGGTGGTCCTGGGCGAGATCAGCTTTATGGTGGCCCTGGCCTGGATGTGATCGACGGTGGCAGGGGTGAGGCTGATTTGCTTGCGGGGGGCAGTGAGCGTGACTTTATGCGGGGGCAGAGGGGCAGGGACCTGCTGTTTGGTGAGGGCGGTTCCGATGTTCTGACTGGGGGCGGCGGTAATGATGTGCTCGTTGGGGGCCTTGGTGATGACCTCGCGCGCGGTGGTGCAGACAATGATCAGATTTGGGCAGGCCTGGGTTTTGATTTTCTCCAGGGTGGCAATGGAAACGATGTGTGCGTCGATGTTGATCAGACTGGGCCTTTTCCCGGGTGTGAGACAAGCGCTCCGTGATATGGGTGCAGTATGCGGGCGGCAAAGATGGATTTTGCCGGGAGTGTCAGGCTTTTGCCGGGCTTGCGGGGGAGAGAGAAGTTTTTCTCGACTGCTTTTCGCGAGTCGGGCATGAAAAGGGCCGGCTCGAAGCGGCTGCCGGTGAGACTGGGGTTGCGCGTTGGGGAAACCCGTGGGACGCGGCTCAAAAACGCACGAAAAAGGAACAGGGTAAGTGCTGAAGCGCAAAGCATGTGACCGAAGAGCGAGCTGCGATACTGGGGCAGGGCATATGGTGCAGGGGCAGACATTGGGCGGGAAGAGCCGTCGCCGTGGGATGCTGTGGGGTGCTGTTGCTTTGTTTACCGCTTTTTTTCCTTTGTCCAGGGCAGTGGGCGGGGAGCCTGCCCCGGATCCTGCTGAATTCTGCATGGGATATGCCGTTACGGTGGACCTGGGGGCTGGTCAGAGCCCGACAAATGGTCCTGACGTGATACGAGGAACAAATGGGGATGACGACATCAAGGGGAAGGGCGGTGATGACATCATATGCGCGAGAGGCGGGAACGATCGTGTGAGCGGAGGCGCGGGACAAGACCTTTTGTATGGGAACGCTGGGGATGATCATCTCCTCGGGGGAAGCGAGAATGACGTTCTCCATGGGGGGAGCGGCAACGACGAGCTCCAGGGTGGAAGCGGAGACGATGCTCTCTATGGGGGGAGGGACAACGACGAGCTCCGGGGTGGACAGGGAGATGACGCGCTGCATGGCGGTGAGGGTGCGGATCAGCTTCGAGGTGGAATTGGGCGAGACGTTTTGTATGGGGGTTCCGGAGGGGACGAGCTAAGGGGTGGGAATGGTGTGGATACCCTGTTTGGTGGGTCTGACGGAGACACCCTGCGCGGTGGCGCTGGGCAGGATGTTTTGTTGGGTGGAGGCGGTAGCGACACTCTGCGTGGGGGGAATGATGCGGACATTCTGATTGGGGGGCCTGAAGCAGACAATCTGCGTGGTGGAAGTGGATCGGATATTTGTGCGGCGGATGCTTTTGTCCAATGTGAAAATATAGTGTGACCTGATGTGTGGGGTTTTGCTGCACCTCGCTGGAGAGCCGGTATTGCAGCGGGATGTCAGGTTATCTTCCATATTTTTGTGGTGCCATTGGCGCTTGCGGTGGCGATAAGCCTGCCATTTGGGCTGAAGTCGGTATGCCATACATTGTCGTTGTGCTGGAAGGTATGCACCATTTTTCCGGTACTGGTGTCCCAGATGACGGCGGTGCCGTCGAAGCTTGTTGTGGCGATGACTGTGCCGTTTGGGCTAAATATTGCATTCCGTACTATGTCGGTGGGGCTCTGCATCGTATGGATCGGCTCTCCGGTGCTGCTGTCCCAGATGATTGTTGTGCCGTCCGTGCTTGTTGTTGTGAGCAGTGTGCCGTCGGGACTGAAACTCACCCCTGTGACAGAGTTGTGGTACTGAAGAGAATGTCTGATTTCTCCAGTGGTGGTGTCCGAGATTTTGATGATGCCCTTGAGTGTTGTGGTGGCGAGCAGTGTGCCGTCGGGGTTGAACGCAATGCCTGTGAGAGGATCCTTGTGAAGGAGCGCGTGCGTGCGTTTTCCGGTGTCGGTCTTCCGGATGACTGCGGTGCCGTCGACACTTGCAGTGGCGATGAGCTTCCCGTCGGGGCTGAAGATGATTTCTGTGACGGGGGTGTTGTATTCGAAGGTGTGGGCGGTTTTTCCGGTTTTGGTGTTCCAGGTTTTGGCGGTGTTGTCTGTGCTTGCAGTGGCCAGGAGTGTGCCGTCGGGGTTGAACGCAAGATCCATTATGGAGTCGTGGTGTTCTAGTGTGTGCGTGCGTTTTCCGGTGTCGGTCTTCCAGATGGCTGCGGTGCCGTCGTCGCTTGCAGTGGCGATGAGCTTCCCGTCGGGGCTGAAGGTGATTTCTGTGACGGGGGTGTTGTGTTCGAAGGTGTGGGTGGTTTTTCCGGTTTTGGTGTTCCAGGTTTTGGCGGTGTTGTCTGTGCTTGCAGTGGCCAGGAGTGTGCTGTCGGGGCTGAAAGTCAGGTTTCGCACAGAGGCATCATGCTGAAGAGTGTGGACAAGCTCAAATGTTTGGGGGACTTTTCCGGAGAGGGCGGTTTCCCGGGAAGGTAGGCCCGAAGAGGTTTTTTCTTCTGTTGTCGTGCTGTCGTCTCCGCATGAGGTGAGCAGTGCAAAAAACGAGAAGACGAGCGTGCTGAGAAGAAGCGTGTGACGAGTGCCGGCTTGTCGGTTTTTTGTGTTTGGCGGCGCGTGGGAGGGGTTGCTGAAGCGGGAAGAAACATTTCGTGCCCGTGATTTCACGCCGATCAGCAGAGTTTCGTGTGGCATTTTGTGAGCTTTCCTGGGCACGGCTGTTGTGTTTCTCTGTAAGTCAGCTGAGTTTAGGTTATTTCTCCGTATTTGTGTTTTTGTCGTTTGTTGCGGGTAACAGACGCAGGGCAGTGCAGACTGCAGGACAAGAAGTATCTGACAGGGGCAAGTCCAAAGGGCCGGGACAAGCGGAAAGGCTCGGGACAAGTTCTCCAGGGGCAGAGGTAAAAAGCCCAAGGGCCAGGGAAGGTTCCTGTTCTTGTTTTTCTTAGGGTTTTCGTGCCACAAGAGCGACAGCGCCGAGATGATCGGCATTTTCCCGGAATACTGTGCGCATTGCACGTACTTGGGTTCGGCTCTTTTTGTCGCGCAGGAGGTTCCATAGGAAGTGGGCGGCTCCGCGCCATCCTTCGTCTTGGATGAGCCGGGATGGTTCAAGCAAGTGCATGGGGGCAGTTTGGGTTGTTTCTACGGTGAGGCCGGCTTCGGTGAGCAGTGTGCTCCATCCGCTTATGGTGTGAGGGCGAGCGCCGACTTTGATGCTCTTACTTAATTTTTTGTGGAGATCGGCGACTTTTTCCGGCGGCAGATCGTCGGGAATGAGGGAGAGTTCGTGCACCGCGTAGCGTCCTCCTTTGCGCAGGATGCGCGCTGCTTCTTGCACGATGATGGTTTTTTGCGCATCGGGCTGCATGGTCAGCATGGCTTCGCCATAGACAACGGAGGCGCAGGTATCGGGAAGGCCAGTGTGCTGGGCGCGTCCGACCACACACCGGGTGACAGGCGCCGCTTCGTCTTTTTTTGATCCCTCGTTGTTTTTTTTCTTGTTTTTTTCTTTTTTTTTCGTGAGAACGGCAGCCATTTGGATGGCCGCTTTGTTGTCGGCCTCCACTCCGGTGTACGAGTGGGGATCAGAGCGAAGAACGAGTTCGGCAGTGTGGCCGAGACCGGGCGCGAACTCGACCACGTCGTCTTCGGATGTGACTGCGAGGTCGGCGACCATGCGCCTTGTGAGCTCAGCCCCACCTGGGCGGAGGACCCGTTTGCCCAGGCGAGCCAAAAGCCAGTGACCGGGTGTTTTTCCAGAGTTTTGCGGGGAATCTTTTTCAGGGCGAGATTTTGTGTCGGAAATAGGATTCTCGTTCATTAGGTCTCGTTTACTTCTAATAGTTTAGATGTTCAGATTGGTATGAAGGGAAACCTTTGAGCGAATACTTTTTCTGGGCTTCTGTCGGTTTTCTCCCTATGGCGGTTCGCTCCGTTCTTCGCGCCAACAGTCCGGTTCTTCAGTTCGGTTGCGATAACCACGGACTGCAGAACCCGGGTCGAGATTGTGGGATACCGGGCGAGGTGGTGTGGTGTGGTGTGGTGTGAGTTGTGTAGGCAGGTAAAGGCGTTGTGCGGCATGGGGGGACAAGTAAACTTTTCGTCCTGTCGCGTGGGGTCCGTCCCGTTCCGTTCCATCCCGTCGTGTCGCATCGCGCCCCGTCCCGTCGTGTCGTCCGCGGTGGGGCCACTGTCTTCAGGAGCGGGTTTCCTCCATGACTTCGGTGATGCGGGGTCGTATGCGCGAGAGTCCCAGGGCGGCGGCGAGGAGCAGGAGGCCGAGCAGAATGGCGAGGAACGGGCCTGCCATCCAATCGCTGAAATAGTAGAAAATCGTCCAGGGCGTGTAGACGAAGAGGCCGGCCAGCCCAACCACAAGCAGGAATGCCTCGCTGATGATGGTGGCGATCGCGAGGAGTGCGACTGCAGTTCCCAGTCCGAACAAGTGCGCGAAGTCTGAGGGGGCGGCAACCGCCACACTTACAAGCAGGGTGCTTGTTCCCAGCAGATACCCAGTTTTTTGCGGAGGAACCAATTGTCGCCAGGCGAGCAGGGTCCATGCTGCTCCCAGGACACACATGGCAAAACCGACTGTTTCGCTGCTGCCTTCTCCCATGGCGATCAAAGAAATTGTGGCGATTGCGACTGATGTGAAGCTTGCGAGCTGCTGCAGCGGTCGGGGTTTGAATCCCCAGAGCGCAAAGGCGGCTGCGGCAGTCACAGTACTGCTGAAGAGCAAGATGCCTTCAGGGCTTTCGAACCCGAGAACACTATTGCCGAAAACTCCAGCAAACCCGCTGATCGTGCTGACACTCACGAGCCAGATGACCGCGCGGAGCCGGGCGAAGGCGGGGTCTGCTTTTTCGGGTACTGCCGCGCCTGCCACAAACAAGATCCCGGCCACTGTGCCGAGAAATAACAGTTGTACTGCAGTGCTCATCTCAACCCAGAACATTCCAAGGAGCGCCCAAGTCCCCCCGGTGATCAGCATGCCGGCGAGATACCCGACTGCCTCTGCAAAGAGGGGCATCCGTTGTGCAGCCTCAGACTGTGCCTCGTTCGCCTGTTTCTCGACAAATGCGGAGATCGTGAGAGCCTGTTGACTGCTGATAAGACCTGCCTCTACCCATCGGTTGAGGTCGTCCTGCATCCTGGGCTCGAGGCGCTGTGCATTTTTTTGTTTTTTTGGGGTTTTATTTGTCACGACTGTCAGTCCTGTTAAGGCTATTGAGAGGGTGAAGAGAAGAAGAGCAAGCAGTATTATTCCCCAATAGAGTTATTTTTTTCTGGCTATTTTCGCTGAACTATTTTTTCTGAAAAGTGGCGAATGCTGTGGAAGACAGTCGAAGATAGTGCAAAAACTGTGTCATCTATGATGACGAACTTGGCAAGCCAGATAAGACCGACCATGCTCTCCTGAGTCACTGTGAGAAAACAGTTTAAAGTGTGATGATTCGCCTGCTCTTCTTTTCCTGTAGCGAGCAGATGACTATAGCAGCTCACGGGAAGGAGGGAGTATCAGGGTGATGACGGCCCTGTTTTGCCTGGTGTACCAGTTCCTTGATCAGTCGTGATCGAAGTATGTGTGCACCCGCGCTGTCTGCCCCAGGCAGGAATGGCAAGGGGATGGAGAGAGGATTACCTGCGGGGAATCGCAGGGGATTTCATTGGTATATGGTGTCGATGAGGTCGGCGAAGTGTGTTTGTATTGCGGCGCGTTTTGTTTTGAGGGTGGGGGTAAGGAGCTGGTTTTCTATGGAGAATGGTTTGGGGAGAATCTTGAAGCGTTTGATTTGCTCGGAGCGGGCGACTCTGCTGTTTGCGTTGTCGACTGCTTCTTGTACGAACTTTTTTACTTCTGGGTGGGAGGAGAGTTCTTCTGCCGGGATGTTGGAGATATCGATTCCTTGGTGTGCAGCCGATTGAATGATGGTTTTTCTGTCAATGGTGATGAGCGCGGACAGGTATTTTCGTCCGTCACCTGTGACGACTGCCTGGTCGATGTGTTTGTCTGCGGTGAGTGAGGTTTCTATATCTTGGGGGGAAATATTGTGGCCACCTGCAGTAATGATCAGGTCTTTTTTTCTGCCGGTGATGGTAAGAAAGCCGTCTTCGTCGAGTTTGCCGAGGTCGCCTGTGTGCAGCCAGCCGTTTACCAGGCTGTCTGCTGTGGCGTTGGGGTTTTTCCAGTAGCCGCTGAAGACGTTTTCACCCTGGTAGAGGATTTCGCCTTCATCGGAAATTCTGAGTTCTCCTCCTGGTACTGCGGTTCCGACGCTGTCGAATTTTGTGCCGTGCTGTGTACCGGATTGTGTGTCGTGTGGGTGCATGGTCATTGCGAGGCTGGTTTCGCTCATGCCGTACGTGTTTTTCAGGGGAAGTCCGAGGGCGTAAAAGAAGCAGAGGGTTTCGTGCGCGATGGGGGCGGACCCGGTATAGATGTCGGGGCCGGTCTGGTCGAGGCCGAGTTGCCTGCGCACTTTTGCGAGCACAAGTTTGTTGTACAGTGGCCGCAAAAGCTTGTCGTGCAGGCTGGGGGATGTGTTTTGTGCGTATGCTTCGACAATTCGCTGCCCGTTTGCGATCGCAGCTTGTACCAAGGATTTTTGCGGAAAGCCGAGTTCGTTGCAATGCTCGACAATTGCCGCTTCAAACTTTTCATAGACGCGCGGTGGCGCGGTGAAGAGAGTCGGTTTGCAGGCGACGATGTCTTCGCGTAGGGATGGAACTCCGCCGCCGAACCAGATTTCTCCCCCGTAGCGGATTGTGGCGTAATGGTCGATGCCGCGGGCCATCACATGGGCGAGCGGCAGGTAGGACAGAACTCGGTAGGGCACGCCCCGAGATCCGATTCCGGTACGTTGGATGCCGGAGTTTGTCATCCAGATGATGCCGGCCTGCGTGAGCATCACGCCTTTTGGGTCTCCAGTCGTGCCGGAGGTGTAGATGATGCTCGCGAGATCTTCCGGGCTGACCTCTTTGCAGACTGTGGCATAGGCGCTTGGGTTGTCCTTGTCGAGACGGCGGCCCTTGTCCACAAGATCTTTGTAGAAGACAGTGTCGGCGAAAACATCGGGAAGGGCCTGCTCGTTCGGGGCTTGTGGAGTTTCCACGCGGGATGGGCCCTCCCCGGTGTGAGTGTGGTCCTGGGCCTGCTCCTGGTCGTGCGAAAAGTCTGCTTCGTTGTTTTCTGCTGCGCTGTCGGTGAAGCCGGCGAGGAAACGCAAACGCGGAAGTTCTCCTCGTACCTGCTGGACTTTGGCAAGTTGGGTTGGGTTCTCACAGAAAATCCCGACGCTTTCGGCATGGGAGAGGATCTGGCGCACTTGCGCAGCTGAGCTCGTGTAGTAGATGGGCACGGGAACAGCTCGCAAGGTCAAGAGCGCGAGGTCTGCGATGAAATACTCGGGCCGGTTCTCCGAGAGAATCGCGACATTGTTACCGGCTTGTATGCCGTGAAGCGCGAGCGACTGAGAAAGTGCTCGAACTTCTGCCCCATAGTCTGCCCAGGAGCGAGTGGCCCAGCTGCCGTCTGGTTTTTTTATACGGAAGGCCGGGGCCTGTGGGTGTGTTTCGACCTGCTGGTTGAAAAGTTCGACGATTGTGTCCGACGAGAGGTTTGGCATGTTGCTTTTTTCCCCTGGTTGACTTTCTTTTTATTGTTTATCGGGCGGACAGGCTTTTTTGTTCTCCAGCCTGTTGCGAGTTCCGTGTTTTCTCCGGGAGATGTTGTCTGCTTTCCCAAGCGGAAGCCAGGTGTCGTTCCCATCATGGTTGTTGACAGCGTGTGATGGGGGATTTACTGCCGAGCGCGGTGTGGGGTCGTTGGTCATTGTAGAAGTTGAGGAAATTGTGGAGGGCTTCGGGTCGTTGGTCGTTTGAGTGGTAGAGGCGCGCGTCGGCCCATTCTTCTTTGAGTGTGTGATTGAATCGTTTGGCTTTGCCGTTTGTTTGAGGCCGGTAGGGTCGGGTCTTGCGGTGCTTGGCATCCGGGGTCTTGAGGGCTGTCGCGAACGCGGCCGAGTGCGATGCGGACAGTGCTGCGGTCTCGAGGTGCGGTCCTCAAGACCCGTGGTTCCCTCGGCGTCCCGGCGTCGGAAGCATTTTACATGCGGTTGCTCGTGACACACCCATCGAATCGGCAGCATGCGCGACCTGCCAACCTTCTGCTCAATACGATTCACGAGCAAACGTCTACCCGGAGGGGAAGCCGTGCATTACGATGCCCCATAAGGGCCTCCTGGACTCTCGGCTTGGATTCTTTGTTACCCAAACCGCATCAGGAGGCCCCTCTCATGTCAAGAACCTACCTGGGAACTGCAACTAGATGTTGTTGGAGGACAGGGAACTTTCTCACAGATTGTTAGGTAAAGGCGTTATT
>Ga0209633_10005161_pt1 | contig 11542 bp, 11 predicted proteins | sample Cruoilmetagenom1_FD_187290 | JGI IMG/M metagenome (GOLD analysis project Ga0209633, IMG submission 187290) | Oil polluted marine microbial communities from Coal Oil Point, Santa Barbara, California, USA - Sample 1 (SPAdes) (version 2) | ecosystem: Environmental > Aquatic > Marine > Oil seeps ... | reverse complement strand
CCATGCGCCTATATCATTCCGGTGATCTGGACCTGCCGACCCTATGGCGCGCCTTGTCGTTGAACCCGTCAATTCGGCTTGGGCTCGACACTGGGCGCTTGGCCAAAGGCGCGCCGGCCGATCTGGTTTTATTTGATCCGGATGCGCCCTTTGTGATGGATCGATTCGCGCTGCAATCAAAATCTAAAAATACCCCCTTTGATGAGCAACGCATGCAGGGCAAAGTGTTGGCAACTTATGTCAACGGTGAACAAGTTTTCAAAAGAGGTGAATGATGCCAGAGATCATTAACACATACCAATTGTTGGCGCTGGCCGCGACGGCCGGATACCTGCTGGGGTCGATCCCGTTTGGCATGGTGGTTGCCCGCTTGATGGGGCTGGGCAATCTGCGCGACATCGGGTCAGGCAACATCGGCGCGACCAATGTTTTACGCACCGGCAACAAAGCGGCAGCGGCCCTGACGTTGGTCTTTGATGCGAGCAAGGGCGCCGTTGCGGTTTTGATCGCGCGGGCGCTGATCGGCGAAGACGCCGCCCAAATCGCCGGGCTTGCCGCATTTTTGGGCCACTTGTTTCCGATCTGGCTGCGGTTTCGTGGCGGCAAAGGGGTGGCGACATTTCTGGGCATATTGCTGGCGCTCTATTGGCCGCTGGGCATTGCCGCCTGCGCCACATGGCTGGTTTTCGCGCTGGTGATGCGGATATCATCACTGGCCGCTTTGGCCTCGGCGGGGCTGGCGCCTTTGTGGATGCTGCTGCTGGGACATGCCGAAATGTTGATGCTGGGGGCGATTTTCACCGTGTTTATTTACCTGCGTCACGCCGCAAATATCAACCGCATCAGGGCCGGCACCGAGCCTAAAATCGGCGGCAAAAACCGCGCGCCCTAGGGCAACTTGTCCTGTTTTCAGATTAACACTTGGCTTAATCTTGTGATTACGTCTATCCAATACAATATAATATCGATGGGTAACAACAGGCAGACTTAATGACTATGAATTCCTCACCACCCGAAGTAGAAGTAGATCCAGAAAACACCCGCGAATGGCTCCGCCATCTGGCAAAATACCGAGACCCAAAATTATTCCGCAGCTTGATTGAATTGGCCGCAACTGCGGGCTTTTTCCTTGCGCTTTGGGCGCTGGCGTGGTGGTCCTTGTCGATCAGTTACTGGCTGGCATTCGCAATTTCGCTTGTGAACGGCATATTTGTGGTGCGGTTGTTCATCATTCAACATGATTGCGGCCACTCCTCCTATTTCAAAAACCGCACCTCTGGTGACTGGGTTGGGCGCGTGCTGGGTGTTTTTACGGTCACACCCTATGACGTCTGGAAACGGGCGCATGGCATTCATCACTCCACATCCGGCAATCTGGACCGCCGTGAATTGGGCGACATCGACACAATCACGGTCGATGAATACAAAGCGCTCTCTAAAATCGGCCGTTTCAAATACCGGTTTTACCGCAACCCGTTTGTATTGTTCCTGATCGGACCCTCCTATATTTTCCTGCTGACCAACCGTGTGCCAATGGGCATGATGAAAGCGGGCGCGAAATATTGGGCAAGCGCGCTTGGCACCAATGCCGCGATTTTGACGCTGCTGGCGATCATCGTTTATCTGGGTGGATGGATGCCGCTGTTGTTGATCTTTTTGCCCAGCACAGTCATGGGCGCGACCATCGGGGTTTGGCTGTTTTACGTGCAGCACCAATTCGAGGCCACCTATTGGGACCGCGATGAGGACTGGGACCTGCATGATGCCGCGCTGCACGGCTCGTCGCACTATGTTTTGCCGGAACCGCTGCAATGGCTGACGGGGAATATTGGCATCCACCACGTGCACCACATCTATGCGCGGATCCCGTTTTACCGGCTCAAAGAAGTGCTGCGCGATTTTCCGGCGCTTAACGATGCCCAACGCCTGACAATCCGCGAAAGCCTGTCTTGCGTAAAGCTGCAATTGTGGGACGAAAAGCGCCGCGAGTTGCTGTCGTATCGGCGGATGAAAGAGATTTACGGCTAGGGTCAAGCCCTCACTGTTCAAGAAAATCAAAGGCGCACATTTCCCTGTGCGCCTTTTTTGCAGCCCCGTCCTGGGGGCTTGTGCTGTGGGGGTTTTCCCATAACACTGCCGCAAACACCGGAGGCAAAATGACATATGTAATGGCCATAGACCAAGGCACGACATCCTCGCGCACAATCCTGTTTGATGGTGCATTACAGATGGCGTCCAGTGCCCAAAAAGAATTCACACAGCACTTCCCGCGCTCGGGTTGGGTTGAACATGCCCCCGAGGCTCTGTGGCAAACCGTTGTGCACACAGCCACAGACGCGATGAAACAAGTCGGCGCAACGGCTGCTGACATCGCGGCCATCGGCATCACCAACCAGCGCGAAACCACGATCATCTGGGACAAGGTGACAGGCGCGCCGATCCACAACGCCATCGTTTGGCAAGACCGCCGCACCGCTAGCATTTGCGAGGCATTGAAACAGGCGGGCCATGAACCGATGATCAGCCATAAAACCGGCCTGCTGTTGGACCCGTATTTTTCCGGCACCAAAGTAAAGTGGCTGTTGGACAACGTGACCGGCGCGCGGGCGCGGGCCGAGGCGGGTGATTTGTTGCTGGGCACGGTTGATTGTTATCTGATCTGGCGGCTGACGGGGGGCAAAGTGCATGCCACCGACGCCACCAATGCGGCGCGTACGTTGCTTTATAACATCCGTGATGGCCACTGGGACGCCGAAATTTGCGCCCTTTTGGATGTGCCAATGAACATGCTGCCCGAGGTGCGCGGTTGTGATGCGGATTTTGGCCACACCACCGCCGATTTGTTCGGCGCCCCGATCGCCATTCGCGGTGTCGCGGGCGATCAGCAGGCGGCCACAGTTGGGCAGGCTTGTTTCAAACCGGGTATGATGAAATCGACCTATGGCACTGGATGTTTCGCGCTGATGAACACCGGTGACACCCTGATCAGCAGTCAAAATCGCCTGCTGGGCACCATCGCTTATCAATTTGGCGGGGTGACCACATACGCGCTCGAAGGGTCGATCTTTATTGCAGGGGCCGCGGTGCAATGGCTGCGCGATGGGTTGGGGATTATTGACACAGCCAGCCAGACCCAAGCGCTGGCACGGCAGGCTGATGCGGGCCAAAATGTGGTGATGGTGCCGGCCTTCACCGGCCTTGGCGCGCCCTATTGGAACGCCGATTGCCGTGGCGCTGTGTTTGGCTTGACCCGCAACACCGGCCCCGCCGAAATGGCCAAAGCGGCGCTGGAAAGCGTCGGCTACCAGACCCGTGATTTGCTGCAAGCCATGCAGTCCGATTGGCACGGCCCGTTTGAAAGCACGGTTTTGCGGGTTGATGGCGGCATGACGGCCAGCGACTGGACCATGCAGTTTTTATCAGACATCTTGGGGGTGCCGGTGGACCGCCCGCCCATTCTGGAAACCACCGCGCTGGGGGTGGCGTGGATTGCAGGGATGACGGTAGGCGTTTACCCAAAACAAGAAGAGTTTGCCCGCAAATGGGCGCTAGAGCAACGCTTCACACCTGACATGCCCACCCTTGAGCGCGACACAAAATATGCCGCCTGGAAGCGGGCCATCACGGCGGCACAAACCTATTAACGCCTTTCAATTTGCCTGACCCAAACCCAACTTATAGGGCTATAAATGCGCAACACATCCCCCCGATTTCGTGAACCACCTTGTATGCCTTCAACCGAAACTCTACATCCAGTATCATGAAGCGTTTTATCCCATTTATGAAATCCGACCCCGTGGTCGCTGTGATCCGATTGTCCGGCACGATTGCCGCTGGCGGACGTGGCGCGATAAATGACGAATCCATTGGTCCGGTGATTGAAAAAGCCTTCAAACGCGGCAAACCCTCTGCCGTGGCGCTGGTGATCAATTCGCCGGGAGGCTCGCCAGTGCAATCATCGCTGATTGGGGCACGCATCCGGCGGCTGGCGGATGAAAAAGACATTCCAGTGATTGCCTTTGTCGAGGATGTCGCCGCCTCGGGGGGCTATTGGCTGGCCTCGGCGGCCGACGAAATTTATGCCGACGAAAGTTCGATCATCGGCTCGATCGGGGTGATCTCGATGGGGTTCGGATTTAATGAGCTGATCAACAAACACGGCGTTGAGCGGCGGGTTTATACCGCTGGTAAATCCAAATCCATGCTGGATCCGTTCCAAGCGGAAAAACCCGCTGATATTAAACGCCTGAAAGGTCTGTTGGAGCATATCCACGAAAGTTTCAAAGCGCAGGTTTCGAGCCGTCGCGCTGGTAAATTGCCCGATGATCAGGATTTGTTCACCGGCGAAATCTGGGTTGGCAAGGCCGCGATTGACGTTGGGCTGATTGATGGCATCGGCCATTTGGTGCCTTTCATGAAGCAGCGTTTTGGCGACAAAGTGCGCTTTGCCCGCTACGGCACGAAACGCTCGATCCTGCAACGGTTCGGCACACGCGTTGTCACCGACGCGCTGGACGGTATTGAGGAGCGCGCCCATTACGCGCGCTTTGGTCTTTAGATGATTATCAAAATTGTCAGCCTGTTTTTGATCGGCATGATGGTGCTCGCCATGTTTGGCAGACTGCGGTATCCGGGCCAAAAACAACTGCAATCCAGAAAATGCCCGAAATGCGGGCGCTATCGCATTGGGCGCGGGCCCTGTGGCTGTGGCCACATTAAAAAGGGTTAAGATATGGATTGGGTATACGCTGGTCTTGGGCTGGTCATATTATTGCTGGCGGGCGATGCGCTGGTAAAGGGGGCTGTGAACCTTAGCTTGCGGTTGGGGGTGCCTGCCTTGATCGTCAGCCTGACGATTGTGGCCTTTGGCACCTCGGCCCCTGAATTGTTGATCGCGATTCAGGCGATCAACGATGGCGCGCCCGGCTTGGCGCTGGGCAATGTTGTGGGCTCAAACACCGCCAATGTGCTGCTGGTTTTAGGTATCCCGGCCTTGATTGCGACCTTTCACACCTCGGACTGTGACACCCGCAAAAACTATCTGTTTATGATCTTTGCCTCGGTGCTGTTTACGGCCATGTGTTTCCTTGGACCGATTACGTGGGTGCATGGGCTGATCCTGCTGGCTGCGCTTGGATTTGTGTTGTCGGACGCCTTTGTCGAGGCCCGCGCCCATCGCAAGGACAGCAAAGCAAACGACATCGAAGACGTTGAAGGCGCCGACATGGATATGCCGTGGTGGCAGATCGGTGTTTTCATGCTGCTGGGGCTGATTGGCCTGCCGCTGGGCGCCAATTTACTGGTCGAAGGGGCGGTGAATATCGCCACCGTTTACGGGGTCAGCGAAACTGTGATCGGGCTGACGTTGGTGGCTGTTGGCACATCCCTACCCGAACTGGCCACCACCGCGATGGCCGCCGTGCGCAATCAGGCGGATGTGGCGCTGGGCAATGTGATCGGCTCGAACATGTTTAACCTTTTGGCCATCATCGGCATCGCCAGCTTTGTCGGCGACATTCCGGTGGCCGAGGGCATCCTTACCTTTGACATCTGGGTGATGCTGGGGGCCTCGGTCCTGCTGCTGCCGTTTGTGTTTTTCAAACAAAACATCACCAAGGGCTGGGGCGTGATCCTGTCGGCGCTTTATGCGACCTATGTGATCATCATTTTAGTGTAGGGCATGGATATGACAAAACGCGCATTGATCACGGGGGCGGGCATTCGGCTGGGCCGTGCAATGGCTTTGTATTTGGCAACCCGCGGCTATGACGTGGCGGTGCATTACGCCAGTTCCGCCAGTGACGCGACCACGCTGGTTGCTGAAATTGAGGCCTTGGGCCAGCGCGCTGTAGCGGTGCAAGCCGACTTGCTGGACGAGTCCGAAACCCAAGCGCTGATTGGGCGGGCCTCTGAGGGGTTGGGCGGGCCACTAAATTGTCTGGTCAACAATGCGTCGATCTTTGAATATGACACGCTGGAAACCGCCACCCGCGAAAGCTGGGACCGACACATCGGATCGAACCTGCGCGCGCCCTTCGTGTTGACGCAGAATTTCGCCGTTCAAGCTCCCAAAGCCACGACGGACGCAAATAACGAGCCGCTATCGCAGGCATTGGTGGTCAATATGCTGGACCAACGGGTGCGCAAACTGACGCCGGAATTCATGAGTTACACGATCGCCAAAATGGGGCTGTGGGCGTTCACCCAAACCGCCGCCCAGTCCTTGGCGCCCGACATCAGGGTCAACGCCATCGGCCCCGGCCCAACCATGCGCGGCATTCGCCAATCTGAACGCCACTTTACCGATCAGCGCAAAAACGTGCCACTGGGCCGCGGTGCAAGCCCTGCGGACATCACCGCGGCCTTGGGGTATTTTTTGGACGCCCCCGCCGTTACGGGGCAATTATTATGTGTGGATGGCGGCCAAAATCTGGCGTGGAAGACCACAGATATCCTTGGCGTTGAGTAGAAAATACTGGTCCTGCTGCGGGGGCTTTGGAAAACTTGTGCACTTTTGACGCCCCCGTCACATAGGCGTTACGAATTTGTTAATGATTTCAAGTGTTTGGCAAGGTTAAGCAAAAATATACAGCCAAATCAATCACTTACAATAACGCTTAATAATTAGGCAAATCGGCGAAAAGGCCAGAAACAAAAGATAAATGTGGCATCTGGCAAAGTTACATACAGATTTATCCACAGAAATCGTGGAGATGTTTTCTATTGCGACGAAACAGATAAGGTTGCAGCCAATCAGGGAATCACATCGGGGCGCTGAATGAGCGACGAGACAGACGATACACCAAAGGACATCCCCGTGACGGGGCATGAACGGGTGCGCGGTTATCTAAACACGCTGGACGGCAGTCCGGGGGTTTACCGGATGCTGGATAGCGACGGGCGGGTTTTATACGTTGGCAAAGCCCGGCATCTGAACAAAAGGGTGTCAAATTACGCCAACCCGCGCGGCCATACAGTGCGGATTGCGCGGATGATCCATCAAACTGCCTCGATGATGTTTTTAACCACCAAAACCGAAACCGAGGCGCTGCTGCTAGAGCAAAACCTGATCAAGCAGCTTAAACCTTATTACAACGTGCTGCTGCGAGACGATAAATCTTTCCCCAGCATCCTGTTGGCCAAAACCCACCCCTATGCCCAGATCAAAAAACACCGCGGTCGCAAGGGCGAGGCCGGCAGTTATTTCGGCCCCTTCGCCAGTGCGGGGGCGGTGAACCGGGTGCTGAACCAGCTGCAAAAGGTGTTCCTGCTGCGCAACTGTTCTGACTCGGTGTTTTCCAGCCGCACGCGGCCCTGTTTGCTCTATCAAATCAAGCGGTGTTCCGGGCCTTGCGTCGACCATATCAGCAAGGCAGATTATGCCAAATTGGTCCATGATGCCGAACTGTTTTTGTCTGGCAAATCAACCAAGGTTCAGGCCGAATTGGCCGAGCAGATGCAGCTGGCCAGCGACGAGATGGCGTTCGAGCGCGCGGCCTCGTTGCGCGACCGCATCAAGGCCCTGACCCAAGTGCAACAGGTGCAAGGCATCAACCCGCAAGGTGTGGATGAGGCCGATGTGATCGCCCTGCATATGGAGGGTGGGCAGGCCTGCGTTCAGGTGTTTTTTATCCGCGCAAATCAAAACTGGGGCAACAAGGATTTCTATCCGCGCACAGGCGCTGGTGCCGATGAGGCCGAGGTGCTGGAGGCCTTTGTTGGGCAGTTCTATGACAACAAACTGCCGCCAAAATTGATCCTGCTGTCGCACCCGATTGAAAACGACGATCTGATGCAAGAGGCCCTAAGCCAAAAGGCCGATCGCAAGGTGACCATCAGCGTGCCTTTGCGCGGTGAAAAGGCGGAATTGGTGGAAGGGGCGGCGCGCAATGCCCGCGAAAGTCTGGCGCGCCGGATGGCCGAAACCGCGACCCAAGCCAAGCTGCTGAAAGGGCTGGCCGAGGCCTTTGATCTGGACGCCCCCCCAAAGCGCGTCGAGGTCTACGACAACTCGCATATTTCAGGCGCTCACGCGGTTGGTGCGATGGTGGTGGCGGGGCCCGAGGGCTATATCAAAAGCCAGTATCGCAAGTTTAACATCAAGGGTGAAGATCTGGTGGCGGGCGATGATTTTGGCATGATGAAAGAGGTTCTGGGGCGGCGGTTTAAACGGCTGCTCAAAGAAGACCCAGAACGCAAAAGCGAGAACTGGCCTGATCTGTTGCTGATTGACGGCGGGGCTGGACAGGTCAGTGCGGTGGCCGAAATCATGCGCGACTATGGGGTTGAAGATATTGCGATGATTGGCGTTGCCAAAGGCGAAGATCGCGACGCGGGCAAAGAGGAATTCCACAGGCGCGGCAAGCGCCCGTTTGCGCTGCGACACAACGACCCTGTCTTATACTTCGTTCAGCGTTTGCGCGACGAAGTGCACCGTTTTGCCATCGGCACCCACCGCGCCAAACGCGCCAAAGCAATGGGGGCGACGCCTCTTGATGGGGTTCCAGGCGTTGGGGCGGCGCGAAAACGGGCATTATTGGCCTATTTCGGCAGCGCCAAGGCGGTCAGCCGTGCGGGCCTTGAGGATTTAAAAAAGGTTGACGGTATTTCCAATAGATTGGCAGAAACGCTCTATGACTTCTTCCATGATAAAGGCTGACGGGTTAGGGTGATCAAATGACATGGAACCTACCAAATATACTGACGGTTTTGCGCTTGCTCGCCGCCCCTGCTTTGGCGGTGATGTTTTTGTATTTCAACACCCCGTGGGCGGATTGGTTTGCGCTGATCCTGTTTGTGACGGCCGCCTTGACGGATTTTCTGGATGGGTATCTGGCGCGGGCCTGGAAACAAGAAAGCAAATTCGGCGCGATGTTAGACCCGATTGCCGACAAGGCCATGGTGCTGATTGCCCTGCTGGTGATCATCGGATTTTCCGGCGTCAAAGCTTGGATTTTGCTGCCCGCCACGATGATCTTTTTCCGCGAGGTTTTCGTTTCGGGCCTACGGGAATTTCTGGGCGACAAGGCCAGCACATTAAAGGTCACCAACCTGGCGAAATGGAAAACCACCGCGCAGATGATCGCGATTGCGGTTTTGTTTTCGCAAGGGATATTCGCGGACAAATTTGTCGAACTGACCGAGGCGATGGACGCGCAGATGATTGATGCGATTTTGATGGGCCAAGCCGAGGATTTAAGCGGTCTGATCTGGGTTCAGGCCGGTGCCACCTACAGCTATTTCGGCGGCATTGTTTTGCTGTGGATCGCAGCGGCGTTGACGCTGATCACCGGTTGGGATTACTTTGTCAAAGCACTGCCGTTTCTAAGGGATGATACGAAATGATTGATGTTCTGTATTTCGCATGGGTGCGTGAACGCATCGGTCTGCCAAAAGAACAGGTAGAAACGACAGCCGCAACCGTGGCTGATCTGGTCGCCGAATTAGAGCTGCGCGAGGAACGCTATGCGGCGGCCTTCGAGGATATTTCCGCGTTGCGGGTCGCGGTCGATCAAGAGCTTTGTGACTTTGACACCCCGCTTGCGGGCGTGCGCGAAGTGGCGTTTTTCCCGCCAATGACAGGCGGCTGATATGACGGTTCGAATTCAGGCAGCGTCGTTTGATCTGGGGGCCGAGGTGCAGGGTTTTGCGGCAAAGCAAACCGAAGCGGGTGCCGTTGTAAATTTCACCGGCATCGTGCGCAACACCGCCGCCGGTGATCTGGACCGCATGGAAATCGAGCATTACCCTGGCATGACCGAAATTGCGCTGGCGGGCATTGATGCCAAGGCCACGCAACGTTGGTCCCTCAAGGACAGTTTGATCATTCACCGCTTTGGCACCTTGCGCCCGGGTGATATGATCATGATGGTTGCAACCGCATCGCCGCACCGCGTTGATGCCTTTGAAGCGGCGCAATATCTGATGGATTATCTAAAATCCCGCGCCCCGTTCTGGAAGAAAGAATTCACCACAGACGGCGCGGAATGGGTCGAGGCAAAACCCATCGACGAAAAGGCGCTGACACGGTGGCAATAGCCTAGGTGTTGTTGATCTTTTCCACATAGGCGCGCAATTCTTCGGCCTCTTGGCGCGCCGCCCGCAACCCGTCCATCGCTGCTGATAATTCAGCTTCGGTTTGGGACTGTTGATTGGTCATTTCTGCTTCGCGTTGCTGCAAATAGGTGATCGCCTGATCGCGGACCTCTTCGGCCTCGTGCAGGGATTGGGCCATGTTATCCAACTCGCCCAGATCCGATTGCGATACGCGGGTGAACCTGTGCAACAGCCAATGAGCAAACCATCCCAGCACAAAAGCCACGAACAGGATAACCGCGATGGCCGTGATAAATTCAGTTCTGTTCATCGGTGGCTTCTCCAGCTTCAGGTTGGGGGGTCTCGGTTTCAGATGCGGCTGCATCTTCCATTTGTTCAAGCGCCGTGGCGTGTTCTTCGATTTTTTCCGGCACAATCAAGGTGAATTCAATCCGCCGGTTTGCCTCGCGGCCCTCTTCGGTATCATTGTCGGCAATCGGCGTTGCTTCGCCATAGCCAACCGCCGTTAGGCTGGTGGTTAAAACACGCCGCGCAATCAGGCCTTGCAGCACCGCATCGGCCCGTGATTGTGACAGGTTCAGGTTCATTTCTTCACGGCCTTGACTGTCCGTATGGCCGGCGATTTCCATTTTGGCTTTGTCACATCCCTTGATGATCTCGGCCAACCGGTCCACCACGGCCCGCCCTGCCGTGTCCAGTTCTGCCGATCCCGGATCAAAGCTGATTTTGCGCTCATGCAGCACGGTGTTAATTTCGTCAACACATTCGGCGGGCTTTAGCAGGCCCGCGATCGGGTCCAGTTTTTTCTCATAGGTGACGTCGATGCCGTAATTTTCAGAGGCCCCCAGTTTTTCGGAAAGCAGCCGTGCAATGTTGGCGTTGGCCTCCGCGTTGCCGGTGACACCGCGCACATCGACAAAATTTTCCTGGACCACCACACTGCCCTGATTAAGTTCGGCCAATGCCTCGATTCCGGCCAGAACCCGTAGGGGCCAACCGTCTGGCAGTTCTTGGTCCAAACGGGTGGCGGCATAAACCGAGGTGCTGCCAAATCGGGCCTGCGCATAGCTGTTCACCGCAGAACGGGTGCGTTCGTCGGTGACGCGGCCACGCAGCTGCACTTGGCCCTCGGGGCTGCGGGTTGCGACAAATTCGGGCGGGCCCGCGCCAGCACCGCTGCCGTCAATGCTGACAGGGTCGGGCAACACCGAATGCAGCGAGAATACCTCGGGCAGGGCCGCCTCGAGTTCACCGACCACAAGGTCAAACGTCACCTGCGAAGTGGTATCAAGTGCGACAAGCGTGATGTCGGCATCAGAGTAGGTGATGCTGCCGCCGCCCAGATTTTTGAGGGCCGCAATGCCGCTGGCAACCGCCTGCCCCCACGACGGGGTTGGCACGCCCAGCCCGATGGTGCAGTCGGCGCGGTCATTCAGACCTGCGGCGATGGCGGCTTTTATAATTGTCGCATGGGTTTTTTCGGAAT
>Ga0209633_10005160_pt1 | contig 11543 bp, 9 predicted proteins | sample Cruoilmetagenom1_FD_187290 | JGI IMG/M metagenome (GOLD analysis project Ga0209633, IMG submission 187290) | Oil polluted marine microbial communities from Coal Oil Point, Santa Barbara, California, USA - Sample 1 (SPAdes) (version 2) | ecosystem: Environmental > Aquatic > Marine > Oil seeps ... | reverse complement strand
CTGTTAAGCCCCACAACCAGCAGGTCGCCCAGCTCCCTTGCCCTGGAGAGTAAGTATATATGGCCCCTGTGTAGAATGTCAAAGCAACCATTGGTGAAAACGATTTTATTTTCACTTCTGAATGAGGGGCCAAACAGTTTGGAGGCTTCATCCAGGCTTATGGTTTTTTGTATGATCTGTTCGTAGGTGAGCATTTCAGGATTCGTGTTTACTTGAATTAATTTTTTTTTGGGAGAGCATCAACAGGGTATAAGATATGGCTCCCAGGACTATGGTGAGCAGAGAGTTTGATTCATGAGCCAGGATGGCATATGCACTTCCGGTCTCCAGCGAGAAATCGTAGACAAACATTAATCCCCTGGAGGTGATCCAGTGATAGGCTCCAAATCCGGCTGTTACCGGAGCCGACATTCCCAATCCGCCGATCACCAGTAAAAACATGCCATCGATAAAGCTTAGTCCGGAGAGCTCCTCAAGTGCGAAGACCACCACCCAGGTCATCAGTATATAGAGAAACCAGATTAGCACTGAGTGGAGCAGGAATTCCCATTTTCGCTCCATACGATAAATGGTCTTCAATCCATCCAGGATTCCTTTAAGAATCTCCCTGACTTTACGAAACAGGGAAAAGTGAGCCAGCCTCTTTCGGAACAGGTAAATTAGCAGAACGATGAGAAGGAGAGATGCAACCATGATAAGCCAAAGCACCCAGGCTCCTCCGAAGAGTTCTATGAACTTTTGTTGTAAGGGGCCATATACCTGCTCACTAAAAAAGGCTCCAAACTTGTCCATCCAAGTGAACAAAAGTACCAGCAGGATCAACATTAACATCAAGAGGTCCACCACCCGCTCAACAATCACAGTCCCAATTAGCGAATCAACAGGAATCTTCTCCCGCTTTCCCAGGGTAACACACCTGGTAAGCTCTCCCAATCGTGGCAGGGCATAATTGGAAAGGTAACCAACCATAAGGGAATGATAGGTATTTTTAAATGAGGGTTTAAAGCCCAGGGGTTCAATGAGAAGCATCCACCTTCGCGCCCTGCTGAAAAAAGAAATGAAGGCAAATAAAAGAGAAAGACCGATCCACCAGAAATTGACTCTTTGAAGGGTAAGTGCCAGTTCATCAAAGGCTACCCCCCTGAAGGCAAAATAAAGCAAGAGAATTCCAAGTGCCAGGAATGCGGCTATTTTCAGAATTTGAACCAGGGTTTTTTTCAATGGAGGGATCAGTTTATCTTGTTGGAGGCAGTATCGGGGAAAATCAATACCGGGCTAAAGGATTTTGCCTCTTCGAACTCCATGGAAGCATAGGAAATTATAATAATAATATCTCCAACGGCAACTCTTCTGGCTGCGGGTCCGTTCAGGCAGACTTGCCCGGTTCCCCGTTGGCCGGTAATGACATATGTTTCCAGACGCTCCCCATTGTTGATATTGACTATCTGAACTTTCTCATTTTCAATGAGGTTAGCTGCGTCCATCAGGTCCTCATCAATGGTAATGCTACCCACATAGTTCAGATCAGCCTCTGTGACTGTAACCCTGTGAATCTTCGATTTTACAACTTCAATATGCATAATGCTGACTTACATCACAAATTTAATCAAAATTCAGATTATCTATTAACCTTACCTCCCCTAAAAGAACAGCCAGGCAGGCCACTTTGTTCATCTCCTTGTCCCATTCATCAACTGGCATAAGCCCCTTATCATCAACAATTTCAAAGTACTCCAGATCAAAATCGCTATGCTTCTTAAATTGAAGGAGCACCCACTCTTTCACTTGCGAAGGATTCAGGGTCTCCATAAGCTCCCTGGCTTTTACCAGTGTTTCGTAAATAAAGGGTGCCAGTTTTCGCTCCTCTTTATTTAGCCTAATGTTCCTGGAACTCATGGCCAGACCATCTTTTTCTCTGATAATTGGACAGGGAACGATGCTCAGGTCCAGCTCCATGATCTCTACAAGTCTGCGGATAATCACTAATTGCTGAAAGTCTTTCTGCCCAAAGTAAGCACGATGGGGACGAACCAGTAAAAAAAGTTTGCTGACTATCTGGGCAACCCCATTGAAGTGGCCCTGCCGGTGCTTACCCTCCATCATCTTATCAAGCCCACCCAGGTCAAAGATATGCATATCATCTTCCGGGTACATTTCTTTAACAGAGGGAACGAATACAAGGTCAGCATCCAGCAAGCGAAGCAGCTCCAGATCCTGATCGAGGGTTCTGGGATAATGATCCAGGTCTGACAGATCATCAAACTGTGTGGGATTTATAAAGATAGTTATCACCACAAAATCATTTTCACTTCTGGCCTTTTCAACCAGTGACATATGTCCCTGGTGGAGTGCCCCCATGGTGGGTACCAGGCCGATGGTTTTTCCCTCATTTTGCAATGTGCGAAGGTGCCCGGTGAGATCGGTTTTGGTTCTGTATACTATCATGCTACAGCTAAGAGAACAAAGATAGATAAAAAGGTGTCATTTTTTTTTAGTAAATTTGCATGATTTCTTTAATGAGGCTTGCATAATGGAGAGTAAAAAGGTATTATTTGTTTCTCAGGAGATTACACCGTATTTGCCTGAATCTGAACTTTCCTTAATCAGCAGAAAACTTCCCCAGGCCATACAGGAAACCGGAAAGGAAATCCGGACTTTTATGCCAAAGTACGGGAATATCAATGAGAGAAGGAACCAGTTGCATGAAGTCATCAGGCTGTCGGGGATGAACCTGATTATTGATGACACAGACCATCCTCTGATCATTAAGGTTGCCTCCATTCAGGCTGCCAGAATGCAGGTGTATTTCATTGATAATGAAGAGTATTTCCAAAGGAAACATACTGTTGTTGATGCGAAGGAAGCACACTTTAAGGACAATGATGAGCGTATGATTTTTTTCGCTCGTGGAGTATTGGAGACCGTTCGAAAATTACGTTGGTCACCTGACCTGGTACATTGTCACGGATGGTTTACTTCCCTGGTGCCTCTTTATATTAAAAAAGCTTACCGGGAAGACCCGCTATTTGCAGATTCGAAAGTGGTCTTTTCGTTTTATGATAATGGTTTTGATGAATCTCTGGATCCTTCTTTTTCGAAGAAAATCCTGGTTGATGGTGTTTCTGAGGAACATCTCTCCATGGTTAAGAATCCGGGATATGAAAATCTGGCCAACCTGGCAGCCACCTATTCGGATGGTCTGATCCAGGGGAGTGAGAACCTGCCTGCTAAAGTTGACGACTTACTGAAGAAATCCGGGAAACCCTATTTGAATTATGCGAGTGAAGAGAAATATGTAGAGGAGTTTACCGCTTTCTATGACAGGATCATCAACGAATAAGATTAATTTTCAAATGAAGAAGAAGTTTAGGTGGCTGAGTGCGATCATGATCGGATTGATTGTTGGGTTAGCGTCTTGTGAATATAATGATAATGCACTGGGAACAGATGTACTCCCTCCCGGCGACAATGTGATTACCTCTCTGGATACCATATTTGAGATTGATGCCTACTCAATGACAGGAAAGCGGGTAAAAACCTCGGAAAACTATTCTGCAACAAAATTAATGCTATTGGGTTCTATGGAAGATACCATCATAGGCTTTTCGAAAGCCGAGGTGGTCACACAGTTTAATACCACTGCCACTTACCAGCCAGCTGAGAATTTAGAGATCGATTCCCTGTTCCTGGCCATCTACGTCTATGACTTTTTAGGAGACGTGGAACAGGATCTAAATCTGAGTGTCTACGAATTTACCGAGCGACTTTATCTGGATACTGCACACTCTTACTATTCTGACTATGATGTGGAAGGTAAATATAACCCGGTTCCTCTTGCACAGCAGACCATAACTCCTGCAAATGGGACTACCTTTGAAATATTGATTGAGGACCAGGATTTCATCGATAAGTTCCTTGCCGTTCAGTCTGACACCAACATTTTTTACAGTGATTCCGTCTTCAAGGACTACTTTAACGGATTTTACATTACTGCAGAGCCCCTTTCATCCAGTGGAACCATGGCCAGGATCCAGCTATCCAGTACGCAATCGAGGCTAACCATGAAATATGCCAATGATTCCACCGATGTGGATTCCACTGCAGAACGTGATTTTGCTTTTGCCCACTTTACCATCGATCAGTACTCATCACAGAAAATCAATCTGTTTGAGCATGATTATACCGGAACCGAGCTGGAGAGCATTATAGATGATGAGCAGGCAAGTTCTCCATATACTTATGTTCAGGGGATGTCTGGTGTAAATACCCGCTTCTCTTTTGCCAATCTTCAGGAGTGGATGGATCAGAATCCTATTATTATAAACAGCGCCACCCTGGTATTTGATGTGGTGCCGGAAGAGGAGAGTGGCGTTCTCAACGATGATCTGCCGGATCGCTTGATGATCGGGACCGTCCTGGATGATAATGTCTACGAACCCATTTATGATTACTATGTGTTGCTATCAAATGATCCAAGCCAGGAGGCCAGCAGGTTTGGCGGATATAAGAAAGCCGAATCAAAGAGCCTGTTCAGCGACACCACCTATACCTACCGCTTCAACATGGGTCTTCACTTTCAATCCATGCTAAATGGGGAGAAAGCTGAAAATGATTTTGTTCTTCAGATTGACAACGGATTAATCAATCCGCAATATTCTAAACTCTGGAGTAACCTTCCTGCCAACGAAAGACGTATAAGGTTAGAACTGGTGTACCTGAAGCTATAGATTAGTTTAGCGCAGGTCTACATGTTTTAATTTATACTGCCATGTGTGGAATTGTTGGTTACATAGGTACCCGCGATGCATATCCTTTACTGATCAAGGGTTTGAAGAGACTTGAATATCGTGGATATGATTCTGCAGGTGTGGCCCTGCTCAATGGTGATACCACCATTTATAAGAAAAGGGGAAAGGTAAGTGAGCTTGAAGATCATGTGCGGGGGAAGGAGACCAAAAGTACAATTGGCATGGGTCATACCAGATGGGCTACCCATGGTGAGCCCAGCGACCTGAATGCACATCCTCACCAAAGTGAGAAAGGACTGTTTACCATCATCCATAACGGGATTATCGAAAACTATTCGGTGTTGAAAAAGACCCTGATGGAACAGGGAATGAAATTCTGCAGCGAAACAGATACCGAGGTTCTGGCAAACCTTATAGAGTTTATTTATACTTCTGAGAATGTGAGCGTTGAGGTGGCGGTAAGCCTGGCTTTACAAAAGGTGGATGGTGCATACGGACTGGTACTTATTTCCCGTGAAGACCCCGACCTGATGATCGCAGCCCGTCGCAGCAGTCCACTCGTGATCGGTCTGGGAAGCAATGAGTACTTCATCGCATCAGATGCCACACCTATTGTGGAGTATACCGATCGGGTAATTTACCTGAACAATGATGATATAGCACTGATCAGAAGAGACGAACTGGTCCTTAAGAATCTGGTGAGCGAAAGCACCAAGGTTAATATTAAGACCCTTGATATTAGTATCTCCGACATGGAGAAGCAGGGCTATGAACACTATATGCTGAAGGAGATCTTCGAGCAGCCTCGCTCCATCATGGATACTTTCAGGGGAAGGATTCAAACGGAGACCAATGAGATAAGGCTGGGTGGACTGCTTGACGTGAAGGATCAGCTGGTAAATGCTAAACGCATTGTGGTTATTGCCTGTGGGACTTCCTGGCATGCAGGACTGGTTGGGGAATACCTGATTGAGGATCTGGCCAGGATTCCAGTGGAAGTGGAGTACGCTTCGGAGTTCAGGTACCGAAATCCCATGATTGGTTCCGACGATGTGGTCCTGGCCATCAGTCAGAGTGGGGAGACAGCCGATACCCTGGCAGCCATCCAGTTGGCCAGAGAGGCAGGAGCCCTGGTGCTTGGAATTTGCAATGTGGCAGGTTCAAGCATAAGCCGTGAGACCCATGCCGGGGTTTATACCCATGCAGGTATTGAGATTGGGGTGGCCTCCACCAAGGCCTTTACCGCACAGGTGACCGTATTGACCATGATGGCCATTATGATTGGGAAGGAGAAGGGATTGTTATCGGAGCAGCGCTTCAGTCAGCTTATTAAGGAGCTTAATGATGTGCCGGCGCAGATTGAAAAAATCCTGGAACAAAATGAGGAGTTCAAGAAAATTGCAGAGATGTACAAAGATGCATCCAATGCACTCTATCTGGGTCGCGGAGTCTCATTTCCTATAGCTCTGGAAGGGGCACTTAAACTGAAAGAAATCTCCTACATCCACGCTGAGGGCTATCCTGCTGCAGAAATGAAACATGGTCCCATTGCCCTTATTGATGAGAATATGCCAGTTGTCTTTATTGCGACCAGGGATGGTTCTTACGATAAGATTGTTAGCAATATCCAGGAAGTGAAAGCCAGGAACGGAGTGGTGATTGCTATTGTGACCGAAGGCGACATCATTATCAGGGAGATGGCAGATCATGTAATCGAGATTCCGGAATCGGATGAATCATTGGTTTCCCTGACTGCCGTGGTTCCGCTGCAACTGATTGCCTACCATATTGCACTGATGCGGGGATGCAATGTGGATCAGCCCAGGAATCTGGCTAAATCAGTCACCGTGGAATAGCCAACTATTGTAATCCTAAAGTCCAGAAATGAATCGTTCAGTTCATGCAAAAGAAAGTGGTTTTTATCAAAGGGATAAGACCAAAATGCAACTTTTAATAGAAATTTAAGTACAAAGTAAGGTGTAGGAAAGAACAACCTTTTTTGCCGTGCATTTATTATTCGATGATAAAAACTTTAAGCATAAGCCATGAAAAATATTGGTCTCACTAGTCTGGTACTATTTACCGCATTTACGCTATTCAGTTGCCAGAAAGATTCTTTGCCAGTAGATAATCCTGAAGATGACTATATTCTAAAAGGGAATTTACTTGTCAATAGTAATCCTTCCCTGCTGGCAGCAAGAATAAGGTATATAAATGAAATAGTCCCCATTGTGGATTCGGAAGCTTCTTCAGGCCTGAAGAGTACGGATGCTTTTCCGGAAATAGACCTGACAAAGAATTATGCTTTTAAATTGATGGCCGAAGTTGATCCTCCCGTTTACGAGGATAATACGCTGCAAGCAACCCATGTCACCATCAGAGATGATTATGCGTTTGTTACTTATAATACGCGCGGACCACAATGGCAGGGTGGTATAGAAATATTTGATGTTTCTGATTTAAAGAACCCGGTGCTTATTTCAAGTGCCATACTGGCAAATACTGATGTAAGCGCTGTAGATTATGCAGATGGAAAAATCTATGTGGTTGGTGCAACAGGAGATTTTGAAGAGAAGGGCTTTGTTTCGCCCGCATTTATGGAAGTTATATCACTGGATGCTTCCATGGCCTTTGACAAAGTAGATGCCATCATAGATATTTCTTCCTATGCCGGGACCGATATTAAGGTAGCAGCCGGTCAGATATTTACAACCAGTGGTTCCACCGGGGATCTTACTATTTTTGATGCTGCTTATGCAATAGAAGGGACCGAGGCAATCTCTGATGCCCGCTCAGTTGATGCAAATTCAGCCAGGCTCTACGTGCTGCAAGGTCAGGAAGGGCGGGTGAATGTATTCGATTTGTCTGATGCCAACCATGTGGAAACATATAATGTTGGCGGAGCGAATACCCCGGAATCTAAATCTGAAATTGCTGTTTCGGATGAGTATATTTTCGCCGCATTGAATGAAGGAGGACTTTCTATGCTAAATCTCGACGGGAGTCTAAAGCAAAGCCTTCCAAAACCACCAACACCTCCCGGTTCTACGGATGAAAAACATGTAACCAATAGTGTATCTCTCAATGGCGACCTTGTGTTGATAGGAAATGGTGAATCCGGCATTCATGTTGGGGGACTAATTGAAGAAAAAAATGATAGCTTATGGATGTTGGGGGCTATGAATTTTGGTGAAGCCCAATCAGCAAATTTTGTAGAATCAAAAGACAATGTGATTTTTGTTGCTACAGGACTCGGAGGTTTAAAGATACTTTCCATAAGTATTGACGAAGGAGTCCCCGACGATATTGAGCCTACCGATCCCTGTGAAACATTGATGGCAAATATTTCGGAGTTGTTTCCTGAGAGGGTGGATGTGAGAAATGTCCATAATGACCTTTTCAGTGATACTGCCCACCTCAATATCCATGTTACGGAGGAAACACCTGTTTACGTTTCATTCATTGATGAAGGAGCCGGATGGAGGAATACTTTTGGTTACTATACCTATCCTGCGGATAACCCGCCGCAAAGCATCGATGATCTTGAAATGCAGATAGTTTTTCCAAACGTATCAAAAGTGGGAGAAGGCGGTGGCCTGGATTATGGAGACCGTGTACTATTGGGTGAAGGGAGCTTCCCGGCCGGAACGGTAATAGGCTTTTACATTGTTGCGCAGGGATGGAAAAACGGTCTCACGGTAGATGGTGTCTATACCCATTACACAGATAAACTCTTTAATATTGATCAGGCCCAGCAATCAACCCTTTTTGTAAGTAGCGATTGTGATGATATCGTACTGACGTTTGAAGATATTAAGGTTAACAGCGAGAGTTGTGATCACGATTTTAATGATATCATCCTTACCATAAAGGATTCTAAAGATATGGGTATGCCAAATACCAAACTGGATGTCTCAGGATTGCCGAGGAAATAGGATTCGAAGTAAAATCTGCAGCCAGCTACCTCTCTTCGTACTGAGTCTTGTAGTAAGATTGGTATGCCCCGGAAGTTACATTTTCCATCCATCCCTGGTTCTCCAAATACCAGTCAACCGTTAAAGCAAGACCTTCTTCGAATTGAAGCGAGGGTCTCCAGTTCAGCTCATTTTCGATTCTTGTACTGTCAATGGCATACCTGAGATCGTGTCCGGCCCTGTCCTTTACAAAGGTGATAAGTTTCTCGGAGGAACCGGGTTCACGCTTTAGTTTTTCATCCATAATGTTGCAGAGGACACGAATAAGATCGATATTCTTCCATTCGTTGATTCCACCGATATTATAGGTTCTTCCAATGGCCCCGTTAGTAAATATCTCTTCGATAGCCGATGCATGATCCTCCACATAAAGCCAGTCCCTGATGTTTTCGCCTTTTCCGTAAACAGGTAGAGGCTTCATATGCATGATATTATAAATACACAGAGGGATCAGTTTTTCAGGAAACTGCATGGGTCCATAGTTATTGGAGCAGTTTGAAAGCACAACAGGCAGGCCGTAGGTATGGTGATAGGCCCTGACCAGGTGGTCTGAACTGGCTTTAGAGGCCGAATAGGGACTTCGGGGATCATAAGCAGTGTCTTCCGTGAAAAGTCCTTCATCACCCAGGCTTCCATAAACCTCATCGGTGGATATATGATAAAATCGTTTTCCCTCGAAGCTTTTCCACGACGATCTGCAGGCATTTAGCAAGTTCACAGTTCCTACTATATTCGTAGAAATAAATGCCATGGGATCGGCTATTGAGCGGTCCACATGTGATTCAGCGGCCAGGTGGATAACCCCGTCAATCTCCTCTTCGCTAAAAAGCTTCTCCAAAAATTCAGCATCTGTAATGTCTCCCCGGACAAAGTGGTAGTTGGGAGCCTTCTCAATATCCTTGAGGTTTTCCAGGTTTCCCGCATAGCTGAGCACATCCAGGTTCAGGATCCTGGTATCAGGATGCCTGTTGACCAGACGCCTGATCACATGCGATCCGATAAAACCGGCACCGCCGGTAATTAAAATCGTTTTCATATAGATTTGTTTTTAGATCTTATATTCATTTCCCAGAGCCATGCCGATTGCAGGGTTTCTTCTATCCCTATTTCGGCTTTCCATCCAAGCTCATCATTTGCATAGGAGGTATCAGCATAGACCTTCTCAATATCACCTTCCCTGCGATCCACGATCTTGTAGGAAAGTTTCTGCCCGGTGGACTTCTCAAAGGCTTGAATGAGCTCTAGAACGGATATTCCACGACCGGTTCCCAGGTTAAACACTTCAAATTCGGAAAGTTGTTTCTTATTGAGCAAGCGCTTAATTGCTTTTACATGCGCCCGGGCAAGATCTACCACATTGATATAATCGCGAATGGCAGATCCATCGGGGGTATTGTAATCATCTCCGAATACACTCAGATACTCCCTGAGCCCCGCAGCAGTCTGCGTGATAAAAGGAACCAGATTATTGGGGACCCCCCTGGGCAGTTCACCAATACTGGCAGATGGATGGGCCCCGATGGGATTAAAATAACGGAGCGAGATCACCCCTTTCCCCTCTGTTGAGTTCATGGTATCCTGAAGGATATCCTCACAGATCTGTTTTGTATTACCATAGGGGGAATTAGCCTTTTTAAGAGGGGCCTTTTCGCTTACCGGCAGTATATCAGGCTCGCCATATACGGTGCAGGAAGAGGAGAAAACCATATGATCGACCTTGAATTTTTCCATGGCCTCCAGTAAGTGAATCAGTGAAAGCAGATTATTCTCATAATAAGCCAGCGGTTTCTCCACGCTCTCACCAACTGCTTTTAATGCTGCAAAATGAATAATGGCAGTGATATCGGGATGCTTTTCAAATATCTCATAGGTAGCTTTCCGGTCTCTCAGATCGATCTTTTCGAATTGTGGCTTTACACCGGTAATGGATGCTATGCCATCCAGAACTGTCAGCTCTGAATTGGAGAGGTTATCCACGATCACCACTTCCATTCCTTCTTCCAACAGTTCCACTACAGTGTGGGAGCCTATGTAACCTGTTCCTCCGCTTACTAGAATTTTGGCCATATCCTTTTAGTTACAGGCTCCAGTAATTGAGCCTGGTTATTTTTTCCCGGAATATCCCTTTCAGATCAGCAAAAACAGCCTCTTCATGAGTAATGGAGCGGAAATAGTCTTCATCCAGGTTTATGTACTCCCTGTGATTAACCGCCACTAAAACCCCATGGTAGGGTCCTTTGATGGCTGGAGAAAGTTCAAAATCGTACTCTTTTACGATCTCCTCAGGTGAAGCATAGGGATCGACCACATCGACCTGCACGCCGAATTCTTTCAATTCAGAGATTACATCAACCACCTTTGAATTCCTGATATCACTGACATTCTCTTTGAAGGTGGTACCCATTACCAATACCCTGCAATCTTTAAGGTTAGAAAAGATGGAAGAAAGTTTCAGGGTGACCTGGCGTGCTACGTAGGCTGCCATTCCGTCGTTAATGCCACGACCCGAATTGATTATCTGGGCATGGTGTCCGAATCGGGCTGCTTTATAGGTAAGGTAGTAAGGGTCTACTCCAATACAGTGTCCACCAACCAGGCCTGGAAAGAAATTTAGAAAATTCCACTTGGTCCCTGCGGCCTCCAGAACCTCGTATGTATTGATGTCCATCTTGTTGAAGATCATAGAGAGTTCATTCATAAAGGCAATGTTGATATCACGCTGGGTATTTTCGATGATCTTGGCAGCCTCGGCTACTTTGATGGAGCTGGCCCTGTGAACACCAGCCGTGATTACCAATTCGTAGGTTTTTGCTATCTCTTC
>Ga0209633_10005159_pt1 | contig 11544 bp, 10 predicted proteins | sample Cruoilmetagenom1_FD_187290 | JGI IMG/M metagenome (GOLD analysis project Ga0209633, IMG submission 187290) | Oil polluted marine microbial communities from Coal Oil Point, Santa Barbara, California, USA - Sample 1 (SPAdes) (version 2) | ecosystem: Environmental > Aquatic > Marine > Oil seeps ... | reverse complement strand
CGGGCGTATCCACGACGACCATTTCCTTCAGACCGATGGCCGCAACGAGCCGTTTCTCCGCATAAATGATTGAATCGTGACTCCCGATATCAAGAACATTCCCGGTTATGATGTTTCCCGCCGCGTCCCTTTCCGACACGTCTTCAAGCGCGGTCCAGCTTCCCACATCGGACCAGCCGATGTCAGCGGGAATGACTGCGGCAAGGCCTGTCTTCTCCATCACCGCGTAATCAACGGAAATGGGCTGAAGTTTCTTGAAAACCTTCCGCACGACTTCCGATTCCTTGTCAGTGCCGACACTTTTCCGTATCTCGACCAAGCCTTTATGAAGAGCAGGGGCATGCTTTTCTATCTCCTGCAGAAGCATCCTCGTCTTCCAGACGAACATACCGCTGTTCCAATAATAAGTCCCGTTCTTCAGGTATTGCTTTGCTGTTTCAAGATCCGGCTTTTCCACAAACGCTTCGACGTTATATATCGCCTCACCCCTTGCCCCCTGACCCTTGCCCCCTGACCCTATAAGCATGTCCCCTGCTTTGATGTAGCCATAACCCGTTTCCGGCCGGTCGGGTCTGATCCCCAGGGTTACCAGATGATCGTCTTGAGCAGCTTCCCCTGCCCATCGCAGCAGGTCGAGGAACGCCTCTCCTCGCTGTATGGCGTGGTCCGCGGAAAGAACGATCATGGTGCCGTCCGGATCGATGCGCTCCAGGTGGAGGGCGGAAAGACCGATAGCCGGCGCCGTGTTCCTGGCTTCTGGCTCGATAATGAAACTGTTGTCCCAAGAACCACCGAATTTCGACAGGAGCTGCACTCCAATATCGTCTGCCAGGGCCTGATTGGTCACGATAAAGACATTGTTCCGATCGATCAGGGGCAGAATGCGGCCCACGGTCTGCTGGATGAGCGTCTCGTCACCGCAGATATTCAAAAGCTGCTTCGGCATTTTTTCGCGGGACAGGGGCCAGAACCGTGTGCCGGATCCCCCGGCCATGATGACGGCGTACATATATGAATCCTCCGGATTCAGCTTAAAAGCAGCTGGTAGCTGGTAGTTTAAATCGTAACTACGAGCTATGACCTATGAGCTTCGCCCCATGCTCCTGCCAGGATCTTTTCATGCCTATGATATGGTCAGCCTGCTGCACAACAGTATTATGCTTCACGCCTTCGCGAGGTGGCGCACCATGAATCAGGGAAGACAAAGCTTGGGCATGATTATGCTGTTTTTGTCCGATTTCATTGGTTCGCATCTTCAAAGAATTCATACGTCTTTCGAATGCCCTCTTCCAGGCTCGTTTTCGCACTCCAGCCGAGGGACCGGATCCGCGACACATCGAGAAGTTTCCTCGGTGTTCCATCCGGCTTGGAGACATCCTGCTGGATCTCGCCTTGAAAACCCACGACGCCTCTTATCAATACGGCAAGGTCTTTTATACTAATGTCTTTCCCTGTCCCAACATTGATGAATTCACCGATTTCGTCAACACTATATTGCCCCATGAGCAAGAGACATGCCTCCGCCAAGTCATCGACATAGAGAAATTCTCTTAACGGCTCCCCTGTTCCCCAGAGAGTGACGGTTTTCTGATTGTTCTTCTTTGCCTCGTAGAACTTGCGGATCAGCGCCGGGAGTACATGCGACGTTTCAAGATCAAAATTGTCGTCCGGCCCATATAGATTTGTCGGCATCACCGATATAAAATTCGTGCGGTGTTGCTCATTGTAGTACCGGCAGAGTTTGATCGCCGCTATTTTCGCAATGGCGTACGGCTCATTCGTCGGCTCGAGTGCTCCCGTAAGGAGATATTCCTCCCTCATCGGCTGCGGAGCATGTTTGGGATAGATACAGGAGGAGCCGAGGTTCAGGAGCTTTTTTACCCCGGACGAATACGCTGCATGGATGACATTTGAGGCTATCATGATGTTATCGTAGATGAATTCGGCCTTGTAGATGTTGTTAGCGAGAATGCCCCCCACCCTTGCGGCAGCAAGAAAGACGTACTCCGGTTTTTCCCTCTCGAAAAGCGCCTCAACATCACTCTGTCTCCGAAGATCCAGTTCTTTGCTTGTCCGTGTGACGATGTTCTTATATCCGGCATCGGTGAGCCTTCTCATGAGCGCAGACCCGACAAGTCCGCGATGTCCGGCAACATAGATTGTGCTCTCACGTGTCATAGCATTACTCATGATAGTCATAGGCAGAATAGCCATGACGCTTCACCAGCTCGTCACGCTCAGCAGCCTTAAGGTCCTCGCGCACCATCTCTGCCACCAGCTCTTCGAATGTTATCTTGGGCTCCCATCCGAGCTTCTCTTTTGCCCTGCGCGGATCACCCAAAAGCTCATCGACCTCCGTGGGCCGGAAGTAGCGAGGATCGACCTCCACCATGCAATTGCCGTCAGCATCGTAGCCTTTTTCCTTTTTCCCGCTGCCTTCCCACCGGACCTGCATGCCCAGTTCGCCTGCCGCGGCAGTTACAAAATCCCGAACGCTGTGCTGCCTGCCGGTAGCAATCACGAAATCCTCGGGCTGATCCTGTTGCAGCATGAGCCACTGCATTTCTACATAATCCTTGGCATGTCCCCAGTCTCGTTTGGCATTGAGATTGCCGAGAAACAGCCGGTCCTGCAATCCCAGCTTGATGCGTGACAGCGCCCGGGTTATCTTGCGCGTAACGAACGTTTCACCTCGGACAGGAGATTCGTGGTTGAACAATATACCGTTACAGGCATACATACCATATGCTTCCCGATAGTTGACGGTAATCCAATAAGCGTACAGTTTTGCCACTGCATACGGCGACCGGGGGTAGAAAGGGGTCGTTTCCTTTTGCGGGATCTCCTGCACCAGGCCGTACAGTTCCGAGGTTGATGCCTGGTAGTAACGGGTTTTCTTTTCCAGGCCGAGAATACGGATAGCTTCCAACAGTCTCAATGCACCCAAGGCGTCTGCATTTGCCGTGTATTCCGGCTCTTCGAACGAGACCTGGACATGGCTCTGGGCGGCTAGATTATAGATTTCATCAGGCTTGACTTGCTGTATAACATGAATGAGGCTCGTTGAGTCTGTCATGTCGCCGTAATGGAGAATGAAGTTCCGGACCTTGACATGAGGGTCCTGGTATAAGTGGTCTATGCGGTCCGTATTGAACAGCGAGGTCCGGCGCTTGATGCCGTGGACCTCGTAGCCCTTTGCCAGCAGCAGCTCGGCAAGATAGGCGCCGTCCTGACCGGTTATGCCTGTTATAAGTGCAATTTTGCTCATTTTGTCTCCAATTGGCTTTGATAAGTTAGTGCCTACGGATAAGCCTGTAAAATTGGATTTTTCAGCTTAAACGCTGGTGCGCTTAGAATACTCCAATACGAAAGTAGAGAAAAATATTTCAACGCTACTAATTAAACATCATAGCGATCATTATGCTGAGTTATGAGGGTTTATAGCATACATGGCCTCGAAAAAGTAAGATTGAACCTTGGACGTTCGATGATAGAGCTGACGCCAATTATTCGGTATCGGATAGTCTTCAGCGGTAACCACTATACCGTCTGCCGGGTTACGACTTACCAACCATTGTTTCGTGAAGAAAAAACCAGTAGTCATACTATCGATCAATTTAAAATATGCATGAATTTGTTCCATTTTCATCTCATGCAATGATGATATGTTAATGAACAAATCAATTTTCTTTTTGGGAAGCAATTCTACTTGATGTGGTAGTAAAAATGCAATATCAGCATCCTGAAACTCTTCTTTTACTTTATCAAAATCATCAAAGCACCGGAAAGTAAATATTTTTTTATCTCTGAAAACGCTTGTAAGGTAATGTTGGGCCACATATAATGCCGGGGGAATATCGACTATCAAATATTTGCATCGTGGGAACGCGTTTACAAAAACATGTGCATTTCTGCCATACCCCGCACCGAGTTCACAGATTGTAACGCTTTCACTGCTAGGAATATTAAAGCATTCTCTTATAGAGTAGTATTCCAATAATGAATTTGCCAAATCCTGGGATATTAATTTATTATTGAGAAATATCTTGAGCGGATTGCCTATTTCTGGCTCATCTAAGCTTTTGAGCAGGTTTTCTGAATCATTGCTTTCGGCATATTTCCATAGCATCTTCGTAAAAATAGTTAGCCGTCTCTGTTGTTTTCGTCTCAATGGTGAATCGGCATCATAAGTAAACATCCCCTTGAGTATTGAAGGCCAATCTAATAAATTGGTTTTCCTTAGCAGGTACTTGAATTGCTTATCTTTATGTCCTACAATCCAAGTAAAATAGTTTTGAGCTATGGTTTGTTTAAAATTTTTCAGGCCATTCGATTTAAGTTGATCTAGGTTTTTCCTATTGAGGGCATCCCAAAATTTAGGTGGAAGATAAACCTCACTTCCTTGGGACAGGCAATCAAACATAGCTCGCAATTGTTGGTCCATTATAGACATACCTCCTCAATTAGCGACTCAAAGTGACGATCTTCATATTTTATGCATTCAATCTGCAACCTGAATCAATATCATGTCTACCATCAACCAAACAGCCACGATGATATTCAACACCTTTTTAGCTGATAATTACCAGATGATAGGCCCTCATCGTATTATCTTTTTCCTAAAATAAATGCCGCATGATCTCCCTGTTTTTCCTTATTTAATTTTCTTGCTTCCGTTTTCCATTTCTTCTTCATGCTTTTTGAGAAAAAAGAATCTGCATGCGCTGAATTCAACGGGATGTTACGCAGATAGAGTTCACTTCCGATGAATTGCAATTCGGTCGACTCATAGAGTATCTTTTTTACCTGTAACCCTGCCTGCGATGCCAATAGTTCCATGCTTTCGATAGAATGCAAAAAGTAATGTCTGGGTGCATCAAGAGACACCCAGTGTTCCTTGTAATGCTCCCAGGCATATGACGACACAGTGGGAATTCTTATCAGGCAAATTCCTCCCTCCGCCAACAAGTTCGAGACTTTATTGAGATTCTCCCGCTGATCATCAACGTGCTCAAACGAATGATTGTACATGATTAAGTCCCATGTTTCACGCATGTCGAAGATTGTCTTTTTAAATATACTCAACCCGTTCGTATAGCTAATATCATTCTGAAGGTACGGATCGATTCCTGTCACGTTTTTAAAACCGGCCTCCCGGAGCCCATAAAGATACCATCCTGACCCGCATCCCACGTCGAGGACACTCGAGTTGATCGTAAGGTTAGCATGTGATAATATCCTGTAAGGATTATTCGGATGGATCAAATTAACGAACGAGGTTAAAAGACCGCCATTGAGAACAGAATAATGATCGCGAAATCTTACCACATGTGTCTTAATTTTATTTCTATATTTTTTCAGTGGATCTGCCGAAAAACTATAATAGTTCGACGGATAATATTTAGGCATATCTACAGGAATTTCAGCTATCTGCAAGCACTTACAATGAGAACATTGAAAATAAGTAAATTTGTCGCGAAAGCCGAGCATCATCTCTTCTACTTCATACACGTTATTATATTCTATCGTATTGCATATTTTACAGTGCACTGCTTTATCCTTCCTGACGCCGTGGCTCACGAATTGCCATTTCAAAATGATGATCATGCACCGATGAACGGGCAAGGCCGTTAATAAGTGAAATTTTAAAAATCAAGCATCCTTCCGGTCGAATGCCTTCGCGAGAGATCGCTTCTTAATTGATAATTTCAAAGCATTGAATAATTGAATCACATACCGCTGTGGCAGATATTTCAATGATAATACGGCCCTTATGGTTTGATTGCTTTGATCGTAGTATCCATAATAATTTTGCCTCCTTGCCGCTTTCAGCACGTTTGCCTCGATGCAATCTTCACACATACGCTTGACTTGTTTATTGGCCGCATACTCCTTATACTCTCTAAGGACCAAGACAATATCAGCAATGTCAGTATTTTTCCTTATTAATAATTCTGTTGCCTGCCCCGCATGTGCTCTGTAGTTGATCAATTTCTTGTCTACTATACCAACGTTGTAAACACGTGCAATCCTAAGCCATAATTCATAATCTCCCGCCGATTTATACTCTGTGATGGGAAACATACCCAGATCATCATAAATCTTTTTCCTTGCCATAATTGACGCCGAAACAAAAAACCACCCTCTTTTTACGAGCGCTGAAAGTGCTTCATCAAAATTATATTTTACTTTATTCAACTTCTTAATATGCTTCGGCAGGTTTTGGCTGCCGAAACACACACTTTCATCATTTATAATATTGCCCATTGAACCAACGATGCCTATTGAATCATCACCATTTAAGACTTTTACCAATTCTTCGACTATCGTCTTATCGTAGACATCGTCAGAATGATAAATCGCAACATACTCGCCTTTTGCGAGGCTTATTAACTTATTGAAATTAGCGTGTGCTCCTATATTTTCCCGATTTCGATGGAGTTGGAACCCGTATTTTTGCACATACTCATCAAGTATTGCAAGCGTACCATCCGTTGAAGCGTTATCAGAGACAATCACTTCATAATTTTTGTACGTTTGGGCGACAATGCTCTCCAGCGACTCACGCAGGTATCGTTCGCTGTTATAGGTTGGTATGCATATCGAAACCAACGGAGTCCTCATCTTCATTTTGCATGTCCTTGCTGTTTATCTGGTATTTCTCTCAGGTTAAATATTTGAACTGCAGATATCGCTCAAGTGCGTCTCGCCAGCCCGGCAGCGTTATTCCCATTTCCCGTGCCTTGGTATTGGCCAAAACAGAGTAACGAGGACGACGCATATCGCCGCTCATCCCGCCACGGTCCACGGGCACTACTTCGACATTGTATTTCATTGTTTCATAAATAGCTTTGGTGAATTCATACCAACTGCACTCACCATCATTCACAAGATGGTATATACCCACTTTTAACCGGGGATGCTCAATGAGCTGCAATACTGCTTTGCTTAAATCCCCGCTCGATGTGGGAGCGACAATTTGATCACACCCCATCTCTACTTTTGAACTGCTTTTCGCATCGTGAACCCGCTTGTCAACAAAATTGCCGCCCTTCGATGCCGCACCGGACAAGCCATACAGTCCACAGGTTCTTATAACTATTGAGTTAGCCGGTGCAGAGGACATGGCAGCAAACTCCCCTGCTACCCGTGTTATGCCATACATCTGCAATGGAGCGGGCTTCTCATCCTCGAGATAAGGAGTTCGCTTTTCACCCCCAAAAACATAGTCACTGCTAAAGGTGACAAAAAGAGCATCCGATTGCCTGCACGCAATTGCCAGATTTCCTACCGCCACACAATTGATCTGGAAAGCTTTGTTCCATTCGTCTTCACAGAGTGGGACATTGTGGAAAGCTGCAGTGTTAATTACAACCGACGGCTTGAAGTCCTTGATAACTTTTTCCATACCATCATTGGACGCTAAATCCAAAACATCCCGGCCAGGAGCATAGATCTCATGTTTGGCTCCGTTCATCAGTATGTCGCCGCCAAGCTGACCGGTTTTGCCGATAAGAAGAATTTTCATTCGAGGACTCTGTTGAGCAATGGATACAATCGATCTTTATCCGATATAATAGGGTCTGTAAGAGGCCATGTTATACCGAATGCGGGATCATCCCATCTTACACCACTGGCGAATTCCGGCGCGTAAAATACAGACATTTGATAAAAAACCTCTGAATTATCTACGAGGGTTTGAAATCCATGGGCAAGTCCTTCGGGGATGTATAGGGCCCTATAGTTATCGGCAGTTAACTCCACGGCAATCCAATGGCAATACGTTGGGGATTCTGGCCGCAGATCGATGATCACATCATATATTGATCCTTGCGTACAGCGTACCAGCTTCGCTTCCGCCTCGGGTGCTTTTTGAAAGTGCATGCCGCGCAACGTACCACGGTTTTTATTGAAGGAAATATTACATTGAGCGATATGAGCGTTTAACTTGTGTGAAGCGAATTCTCTTTGGCAGAAGCTTCGAGCAAAAAATCCTCTTTCATCCGCTATGGGCTCAAAATCAATAATAAAAGAGCCCTTGAGTGTGGTTTCCTTGAAAATCATCAGACGATCCTGACTTCAGGTATTGGCAAAATAAACTTCCCACCCTTTTCACGATACGCATTCTGTTGCTCGAGAATTTCTTCGGCAAAATTCCATGCTAAGAGTAATACATAATCCGGCATGTCCTGGATAAGCTTGTCCGGATGGTATACCGGCAGATGACTGCCTGGAGTAAAAAGGTTCTGCTTGTGAGGGCTCTTATCAACAGTATACGCAACGAGGTCTGTATTCACCCCGCAATAGTTCAGCAGTGTATTTCCCTTGGCCGGGGCTCCATAAGCAGCAACTTTTTTCCCCGATTGTTTCAGGCTTTTCAATAGATCGACTAACGTATTTTTTATTGCCGAAGTTCGTTCCGCGGTAGCGACATATGTCTCTTTTTTATCAAGTTTTCTTTCGAGCTCTTCCCTTACCAGATCGGCCACCTTTGCATTAACTTGATGTTCCCCTTTGTGCCCGACGAAGTAAATAATTGATCCGCCGTGAATCGACACCCGCTCCGCATCAAAGAGTTCCATATTATAGCGGTTGAAAAGATAGGACATGGCCCGGACTGAAAGATACGAGTAGTGCTCGTGATAGACAGTATCAAATTCAGTCTTGTCGACAAAGTCGATCAGGTATGGCGCCTCTATGGCTATTGTCCCGCGCCTTGCCAACAAATTTTTTAACCCCTTGACAAAGCCATGAATCTCAGGGACATGAGCAAAGACATGACGCCCGAGTATAATGTCGGCCGCTCCATATTTTTCCTTAATGAGAACAGACGTTTCTTCATTAAAAAAATCATTGAACGTGTCAATTCCATTCTCCACAGCCACTTTTGCGATATTAGCGGCAGGTTCAACGCCCAGTGTTTTTACACCTGCTTTTTTAAAATACTGCAGAACGGTTCCATCATTACTGGCTATTTCAACTACCTGTGAATTTCCATTCAAGGCAAATCGTTTCTGGAAGATATTCGCCAGATAGTCGGCATGCTTATGGACGAGATCCGATGTAGCAGAAAAATAAATGTAATTTGTAAAAAGCATATCAGGTGGGACTACATAGCCGATCTGCACCAATCCGCATGTTTCACAGAAGAAGACGTCCAGGGGATACGTGGGCTCGTCTATAGACGTTAATTCGGCTTCTGTGAGAAAGTTGTTCGCCAAAGCCATGGTTCCAAGTTCAAGAAACCTGAATATATCATTTTTATCGCAGAATCTGCAATTCACGCAGCACCTTCATTCATCGAATATTCCTTAATCTGCTCTAAGCATATTTCTTTAAGATTGCCACTATTTTGATATGCCAGTGTCCACTCGATTATGCTATCAACAGCCTTTTCCAAATTCCACCTGGGTTGCCAGCCCAATTGTGACTTCGCCTTCGAAGAATCCAGCTTAAGATAGTGGGACTCATGCGGATGCGCTCCCTTGTCGACTGCATACGTGGCGCCTCTGCCCCATTTGGTGCACAATTTTTTCACCAACCATGCTACGGGCTTTGCATCAGAATCATCAGGTCCAAAGTTCCATGCATCAGAAAAAAGGGGCCCATCCTGAACAAGCTTCTGTGCGAGCATGAGGTAACCGCTGAGCGGATCCAATACATGCTGCCACGGGCGAACGGCATGAGGATTTCTGATGACAATCTGAGCGCCTTCTAACATTGATCTGATACAGTCCGGGATGAGTCTGTCAGTTGCCCAATCACCACCGCCGATCACATTGCCTGCCCGGACAGAGGCAATACCGACGCCATGTTTCTCATGGTCAGCGGGATTGAAGTATGAATTTTTGTACGCTGAGGTCACGAGTTCAGAGCATGCCTTACTGCTCGCGTATGGATCGTAGCCGCCAAGAGGCTCGCTCTCTCGATAACCCCATATCCACTCTCTGTTCTCATATACTTTGTCTGTAGTAACATTAATGACAGCCTTCACCGTGTTGCAATTTCTGACCGCGTCGAAGAGATTTACCGCGCCCATTACGTTTATTGCATAGGTTTCGACGGGAATCTTGTAGGAATCACGCACCAGCGGCTGAGCTGCCATGTGAATGACTATCTCGGGCTTCGCAGCGGCCATAGTCCCGTTGAGATCTGCCAAGTCTCGCACATCCCGAATGATGGAATTGACAAGATTATCAATTTTGCACAGTTCAAACAAGTTCGGTTCAGTGGGTGGATTCAGGGCATAGCCGGTGACCTCTGCACCGAGTAAATGCAACCAAAGACAGAGCCAAGAGCCTTTAAAGCCCGTGTGGCCGGTGATGAATACCCGTTTGCCGGAATAAAATTCGGCAAAAGAGGGCTGGAGGTTTTGAAGGTTGGAGGGTTGAGTTGTCATCCTGTTCTCTTTGCGAGTAATTTGCTTCTAAAAGAATTAAGCATCTTTCCTAATTTTTCTATTTCCAAATACGTACTGTTCAGATCCTGTACATAGTCCAATTCTTAACAGATAGTCAAAATAGCATCCACTTCAGCTAACGATGCCGCTGAGATATTCAGAAAGTTCGCAAAATCTTTAGCTGTTTTTCTGTGTTTGCCTTCAGCAATATTTAATGCTACCGAAACTACGGCCCGCTTTAATTGTTGTTTCAGGATATACTCTTCAGATTTTGGCAATGATGCAGCACTTTTGTAGATATCCTTAATAAGATTCACACTCAATTGCCAAACATCCAAGTTCTTGTACAAATTAGTTTCCACCTACCTTCCAACCATCTACCCCTCCAACCCTCTAACGACCTATTCCCATACTTTCCACGGCGCTTTGCCTGATTGCCAAAGCGATTCGAGGTGATTTTTGTCGCGCAACGTGTCCATAGCGTACCAAAATCCCGTATGTCGATAAGCAACCAATTGACCATCGTGTGCAAGTCGCTCAAGCGGTTCTTTTTCGAAGATTGTGCTGTCTCCATCAATGGAAGCAAGCATCTGAGGATCCAATACAAAGAAGCCACCATTGATCCATGATCCATCACCCACGGGTTTTTCTTTGAATGCAACGACTTTGTCCGAATCGCCAATATTAAGTGATCCAAATCGTCCCGCAGGCAAGGTCGCACTGACCGTAGCAAATTTTCCATGCGCCATGTGATACTTGAGAAGATCGGCAATATTAATGTCAGACACACCATCGCCATACGTTACCATAAATGGCTCATTCCCGATGTACGCCGCTACCTGTTTGATTCTTCCACCGGTCATCGTATCAGTACCGGTGTCTACGAGCGTCACCCGCCATGGCTCAACATTCTTTTGATGTACATTCATAGCGTTGTTTTGCATATCAAACGTAACATCGCTCATGTGAAGGAAGTAATTAGAAAAATACTCCTTGATTACGTAACCCTTATAGCCAAGACAGATAATGAATTCATGAAAGCCATAATGTGAATAAATTTTCATAATGTGCCAAAGGATAGGTTTGCCGCCGATTTCTACCATTGGTTTTGGACGAATCACCGTTTCTTCACTTATTCTTGTTCC
>Ga0209633_10005158_pt1 | contig 11548 bp, 8 predicted proteins | sample Cruoilmetagenom1_FD_187290 | JGI IMG/M metagenome (GOLD analysis project Ga0209633, IMG submission 187290) | Oil polluted marine microbial communities from Coal Oil Point, Santa Barbara, California, USA - Sample 1 (SPAdes) (version 2) | ecosystem: Environmental > Aquatic > Marine > Oil seeps ... | reverse complement strand
GATAAAAATGAGCAGAAGAACCAGGGCGATTATGAAAACAGTTCGATTTTCCGCCAATGCTATGAAACTTTGAATCAGTGATAGAAAAGCGACCAGACCAAAGGTTTTAATAGAGACACTGAGCCAATCCAGATTGATTTGATCTATTTGAGAATATGTATCCTTAATGGTTTTACGATACTTCAAAAGAGATTTGTAGCTCAGTCCCAGATAAACAAAAAAGTGGGCATACATAAAAGCATTTATGAGGAAGAATTGCCAGGGCAAACTGTTCTCGATAATTTCCTCCGATGTGACAGGTGTAAGGTTTCTTGATAACAGGAGTGAAATAGTAAGAAACAGGTAGGGTATCAGATGCAGTAACTTCCCACTGGACAATTTGAAATCTCTGAAAACGACACCCTGAACATAGAGGAAAAATATGGGACCATAGAGAAGAAAAAAGCCAGCATCGATATGTTGTATAAATTCCCATTTGAAAACAACACCGTTCATCTGCAGTGTGAGGTCTCCAATATTCCAGGCAATCAGGATAAATATAGTACCTAGAAGTATGTTGTTACGCTGGTTTCCCTTTTTGTGCGTGATCAGGAAGACGCCAACAAACAGAAGCTGGAAGGTGATAAGAAAAGTGAGAAGAGATATCAGACTAGGTTCCATCTTTTAAAAATAGTCGTTCAAACCAGAAAATGGCAAAAAACCTGGACGATCGTGTAAGAAATTCCTTGTCAGCTCCTCTGAAGGGGCTTAAATTTATATCCAAGGATTATCATGAAACCAATAGGTAAGCTGGTTATACCAGGGTCTTCCTTGAAAAATTTCGGATGGTTATGAATTTTCAAAATGCTAAAAACCTCACTACTGTTTTTGAATACATAGGAACATTTCAGGTCCACGGAAAATAGTCCGAATGCTTTGTTAGGGGTGCCTTCGGGTTCATAAACAAGCGATAGCAGATCATCATCCCGGGTGGTTAATGAACTACTATAATGAATTAGCATATTCGGTTCAATAGATATTCCAGGTCTTACTCTAAATTTGCTGTTTCTATGAGATTGGAAATACAGGCTAATTGGTGCTAAGAGATGCGTCAGGGTCACTTCTTCTTTTGCAAAAAAATACCATTTACTTTGGGAACTTATTGGATTATTAAACCAAAAATCTAGTGAGGTGTACTTGAATCCTAATCCACATTGAATGGAAAGATATGAGTTAAGCTCAAACACAAATTGAGAACCGAACCCATAGGTAAGGTCAAATCCGTTTCGTGTATCTTTTTCTATTAGGGGATAACTGTTTGTAAGATCATTTTCAGTATGAGACTGAAGGCTGAAATCACTCAATAGAAATATCTCAAATGATGTTCTGCTTTCCTGGCAAAAAGCCTCGCAATTGAAAAGTAGAATAATCGCTATAATTAGAAGTCTCGAAATCATGTAAGCAACAGAATCCAGGCAATGTATTAATGTGGAGCAAGTGGTAAGGCCACTTTGAAGGTAGCTCCCTTCCCCTTCCCTTCAGATTCGGCCCAGATGGAACCTCCCATCTCCTCGGCAAGTTTTTTTGCAACTGATAGTCCAAGCCCGGTAGATACCTCACCTCCGGTTGGCTTGGCGCTAAGGGTCATAAATTCACCAAAGATCTTTTCAAGATCCTCATTAGAAAGTCCTTGCCCCTCGTCTTCAACCACCAGGTTTAGTTTGTCCGATAGCAATTCGGAAAAGATTTTTATTTGGGTTTGAGCAGGTGAGTATTTAATACTATTACTAATAAGATTTGAAAGCACCCGGTCCAGCATCTGCTTATCGTATTCAACATTGGGCATATTCCGATCAATCACTCTTTGAATGGTTATGCTTTTGTTAATAGCTAAAATGAGGTGTTTGTCAATGGTGGAGTTGATTGTAAAAAACGGATTTCCCTGTTCAAGATGTGCTTGCATTTTACCACTTTCAAACTTGGTATTATCCAGTATGAGTTCGATGTTCTCAATCATAGATTCCGTACTGGACTTTACTAATCCCAGAAATTGTTGAGATTTTTCTGATTTGAGATCCTCTTGTAATAAGAGCAGCTCTATGAGTGAATGTACAGCTGAAATAGGTGACTTTAAATCATGTACAATGGTTCCAACATACATGTGAATTTTCTTATTCTGTTCGATCACCTGATCTTTTTCCTTATGATACTTGATTTGAAGAACTTTAATATAAGCAATCAGGGAACCAAAGCCGGCACCTACCAGAGTGGGAACAATATAATCGATAAGAACAAATGGATGACCCTGAATTAGATGATATTGAATACCGGCAAATAAATTAACAAATAGAATGCATATGCCTATTGTGAGAACATATCTCCCTGCCATTCCTTTCATGCTCTTTTTATTCGGTTTTTATTATGTATCGTCCTAAATGTAGTTTTTTTAATTCAATACTATTCCATTGTATGTGGAAGTTCGCGTAAATGAGCTGTAGCACGGTATTTTGAAGCAAAATCCTTATATGCCCGTTCTACTGCCTCTTCAGATAGATCTAAAACTTTAGCAGCTTTACCTGGTGGTACTTCATGCTCCCATCCATAAAGGAGATAATCCAGCTTATCAAATGCTATCCTGAAAAAGAACTCCTGATCGCTTACAGGAAGACTAAATGTGTCAGGACTGGGCGGACGATCAATAATTTCCTGAATAACTTCGAGGTGCTCGGAAATCTGGTATATTTGATTTTTGTACAGATGTGTAAATGGCTCTATATCAGTACCCCCATCACCATATTTGCAGAAATCTCCCAGAATAAATTCAGTACGGTTAGTAGTTCCGGCAACAAGAAGACTACGTCTTTCAGCTTCTGCATAGAGATGCAGCATTCGAGCCCTGATTTTAATATTTGCAAAAGACGTTATAGTTAGTAATTCGCTATGAGACAGTCGTTTACTTTTTAATTCTCCATCTGGCAATTGAACTTGAAGGCGATAGAAGCTGAAGCTGGCCCGATCCAGAAGATCTGTGGGAAGAATAATATTGTATTTATATCCTGGCTTATATTCGGGAATCAAATTTTGGAGAAATTCATCCCTCCATTTATACTGAACGATACTATCGACAGTGGAAGTGATATTGACTTCGCGATGTTCGATTCCTAAGGCCTGAGCATGTTTAGTTGCATATTCACTGCTTATTGGATTTGACTCTGATTCAGGAAGGATTAGTCCTATTACTTTTTCCTTTCCTAAGGCATGAACAGCAACAGCTGCTATGCATGCAGAATCGATTCCGCCGCTCAATCCAACCACTACTCCTTTTCGACGAAAGCCATTCACCTGTCCCACAAGGAACTCTGAAAGATTATCCAGTTCCTTAATCGGGTCTATTTTTAAAATATCAAGATTGAAATCCATCACTTAACTGTTTTTAGGTTTATAATATCAGGTATTGAAGATATGATGATTCTCTCATTTACAGCTATTATTATGCCCAAACCAGTTGAAAAAATGACAAACACAAAAGATGGGTAGATGAAAAATACTGTCCGCCGGATTATAAGCCAGGGCAGATAATTAAGTGGATATTTTATGATGATGAATGGAGGTAAAAACTGAATGCCTGAAATTAATATGGGTTTTCTTTGGATTGATCTGGTCCCTGATTCGTAATTTCATTATAGATTGATGTTACCAGACGGGATTCGTTTTCATTGAACTCCTTCAATATCTCTTCCTGTGTCAGATCCTGGCTAACTAATTCTTTAACCTTATTTTGCCTTTCAACCATCCTTTGGATATGCTTTGTGATTTCATCACGACCTACCGGATCGCTGTGGCCACTTAGAAATATCTCAGCATCAAGTGTCTCAAGCATCTTAGTAAGTGTCTTAACATACTCAAAGGAATTTCCATTTTTATTCGAATGAATCAATTGTGGTCTGCCGCTAAAGTATAAATCACCAATGAAAGCTACCTTTTGTTCCGGATGAAAAACTATGATATCACCGGTGGTATGACCTATGCCAAAATAGTGCAGCTCAATAAGCTCCTTTCCCAACCATATGTTCAGATTCTTCTTAAAAGTCAGGGAGGGTGTGAAGGGGTAAAATTCGGGTTCATCCCAGTCTGATTCACGACCAAAGTTCACTTTAAAAAAATCGTCGCGGCAATTTTCGTGGGCGATAAAAGTAAGAGATTTGGGGAAATATCTGTTTCCCATAATATGATCCCCGTCACTATGAGTATTCACCAGGTAACTAATATTATTGTCACTAAGGTTCTTAATAGATTCAATCGTTTGAATAACCGATTCTTCATTCATTTTAGAATCAATGACTAAGACCTCATTTTCACCAATTATCACACCCCCATTTGCACCGGATCCGCCCAGAATCTGGTATACATTTCCTGAGACTTGTTCCAGAGTCAGAGGTGGTGCTTCTCTTTCTTGCGCTGTTAATAATGCACAGGCAAATACAACGAGTAATAAAGTTCCTGTAATCTTGATAGTCTTCATGTTGGAGGTTTTTATGAATATCTACAGTAAATATAAGCTCTATTCACCACAGATTTGTAGGGAGATCAGTGTTTTTCATGAGATACATTAAATGGGGGGCAACCTGATGCTGGCCTGGAAGAAAACCATTGAGTTTTTCAAGGAGAACTTAGCTTAAGATAAAGAGAATTCTTGCTTTTTTCACTACATTACTTCACCAATTTTCTGTGATAATAAAAAGCAATTATTCCTATGAAACGTACTCTGGTTTTCAATTTACTGTTATGTAGTACAGCCATTGGGCTCTTTTCGGCTGCTTGTAATGCCGGGAATGGAGATAATGAGCAAAAAACACCCAATTTCATTGTCATTTTTGCTGATGATATGGGCTACGGTGATGTGGGGGTTTATGGACATCCCACTATAAAAACCCCTAACCTGGATGAGATGGCGAATACGGGTCAGAAGTGGACCAACTTCTATGTTGCTGCCTCTGTCTGTACTCCAAGTCGTGCTGGCCTGATTACCGGACGCCTGCCTATCCGGACTGGAATGTGCAGTGACAGAAGAAGGGTACTCTTCCCCGATTCCAATGGCGGTCTCCCCGATAGCGAAACAACTATTGCCTCCCTTTTAAAAACTGCAGGGTATTCAACAGCCTGTATAGGTAAATGGCATTTGGGACACCTTCCACAATATTCCCCCAATGTGCATGGTTTTGATTATTATTTCGGCATTCCATACAGCAATGATATGGACGGCGAGTTTGATGGAGTTCCCTACCTCGAAGGCTGCAAAAATCCCGATATGGTTAAGTTTAATGTGCCCCTGTTGAGAAATTCGGAAATTGTGGAGAGACCGGCCGATCAAACAACCATTACACGAAGATATACGGAGGAAGCCATAAGCTTTATTGAGCAAAACCAGGAAGCACCTTTCTTCATATACCTGGCCCATTCAATGCCACATGTTCCGCTCTATCGGTCGAAGGAATTTGAAAATAAGAGTCTTCGTGGAATCTATGGGGATGTGATTGAAGAACTGGATTGGAGCGTTGGAGAAATCATGGCAGCCTTGAAGCGAAACAATCTGGATGAGAATACCCTTGTTGTTTTCACTTCCGATAATGGTCCCTGGTTGATTTTTGATGATCATGGTGGCAGTGCGGGATTGTTAAGCGGAGGAAAAGGTGGTACTTATGAGGGCGGTATGAGGGAACCCGCAATTTTCTGGTATCCGGGAACAATTAACCCTGAAGTGGTTATGGATCTGGGCACCACCATGGATCTCCTGCCCACAATTTGTGGTCTGGCAAATGTCGAACTACCAGAGGACAGGACCTACGATGGCTATGATCTGTTCCCTGTTCTGTCTGGCACAGGCGACAGTCCCCGTGATGTGGTATTTTATTATCGTGGAACCCAGATATATGCCATACGGAAGGGTGCTTTTAAGGCGCATTTCATTACCCAGGGGGAATACGGAGAACCCAAAAAAACCGTTCATGAAAAACCGCTGCTATTCAATCTGAATGTAGATCCTTCCGAGAAGATGGATATTGCAGACAAACATCCTGGTGTATTGCTTGAAATAGAAAAGGTTATGGCTGAACATAAAGCAGGATTGATCCCTGTAGAAAACCAGCTGGAGAGATAAGCGTCTTTAGGAGTTGTTATTGTTTTGAATGGTATCAATTCGCCACTCACCCAATTGTTTTATTCTATTTAAAACATTGGCTGTGACTCGGTTATGAACACTTTCCCAGATTTTATTTACCAGTCTTCTACGTCTTTGCCAATCCTCTTTGCCATAAAAATTGAAACCAACAGCAAAGATTAATTGTGATTGGGCTACCTCCCCCATATCTGGAATGGAGGAGCGAACATACATGGTGTAAACCCCAATGGGATATCCACCGGAACAATTATATAAGAGGTAGCGGGCATTGTCAAAGTCAAAAGCATCAGGAACTTCTTTAACCATGCGGGCATCGAGCTTAAACAGGGGTATCATTTTGAAGCCGAAAAAGCTTTTCATAAATCTGAAAGGATATTTTTTCCATCCAAACGGATGAATTTTTATCCTTTTTATATCATTGTCAATTCGATCAACTTTAGCTATGTGATTGGGCCAGCAGGTTGAATCACCACTCCACGCCAGGAGTTCATTGAAAATATAACTTACCGGAGCATTTACTCCTATTTTATGGATGTTCAGAACAGAGTACCGGTCTGGATTAATACCGGTTCGTTGCATCATTCGTTGATTGTAATTGTCCCGCTCCTCGTCTGAACTAAATTTGATCAGTGTAGCTTTCTCCGGCCTGTGCAGCAGAAAGTATAGTATATCAGTTAATAAACCTTTACTCCTGGAAGGCGGTTTTTTGCCACTTGAGCTATTCATTTAATCTGTTCAGAGTACTTAAGGAGTCAACAATATTGAAGATATTAAAGGTAGTTAATGTCGCAGTGAATGAAAAGCTCAATCCGCTTTCATTGGAATAAAAATCGTTTTCTGATGAACAATGTTTCCTGAATCGGCATTGTATTCCATTGTTTCACCATTAAATGGACCTCCAACAATTTGTATGTATTGCTCACTAAGTGGAATGATGGGTCCGTAAATCCCAGACATCGTCCACACATTATCTTCCAGGCTTATGTGTATGCTCTGACCCGAATAGTTTCCTATTTTATTTCCCGGTAAAAGCTCGGCTACTTTATATTCCCCTTCCAGACCTGTCAAGTACTCAGGAATACTGATAATTTGAGGGTAAAGCGGGCAAATTTCATGTGACATAGATCCCATATTGACAATCATATAACAAGAATCCTCGCTGGTTTTATTTATAAAACTAATCCTGATTTTACTGAGATCTATCGGTAGTTTGAAAAGCTTGGTCAATCCTATCCGATGCATCCAGTTGCTGACTGCAAATTCACCATCATCCAGGGGTAAAAGATTTAATCCGATTCCACCAATCTTTGTTTTGAGCTTGTTTTCCCTGGCCTTAATCTCCATTATAGTTCCAAATGCAACATATTTGCCTTCAACTTCTCTGAGTGCATCATGATCCAATTTGATCCTAATTGGTTTTTCGGCTTTTGCGGGAGTGATTCCCTCCTTCTCTTCAAGTAAGCTGTTCAGGATTTCCATAGCAAAAGGAAGTGAGTATCCACCCGAAAGTGTGGTCCCGTTACCCACAAGCGCTATCCCGATTTTCTTTCCTGGCAGGAAGGCAATCAGAGAGCCAATACCTTCAGTAGGCCCCCCATCATGCCAGATCAACAGCTCCTTGTTATCAATTCCTACTGTCTTCCATCCCAATCCCATTGTTTCTGGATCTTTAGGATTACTGTAATAGTCTTTAAACATTAGAGCCATTGTCGCCTCATTTTTGAATACTTTTCCCTCAAAAACAGCCCTTAAAAAGGTAGTAAGATCTTCAATAGTAGAGAAAAGATTCCCCGATGGAACATTGTTTATATTGTACTGTATTAGTGGATGATAGCTTCTCCTATAATACTCATAACCCTTTGCAATAAGAAGAGAATCCCTGAAACCTTCCTTATAGAAATGGCTGTTATTCATTCCAAGGTCATCGAGAATGTACTCTTCCATATACTGATAATACCCCATCTGTCTTGCATTCTCAATGACCCTTCCCAGCAGATCATATCCCAGGTTGGAATACTTGTATCTGTATTGAACAGGATAGGCCATGTAGCAGTTTGACGCCCCTATTTCAAACTTTTCTAATAGAGAAATATCCCTCTCATTTGAATCGGGCATTAGTCCTTCGCTCCGGGGCAGTCCCGCTCTGTGCGCAAGCAGATCTCTTGTACTTATTGATCCCGGGTCATTGAATCTGCTTTTGATACTGAAATCAGGCAGGTAGTCTGTTATGGGTGCATCCAGGTCAATCAGGCCCTCTTCAACTTCCCGAAAGATTTCTATGGCTGTAAATACCTTAGCAAGGGACCAGAGCTTAAAAACAGACTCTGGTGCTGCTGCTATATTATTTTCCAGATCAATACTCCCTTTTGCCTGTTGATAGACGATTTTCTGATCATCTACCACTGAAATAGCAAGCGCCGGAAGATGATATTTCCGCATCAGGCGTTTGCTTTCCTTTTCAATAAGAGAGATGGTATTGGGATATTCTTGAACTGTAGTGTCTGCCGCACATGAACCATATGCTATTATTGACAATAATAGTAGTATGCATGTAATGAATTGAATTGGATTGTTACGCATATTTGTCCTCTTAAGATTTAGTGTACCTCTATGTTTTAAACAACAAGTATACTATGCACATCAAAAGAGAGTTTTAATCAGGAAGCAGCGTTAATAATTCAAATGTACGAGAGATATAGAATTTTACCTAAATACCTGAGGTATTTCCTTTTCCTTTTGACTGGCCTGCTATTTTTCCTGGGAGCCTTTATTCTAATTGTACTGGGTGGGGGTTTTGGAAAACTTCCTGATAACCAATCATTAAAGCAAATACAGAATCCAATTGCCACCGAGGTTTATTCTGCAGATGGGATTCTTATGGGAACCTATTACATTCAGAACCGGCAATATCTTGAACCCTCGGAAATTCCTGAAACCATTAAGGATGCCCTGGTTGCTACAGAAGATATCCGATTCTACAATCATAAAGGAATTGATACGCGAAGTCTGTTCAGGGTATTTTTCAAAACCCTGCTCCTAAGGAAAGAGGGCTCAGGAGGTGGTAGTACCATAACTCAGCAGCTGGCCAAAAACCTCTATCCCCGCAGTGAGAATGGGGCATTCAGTATGCCTGCAAATAAGATAAAGGAAATGGCTACAGCACGCCGTATGGAGAAGGTATATACCAAGGATGAAATTCTGGAGATGTATCTCAGTACTGTTCCCTTTGGAGAAAACACTTTTGGGATAAAAGCTGCTTCCAGGCGCTTCTTTAACAATGATCCCCAGGACTTGCAGCTTGAGGAAGCAGCAGTGTTGGTGGGAATGCTAAAGGCCACTCAATCATACAACCCTGTCAGAAACCCGGATCGTGCCCTGGTGCGCCGCAATGTGGTATTGGCTCAAATGGCAAAATATACTTACCTGTCAGCTGAAGTGGCAGATTCTCTCCGGACAATTCCCCTGGAGCTTGACTACCATCCCCTGCCTCATAATGCCGGGATAGCACCTTATTTCAGAGAGTTTATCCGGAAGGAAATGACCCAATGGTGCAAGGAACATATGAAAAACGAGTCGGAGTCCTATAATTTATATACCGATGGACTCAAAATCCATACTACCATTGACAGTCGCCTCCAGGAATATGCCGAGGAGGCAATGAGAGAGCACATGGCTCATCTGCAGAAGATTTTTGCTCAGCAATGGGAAGGAGATCAGCTTTGGAAGGGCCTGACAGAAACACAATTGCTTATTAACTATGATGGGGAGCACAGGTCTGTAATGGCTTCTGATCCAAAACATAACATGGAAGTCTTTACCTGGGAAGGCAAGCAGGAAAGGGAATACAATACCCTTGACTCCATCAAGCATTACCTGGGGCTTTTACAGGCAGGATTTTTGGCAATGGATGTACATACAGCTGAAATAAAGGCATGGGTTGGTGGGATCAACCATGAATACTTCAAGTACGACCACGTTCTGGCCAAGCGTCAGGTCGGTTCCATTTTTAAACCACTGGTTTACCTTGAGGCGCTTGAACAGGGCTTTGTACCATGCGACTATTTTCCCAATGACAGTATTGTGTATGAGGAATTTGACGACTGGACTCCCCGGAATGCTGATCGTTCATATGGAGGCTATTACTCCATGAAAGGAGCCCTGGTACACTCTGTAAACACGGTGAGTGTGGACCTTTTGATGCAGGTGGGCATCGATAGCGTTCTGGAGCTGTCTCAAAATGCAGGAATAGAATCTGAGCTACCTGCAGTGCCTTCTCTGGCACTGGGTACCGGGACTGTTTCCCTATTTGAAATGGTGGGTGTTTATCAGGCCATTGCCAATATGGGAATAGTAAAAGAACCCTTCTATATCAAAAGGATTGAGGATAGAAATGGTAAGGTGTTGGAGGAAAGAATCCCGGATGCGGTGGGATCTCCCATTTGCCTTCCTGCAAATGCTGAAACGATGATTGCTTTGCTCGGGGGGGTGGTAAATGATGGTACTGCAGCCGGCCTGCGAATGAAATATCGTATTTCAGAGGATATTGCCGGGAAAACCGGTACCACACAGAACTATACAGATGGCTGGTTCATTGGTTTTACACCGGGCCTTGTGGCAGGTGCCTGGGTTGGCGGGGACCTGCAGAACATACGCTTTCAAAATATGCGTTATGGCCAGGGTGCTTACACTGCCATGCCCATCTGGGCAGGTTTTATGAACAGCACCTTTCGGGATGAGTACTGGAGTATGCTGAGGAAGGACACATTTCAGATCAGTACCAGCACCCGGGAACTACTGCTGTGTGATGATTTCACGGATAAAAAACCAAGGCAGTTCAGACCCATCAAAAAGCTGAAAGAGAAAAAAATATTTAAAAGGCTTTTTCGGCGAAAAGAAAAATGATACTCCTGCCTAAGCAAATCCTATCAATTCAGCCCGATCTTCAAGGTCCATGCATAATGACATGGTATCTCATCCAAACCCATTTTCGGAAGTTCAATTTTCAGCCTCTCCCCTTCTGTTTTCCATTGGATCTCTCCATCCCAACCCAATAATGTTACGTCTTTAACACTCTCTGAATCAAGAAGATTTATATCGATTTCCTTGCTCCATTGGCTAAAAAGGCAGTAGGTGGCTTCGTTTGTGCCTGTGAAATAGAGTTCCTGCTCTTCATTCAACTGCTTGCTCACCTCACGCTTCCGGCTCCCGTAAATGGCCTCGCCATTGACCTCCAGCCAGGCGCCAATATCAAGGAGTCTCTGCTGCATTATGACCGGGATTCGGCCATCGGCCGTGGGCCCCACATTCAGAAGCAGGTTGCCTCCACGGCTAATAATATCGATAAGTTCATGGATTAGCTCCTCTGAACTGCTGTAATCATTGATGTTTTCG
>Ga0209633_10005157_pt1 | contig 11549 bp, 11 predicted proteins | sample Cruoilmetagenom1_FD_187290 | JGI IMG/M metagenome (GOLD analysis project Ga0209633, IMG submission 187290) | Oil polluted marine microbial communities from Coal Oil Point, Santa Barbara, California, USA - Sample 1 (SPAdes) (version 2) | ecosystem: Environmental > Aquatic > Marine > Oil seeps ... | reverse complement strand
AATAGTGGTTTCAGGTATTCGAGCCGGTAGCCCCGCCGAAACTGCAGGACTTAAGGAAGGGGATGTAATACTTGCCGTGAACGGTAAGAGTATACACAAGTATAAGATTCAAGAAATAATGCATATGCTCGATGAGAAAGAGGGCAAAAGGATCCGGGTTCTTATTGAAAGATATAATCGAGATTTGCTTTTTTCCTTTGTTCTTGAGGAGTTGTTCAAACAAAAAAAGCCCTGACAATTTAGATGCCAGGGCTTTATTAATCTATCAATAATCTATTTTGTTCCATCAAGGTTGGCCTTAACTTCACCAGTTATCTTCAAAACCTTTGTAGGAGTATCAGAATTTGAGATTACTGTAATCGCCTTTCGTATAGGATTTACTCTATTTGTATCATATTTTACTTGGATTTCTCCAGTTTTACCCGGTAAAACAGGGTCTTTGGACCAATTTGGAATTGTACAACCACAACTAGAACTTACTTTACTGATAATCAAGGGCGCATTGCCAGTATTGGTAAACTCAAATACACGAACACCGTCGCTACCTTTTTCAATTATTCCATAATCAATAGTTTCAGTTTTAAACTCAATTTTAGCTGCCGTATCCTGAGCAGTTAGGCTAAATCCTAATAGTCCTACAAATAATACAAGTACTATTTTTTTCATCATTTTTTAGTTTTGGGTGAACCTCAAATGTAAATCTTTTTAGATGAACGTCCAAAATTCTTTTGTTATGTAATAACGTTACTTATTTTTGTTTCGTATTTATAATTGGGCAAAAAACCCATCCAAATTGATAATTTAACATATCTTTCCGGTCGCATTTTTACGCACCGTTTCACTCTATTTCAAAAACTGTTCCAAAAAATGGATATCCCATCAAAATATGAGCCTCAAAAGGTAGAAAATCGTTGGTATGACTACTGGATGAAGCATAAATACTTTCATTCCGTTCCTGATAGTAGGGAGCCTTATAGTATTGTAATACCGCCTCCAAACGTAACTGGGATATTACATATGGGGCATATGTTGAATAATACCATCCAGGATGTTCTGATTCGTAAGGCGCGTTTAATGGGGAAAAATGCTTGTTGGGTGCCAGGAACTGACCACGCTTCTATTGCAACTGAAGCCAAGGTCGTGGCCAAGTTAAAGGAAGAGGGGTTGGAGAAATCTGATTTATCCAGAGAGGAGTTTTTAAGGCATGCCTGGGATTGGACCCATGAATACGGAGGAGTAATACTTGAACAGCTCAAAAAATTAGGTTGTTCATGTGATTGGGACCGTACCGCTTTTACCATGGATGACAAAATGTCGACCTCGGTAATAAAGGTTTTTGTTGACTTGTTCAATAAAGGAATGATTTATAGGGGATATCGAATGGTGAATTGGGATCCCCTAGCCCAGACAACTTTGTCTGATGAAGAAGTTGTTTATGAAGAAAAGCAAGGTCTTTTGTACTATCTGTCCTATGCTATAGAAGGATCGGACGAAAGAGTCACCATTGCTACAACTCGTCCTGAAACCATCTTGGGGGATACCGCAATTTGCATAAACCCCAATGATCAAAGATATACCCATTTAAAGGGTAAAAAAGCGATCGTACCCATTTGTGATAGGGTCATTCCAATAATTGAGGACGAATATGTAGATATTGAGTTTGGTACCGGGTGTTTAAAAGTAACCCCGGCACATGATATCAACGACAAGGCCCTTGGTGAAAAGCATAATCTGGAAACTGTTGATATTTTTAATGCTGATGCAACACTCAATAGTTACGGCTTGCATTATGAAGGGAAAGATCGCTTTGTTGCTCGAAAGGAAATCAATATAGAACTTGAAGAGAAAGGTTTTTTAGTAAAGACCGAAAATTATCTCAACAAAGTTGGGACTTCAGAAAGAACGAAGGCTGTCATAGAACCTCGCTTATCCGAACAATGGTATTTAAAGATGGAAGAGTTGGTAAAACCAGCCATCACAGGGGTATTAGAGACCGATGACATTAATTTCTTTCCTAAAAAGTTCGAAAACACCTATCGTCATTGGATGGAGAACATTCGCGATTGGAACATCTCACGTCAATTGTGGTGGGGCCAACAGATACCTGCTTATTATTATGGGGATGGACAGGGTGATATGGTGGTGGCAGAATCAATAGAGGAAGCTTTGGAAATGGCAAAAATCAAATCCAATAATCCGAATTTGAAAATCGAGAACCTTAAACAAGATGAGGATGTCGTGGACACTTGGTTTTCCTCATGGCTGTGGCCAATGACGGTTTTCAATGGCATTTTGGAACCGGACAATGAAGACATAAATTATTATTATCCTACCAACGATTTGGTCACTGCTCCTGATATTATCTTTTTCTGGGTGGCACGAATGATTATCGCTGGTTACGAATACCGAAATGAAAAGCCATTTGATAATGTATATTTTACAGGAATTGTCCGTGACAAGCAAAGACGTAAAATGTCTAAATCCTTGGGGAACTCCCCAGATGCATTGAAATTGATTGAAAACTATGGCGCAGACGGTGTTCGTGTAGGTTTGTTATTGAGTTCCGCTGCGGGTAACGATTTACTGTTTGATGAAGATTTATGTCAACAGGGGAAGAACTTTGCCAATAAAATATGGAATGGTTTCCGTCTTGTTGAAGGTTGGGAAGTGGCAGATATACCTCAACCTGAGGCCTCAGAATTGGGAATTGCCTGGTATAAAGCCAAGTTTAACAAGACCTTGACAGAGATTGAAGACCATTTTAGCAAATTCAGGATATCCGATGCCCTCATGGCAGTTTACAAATTGGTTTGGGATGACTACAGTTCCTGGTTATTGGAGGTTGTAAAACCTGCATACCAGCAACCAATAGATAAGACTACCTTTGATGAGGTAGTTGCAATTTTTGAAGGAAATCTTAAATTATTACATCCATTCATGCCATTCTTGACCGAAGAGGTATGGCAGCATATTGTAGAACGAACTCCTGAAGAAGCACTTGTTATTGCACACTGGCCTAAGATAGAAAAGATTGATAGTGCATTAATCAAAGAATTTGAATTTGCTGCAGGCGTCATCTCTGGTATTCGTACCATTCGGAAGGAAAAGAACATTCCCATGAAAGAAAGTTTAGAACTTTCAGTCTTAAATACTGAAAAGAATGCAAAGGACTGGGATGTTGTTGTAAAAAAACTGACCAATGTTTCCTCAGTGTCGTATGTAGAAGCAGCCGTGGAAGGGGCGCTTACATTTAGGGTAAAAAGCAACGAATATTTTATTCCGATAAGTGGAGCTATAGATGTCGAGGCAGAAATAAAAAAGATTCAGGAAGAGTTGAAGTACACTAAGGGCTTTTTGCAATCGGTTCAAAAGAAACTATCCAATGAACGTTTTGTTAACAATGCTCCTGAGCAGGTAATTGACAATGAACGCAAAAAACAAGCAGATGCTGAGGCCAAGATTGAAACCTTGGAAAAGAGTTTGCTAAGCCTGTCCTGAGCGTAGTTGAAGGGTATGTAACAGTTGATTTCAAAGACCCTTTTTTTGCATGTAGTGTTGACCAATTACGCTACGATGTGTATATTTAGAAAAAACATTTCAAAATGAAACATTTATTAATTATTGGAATCTGTTTAGTTACACTTCCCATTGTCTGCCAAGATGAAAATCAAAACATTCTTCCTAAAGATATACAAATAAAAACTGCTGTTTTGCCAGCACCTGAAGCAGATAAGGATAATGCCACGGTATATGGCTATGCCGTCTCTGGAGAATTGGTTTTATTGCGTGAAGGAACCAATAATCTGGTTTGCATTGGGGATAATCCAAATAAGGAGGGTATAAGCGTTTCCTGCTATTCCAAAAGACTTGAGCCATTTATGGCCCGAGGCCGTGAACTCTCTGCTGAAGGCAAGGATTTTAATGAAAAGCGCAAAATTCGAGGCGCGGAAGTAGCTTCGGGAAAAATACCCATGCCCAAAGAACCTAGCATGACTTATATATACTATGGCAAGGATGAAAACTACGACAAGTCTACTGGGGAACTACAGGACGGGCAGTTCAGATATGTGATTTATACGCCGTTCGCTACCCCAGAATCCACGGGACTCCCAATTAAACCCCATGCCAAGGGAATGCCATGGCTAATGGATCCCGGCACCCATAGGGCACATATTATGGTTGGCCCTTTTAATTAATCACAACAAGTTTCATCCTAATATTTTAATTTGATTCCGAGTTTGCAAAACATGACAATTGTCAAGCTTTTGCCTTTTGCAAATTTGTATTTTTAATGAATTACGAAATAACCAATGAAATATACTGCTGAAGACTTTTTACATGCAAGAACAAGGAAGGAATTAATTGCAATTGCCAAAAACAAAGAGGTCAAAATTGATAGTGTTGTAAGAAATCTAAAATACGAACTCGAATTAAGTAAGCTTCAAAGCGAACTCGTTAATTTGCAACAATGGATTACGAAGAATAATCTAAGGGTTGCTGTACTTTTTGAAGGTCGTGATGCAGCGGGCAAAGGCGGTTCTATAAAACGCTTTATGGAACATTTGAATCCACGTTCTTCCCGGGTTGTTGCCCTTTCTAAACCTACCGACAATGAAAAGGGACAGTGGTACTTTAGAAGGTATATCAAAGAACTACCCAATCCTGGTGAAATTGTCTTTTTTGACCGTAGCTGGTACAACCGTGCCGTTGTAGAACCAGTTATGGGTTTTTGCACTAAGGAGCAATATGATCAGTTTATGGTCCAGGTCCCTGAATTTGAACATATGTTGTATGAAGATGGTGTTATTATTATCAAATTTTGGTTCTCTATCTCTAAAGAAGTTCAAAGTAAAAGATTCAATTCAAGGTTAAAAAACCCATTAAAACAATGGAAATTTAGCCCTGTTGATAAAAAGGGACAAGAACTCTGGGATAAATATACCTACTACAAAGAACAGATGTTCACAAAAACGCATACGAATTTTAGTCCTTGGATCATAGTAAAGACCAACGATAAGAAAACAGCACGCTTGGAGAGTATGCGTTATTTGCTGTCAAAATTTGAATATTCTGGTAAAAATGATGTATTGGATTTGGTACGGCCCGATCCAAACGTGATTGTTCGTTATTATAGAAATGCCGTACAAATTGATATATAATATGGAGAATACACCGAATTTGAATATTTCCCCGGAAGAATTGGAATTTCTCAATTCCAAACTTGGTCTACGTAGTTTGCTTGCCAGTAAAAATTTGGATTTAGAGAGATCAATTCGGGACATAAAGTATGAACTACGATTACGTGAACTACAAGCAGAATTGGTCAAATTACAAGCCTGGACCATTGAGAATAAAAAGAAAATAGTCATTCTTTTCGAAGGCAGGGATGCAGCTGGAAAAGGAGGTGCCATAAGGAGAATAACTGCGCATATCAACCCAAGGTATTTTAGAATAGTTGCTTTGAACAAACCGACCGAAGATGAGCAGGGGCAATGGTATTTTCAACGCTATGTTAATAAATTGCCTAAACCAGGTAAAATTGTATTTTTTGATCGTAGTTGGTACAACAGGGCGGTAGTAGAACCGGCACATGGTTTTTGCACCGAAGATGAGTATACTGTTTTTATGTCGCAAGTGAATGATTTTGAAAAAATGATAATGGAATCAAATACATATTTGATCAAGTTTTATTTTTCGATCACCAAAGAAGAACAAGGGAAACGTTTTGATGACATACAAAAAAGCAATCTGAAACGATGGAAAATGACGCCCATGGACGAAAGTGCCCGAAAACTCTGGGATGTATACACCAAATATAAAGAGGTGATGTTAAAGGATACAAATACAGGGCATGCACCTTGGGTAATCATTGATGCCAATAAGAAAACGGAAGCTCGAATCGCAGCCATTGAACATATTCTGAAAACAATACCCTATAAGGAATAATACAACTAATTGCTGAATTGGAGCAAATTTCAATTTAATTATATTTGTGAAACGCAAATAAATAACGAATTGGAAGCCTACGCGAATGCCCTTTTATATGCTATTCCCTTTTTTATGATTCTTCTAATCATTGAGATTGCCTATGGTTATTTCATAAAAAACCAAAAGCACAAGGTGATGGATTCAGTATCGAGTATTAGTTCGGGACTAACCAATATTGTTAAGGATTCGTTGGGTATTGGGATTATTATTGTTACTTATCCCTATTTATTGGAGCATTTGGCTTTAGTAGATATAAAGTCTTCATGGATAGTTTGGTTAGTTGCATTTTTAGCCATTGATTTTGCCGGTTATTGGAATCATCGATTGAGTCATAAAATCAACTTTTTCTGGAATCAGCATGTCATTCACCATAGCAGTGAGGAGTTTAATTTAGCCTGTGCACTTCGCCAATCAATTTCCAATCTTTTGGGATATTTCCCATTACTATTGATTCCAGCCGCCCTTTTAGGCGTCCCAGGAAATGTGATTGCTGTACTGGCCCCAATACATTTATTCGCCCAGTTTTGGTATCATACGCAACATATTGGTAGAATGGGTTGGTTGGAATATGTTATCATTACCCCTTCACAGCATAGGGTGCACCACGCCATTAATCCGGAATATATTGATAAAAATCTAGGTCAGATTCTTAGTATTTGGGATCGTTGTTTCGGTACATTTCAAGAAGAATTGGATGATGTGCCTCCGCAATATGGGGTCTTAAAACCGGCAGCAACTTGGAACCCTATAGTTATTAATTTTCAACATATCTGGCGATTGATAAAAGACGCCTGGCGTACTACTAGTTTTTGGGATAAAATTCGAATTTGGTTTATGCCGACCGGTTGGCGTCCGGCTGATGTGAAAACGAAGTATCCCGTTCAAATTATTGAGGATGTATACCATTTTGAACGTTATACTACTCCTGCTTCATTTACGTTAAGGGCATACTCAATTTTTCAATTACTGGCAACGACATTTTTAATGCTTTTTATGTTCTATAATTATTCTGCCATTGGTTTCGATGGATTATTGCTCTTCGGGGCTTTTGTTTTCGTCGGTATCTATGGTTATACAACTTTAATGGACAAAACTAGCTATGCAATATGGATTGAAGTGTTTAGGGGAGTTGCGGGTATTACCTCAATTTATATGATAGGGGATTGGTTCGGAATTGACGCATATTTCAAATTCGGTAGCTTAATAATTGTGTGTTACTTTCTGATTACTATTATAGCGGGAGTTTATTTCACTTTTATTGAGAGTAGACCTTCTGTGAATAAAGTAACTTTATAAATATAAAAAAAGGGTATGACTAGACCATATATCTTAGCTGAAACAAACTGGAAAGTGCTTAAAAATTCCTCATTTGAACTGGCCATTTTACCCTGGGGTGCCACAGAAGCCCATAATTACCATCTTCCATATGCCACAGATGTTTATGAAAGTGATGCTTTAGCGGCAGAATCTGCGAGACTGGCTTGGGAAGAAGGAAGTAAGGTAATTGTATTACCCACAATTCCTTTTGGTGTGAATACAGGACAGTCAGATATTTATTTGGACATCAATTTGAATCCGAGCACCCAATTAGCGATTTTAATGGATGTAGCTGAGGTGCTTAATCGACAAGGGATAAAAAAACTGCTGATCTTCAATAGTCATGGTGGAAATAACTTTAAGCCCTTAGTTCGGGAATTGGGATTAAAATATCCTGAAATGTTCATTTGTTTCTCCAATTGGTTTCAATCAATGGATAGAACGAAATATTTTGATAAGGAAGGTGATCATGCCGATGAGATGGAAACTAGTCTTCTCCTCTATTTAAAACCTGAATTGGTCCTGCCTAAAGAAAAGTGGGGAACTGGAGCTTCCAAGAATTTTAAAATTAAATCATTCTCCGAGGGGTGGGTTTGGGCAGAACGTAAATGGTCGCAAATTAGCAATGATACTGGTGTCGGCGATCCTATGCTGGCTACTAAGGAAAAAGGAGAGCGATACTTTAAGGACGTTACCCGGAAAATAGGAAGTTTCATTTCTGAGCTATGTAATGCGGACTTGAAGGATTTATATGAATAAGGCAAAACGAAGTACTATTTTTTCACCTCGGTTTTCACTAGTTTTATATAGGCCTTCATAGCCTCTTCACGGCTTATGTTCTGTGCTTGTATTAAAGCATTTGCCTTAAAGGCATTAATAAGTGGGGTTTTGCTACCAGGATTATCAAAATTCTTATTTGCAATTTTGTAATATGCATATAGTTTTAATAAGAGGTCTGCCGGCAGTGGGTCTTTGTAGCTATTTAAAAAATCAACAGCTTCTTCAAATTTTTTATGTAAGGTTTCCTTCTTCATTTCTATCCACAAAGGTTGCAATACAGGTCTTGGCGCCAACAACCTTTTGATTCAGTTTTACGGCGATACCACAATCCAAAGGTAATAATAAGTCAACCCTGGAACCAAATTTGATAAAACCAGCGTCTTCGCCTTGATGAACACTATCCCCTTCCTCGGCATAGTTTACGATACGCCTTGCAAGAGCCCCGGCAATCTGTCGATACAGTATTTCACCAAATTTAGGGGTATTAATGACCACCGTCGTACGTTCATTGTCAGTACTTGATTTAGGGTGCCATGCCACAAGATACTTACCAGGATGATATTTAGAATACTTTATTGTTCCGCTAATGGGGTAGCGGGTTACATGTACATTAAAAGGCGACATGAATATTGAAACTTGCATGCGCCTTTCGTTAAAATATTCGGTTTCCATGACTTCTTCAATCACTACCACCTTTCCATCAACAGGCGCTAGAATTTCATCAAAAATATTACTAGGACCTCTACTAGGATTTCGAAAAAATTGTAGAATCAATACCAAAATCAAAACCGAAACAATCTGAAGCCCCCGTCGTAACCAATCGTTCACTACATAGAACTCTGCAATAAGAATTATTGCAATAACAAGAAAGAAGGTAGTCAATATAATATTTTGACCCTCTCTATGAAACATAAGCAAAAATGTTAAGTGTTAAATATGCAAATGGAGCAGCAAAGACCATGCTGTCCAACCGATCTAACATACCGCCATGTCCTGGTATTATTGCCCCACTATCCTTAACTCCTGCTGATCTTTTCAGCTTTGATTCTATCAAATCCCCAAATGTACCAAAAAGTACAATTACGGCTGCTAAAATAAACCATTGCAATGGGCTGATAATAGGCTCATATTTGCCTAATAAATAAGCCGCGATCATAGCGAAAACAAAACCGCCTAAAGTGCCTTCAACGGTTTTCTTTGGGGAAACAGCGGTAAACAATTTAGTTCGGCCTATGGTGCTCCCAACAATATAGGCAAAGGAATCATTAACCCAAATCAATATAAAAATACCCATGATCAACAATTTTGCAAAATCATTATCCTTATAGGGTATCATTGTTAAAAAGATGCAACCTCCTCCAATATAAAATAAACCGATTATAAACTTTTGAAAAAAGTTGAATGGCCTTTCCTTCTTCGAAAATAGAAAAAAGAGCAATGCCATGTTCATTGAAATGGTCAGGAACATTAAAATATTAATCAACCATTTATCATGAACCAAATATATAAATGCCCACCATAATGCCAAATAAGCAATAAAGACATGGTAGCCTTTTAAATGAACAAGTCTTTTATATTCATATAGACATGCCAAACCAAAGATCATAAACAAAAAATCAAAAGCATCGGAGCTTAAGAAAACAGCGGACAATAACAATATAATATATACTGCTCCGGAAAGTGCTCGTCTTAAAACTTCTTTCATACTATAGATCCTCCAAAAGTAAAAGATAAAGATTTTTGGAGCTACTGCCGTATGTTAAGAAATCATCTGAATTCTCGCTTGTAGATTGAAAGTGTTTGAGTGTGGTAATATTGGCGGGAATACTATGGCCATATTTTTTCTTTATTTTCTTTAATCCTTCACCAATAGACTCTACCAATTGACTTGTTGTTGCGAAAACTATAACATTGTCTGGAAGTTCACTGAGTTTCTTTTCCATTAGTTGATTGGAGCAGACTAAAATAGAACCATTTTGTGCAATAAGATGTTCGCAGGTAGTAAAGAAAACTTCACTTTCTTTTGTCTTATTGGTAAAGGCAATATTCTCTTTGGCAAATCTTTCTTCGAGTCTTGCATTCATTGCGAAAAAAGGATGGCCTTCCCAACTGTTCTCTTTTACAATATTATGTAAGGCTTCAGAAATTTCTTGAAAAGAGTCGCAATAAATAAATTTACCTCCATTTTTTTTAAAGTGTATGGTAAATTTTTCATCAACTGGGATATTGAGGTCAGGCATATGAACCCCACGGGTTTCTACAGTTTCTTTGGAAACCTTTTTTTTGCCACCACCGAAAAGTTTGTCAATTATCCCCATTAAATCATTTAATCCTTCTTATATCGTTCTCTTTTATGTTAGAAGAACGCAAAATGTATCTATTTATTTTCTTTTTCCTCTTCCTCTTTGGCCTCGTGTTTGGCCTCATGTTCAGCATCAGCCGTTACTTCTTCCTTTGCTATTTCCTGGCCTTTGCCATCAAACTCCTTTTCGAAGGGTCTTTTACCAAAAATCTTTTCTAAATCTTCTTTAAAAATAACTTCTTTTTCCAATAAGCGTTCCGCCAACACTATTAGCTTATCCTTGTTCTTTTCCAAAACATCGATTGCTCTTAGATATTGCTTTTCAATAATCTCTGAAATCTCAGAATCAATTTTTCTGGCAGTTTCTTCACTATAAGGTTTTGTGAATCCATACTCATTTTGCCCCGAGGAATCATAGTAGGTAAGATTGCCAATTTCATCATTCAACCCATATACGGTAACCATCGCCCTGGCCTGTTTTGTGACTTTTTCAAGATCACTGAGCGCGCCCGTGGAAATTTGGTCAAAAATCACTTTTTCTGCGGCCCTGCCACCTAAGGTAGCGCACATTTCATCTAACATTTGTTCGGGACGAACAATAAGCCTTTCCTCAGGTAAGTACCAAGCAGCACCTAAGGACTGTCCTCGAGGAACGATGGTAACTTTAACCAATGGCGCAGCATGTTCTAACATCCAGCTTGTAGTGGCATGACCTGCTTCATGATAAGCAATTGTTTTTTTCTCACCAGCCGTTATGATTTTGTTCTTTTTCTCAAGACCCCCAACAATTCTATCGACTGCATCCAGGAAATCTTGTTTGCCAACCGCCTTTTTCTCCTGTCGTGCTGCAATCAAGGCAGCTTCATTACAGACATTCGCTATGTCTGCACCAGAGAAACCTGGGGTTTGTCTTGCCAAGAAATCCAAATCCAATGTTTCCGCTGTCTTTATAGGCCTTAAATGGACTTCGAATATTTCCTTGCGTTCCCGGATATCCGGTAAGTCCACATATATTTGTCTATCGAATCTACCTGCACGCATTAACGCTTTATCCAAAACATCTGCCCTATTCGTTGCAGCAAGAACAATTACATTGGTATTGGTCCCGAAACCATCCATTTCCGTCAGCAGCTGGTTCAAGGTATTCTCACGTTCATCGTTT
>Ga0209633_10005156_pt1 | contig 11551 bp, 6 predicted proteins | sample Cruoilmetagenom1_FD_187290 | JGI IMG/M metagenome (GOLD analysis project Ga0209633, IMG submission 187290) | Oil polluted marine microbial communities from Coal Oil Point, Santa Barbara, California, USA - Sample 1 (SPAdes) (version 2) | ecosystem: Environmental > Aquatic > Marine > Oil seeps ... | reverse complement strand
TCTTTCAGTGTGAAATTTCCAGCCGTCCCAGTCACTTTCATCGAGGCCGTCTTCAATGGTAATGATCGGGTACCGGTCCACCCAGTCTGCGAGGTACTCGGTAAACTCAGCCGCGGTAAATTCCCGACCTTCGGATGCCAGTACATATTTACCATCGCGATAGAACTCCGAACTGGCCGCATCCAGGCCCAGGTAGATATCCTTCCCGGCCGTGTAACCCGCCTTCTCGATCGCCTCAAGAATCACTTCAATGGCCGCCTCGTTTGACGGCAGATCTGGTGCAAAGCCGCCTTCATCACCCACCGCCGTATTCAGGCCGCGCGCATGCAACACCTTCGCCAGCGCATGGAACACTTCCGTGCCATAACGGACCGCCTCGCGCAAACTGCCCGCACCGACCGGTAAAATCATAAATTCCTGCAGGTCCACGCTGTTATCCGCATGCGCACCACCGTTAATGATGTTCATCATCGGTACCGGCATCTGGAACGAGTCACCATTGCCCAGCATGCGGTACAGGCCGGTCCCCTGTTCACGTGCCACGGCCTGTGCATTGGCCAGCGACACGGCCAGCAGCGCATTGGCGCCCAGGCGCCCCTTGTTTTCGGTACCGTCAAGTTCGATCATCAGGTGATCGATATCCGCCTGTGCGCTTGCATCCTTACCCAGCACCGCGTCACGAATCGCTGTATTGACATGGTGAACCGCCTTGCTCACGCCCTTGCCGCCAAACCGGTTGTTGTCACCGTCCCGCAGTTCCACGGCCTCGCGTGAGCCGGTTGATGCACCGGAAGGCACGGCGGCGCGCCCGACGGCACCCGAACCCAGGATGACCTCGGCCTCTACCGTTGGATTACCGCGCGAGTCAATAATTTCACGCCCTTTTACCTCAGATATATCTGACATTATTTCTCCATACTTCAGTAGCTTGTTTAATACTTAAGGAAACGGAATGAATTACTTCAGCAGCTCTGTTTCCGGCAGGTCCTGCGCCTTGATGGTACTGTCGAGCGCTTTCAGGGTCGCCAGCAGCGCCTGCATTTCCCCGAGAGGCCAGGCATTGGGACCATCACTGAGTGCCCTGGCCGGGTCCGGGTGTGTTTCCATAAAGAGTCCGGAGACACCGGCCGCGACGGCCGCACGTGCCAGTACCGGGACAAATTCACGCTGGCCGCCGGAACAGCTTCCCTGGCCACCGGGCAATTGCACCGAATGGGTCGCATCGAACACTACCGGGACACCGGTGTCGCGCATCACGGCAAGGGAGCGCATATCAGACACCAGGTTGTTATAACCGAATGAAGCACCGCGCTCACACACCATGATCTGCCCATTGCCGGTAGCGAGCGCCTTGTCAGACACGTTCTTCATATCCCAGGGCGACAGAAACTGACCCTTTTTGATATTGACCGGCTTGCCCTGGCTGGCCACGTTCTGGATAAAGTTCGTCTGCCGGCACAGGAACGCCGGCGTCTGCAATACATCAACGACGGCAGCCACCTCATCCAGTGGCGTGTCTTCGTGAACATCCGTCAATACCGGCACGCCAAGCTGCGCCTTTACCTTTTCAAGAATAGCCAGGCCCGCGTCCATACCGGGGCCACGAAAGCTTTTATGTGAAGACCGGTTGGCCTTGTCGAAGGATGACTTGAATATGAACGGTATTCCAAGCGCTGCTGTTATTTCTTTCAGCGTCCCGGCCGTCTCGATTACGAGCTGTTCGTTCTCGATGACGCACGGCCCGGCAATCAGGAACAGGGGCTGGTCAATACCAGCCTGGAAATCACATAATTTCATAGCTGCATGGTCCGGTGAACTGCAAGTCAGTCAGGCATCCGCCCGAACAGCGGCAGGTTCAACATCCAGCTGACCTGCCTGGTAAGCCCTGGCTGCCTCGATAAAACCGGTGAACAGGGGATGTCCGTCACGCGGCGAGGAGGTAAATTCCGGGTGGAACTGGCAGGCGAAGAACCAGGGATGGGTCGCGATTTCCACGACCTCGACCAGGTTGCCGTCAATGGACACCCCCGACAGGACGAGTCCCTTTGCAGCAAGCTGTTCACGATACTGGTTGTTGAATTCATAACGGTGACGATGCCGCTCCTCGATCACGTCCTTGCCATACAGATGCTGCGCCAGGCTCCCCGGTGTCAGGCGGCACTGCTGCCCACCCAGACGCATGGTGCCACCCAGATCCGAATCCTCACTACGCGATTCGTGACCGCCATCTGCACGCTGCCATTCCTCAATCAATGCAATGACAGGGTATTCAGTGCCTTTATTAAATTCAGTTGAATGCGCCCCCTGCAAACCGGCAACATTGCGGGCATACTCAATGACCGCCACCTGCATACCCAGGCAGATACCCAGGTAAGGAATATTATTCTCCCGGGCATAACGTACCGCATCGATCTTGCCCTCGACACCACGCAGCCCAAAACCACCCGGCACCAGTATGGCATCGACCCCTTCCAGTATGCCAATACCGTGCTGTTCGATCTTTTCCGAATCGATATATTTGATATTGACGTTGGTGAGCGTGTGTATACCGGCATGGATCAATGCTTCAGACAGGGACTTGTATGACTCGGTCAACTCCACATATTTGCCGACCATGGCGATGGTCACACCGCCTTCCCGGCGCCCGGTATCACGCACGACCTGTTCCCATTCATGCAGGTCAGCCGGTCCGGTATCAATATGCATTTTCTCGACAACGATGTTATCGAGTTGCTGCTCATGCAACAGTAGCGGAATCTTGTAAATACTATCCACATCGACGGCGGAAATAACGGCACGCTCTTCAACATTGGTAAACAATGCCACCTTGCGACGTTCAGTCGGTGGTAGCGGCCGATCCGCCCGGCACAACAGGATATCCGGCTGGATACCGATGGAACGTAATTCCTTGACCGAGTGCTGCGTTGGTTTGGTTTTTATTTCACCGGAGGCCGCGATATACGGGACCAGCGTCAGATGCATGAAGAGTGCGCGCTCGTGTCCCAGTTCGACACCCATCTGGCGAATGGATTCGAGGAACGGCAGCGACTCGATGTCACCCACTGTGCCGCCAATTTCAACCATGGCGATATCCGCATCACCCGCACCCTTGAGAATGCTCTTCTTTATCTCATCGGTGATATGGGGAATGACCTGTACCGTGGCACCCAGATAATCACCACGCCGCTCATTACGAATGACGCTTTCGTAAATCTGGCCGGTGGTAAAGTTATTGGCCTTCGTCATGGTGGTGCGGACGAAGCGCTCATAGTGACCCAGGTCGAGGTCCGTTTCGGCACCGTCACTGGTGACGAACACCTCGCCGTGCTGAAACGGGCTCATGGTACCAGGGTCAACATTGATGTAGGGGTCCAGCTTGAGCAGCGTCACCTTGAGGCCACGCGTTTCGAGCAGACTGCCCAGAGAGGCCGCTGCGATGCCCTTGCCCAAAGAGGACACGACACCGCCGGTGATGAAGATAAATCGGGTCATTAACCACCTGAAAATCGGACGCGACACCATTGCCGCAAGACGGGTGCAAACGTTACCAGATCGGGGCGATTAGCTCAATTACCCGGTGGGGCTTAACCCGCATTTCTCACCACGGGACGAGACGAAGGTTAAATAGCCGATATCTGCCCTGAAACGGTTGATTGTTGACCGGGCAACCAGTTGATCACGAGGCCGGACTCGGCTGGCCCGGCCTGGAAGGGTTCACATACCCACATACCCGCCACTGCAGCCAGCCGGTCCTGAATATAGATCAACGGAATACGTGACCGTTCCCAGGGTGGAACCCCCTGCTCCTGGAACAGTTTTTTCAAACGGTGATGGTGTTCCCGTCCCGCAGGCATGCACCATTCCCCTCCCTGACGCCAGGTCACCCGCACACGGCCATCAGGCACTGCGGCTGCCCGGATACCACCACCAGTCGCCGGGGTTGTGGTCAGGGTCCCGCCCTTCCCCGGCAAGGCCAGTGGCCCGGCCAGGACCCAGTCCAGCACCGCGGATTGATCCTCAGACCCGGCCTGGCGCAGCAAGAACAGTTCCTCACGATAGCGGCGTAGTTCGAAGCTGCCCCAGCGGACACAGGGCTCAGAATCGCGACGACTGCCGATCACATCATTCATAATGCGTGCGAGCACCGCCGCAGACGGTGTCTTCCCGGCTAGCAGCTTGATCCAGTGGCGCAAGACATTGCCCTGGCGCGTATGGGGCAATGCCACCAGACCTGTCAGCGACAGGGTGTTTTCCCGGCCGCTCAAGGCATGCAGATCCTGTTCTGCCAGATCAGCGAGCAACTGTGCCGCGTCCGCGCAGTGAGAGGCGCTGCGTGACAGACTTGACGCAACAGCAGGCCAGCGTTCCCGCAGCACCGGCAAAACCTGCTGGCGCAGGTAATTGCGATCGAAAGCGGCATCCGCATTACTGGGGTCCTCGATCCACACCAGCCTGTTTGCCTCGGCATACTGATGCAGCAGCTCCCGGCTAACGGCCAGCAATGGACGCAGATGCCGGCCAGCGCCGAGCATGGTCATGGCCGGCATGGCTGCCAGCCCGTTCACCCCGCTGCCCCGCAGTAATTGCAGCAACAGGGTTTCCGCCTGATCATCCTGATGCTGGGCGGTTAACAGGCAGTGTTGTGCCGGCAGCCAGTCTGCCAGTGCAGTGTAACGTGCGCTCCGCGCCGCCGCTTCCGGACTCTCGCCACGCCGGGCCTTGCCGTCCACGGTGAGCGAGACATACGGCACCTGCAGCCCGGCACAGACCTGTCGACAATGCGACTCCCAGTGGTCAGCATCCTGCTGCAGACCGTGATTGACATGCACCGCCCCGATCTCTGCATCCAGAACAGCACGCAGCTTGCACAATGCATGCAACAGTGCGTGCGAATCCAGGCCACCGCTGAAGGCCACCTGGTAACAGGACGTGTTGGGGTAACGGCGTAATTGCTGCAGCAGATAGTCAGGGGAAAACTTCATATATATAGCCAGATTGCGGCCATGACCGTAGGATGGGTAAAGGAGCAACGCGACGTACCCATCAGGGTCTTGCACGCGTTTTTTGACGGGTGCGTCGCTACGCTCCTTCACCCATCCTACTGAAAACCATAATCCTTGCAGGACAGGTAGTGCGGCGTGCCCGTCGCTTTCTAGCGATCAGTGAATTGTCCGTAGGCCATCAAGCGCTGATAACGCGCTTCCAGCAATTCATCCAGTGATTGCTGCTGCAATCCTGCAAGTGTTTCCAGCAAGGCCTGCTTGACATTATCGACAACGGCATCAATGTCACGATGCGCACCACCCAGCGGTTCAGGAATAATCTTGTCGACCATGCCAAGGTCACGCAGTCTCCCGGAGGTAATGCCCAGCGCCTCTGCTGCATCGGCGGCCTTCTCTGCACTCTTCCACAGAATAGAGGCACAACCTTCCGGTGAAATCACCGAGTAGGTGCTGTACTGCAACATCAGCGTCTGGTCACCCACGCCAATAGCCAGCGCACCACCGGACCCCCCTTCACCAATGACCGTGCAGATAACCGGCGTCTTCAAACCGGCCATGACCTGCAAATTCTTCGCAATAGCCTCGCTCTGGCCACGTTCTTCTGCACCAATACCGGGATAGGCACCCGGGGTATCAATGAAGGTCAGTACCGGCAACTTGAAGCGTTCTGCCATCTCCATCAGGCGCAAGGCCTTGCGATAGCCCTCGGGACGCGGCATACCGAAATTGCGTCGCAGCTTCTCCTTGGTGTCACGCCCCTTCTGCTGACCAATGACCATGACCGGCTGACCTTCCAGTCGGGCAAGACCACCGATAATGGCATGGTCATCACCATAATGCCGATCCCCGTGCAATTCCTCGAAGTCGGTAAACAACCGGATAATGTAATCCAGCGTATAGGGCCGTTGCGGGTGACGCGCCAGCTGCGAGACTTGCCAGGGAGTGAGATTCGCGAAGATTGATTCTGTCAGTGCGCGGCTTTTCTCTTTCAGTTTCGTTACTTCATCCGAGATATTGATATCGGCATCGTCAGTGACGTAGTTCAGCTCATCAATCTTTGCCTCGAGTTCGGCAATGGGTTGTTCAAATTCAAGAAAATTAAGGTTCATCGGGAATTCCGCAGGGCTGTTTTATGCCGCTAAGGTACCGTTTCTGCGGCGGTTAAACAAGTGCCAGCGGATAACAGCAGCAGGGAAACAGGTACTCGAATGGCAGTAGTTTATCCTGAAAATTCCAAGTTTGAGTGGAATAGTACTTACTTAAGCCCTGGTCCTGATAACCACTATGGGTTCATTCTGATAAAGACAGAAATTATTGCCACGAAATCCACGGAAGAACACGAAAAAACAATTACCTTATAGAAATATTTCCGTGTTCTTCCGTGGATTCCGTGGCTAATTGCAGGTTTCTACTGACGATACCTCTGTAAGTAAGTACCTGTCAGGCCTGAGCACAATCCACCCTGCCGCTCACACGTATTCAACCTGCACACAATCCTTTCCCGCAAGATCACGCAGCCGATGCAACAACTCATCGGTCGGGTGTACCGTCCATGCTTCACCCAGCGCTACCCTTGCACGGGCTGCTCCGCCCGTATAATCGATACAAACCCGGCAGTGCCCTTCCCTGAAGGGCTGTAAAATATCTGCCAGGCTGCCAACAAAGCCATTATCTGCCTGACTGGACTCAATACCGACGACAAGTCGCCGCGCAAACAGTCCTCGCGCCTGGTTGATGTCATAAATACTTTGTGCCGTCACCTGCTGGCTACCGCTAAAGTCATCGAGCCCGAGTCCACCCTGGACCACCAGAATCTTGTTCTTCCCGAGCATGGCCTGGTACTTGTCGTAGACATCCGGGAATACACGCACATCAAGCCTTGCCGTGCGATCATCCAGCGTCAGAAACGCGATCTTGCCGCCGCGCTGGGTCTTGATAACTCGCATGCTCATTACGAGTCCGGCAATCGTCACCGCACGTTCGTCGGCACCTGGCCGTCCCCGACGTTCTTTTTTCGAGTCCTGGTTCGATGCGGGTGTTGCCGTACACAGGGCCGCCATCTCTGCCAGCTTGCCGCTGGTGATATTGGCCAGCTCGACCGCATAACGGGCAATCGGATGCCCGGTCAGGTACAGCCCGAGTGCATCCATTTCGCCCTGCAGTCGCTGCTCTTCTTCCCACTCCGGCAACACCTGTTTCTCAACCGGTAGCGGTGCAGCAGACTCCGGGTCGCCGAACAAATCATTCTGCCCCGTATCCAGATTGCGGGAATGCTGCTCGGCCATCTTCAGCGCCTTGTCAAGATTTGCCTGTTGGGAAGCGCGGGTGTCACCCATGGGGTCCAGTGCCCCGGCCCGGATCAGGGCATCAAACACACGCCGGTTCACCTTGCGCAGATCCACACGCTGGCACAGCTCAAACAGGTCGGCAAATTCACCACCGTCCTGGCGCTCCGCCAGCATGCCGTCAATCGCGGCCTGCCCAACGCCCTTGATTGCGCCCAGGCCATAGACAATGGTGTCTTCTGTTGTAGCAGTAAAGTGATACTGCGACTGATTGACATCCGGCGGCACTACCTTCAGTTTCATATCCCTGCATTCGGCAATCAGGTGTACGATCTTGTCGGTATTGTCCATATCTGCCGACAGCACAGCCGCCATAAATGCAGCCGGGTAATACGCCTTTAACCAGGCAGTCTGGTAAGACACCAGCGCATAGGCAGCCGAGTGACTCTTGTTAAAACCATAACCGGCAAATTTTTCCATCAGGTCGAAGATGCCGGCAGCCACCTGCTCATCAACATCCCGCTGTTTGGCACCGTCAAGGAAGATAGAGCGCTGCTTCGCCATTTCCTCCGGCTTCTTCTTGCCCATGGCACGCCGCAACATGTCGGCACCACCCAGCGTGTAGCCGGCCAGTACCTGCGCAATCTGCATCACCTGTTCCTGGTAGAGAATAATGCCGTAGGTCGGCTTCAGGATGGGCTCCAGATCAGGGTGTGGATACTTGATCTGCGCACCGTGTTTGCGCGCAATAAAGTCATCGACCATGCCGGACCCCAGCGGCCCCGGACGAAACAGGGCGACCAGCGCCACGATGTCTTCAAAGTTATCCGGGCGCAGACGCCGGATGAGGTCTTTCATGCCACTTGATTCCAGCTGAAATACTGCGGTCGTTGCAGCCGCCTTCAACAGATCAAATGCCCGCCTGTCATCAAGCGGTATAACATCAATGTCGACTGCCGGCTTACCGTTCCCGGCCAGCTGGGCATTGATGGTCTTCAGTGCCCAGTCAATAATGGTCAGTGTACGCAGCCCGAGAAAATCAAACTTCACCAGACCAACCGCTTCCACATCATCCTTGTCGAACTGACTGACCAGCGCGCCACCACCCTGCTCGCAGTACAACGGGGTGAAATCGGTTAGCTGTGACGGGGCAATCACCACACCACCGGCATGTTTACCGGCGTTCCGTGCCAGACCTTCCAGTGAACGCGCCAGATCGACCAGGCTGCGTACATCTTCATCGGCATCATACAACTCACTGAAGGCAGGCTCCTGATCCAGAGCCTTTTCCAGCGTAATGCCAATCTCAAAAGGAATCAGTTTGGCAATTCTGTCGACGAATCCATAGGGGTGTCCCAGCACCCGACCGACATCACGCACCACCGCCTTGGCCGCCATGGAACCGTAGGTAATGATCTGCGAAACCTTGTCACGCCCATAGCGCTCTGCGACATATTCAATCACCCGGTCCCGGCCTTCCATACAGAAATCGACATCGAAGTCCGGCATGGAAACACGTTCCGGATTCAGAAATCGCTCAAACAGCAGGTCATAACGAATCGGATCAAGATCAGTAATCGTCAGGGCATAGGCCACCAGTGACCCCGCTCCGGAACCGCGCCCCGGTCCGACAGGGATGCCGTTGGCCTTTGCCCAGATAATAAAATCGGCAACAATCAGGAAATAGCCAGGGAAGCCCATCTCCAGTATGACCTTGATCTCGATATCAAGCCGCTCGCGATAGACCTGCCGGACGGCTTCAATATCCTCCCTGTCCGGATCAAGAATTTTCTCAAAGCGCTGCTCCAGCCCCTGTTCGGCCTGCAACTGAAAATAGCCGGCCATATCCATACCTTCCGGCACCGGAAAATCAGGCAGATAATTCTTGCCCAGTTCCAGTTCCAGGTTGCAGCGCCGGGCAATCTCCACGGTATTTTCCAGTGCTTCCGGAATATCACTGAACAGCGCCTGCATTTCTTCTGCCGTACGCAGATACTGCTGATCGGTAAATTCTTTCGAGCGACGCGGATCATCCAGGGTACGGCCTTCATTGATACAGACACGTGCTTCATGGGAATCAAAGTCACTGGCCTTCAGGAAATGCACATCATTGCTGGCCACGACCGGAACACTCTTCAGGCCGGCAAGATTGACTGCCTTGTGCAGATACGCCTCTTCTCCCGGTCGACCGGTACGCTGCAATTCCAGATAAAAACTGTCCGGAAATATTCGCTGCCAGTCATCCAGTTGTTCGGCGGCAAGGGCGTGCTTGTTTGCCAGTAATGCCTGACCGATATCACCCGTGCGGCCACTGGACAGTGCGATCAGCCCTGCGGAATTCCCCTCGAACCAGTCCCGTTCCAGCACCGGGATACCACGCTGCTGCCCTTCAGTATAGGAACGTGACACCAGCCGGGTAAGATTGAGGTAGCCATCGCGTGTCTTGCAGAGTAACACCAGCCTTGAAGGTGATTTTCCGCCGGCCCTGTCTGCCACCCAGAGGTCGACCCCGATGATGGGCTTGACACCCTGCGCCATGGCCGCACGATAAAACTTTACCATGGAAAACATATTGCTCTGGTCAGTAACAGCAACCGCTGGCAGGCCGGCCGCAGCAACACTCTGCACCAGCGGTTTAACCCGGACGCTACCATTCACCAGCGAATATTCGGTGTGGACATGCAGATGGACAAAGGCAGGGCGCATGAAGAAAGTTTCCAGTTTTCCCGGACAGGATTCAAGCCTGAATCCGCCATAAACAGTTATCGAGACAAAAACGTATCTTTTTGATTTTATTATCTATATGCCACGCATCAAGCACGCATACAGACTGCCTGCCGGCTAACCCCGGCAAACGCGGTCCCGGCAACGGGATTCTGGCATTTTGGCCGTCTAAATAACAGGTCTTCCCGGTCGATATGACGAGTAATTCGTGCACTGAATTCACCACCTGCAGGACCGAGAATGCAGCATTCAATAAAATACCCGATCACTTCCACATATGAGAAGGAAGAGCTCCAGGGCTTTTCACGTAGCATGGCCGAATTACAGTGGCTACTGCTGATCCTGGTTATCCTGTACTTTTTTATACCGATACAGCCTGTCGACAACACTGACGGGCTGATCCTGACCATGGTCTGCTATTCCTGCTTTGTACTGCTGTTTCGTTATCTCAATTTTCATGCCCGTGAATCACGCCTGAAACTGGCGATGGAAACCTGGGCAATGATCAGTTTCATTACCATTGCCCTGTGGTACACCGGCAAGGTCGACAGCCCGTTGCTGAATCTGTACCTGCTGGTCATCATCGCCAGCGCCATCACCCTGGGCAAGATAATGACATTGCTGGAAGTCGCGCTGATTGCGTGCTGTTACCTGTATATGGGCTACAGCAGCTACTCTGATGCACTGTTCGCACCACAAACCTTTACTACCCTGATGGCAAAGTTCTCACCCTTCCTGCTGGTAGCCTATGTCACATCCATGCTCGCTGCTGACATACTGCAGGCGAAAAAACGTATTACCTTGTTGTCACAGACAGATGACCTGACAGGCCTGCTGAACATGCGTGCCTTTAATCTTGTTCTCGAGAAGGAAATCGCACGGGTAATGCGTCACGCACAACCCTTTACCGTCATTATGCTCGATGTTGACGGCCTGAAAACGGTAAATGATCAATATGGGCACACGGCGGGCAGCCGCCTTATCAAGGTCATTGCGCAATCGATCAAGGACTGTGTCAGATCAGCAGATGTACTCGCCCGCTACGGTGGTGACGAATTTGTCATTCTAATGTCACATACCAGTACCGGGCATGCACGCACCGTTGCGGAACGTATCCGCACGGCCATTCATAACACGTCATTTGATATGAACGGTGCACGTATTTCGAGTACCGCCAGCATCGGTATTGCCAGTTTCCCTGAATGTGTGGAGGATGCTGTGGATGTTCTCGACAAGGCAGACATTGCCCTCTACCAGAGCAAACAGGGCGGTCGCAACAGGGTCACCTACTACGACAATGCACTGGAAACCACCGCCGTCTATGCCTGAGACGGGTTCGCCTGTTTCTCGAGAACCCTTCTCACCGGCGCATAGGAACGCCTGTGGATCGGTGACACCCCCAGATTTTCCAGTGCCTGGATATGCGCCTTGCTCGGGTAACCTTTATGCTGCGCAAGTCCATACCCCGGGTAGCTGGCATCCAGCAACAGCATTTCCCGGTCGCGCGTCACCTTAGCCATGATCGAAGCAGCACTGATC
>Ga0209633_10005154_pt1 | contig 11553 bp, 10 predicted proteins | sample Cruoilmetagenom1_FD_187290 | JGI IMG/M metagenome (GOLD analysis project Ga0209633, IMG submission 187290) | Oil polluted marine microbial communities from Coal Oil Point, Santa Barbara, California, USA - Sample 1 (SPAdes) (version 2) | ecosystem: Environmental > Aquatic > Marine > Oil seeps ... | reverse complement strand
TCAAGAAATTTGGGAGGAAGCTGCCCAAGGGATTCTTTGCGCCTAAAATTTGGGACATAGCCCTCTTTGCGGCCAGCATAAATTAACTTGACGGTGCCCTTGATGACTGTTGCGGCCATTATAGCAGGACTTTTACCTATTATGTTAGGGTCAGGCACTGGGTCGGAAGTCATGCGCCGCATAGCAGCACCTATGGTAGGCGGTATGATTAGCGCAACGATTCTCACTCTTTTTGTTATTCCCGCTGTTTTTCTTTTGTGGAAGAAGCGCTCTTTAAAAACATAGCCCTTTTCCAACACAAGAAGAGCTGCTATTCTTAAGCAAATTGCAACTATATGAATAGGATAATCATTAAAAATGGATAAGCAAAAAGCCCTAGAAGCGGCCCTTGGCCAAATTGAACGTGCCTTTGGAAAAGGTTCTATCATGCGCATGGGAGAACAAGACGCTCTTGATATCGAAGCGATTTCAACAGGTTCTCTTGGCCTTGATATTGCCCTTGGCATTGGTGGTTTTGCAAAGGGTCGTGTCATTGAAGTCTACGGCCCCGAGAGCTCTGGTAAAACAACGCTTGCTCTTCACGTTGTCGCTGAAGCTCAAAAGACTGGCGGTACTTGTGCCTTTGTTGATGCAGAGCACGCCCTTGACCCTGTTTATGCACGCAAGCTTGGTGTCGACGTGGATAACCTTCTTATTGCCCAACCCGATGCTGGTGAGCAAGCCCTTGAAATTACCGATACTCTTGTGCGCTCTGGTGGCGTTGATGTTGTGGTGGTTGACAGTGTTGCAGCCCTTGTTCCTAAAGCAGAGCTTGAGGGTGACATGGGAGATTCCCACATGGGGCTTCAAGCACGCCTCATGAGTCAAGCCCTTCGTAAAATTACAGGTTCTATTGCTAAATCAAAATGCATGGTGATTTTCATTAACCAAATTCGTCATAAAATTGGCGTTATGTTTGGAAGTCCTGAAACAACTACTGGTGGAAACGCGTTAAAGTTTTATGCCTCTATGCGCCTTGATATTCGTCGCATTGGTGCCATTAAAAATCGCGATGAAGTTGTTGGCAACCAAACCCGCGTTAAAGTTGTAAAAAACAAAGTGGCGCCTCCCTTTAAAATTGTTGAATTCGACATCATGTATGGTCAAGGTATTTCAAAAACTGGAGAGCTTCTTGATCTTGGTGTTAAGGCTGAAATTGTTGATAAAGCTGGTTCTTGGTACTCCTATGAAGGAGAACGTCTTGGACAGGGTCGAGAAGGTGCCAAAGTCTTCTTGACCGAAAATCCAGCTGTTGCTCAAAAAATCGAAGATGCTATCCGAGCAAAATCAGGCCTTCTTGCACGCATACTAGAAGGTACTCCTGAGACCAATGCCGATGCTGACAGTCCTGATGAAGTTGCTGCATAGATAATAACTTATTAAAAAGAAAAAGGCGCATTAAATAAGGCGCCTTTTTTAATGCAAGGAGGTCTTTATATCTACCTTAAGGGTTCCGCTGAAATCTCTCCACTAGTTTGCATAGAGGTATCATTATACTGAGTACTACTAGTGGGCTCTGCAACAACTGTTCCTGGCAACATTGTTGATTCAGCATGTTGAACATTTTGGCGGAAACTTTGCTCTTGGTGAGTTGCGGCCTTTAAACGCCCCAATGTTTCTGTCATTTCATCACAGTTTTTACGAGCTAAACCAAGAACGGTCTCAAATTCTTTTTTGCGTTCTTTTGGCACATAAGGACTGCGGCTTTCAAGGCGCTCAATTTCCTTTTGGCAAGAGCTTGCTGTTTGCTCTAATACTTCTGCTGAAAGAGGCGGTGTTGATGGTAAAACGACCCGTGGTGAAGACGTTGTGTTACACCCTGCCAAAAAAGCAGTCGATGTAAGCGTTATAAAAGCTATATTGAATATTTTCATGGGAATTAATTCCTTCTATATGATCAATGGATTTTCATCGTATGCTAGCAAGAAAAAAGGAGAGAGAAAAGGCTCTATATAATATTCTATGAATACTTCTACAAAACGCTTTTAGCGCCGCTTCCACACCGTTCCCGTAGATGAATCTTCCAACGTGATTTTATGGTTCAATAAATAATCGCGGATACGATCAGATTCAGTGAAGTCTTTATTTGCACGAGCTTGCTTGCGATCCTCAATAAGTTTCTCTATTTCACTGGCACTTGGTCCTTCATTAGAAGGTGCCTCCTCTTGAAACCAAGACCGTGCGCTTTTTTCAAGAAAACCAAGTAGATAAGCGCTTGCCTTTAAACTCTGTTGAAGCTTTTGCTTTTCTACATTATCGTTACATTTATTAATTTCCTTAGCCAACTCATGGAGCTTTGAAATAGCAAGGGGTGTGTTTAAATCATCTTGTAGAGCTTCTAACACCTTAGGCTCTGCTTGTTTTGAACTGTCTTCATAAGCCTCTTCATCGAAATCTTGAAGAGCTGTGTAAAGCGTATCAAGAGCAGCTTTTGCTTGAGAAAGCGTTGTTTTTTCTTGCCAATCGAGAGGTTGACGATAGTGACTCAAGAGCATGGCAAAACGAATGGTCTCTCCTTTAGCAAGAGCAAGTAAGTCCTGAACGGTAAAGAAATTACCCAAAGATTTAGACATCTTAGAGCCATTAACCATCAACATGCCATTATGCATCCAATATTGGGCAAATTTCCCTTTACCAAGAGCACAGGTGCTTTGAGCTATTTCATTTTCATGGTGAGGAAAAGATAAATCAATCCCGCCCCCATGAATATCAAAAACCTTTCCAAGATGCTTAAGTCCCATGGCAGAGCACTCAATGTGCCATCCTGGGCGCCCTCGCCCCCAAGGACTCTCCCAACCCGGCTCTTGGTCGCTTGAAGGCTTCCAGAGGACAAAGTCTTGTGGGTTCTTTTTATAGGGAGCGACTTCAACTCGCGCGCCAGCAATCATATCCTCAAGGGGATGATTAGAGAGACATCCATAGGTCGGATCTGTTACCGTATCAAAAAGAACATGGTTTTCCTTAACATAGGCATGTTCTTTTTCGATAAGGGTGGCAATTAAAGCTATCATTTCTTCGACATGGTCAGTTGCTTTTGGCTCAATTGTCGGAGGAAGGGCACCCAGCTCTGCCATATCATCTTGATAGAATTTTGTTGTTCGAGCTGTCAGCTCTGAAATATTTTCTTTATTATCATGGGCGGCCTTAATGATTTTATCATCAATATCGGTGATATTTTTCACATAGGTCACTTGGTAGTCCAAAGATAAAACTCGATAAAGAGTATCAAAAACCACAACAGGGCGCGCATTTCCAATATGCGCGCGGTCATAAACCGTTGGACCACACACGTACATGCCAACTTTGCCCGAGGTTACAGGCTTAAAAGTCTCTATTTTTCTGCTGAGGGTATTGTAAATTTTGAGAGTCATTTGTTCCGTTTTCCTGCTATTCGCTTTGACCATTTAAGCGTTTCAAGGTTTTTTCATAGCCAATAAAGGGCAGTAATTTTTTCATTTCAGGACCATGGTCTTCAGCGGTTAGAGCTTGGCGCAACGGCATAAAAAGCGCTTTGCCTTTACGCCCTGTTTGAGTCTTTAAAGCCGATGTCCATTGTCCCCAAGTTTCCTCATCCCAAGGAGCTTTGGGTAATATTTCCTTTGCTTGCTCAATGAAATCTTGCTCTTTAATTTTAGGGTTAATAGTTGAAAAACAAATATCTTCGTATTCTTTGACATCCGTAAGTAGCGTTAAATTACCTTGAATCGTATTCCAAAAATCCTTTGTCGTTTTTGTAAACCCAAGAGCATCAAGACGTTCTTTAATTTGCTCAAATGGAACCACTTGCAAAAACTTACCATTGGCGCGCTGAAGGTCTTCCTGCGAAAATTTTGGAGACGATTTGCCAAATTTAGAAAGGTCAAAAGAATCAATAAAAGCCTCTAAATTCAAAGCGATATCACTTTCTTCAGAGTTTCCTAGATTCCCAAGGTAATTAACCAAAGCCATGGGCTCGTAATTTTCTTCCTTTAAATCTTTCAGACCAAGGCTCCCTAAGCGTTTAGAAAGTCCTTCTCCGTCAGCTCCTGTCAGCAAAGGAAGATGAGCAAAAACAAAATCCTTTCCATCTCCTCCTAAAGCTTCCATAAGGTGAATTTGAATGGCTGTATTAGAAAGATGATCATCTCCCCGTATGATATGGGTAATACCAAGGTCAAGATCGTCCACAACCCCAGATAAGGTATAGACTGGTGCGCCATTTTCTCGAATTAAAATAGGATCACTGAAATGTTTTGCTTCAAAACTAAGTTCTCCATGGGCCGCATCCTGCCAGGAAATCGTCACATCCTCTAACTGAAAGCGCCAATGAGGACGTCGGCCATCAGCCTCAAAAGCAGCAATTTCATCGGCACTCAAGCGCAAAGCGGTTCGATCATAAATAGGGGGGCGACCTTGAGACAATTGGCGTTTACGTTTAAAATCCAGCTCATTTTTTGTCTCATAACAAGGGTATAGACGACCAGATTTTTTAAGTTTTTCTGCCGCTTCTTGATAAAGATTAAGGCGGTCCGATTGCTTAACCACAGAGTCATAAGTCAAACCAAGCCAAACCATATCTTTTTTAATTTGCTCCGCGTACTCATCTTTTGAGCGCTCAAGGTCGGTATCATCAAAACGCAAAACAAACTGAGCTTCTTTCTTTTTAGCATAGAGCCAATTCAAAAGAAGGGTGCGAGCGTTACCAACATGAAGGTTGCCCGTTGGACTGGGCGCAAAACGTAATTTCATTTATGTCACTTTTTTTAAGATTGTAACTGTTCTTTGATCCTATGAAGAAAACAAGAGAAAAGCAAGATAGGACTTGTCCCCTTTCTCTCTTTCAACAGGTTTTTCATTTTGTTTTTGAGATATAAAATCTATTCTATTACTTCTTATATTTTTAGTAAAAACTGACAATTTGTCATTATTGGCAATCAGCAATTCTCAAAATACTTATCTTGCTGGGAAAACAATATTTTTCAAAGTTAAAAGAGCCCCCTCACTTGAGGTGATACTTTGTTTTTTTGATACATTCATTTTTATATCAAAAGGGACCTCTTTCAATTCAGTGTCAATGCTATTTCCCTTTAAAAACAAACAGATAGTCGTTGGTTTCACTAGAGGCTCCGCCAGCAATAAGAGATCTTTTAGGGGAGCAAGCGCTCTACTCGTGATGATATCTGCCTTATGGAGAAAGTCTTTAACATCTCCTTCAAAAACGGAGAACGTTACCTTTGTTTCACGTGAAACACTTCTCAAAAAAGAGCATTTTTTCCGATCTCTTTCGATAAGGGTTACATTTTTACAGCCCATAATTGCTAAAACAGCTCCTGGAAAACCAGCCCCCGATCCAAGGTCACAAACAAATAAGTTTTTATTGGAAGTTTCATCAAAAAGCTGGGCGCTATCTAAAAAATGACGTTCCCAAATATCTTTTAAGGTCGTTTTTGAAACAAGATTTAAATGAGGCTGCCATTTTAAAAGCAACGCCTCATAAATTTTTAACTTATCGATTGTTTCACGTGAAACATTTAAAGGAGATAGCATTTAAAAGGTCATTTTTCTCTAAGAATTCATAGAATCAAAAAAATCGGCATTTGATTTAGTTCGACGCATTTTCTCCAAGAGAAATTCCATTCCCTCTTGAGATCCCATAGGGTCCAAAATGCGCCGCAAAATCCACATTTTAGAAAGCTCTTCTTTTCCAACAAGAAGATCTTCTTTACGCGTTCCTGATTTAGTCACATCGATGGCTGGATAAATCCTCTTATCAGAGAGTTTACGATCCAAAATAATTTCAGAGTTACCTGTTCCCTTAAACTCTTCAAAGATAACTTCGTCCATACGGGAGCCTGTATCAATCAAAGCTGTTGCAATAATTGTAAGAGACCCGCCATTTTCGACATTACGGGCAGCACCAAAAAAGCGCTTCGGGCGATGCAAAGCATTAGCGTCAACACCACCTGTCAAAACCTTACCAGAAGAGGGAACAACCGTATTGTAAGCTCTTGAAAGGCGCGTGATAGAATCCAGCAAAATAACAACATCTTTCTTATGCTCTACCAAACGCTTTGCTTTTTCTATAACCATTTCAGACACTTGCACATGGCGAGTGGCAGGTTCATCAAAGGTTGAGCTAACGACTTCTCCATTAACGGAACGAGCCATATCGGTCACTTCCTCAGGGCGTTCGTCGATTAACAAAACAATCAATTCAACTTCAGGGTTATTGGCCTCAATAGAATGAGCAATACTTTTAAGCATTACAGTTTTACCCGTACGAGGTGGCGCTGTGATCAATGCACGTTGCCCCTTACCAAGAGGCACAACAAGATCAATAACACGACCGGCATAATCCCTATCTTTTGCTTTAACATCCGGATTATCTTCCATTTCAAAACGAAACCGCTCATCAGGAAACAAAGGTGTTAGGTTATCAAAGTTGATCCGATGGCGCGTTTTTGTGGGCTCTTGCTTGTTAATACGCTCTATTTTATTAAGGGCAAAATAACGCTCGTTTGATTTTGGCGCTCTAATAGTACCTTCAATAAAGTCACCCGTCCTAACACCGTAACGGCGAATTTGACTAGGAGACACATATAAATCATCCGGGCCAGGTAAATAGTTTGCTTCAGCAGACCTTAAAAAACCAAAACCATCTTGCAAAACCTCGAGGGTTCCAGCGCCGTTAATGGGGTCATCTTTTGCCACAAGCTTTTTTAAAATGGCGAAAATTAAGTCTTGCTTACGCAAGGTTCCTGCATTTTCAATTTCATGTTCTTTTGCAATTTCTAAAAGCTCTTCGGGCTTTTTTCTTTTAAGATCAGGGATATTCATATAATAAAATGTGCTCACAGTTAATTTTAAAGCATTGGTTTTTAAGGACTTCTTTATAAAAAAGATTGGAAATAAAGGATATAATTTTTAGAGAAAATAATCTTTATAGATTTCTTATACCCCTAAAAAGGTTTTAAGACAACTAAAAAGACGATGATAATCATTAAAATGGTCGGAAATTCGTTGGCAATACGAAAAAACTTTTGGGATTTTTGGTTGGAATCCCTTTGAAAATCTTTACGCCACTTACTCATAGCTCCATGAAAAGCCACCAGCAAAAAAATAGCTAGAAATTTTCCATGAAACCATCCAAAGGGGCGTTCTAAAACCCCCGGCACAAGGAGTAAAAAACCGCCAAAAATAAAAGACATCAGCATGGCAGGCATCATAATAATTTTCATCAAACGATACTCCATGACCTTAAAGGTCTCGCTCTGTTTTGATCCGACTTCAGCATTACAATGATACATAAAAAGGCGTGGCAAATAAAGAAGGCCAGCCATCCAAGAGATTACTGAAATAATATGAAATGCCTTAAAAGTTAAGTACCAGTCTGCAAGAAAGTCTAAAAAAGTTTCGGAAAGCATTGGAAAATCTTTTCAATTTTTCCTTTAAGTTACAACAGCTCTTCCGCCTTAGCAAGAGAGTGTTTTTTTCTTTAAATCCCTGTGGTATATCTAAAACAGTTTATTCTCATCTTTTTGGAGTACCATAAAATGACCCCCATGATGGTTCAATATCACCGTATAAAAGAAGACCACCAAGATTGCCTTCTTTTTTATCGCATGGGAGATTTTTACGAGCTTTTTTTTGATGATGCCATCAAGGCCTCTAAGGCTTTAGATATTACCTTAACGAAACGTGGAAAGGCCGACGGCGGCGACATTCCCATGTGTGGCGTTCCTTTTCATGCTTATGAGAATTACCTTGCTCGCTTGGTGCGTCAAGGGTTCCGTGTTGCCATTTGCGAACAAACAGAAAGCCCCTCAGAAGCAAAAAAACGAGGGGCTAAATCAGTTGTAAACCGCGAAGTTGTACGCGTTGTCACCCCTGGAACTCTCACGGAAGATACCCTTTTAAATGCACGCCAAAATAGTTTCTTAGCTCTTATTTGTGATGAGAAAAAGCAAGACGACGGTTTTTTAAGCCTTGCTGTCATTGATATTTCCACGGGGGATTTTTATGTTGAATCCTGCAAAGCAGCACAATTGGCCACCCTCATAGCGACCGCTAACCCTAGTGAAATGGTTTTGCCAGAACGACTATTGCAACACCCTGATTTGTTTGAGCTTTTTCAAGATCATAAAAAAGCCTTAACACCTCTTCCCAATAGTCGCTTTGATCAGCAAAATGCCTCCAAACGCCTTCAAGAACACTATCAAGTCAAAACTCTTGATGGGTTTGGGCAATTTAAAATCAATGAAATTACAGCTGCCAGCACTTTACTTGACTATGTGCAGCTTACTCAAAAGGGTTCTATGCCACGGCTTGCCCTTCCAAGGCGGTTTCTAGCTGGAGCGGGTCTCGAAATAGACCCTTCAACACGGCGTAATCTTGAACTAACGATGACCTTGTCCGGTGAGTATAAGGGCTCTCTTTTACACACCATAGACCAGACAAAAACCCCTGCCGGAGCACGACTTTTTTCTCGTCATCTCTCGGCTCCTCTAAGGGATGTGGAAACCATTACAACGCGCCTTGATCGCATTGATTATTGTGTGCATCACTCCTCTTTTAGAGAGGACCTTCAATCTTTTTTAACTTCTTTTCCAGACCTTGAGCGGTCCCTTGGGCGCTTAAGCGTGGGAAGAGGGGGGCCCCGTGACTTGCTTGCTTTACGAATTGGTCTTGAGCAAGCCCTTCAGATAAAAAAGCGCCTTACTCACGAGTATTCATTGGTTGAATCTCTTCCTCAGGGCCTTATGGATATTGAAAAAAACATTGGTCATCATGCCTCTTTGGTAGACCGCCTCACACGGGCTTTGCGGGAAGACCTGCCTATGTTGGCGCGGGATGGAGGTTTTATTGCAAAAGGCTACCTTGAAGAATTAGATGAAATTCTAACCCTTCGAGACCAAGGGCGATCCCTCATTGTGCAATTACAAGACAAATATCGCCAAGACCATGATATCTCTTCTCTTAAGATTAAACACAATAATATATTGGGTTATTACATAGAAATCACCAGCCTTCATGCTGACAAAGTGCCTTATGATTTTATTCATCGTCAAACCATGACAAGCGCCATGCGCTATACAACTGTTGAGCTCAGCGAGCTTGAGCAACAACTCTCAAGCGCTGGTGAGAAAGCCCTTAACCTTGAGTTGCGCCTTTATGAAGACCTTGTACAAGATGTGATCACCCAAGGAGAAGCCATCTCAACCACAGCACAAAACATAGCAGAGCTTGATGTTACCTTGTCTCATAGTACCCTTGCCATTGACGGGCATTTTTGTCGTCCTAAAATTGATGACTCCCTTGAATTTGATATTCAAGGTGGGCGCCATCCTGTTGTGGAGCAAGCCTTAAAAGAAGGGCAGGAAGACGCCTTTGTGCCCAATGCCTGCACCCTTGGGGATACTCAAAATCTCTGGCTCCTCACAGGTCCCAATATGGCTGGTAAAAGTACCTATTTACGACAAAATGCTATTATTACAATTCTAGCGCAAATGGGAGCTTTTGTTCCAGCAACCTCTGCCCACATTGGTTTGGTAGATCGTTTATTTTCAAGGGTTGGTGCCTCTGATGATTTAGCCCGAGGTCGCTCAACCTTTATGGTTGAGATGGTCGAAACGGCGGCTATTTTAAATCAAGCAACGGAACATTCTTTTGTTATTTTAGATGAAGTGGGGCGGGGAACGTCAACATATGATGGCCTATCCATTGCCTGGGCTGTTATTGAGCATCTCCATAATACCACCAAATGTCGCACCCTTTTTGCCACTCACTACCATGAACTTACCCAGTTAGAAGAAAAGCTACAAAACCTTGCCTGCCATACCATGAAAATCCGAGAATGGAATGATAAGGCCATATTTTTACACGAAGTTATCAAAGGATGTGCTGATAAATCCTATGGTCTTTATGTTGCTCAATTAGCCGGCGTTCCCCAATCCGTTCTTCACCGAGCAGAGGGCTTGCTTAAAACATTGGAGAGCACAAAAGCTCAAAGCGAAAAGAAACTCTCAAGTCTTCCTCTTTTTGAAATTCCTCAAAAAACAACTGTACCTCTTGATAAAATCACCTCCATAAGTACGCCTTCTCCTGTTGAGGAACACCTAAAAACCATTGCTCTTGATCAATTAACACCCCGAGAAGCCTTGAATGTGTTGTATGATCTTAAAGAAACCTTATCCAACAAGAAAGAAACAACATGCGTCTCCGCTGCTTAATCGCTTTAACCACACTGATGGTTTTATGGCCACAAAACCAAGCAACAGCTCAAGAAAGGTCTCAAAGCGCCACAAAACCACACTTCATTATTGCCATGAGCCAAATTGTTGAACATCCCTCCTTGGATGCCGCACGCCAAGGCATTTTAGATGCCTTAACAGCTTACGGATTTGTTGATGGCGAAAACATCTCTATTCTTTATAAGAATGCCCAAGGAAATATCACAACAAGTTCACAAATTGCTCAAAACCTTGCAGCCAATAACCCAAAACCAGCAGTATTTGTGACCATTGGCACGCCAACAGCTCAAGGCGCTATTTCTGCAACACGAGGGAAAGATATTCCCATTGTCTTTACAGCTGTAACAGATCCTGTTTCCTCTCGGCTGGTTAAAGATCTCAAGACACCGAGTAAAAGTGTAACGGGCGTGATTGATTACCCCCCTTTAAAAGCTCAAATAGACCTCATGAAGACCCTTCTTCCTGATCTTAAAGTAATTGGTGTTCTTTATAACCCAGGCGAATCTAATTCCGTTAGCGTCATTAGAGCCTTGAAGGAAAAAGCAGAAAAAGAAGGAATTAGCATTATTGAGGCTCCTGTGGCCAAAGCCGTTGACTTGGCGCTAGCTGTTAGAAAACTTGTTGGAAAAGGTGTTCAAGCCCTTTATGTACCCCAAGATAATACGGTTATTTCAGCTATGCCCCAATTGGCAAGCCTAAGCTATGTCCATAAAACACCTGTTTTCACCTCGGATAATGGATCCGTAAAAGAAGGCGCTTTTGCCAGCATAAGCTATAGTTACTATACCGTTGGACAAAAAACAGGAGAATACATAAAGAGAATCCTAGAGGGGGAAAGCATTGAAAACCTTCCCATTACAACACCCAGCACCCACCAACTTTATATTAACACAACAGCAGCAACGGCTCTTGGGTTAGAAATCCCTAAAAATCTCCTTAAAACAGCTGTTCTTTACCCTGAAATCCATAAAAAAAGCCCCCAAATGAAGGAGGCTTTATCTTAACATTTTATTTTTGATCTCTTAATTACTTGTTTTTAAGCTTAAGTTCAGAAACTTTTGAACTTAATGCATAACCGGACACAAGGTCAGCAACCAAAGACTTATTATAGCCAGCCGCATGATTTGTTTTAGGGGCTGTCCTAGATAATGCTTAAAAAGTGTTAGTGCGACACGAGGTCGCTGAATGGAATGTTTCTAACAAAAGAAAGGAGTTGAATGTATAGAAAAAAAATATGAATAGTTAGAAACCAGTTGTTCCGTCGGCACCGTCAAGTTAATTTATG
>Ga0209633_10005153_pt1 | contig 11553 bp, 8 predicted proteins | sample Cruoilmetagenom1_FD_187290 | JGI IMG/M metagenome (GOLD analysis project Ga0209633, IMG submission 187290) | Oil polluted marine microbial communities from Coal Oil Point, Santa Barbara, California, USA - Sample 1 (SPAdes) (version 2) | ecosystem: Environmental > Aquatic > Marine > Oil seeps ... | reverse complement strand
TCCATTATGTCTTGCCATTTGCCCGACACCCTCTTTTTTTTAACAATCCGACTTACTCTTGAATAATGCAACCCCATATAGTCACCGATCAAAACGCAAGACCTGCCCCACTTGTTCCCGTTTTTGTGCACCGTCAGAGTTAAATTGACTTGTTAGGTTTTTTTTGAAATAAGCCAATACGTAATCCCAAGAGCCAAAACAACTGCCGCTGTCCCAAGTATAAATGGCGGTGTTATTTTTTCGTAATCAAAAATAATTACTTTCCGTGATATGGCCATTAAGGCTGTAGCAACTACCAATCGTACTGGAATAACATCAGTTTTTAAGTACATTGAAATGTTTATAAATATTTCTATGGCTATTAGTACGGCAAGAAAAGCACCAAACGTTGCGAGAATATCATTTATGCTTAAAAGTAAAAAAGGAGGAGAAGTAATGCGTTGGTACAATACATAAACAACATCTCCTATACCCCAAACGATCACTAAGACCATTAGCACTGCTAATACTTTTACAGCAAAACGTATAATGCGATGTAAATATTCAATAAATGGATCTTCATGCTTTTTAATTAAGTCATGACCCGGCTCAACAAGATTATCTTTTTCGTTACCCATGTTAATTACCTATTATTGAACCTAACAGTGATATACACTGCAGCAGCATATTGTTTTTAAAAGTATAGACTTAAAATTTGATTTTTAAATCGCAAAATCAATAGCTTATGCCTGTAATTATGATATATCAGATTGGAATAGGCTGCTTTACTTGATATGGGCAATTTAATGTATATCTACATAGCCCCCATACAACCGCTGATACAGCCCTTTGCTCTGAATCAGGTCTTCATGCACGCCCTCTTCGATGATGTGTCCATCTTCAAATACGTAAACCCGGTCGGCCTGGCGCACGGCGCTGAGGCGGTGGGCGACGATGATGGTGGTTCTATTTTTCAGGAATGTGCGCAAGGCATCATGCAGGTGTTGTTCGGTTTCGGTATCCAGTGACGAGGTGGCCTCATCCAGGATCACCACTTTAGGATCAGTCAGAATCATGCGGGCAATGGCTAGGCGTTGTTGCTGGCCGCCGGAGATACGGATGCCTTGTTGACCAATAATGGTCTCCAGTTGCTCGGGCATGGCGTCTACCATATCTTTTAATTGTGCAACCTCCAGTGCCTGCCAGAGTTGTGCCTCGGAGAAATCCTGACCGAGGGTGAGGTTGTTGCGCACGCTGTCATTAAACATGGCGGGGTGTTGCAGGACGGTGGCGACGTTGTCGCGTACCACGTCGAGGCCGATCTCGGTGACCGGGATACCATCAAAATACAACACTCCCTGTTGCGGTGGGTACAGACCGATCAAGACCTGCACCAGGGTAGACTTACCACCACCGCTGGCACCAACCAGGGCGATTTTTTCTCCGGGCTGGATATTGAGGTTGACGTTTCTGAGTACGGGTTCACTATCTTTATCACTGCTGTAACTAAAACAGATATCCTTTACCTCAATACCGACCGTGGTTTTGTTTGTGAATGGATTATGCAGATGCGGGTATTGCGGTTCCTGTTTTAATACCAGCAGGTCATTGACCCTGTTTAATGCTGCCTTGGCGGCGAACCAGCTGTATTGTATGTTGAGCACTTCCTGTACAGGGGAAATCATAAACCACAGGTAACCAAAGACCGCCATCATTTGGCCGATGCTGAGATCGGAAAACACCACCATCAGCATGCTGATGGCACGGAAAGATTCAAAACTGATTAGAAATATTCCCATGGTAAAACGGTTGGCCGCATCGGATTTCCAGGAGAATGCGATGGAGTGCGTTTTAATGCTACGTGCACGTTCGATGACACGTGACAGATAATAACCCTCACGATTGGCGGCACGTACCTGCTGGATACCGTCCAGGGTTTCCACCAGGGCCTGTTGGAAAAGTTCAAATGCGCTATTTTCGTGTTTTTTTAAGACCTTTACTTTTTTACCGAGCAATATGGTGAAGTAAATAACCAAAGGGTTCATAAACAGAATAAATAATGCCAATTGCCAGTGTATCAATAAAAGCACAACCGTGATCCCGACCAGGCTAAGTGCAGAGACAATGGTTTTGCTAATGGACTCGCCTATAAAGGTATCAATAGTATTTAGATCGGTCACAAAGCGCGAGGCCACGGCACCACTGCCAAGGGTTTCATATTCCGCCATGGAGATACGCTGCAGGCGCGTTAACAGTGCATGACGAATACGAAATACCACATCCTTGGCGATGGTGGTGAACTGGCGTGTTTGCAATACCGTTAAAAGCAGAGAGGAAATGCGCAGGCAAATGGTGCAGGCCAGGACGAATAGAATATACAAAACCGGGCCATGCCAGTTTTGCGGGAACAGGTTTTGTATGACATGGATTAGCCTGGCCGGTTTTTGTAATAGCACTTCATCCACCAGCAAGGGCATGAGCAAGGGGATGGGTACAATGGTCAGCGCCGCAAAAATGGCAATGATATTGGCGATGATCAGTTCACGTTTGTGTTGCAACACGACGCTAAAGATATATCGCCATTCATAGCGACCGTGGACAGGTGGTGGGTGATTTTGGGTTTGCATGTGATGCTATCTTACATTGACTATCTTATTGTGCACAGGCCATTGGCGACACACATTTATTCGACGGTTATGGGGTTTCGCCGAAAAATACCCCGGCCATAGAGGAATTGGTCCTGATATGGCCTTAAGTGTTGTCGCTTTCATCAGGGGATAAATGCCGGGTTCATGCCTCCACAGCCTACAGAGTTAGCCCAATTTATGTCATTATAAATTGGCCTGACGATATGAGACGTTGAAAAGGCAAAACCTTAATTCGTATTTGTCATGGTCTCAGGTGTTGTCAATTTTCCTGCCCGGATGAATCACGCTCGGCGAAGACCTCCTGCGCAGCAAAGGTAGCATTGAGCGCTGCGGGGAAACCGGCATACACGGCCATTTGAATCATGATTTCGACAATTTCCTGCCGTGTGCAGCCAACATTGAGCGCAGCATGAATATGAACTTTGAGTTGCGGTAGCGCATTGCCTAGCGCGGCCAGAGCCGCAATGGTAGCGATCTCACGTTCTTTGAGTGAAAGAACGCCACGTGAATAAACATCTCCAAATGGAAATTCGATGGTGTAGCGAGCGAGGTCGGGGGCAATATCCTTCAGGGCCTCGATAACCTTTTCACCCGCGTGGCCATCAATTTCCTTAAGCTTTTCCAGGCCTCGTTTGTAGCGATCAGAATCCATAATAAATACTCCTAATGACTAAGATGTAGTCCGGCACGGGCGGATTGTTATTTCAATCAAGCCCGCATACTTGGGTGGAAGTTTAATGCCAGCTCGTCGGGCTTGCCTTACGCCAGTCCCGTTGCCAGTCAGCGGGTGCGGCCTCAGGATGAATCAGGCAGCCCTCGGTGATCCCCGGATAAAGTTCGGCATAGCTGCGAATGTCTGGGCCATTAATGCGATGCAGAAGGTGTCTTGGTTCAACCTGGGATGGGGTATCGAGTCCTGTGGTCGCCACCAGTTCGAGAAGCGCATGAATCGTACTTCGATGATAGTGGGCGACGCGCCTGGCCTTGTTTTCAATATGAAGATGCTTGTAGCGTCTGGGGTCCTGGGTCGCGACCCCGGTTGGACAGGTATTGGCATTACACTGTCGGGACTGGATACAACCCAGGGCAAACATCATACCCCGGGCGGTGTTGATGGTATCGGCACCCAGTGCCAGGCTGCGCAGGATATGAAACGCGGAGAAGTGTTTGCCGGAGGCGATTAATTTCAACTGGTCGCGAACGCCGATACCGCGCAGGGCATTATGTACGCACCAAAGTGCATCTCGCAGAGGGGTACCGACAGAGTTGGTAAGCTCCACGGGTGCGGCACCTGTGCCACCTTCGCCGCCATCAATGGTAATAAAATCGGGGAGTATACCGGTCTCCAAAATGGCCTTGCAGATACCCAGAAAATCGGCGCGGTGGCCAAGGCATAATTTGAAACCGACGGGTTTGCCTTGCGACAAGTTTCTCAGCTGGGCGACGAATTGCAGCAGCCCCTCGGGGGAGGTAAAGACGGTGTGTGCCGGTGGCGAAACCACATCATGCCCCATCATGACATGCCGAATCCCGGCAATTTCCGCAGTTAGTTTGGCCGCGGGCAGGATGCCGCCATGACCGGGCTTGGCACCCTGAGATATTTTAATCTCAATCATTTTGACCTGCGGCAGGGCGGCCTTATCACGAAACAGCTCGAGATCAAAATGACCATTATGATCACGGCAACCGAAATAACCGGTACCAATTTGCCAGACCAGATCACCACCGGGTGCGAGGTGATAAGGGCTAATACCACCTTCACCGGTGTTATGGGCGAAGCCGCCAAGACTGGCGCCTTTATTCAGCGCCTGGATGGCGTGTTGACTGAGTGCGCCAAAACTCATGGCGGAGATGTTGAGATGAGATGCCGCATAGGGCTGTTGGCAGTCCTTACCGCCAAAGATTACGCGGGGCTCTTCAGCGGGAATTGCACAAGGAGACATGGATTGATTCATCCATTCATAACCTGGCCGGTAGACATCAAACAAGGTCCCAAAGGGTCGCGTGTCGCGTGCCCCTTTGGCGCGCTGGTAGATCAGGGAGCGAAACTCGCGGTTTACCGGGATACCATTAATATCCGATTCGACAAAATATTGCTGCATTTCCGGACGAACGGCCTCAAATAAAAATCGCAGGCGGCCCACAACGGGGAAAATTCTGGGAATGGTGCTACGTGTCTGTGTCATGTCGTAAATGCCAAGAAATATGATGGGTGCGATCAATAACAATAGCCACCAGGCATTTTGCCAGACCTGCGTGAGCAGAATTACCAGTACAATGGCAGCCGTTGAAACGAGAAAATAAAGTGTTCTAACCATGCCACTATCCTATAATCAAAGTTGTTATTTCTAAATGTCTATGAAGGGGAGCCATTTTCCAGCGGCGAGGAACGGGGAGTTTGTCTTTCCATCAGCCGGATCAATACATCCTATTTCAAGATATTCAGCATCAGAGTCTCGGCGACTTTTATACCATCAATCCCTGCCGACAGGATAGCACCTATATAACCCGCCCCCTGCCCCGCCCGGGTATAGACCCCGCATGTTGATACTCTTGAAGTCTGTGTCACGCTTTGTGAGCAGATTTTCTTATTGTCGGATGACCTGATTGGTGAACCGGCTTTTAGTTCATGTCTTATCCCGAGTTCAGGTTATGTTAGGCTCGGTATTTAACCTGTGCTCACGTCACAGAACACGGATTATCCTGGGTTAGTTGTCTGAACAAAAGGCTACCCGGAAAATTTTACCAATACCTTCTTTTCAGCCGCTTCAGTCAGGACCACATGCAGATTTTAGGTCAGTTGGATGCTGGATTTTGTGCGGGCATCGCGACTGCATTTATAAATTGTAAAGCGACGTAAATCATCTGCGGTGACGGTAATTTTATTTCGGTGAGTCGTAACAGGGTAGATTTATATGCTTGACGAGCGGGCTATATCCTGGATGGCGTGTTTTTTTGCGACGACGCAGGCCTCATCCACTGCTTTCTCCAGCCAGGGTAAATAATTCTCATGATAGGCAAGCACCTGCATATCCGCAACTTGGGTTAACAATTCATTGGGCCATAAGCGAAAGTTGGGGTTGCCGGGACCGAGATCACTAAAATGATTTTCGGTGAAGGTCTGATAAAATAGTAATCCGTCTGGCCGCAGCGCATCGACCAGCGCGGGGAACAGGTCACGCTCTAAAAAGTAACTCACTACAATGACATCAAATTTATTCGGCCCCGGGGGACGTTTGGCAACGTCACGCACCTCGGTTTGAATAAAGTAGCCGCTGTGCAGTGCCTGTTCCGCCAGTGTTTGTATTGCCACGGGCGATATATCCCAGGCATAGGTGTCGAGACCATGATGTGCGAGTAGTAGTGCATTGCCACCCAGGCCACAGGCAATATCCAGAGCCTCACCCTCATGGGGCAACAGGCTTTGATAGTGCTCTAAAATTTTCGATGCCTTGCCCGCGCTTTGTGCGTTGCGATAACGCTGGTCCCACTTGGCCTGGTCCGGGTGCATAGCCTAACGCCGCCAGTAGCCCGGTGCCAGCAGGACCAGAAACGTCATGATTTCAAGTCGCCCCAGTATCATGCAAAAGGCCAGGATGTATTTATTCGACTCACTAAGGGAGTGAAAATTAACGGTCACCTCGCCGAGGCCAGGCCCCATATTGTTCAAGCAGGTAGCGACGGCGGAAAAGGCGGTGATTTGATCCAGGCCACCTGCCATGAGCAGCAGTAGTGCAATAATGAACACGGCTACATAGAGTGCAAAAAATCCCCACACACCACTGATGACACTGGGCGGATAGATGCGTCCGGCGATCTTGACGGAGTGCACCATGGCGGGGTGGATTAGCATGAGGATTTCATGATAGCCCTGTTTAACCAGTAGCATAATACGAATGACTTTAATGCCACCGGCGGTTGAGCCGGAACAGCCACCAATAAAGCTGGAAAAGATCAGCAGTACCGGCAGAAATGTCGGCCAGGCGGCAAAGTTCTGTGTTGTATAACCGGTGCTGGTAATGATCGAAATGGTCTGAAAGGCAGAGTGGCGCAGCGATTCACCAAAAGTGCTATAGGTAGAATCCATAGTCAAGGTAATCGCACAGATAAGAATGATGGTGGCGACAACAACGGCAAACACTTTAAACTCGGGATTTTGCAAGTAGGCCATCAGGCTACGATTCTGGTAGGCAAGGAAGTGGACGCTGAAGTTGAGGGCACCGAGAAACATAAACACCTCGGTAATGATCTCAATCGGCAGGCTGTGGTAAAAGTTCAGGCCTTTATCGTGGGTGGAAAACCCCCCCGTCGAAATGGTAGAAAAACTGTGTCCTATAGCATCGAAAGGAGTCATACCGGCGATCACATAGGCAAGGGCCATGCTGAAGGTGAGCGCCATATAGATGATCCAGAAGGTTCGTGCTGTGTGTGCTATGCGTGGGGTCAGTTTCTCATCTTTCATCGGACCCGGTGTTTCGGCGCGAAAGAGCTGCATGCCGCCCATGCCGAGTACCGGCAGCACCGCAACCGCGAGTACAATAATTCCCATGCCACCGAGCCACTGTAATTCCTGGCGATAGAACAGCACGGACTTGGGCAAGGCATCAATATGGGTGATAACCGTGGCACCGGTGGTGGTAAAGGCCGAGGCGGCCTCGAAGAAGGCATCCGCAAAGGGCAGGTGTGCCCCAATAACCAGGGGCAGCCCGCTAAACGCACTCAACACGACCCAGAAGGCGGCAACTACCAGAAAGCCTTCGTGACGGCGCAGCTCGCCATCCGTATTGCGGAAACTCAGCCAGAATATTAGGCCGCTGCCCAATGTTGCAGCCAGGGTAATTAAAAAAACATTAAGCTGGTGATCGTGGTAATACAAAGAAAGCAAAATTGGCGGTAACAGGCCCAGGCTGTGAATGATGAGGAAGACCCCCAGGATTTTTATTACCCCGCGTATATGCATGGTTATCGGCGCCAGAAGCGTGGAGTAAATAGAACCAGCAAGGTGAAGATCTCAAGGCGGCCGATTATCATGGAAAAGCAAAGCACCCATTTGGCGACATTTTCAAGGCCTTCATAGCTGTTCGCCACCGCATACAAACCGGGTCCCAGGTTATTGATGGTGGCAGTAGTGGCGGAAAAGGCGCTGATTTGATCCAGGCCGGTCATCATCAGGATCAGCATTATAATAGCGAATACGGCGATATAGGCGGCAAAGAAACCCCACACGGCATTGATTACCCGATCCGATAATGGTTTGCCGCCCACCTTAATGGAGAGAATGGCGTTGGGGTGTATCAGGCGACGTATCTCGCGCATGCCCTGTTTTAGTAGCAGGTTAAAGCGCATGACCTTTAGGCCGCCACCGGTCGAGCCGACGCAGGCACCAATAAAACTGGTAAACAGCAATAGCACCGGTAAAAACCCCGGCCAATTGTAATATTCGTACGTGGTAAAGCCGCTGGTGGTGCCGATGGATACCGTCTGAAACACACCGCTGAGAATGGCATTGCCGATATTGAGAAAGCGATCGGTGTAATAAAGGTAGGCAGAACTTATCGTCGAAACAACGACAAGAATCATGATATAGGTCTTGAATTCAGAGTCCCTCAGGTAATGCAGGACGCTGCGTGAACGCCAGGCGAGGAAGTGCAGACTAAAGTTGATGCCGGAGAGGAGCATAAAAATAATGGCGACGATTTGTACCATGGGCATGTGATTAAAGAAGCCCATACTGGCATCGTGGGTGGAGAAGCCACCGATCGACACGGTGCTAAAGCTGTGGCCGATGGCATCAAACAAAGACATGCCTGCGGCCCAGTAGGCCAGGGCGCAGCCAATGGTTAGCGATAAGTAAATATACCAGAGGGCCCTGGCCGTCTCGGTAATACGTGGTGTCAGCTTACTATCTTTCATGGGGCCGGGTGTCCCGGCACGGTAGAGCTGCATACCGCCGATGCCCAGCATTGGCATAATGGCCACGGCAATCACGATAATACCGAGTCCCCCGAGCCACTGTAGTTGCTGACGGTAATACAAAATGGATTGGGGGAGTTGATCCAGTCCGCTGATGACGGTGGCACCGGTGGTGGTCAGACCGGAAATGGATTCAAACACCGCATCGGTAAAACTCATGTCGAGCTTTGGTGAAATGAAAAAGGGGGTGGCACCCGCAAGCCCCAGGATGAGCCAGAACGCAACCACAAGTATAAAGCCGTCGCGCAGACGGAGTTCACGCCTGGCATTTTTTACCGGTAACCAGATGCTGATACCGGCAATCAGGATAATCGCAAAGGCATATAAAAATGAATCAAAGCCACTATCGAGGTAAATAAAAGAGACCAGCATAGGCGGCAGCATGGCAATACTGAAGACCATGAGAAGTATGCCAAGCATGCGTTGAATTGCCGAAAATTGCATGGTTTAAAAATAGGGTCGAGGGTCAAGGGTCGAGGGTGGAGGACTCAAGTGAAATAGCCGGGCGATATGCTCAACATAATTCACACATCGAATGTATTCCAGCAATAACATGGATTTTATTTCCCTTTTCACTCGTTACTTGATACTCGCCACCTTGTTTAAATGAATGTAATGCCTACCTGAAAAAGGCGCTCGACATCGGAGATACGTTTTTTGTCGATCAGAAAAAGTATGACGTGGTCTTCTTCTTCAATCAGGGTATCGTGGTGGGCAATCATGACCTTGTCACCGCGTACTATTGCACCGATGGTCGTACCGGGTGGCAGTTTGAGTTCATCAATACGGCGACCCACGACCTTCGAGGTATGCCTGTCGCCGTGGGCTACGGCCTCAATGGCCTCGGCCGCGCCACGGCGCAGGGCGTGCACCTTGACCACATCGCCGCGCCGGATATGCGCCAGCAGGCTGCCAATGGTGGCCTGTTGTGGCGAGATGGCAATGTCGATGTCACCACTTTGTACCAGGTCGACATAGGCGGCGCGATTGATCAGCGTCATGACCTTGCGTGCACCGAGCCGTTTGGCCAGCATCGAGGAAAGGATATTGGCCTCATCGTCGTTGGTCAGGGCACAAAAGACATCGGTGTTTTCTATATTTTCATCCATGAGTAATTCGCCATCGGCGGCATCGCCTTGCAGGACAATTGTTTTTTCCAGTTCATTACTCAGTGCAGTGGCACGTTCAACATTGTGATCAATGACTTTGACGCTGTAGTTGTGCTCCAACGCCATGGCCACACGCCGACCAATGTTGCCGCCGCCGACGATCATGATGCGCTTATAGGGTTTGTCGAGGTGACGCAACTCACTAATGACCTTTTGAATATTCTTTTTGGCGGCGATAAAAAAGACCTCATCATCCGCCTCAATCACCGTATGGCCCTCGGGGATAATGGCGTGGTCGCGACGGTAAATGGCGGCGACGCGACTCTCGATATTGGGCATGTGCTCACGCAGGGTGCGTAACTCGCGCCCCACCAGTGGCCCGCCATAATAGGCCCGCACGGCCACCAGTTGTACCTGATCATTGGCAAAGTCGAGAACCTGCAGGGCACCGGGGTGTTCGATCAGGCGTTTAATGTCGTGAGTAACCAGCTGCTCAGGGCTGATCAGGACATCAACGGGCAGGGCCTCCTGACAAAATAGCTGTGGAAAATTGAGGTATTCCACCGAGCGTACCCGGGCGATCTTGGTGGGGGTATGAAACACGGTGTAGGCCACCTGGCAGGCAACCATGTTGGTCTCATCGCTATCAGTGACGGCGATTATCATATCGGCATCATCGGCCCCTGCCTGACGCAAGACGGTGGGGTGCGCGGCCATGCCGGCCACGGTGCGCAGGTCAAGACGGTCTTGCAGGGCCTGCAAGGCCTTTTCGTTGATATCAATAACGGTGATGTCGTTGGATTCGCTGGTGAGGCTTGCGGCCAGTGAGCTGCCGACCTGGCCTGCGCCCAAAATAATTATTTTCATTTTCTTTGCTTAGTCGTTGTCATCTTTAGATAAATTTTTGGCATCAATACCTAAAGAACGTAATTTTCGGTACAGATGCGTGCGCTCCAGCCCGGCGACCTTGGCAACCTTGCCGACACTACCGCCGTGTTGCTTTAACTGGTACTCAAAATAGGCGCGCTCAAACTGCTCACGTGCCTCGCGCAGGGGTTGTTCATAGTTTGCCATAGGCCGGCCTGTACTACTACGGTCAGCGGGTTGCTGTCCCAGCGTCAGCTCAACTTCTTCAATGCCGATTTCTGAGCCTGCGCCAATGATCAACAGGCGTTGTACCAGATTCATTAGCTCACGGATATTACCGGGCCAGGGATAATTGCGCAGACGATTTTGTGCCGCCAGGGAAAATTTTCGATATGGCAGCTTTTCCTGATCAACATAGTAGTTGGCGTAATAATTCAGCAGCTCGGGAATGTCCTCGCGGTGTTCGCGTAGTGCCGGGATTTGTATGGGCACGACATTGAGCTGATAGAACAGGTCCTTACGAAACAGGCCATCACTGATCCGCTGCTCAAGATCAAAGTGGGTAGCGGCAATGACGCGCACATGCAGGGCCACCGGGGTATCACTACCCGCGCGTAAAAAACTCCTGGATTCCAGGGCAGCCAGGAGTTTGGCCTGGGTGTTGAGATCCATGTCGCCAATGTCATTTAAAAAGAGCGTGCCACGATTGGCCTGCTCCAGCAGGCCATAATGCACACGGCCGTTTTCTTCGCTACCAAACAAATCCACCGCTGCGCTGTCTGCCGACAAGGAGGCGACACCGACTTCAATAAAAGGACGCTCACGATGCGGCCCGCAGTGATGCAGGTAGCGGGCGATGACATTCATACCGCTACCGGATTCACCGGTCATGAGTACCCAGGTATCGTGCTCGGCAATGCGCTTGACCTGTTCGCGCAGGCGCTGCATAACGCTGCTCTTGCCGATGGGTTCGATGA
>Ga0209633_10005152_pt1 | contig 11554 bp, 5 predicted proteins | sample Cruoilmetagenom1_FD_187290 | JGI IMG/M metagenome (GOLD analysis project Ga0209633, IMG submission 187290) | Oil polluted marine microbial communities from Coal Oil Point, Santa Barbara, California, USA - Sample 1 (SPAdes) (version 2) | ecosystem: Environmental > Aquatic > Marine > Oil seeps ... | reverse complement strand
TCTCGGCAATTTCAACCGGATGGTGCAACGGAAGAACAACAGATCCAGAACGCAGTTTGATATTTTTGGTGATACTTGCAACAGAAGCCGCGGCAATTGCTGGGTTTGGATAAAGCCCCCCAAATGCGTGAAAGTGGCGTTCCGGCGTCCAAATGGCGACAAACCCGTTTTCATCGGCAAAGCGGGCACCCTCAAGAAGTAGTCTGTAAGCGTGGTGGCCGGTGCCGGATGCTTCGGATGCGAAATAGAACAGTGAAAAATCCGGTAAGGCGGATTCACCTGCCCCGTCGCTTTGCAAAACCAATGTAGCGCCACGCGACAGTATCCAGAATATTTCGAGAACCGAAATGTCAAACGATACCGAGGTTACCCCCAACAATCGTGCACCTGTTTCAAGTGGAACAGCCTCGTCCATGCCGGCAAGAAAATTCATGACTGTTTGGTGAGGGATCATGACCCCTTTGGGTCGACCGGTCGAGCCAGAGGTATAAATCAGATTGACCAAATCATCCGGCGACCCTTCTGTATCAACCACGCCAGAACCGGTGGCGTCGGGAAAGATCGTTATTTCCGGATCAAGTGCAAGCCGTGCAGCCGCAGAAGCGCTTGCGACAATCAACGTGGCTTCGGAATCTTCGACCATGTAGGAGATGCGATCTTCGGGATAGGATGGATCCAGCGGTAGATATGCCGCGCCAGTTTTTAGAATGGCAAGCATAGCCACAACCAGATTTGTTGATCTTTCCAGACAAAGGCCGATAATTTTCCCGCGCTTTGCACCGCGTTCAACAAGTGCGCTGGCCAACCTGTTGGCCTCTTGCTCCAGCTCTTTGTAGGTCAACTTGTCTTCGTCGCATTCAAGAGCGTAAGCGTCAGGCGTTTTTGCAACTTGTGCTGAAAATGCTTCGTGAACGCGCAAATTGCTTTCATATGCTTCATTACTGCGGGCCGCTGTCGTTGGAATGCCCAAAGGCAATTCACTGATCGGCTGGTCCGAGTTTTTCATGAACTCCTTCAGGAATATAGAAAAATCTTTCGCGATTGCTTCTAGAACATCAACCTCAAAAAGACCCTTGCGAGCGATCAGGCGGGGCGGGTCAAGCGCCAAAATGACATCAGCACCGGCTGCAAACGGTTCGGGTGACCCGGTTTCCCCCAAAACAACACCAAGCGCCTGAAAGCCGCGATTGCGGTCAGCAGCATCTGGAATTCGCAAGGCCAAATCTGCTGTCATAGGGGCAAATGACGCTGCTGAATCGCAGGTCGTTTTAACGGAGTTAATCAATGAACCCACTGTCATTTCTGCATTAAGGGAAATATTGACAGGACGAAGGTCTGACAAATAAGGGGTTCCTGATTCATTTGACAAGGCGAATGTCGCCACGGATTGACCCGTAAGGCCGGCAACCCAACCGATCCATCCAGCGGCGAGTGTGCTGGAGTCATCAATCGATACATTCAATGGCGCACTTAAGCTGCCTTTGGCTGCTGTATGGGCCAAAGGATAGGGGGGGAGGGCTGGTTGGGCGCCCAATAATTCCTTTGACCAGTGATCTTCGGCTAAAGCGGACTTGGTCATAATGTCCAGATCGATATCCGGCGCGGGCGGCAGTGTCTTTCCCACAAGGGTTTCAAGTTGAACGGGTTGTCCGAACAAACACTCCAGCCCCGAAATCGTTACATCATTGTCAGAAGTCGCGATGGTTATTTCAATATCTGTAGCAGATAGAACCACACCCTGATTTTCGGTGCTGGGTGAGCCGATTTCCAACGCGCCAGCAACCAGAATTTGCTCACCTGTCCATAGTTTTGCTCTGCCGATAGGGTTGGCGTACCCGCCAAAATCCAATGCGCGTACCAGTTGTGATAAACTGGCTGCACTCTGTGTAAAATCGAAGCTGCCAAATGTATTCGGACGTAGCCCCCTGCCATATAGTTTCCGTTGACCTGCCAACGGGATTTTTTTCAGGCTTCCATTTTTTAAGTCTGTAACCAACTCTCCAAACGAAGCAAGCCCCGCTTCGTAACAACGGGCGTTTAGACTGAATGCGGTGTCGGTGTCTTGTATGCGGAACTCTTGAATTTTTAGTGCATTATTCGGCACAAGACCGTTGGTCATTTCATACCATGTGATGGCGTGGGTTTCATGATTTTCAAGAATTGACCAACTTGGAACGTTCACACCAGCACGAGCGGGTAACGGGCCGTCATGGAGGTTGATCGCCATTACATTTGCTTGTTGGACCAATGAATTTGGCAGGATTATAAAGTTTGCAACACTAAAGAGGTAGTCAAAAGCAACCCCCTGTAGGTCAGGGTTTTCTGGTGTCCCCATAAGCGGAATCTGTTCGCTTTCTGCCCAGCGTACCACTTGTTGGTCACTAGAAAGAATTCCTGTTATTTTGCCGCCTGATTGGCGGAAAACATCAGCACATTGGATCAGAAGTGATCCATCACCACAGAAAATAGCGTCCACGATATCAAATCCTAATCAAAAATTATCCTGCCAAGTCACAAAAAACTTAGCGGCTCGTGCGCCCCCTAACAATTGGAATCAACCTTAAATAGCTCTAATAAAACGTGATTGATCATAGTCGGAGCAATTGAAAACGCAAGTTGTTATGAAATTTAGATCACTGTCAACAACAACAGCATTTCGCATGAGATTTGCTTAATTTGGAATCGGCCAAAGCGGTTAGGATCTACCAAAATTAATTGTATTTAATGCGTTGTTTCACCAGATTCGACTGTAAAGAAAAAGTCTTTATCTAGATTGCGTTCGATAATTTCATCAGGGATTGAATCAGGGCCGAGCAGAAAAACATTCGAACCAAAGTGCGAGTGTAGTCGAGAAAGTTTTTCAAAACGTGCGCTGGTTAACTCGGCAAAGAATGCTTTGTAGGTTTTTGTCGACACTAAATCGTCGATCTTATTGCGATGCGCGGCAACACTATTATTGTGTGCCTCTGCAATCTCCGGGTCTGACATTAGCCGCTCAAATTCGGTTTTTAACCGAGGTAGCATGCGCTGAATGCTGGGTTCGTGTACGGCATTGTTATTCATCCGAAACCAATAGGAAAGTCCTTGATCACGATTGACATGATTAACGCGCCCGCGGTCACGTTTTACTAGGAAACTTTCCGCAGACCGAACAGCATAGTGATTGAGCGAAACCAAATCATAGCCATACGTGTGAATGTTTGAACGCCAACCTGTGCGATATGCGTTAGTTGGCATTGGTTTACCTGATCCATTTACCCAGTTAATATGGTTCATCAACTGAGGATTTAATCCTTTTGGTCGATGTACGCCAAACTTCTTGAAGATGCCTAAGTTCTGAAACAGAGTTTTGAATCCCCAGGCTTGATGTGGATTCCGAATAAATTCTGGGGCACTATAGGTGAACTGTTCCAATATCAGTTTGTTCTTAAAACCATGAATATCGGCATTGCCAAACAATCGCCATGTCATCGATATCATATTGGCATTGGGGACAGCAAAAAATAGGTCATCCAGTGACCCGTTACCTACTTTAATGTTAATAAACTCATCAACATCGATGGTCATAACCCATTTGGCGTTAACGATCACTGGTTCAGTTTCAGCAGCTTGCAAAGCGGCGTGTTGGGGCTTGAGCCCATTGTCGCGATATGGATTGTCCCGATGTTGTAAAAGCCCCTTGGATTGCAGCAAACTGAGCATGGTATCGGTTCCGTCGCTGCATTCATTTGTGTAGACCAAAAAGTCATCGACCCCAATGGCACGATGATAGGCCAACCACTCAAGAATAAACGGACCTTCGTTTTTCATTGTCGTGACGATTGCACAACGCCCTCTTCCGGTTGCTACGTTTTTTAGTTTCAGCTTTGGTAAGCGTGATGGTTTATATCCAAAGGTCTTTTTTGAGAGATTTAGCAGGTCAGGTTGTTCGATCAAAGACGCTTTGGGGACAATCTTGGAGATAGATGCCGACGGATGGCGTAGCGCCATAAAACGAAAGAACGCGCCTTTCTGGTTTTGGTCCGGCTTCATATTGCCGATACGAACCATGCGCCAAACTGCTTTCTGCGGGGTTTTTTCTGGCGCTATACACCAGCGTTTTTTGAAGGTGCGGCTATCAAATTGAATACATATGTGATCGCCAAAATGAGTTGGATTGTTTTTTGGAATACGCCACGGGTAACACTGTTCACCAGTTAACGATATCAAACCATTGTCGGCCTTAAGCGTTTGGTCAAAAACTGTGCTGGTGCCATCGCTAACAAGTAGATCATGGACGTCGATACTGACCACAGCCTGCGCATTTTCTAAATACCGATGTCGGGCAATCTCGTAATATAGTGACATGCCCAAAGGCGAGGACCACGGATCAGGTTCTGGCACTTCCATCCGCCCCTTGCCGGGGGATTCTGCTATGCAATAGGGATGTGCTTCGGCCGGTAAATCACTGCGTCCCAGCGGCACATCAGCGTTCAATAATATCACCGAGCAGTTAAAATCTGCGTTTAACAGCCCTTTTTCTAGCGCCTTTACAAACCCAAGATCACTTCCGGGTTTTGCGCGATCAAGTATCACCGCTGCAGTCATGCCTTGCCCACTGCAGTGATATTCCAACCATATAAGTACTGTATCTGCGGTCTCACCATTTCGCACCGACAGTGCAGCATTCGAGCCTTCCAATAAGCCAAGTTCACTTATCGCTGGTGTGATATTAACGGGCTTGCCATCAAATTCTACGCACAACGGCCCGGAAATATCGGATTCAAGAATTACCCTAGGCGCTCCGCCTACAACCCGTGTCTCGATTAAATGTACGGGCTGTTGGTATTTGATTTTATCTGGATCTGTATCGTTGGCAAAAAAAAGTGAAATTTTCCGAGTACCGACATTACCAACGGTTTCTACCGCATCGATCAAAGTGATCCCATTTTCACTGACGCTTACCAATTGTCGTTGCGTTAGATGATTAGCACCACTCGTCATAATTCCCCCAACATCAGGCTAACAAAGCATGGGTCTTTGAAAGGCCAATACTTCTTTGAAACCGATTAGTATGAAGATTCACCGCCCGCAATACGCTAAATTAACCTTAGTTGATCACTTCGTATTCTGGGCACCTTATATCTTATCATCCTATTCGAACAGTCGTAACTCGAATGGAATTTGCTCTTCTTGTAGTGCTCCGAAACTCAATTTTTTTGTTATATGTAGAGTGATATTTGTCTCACTGACTGTTGGATTAGCACCGCGTCGGATTGAATCCAAAGGGTATCGAGAATATGGAAAGACTGAACAAGGAAATGCGGAAAATCAAAAGCCTCGTTTCCCTGCTAAAGAAAGTGCATGTCGATGGTCAAAGTTAGCAATAAAGCCTCACACGAAAACGTGATCCAGAGGCCAGTGCTAACCTTTCCTGACGAAGTTTCCAAATGGGTTAGGTCTCATTATGAAAAGGCATCAGTAATCCTGGAATATGGAAGCGGTGGATCAACCGTTCTTGCGTCAGAATTGGCAGGCAAGACAGTGTTTTCCGTTGAAAGTGATGCAAATTGGATGGCCAATCTTCAAAAATACTTGGATGCAGAAGGCGCAAAGTCATCAGTGACATTACATCATGCTGATATTGGGTCGACCGGAAAATGGGGACGACCCAAAGACGACAGTGGGTGGTGTGAATACCATAAATACCCCCTTTCTGTTTGGGATCGTACAGATTTTATCGCGCCAGACCTTGTGCTGATCGATGGCAGGTTTAGGGCTGCATGCTTGCTTACCGTGCTTTTGCGAACTGAAAAACTGATTACCGTGTTGTTTGATGACTATAAAGAACGGGAAAAATACCATGTCGTTGAAGAGTTTTCCAAGCCTGTCGAGCTCGTGGGTCGCATGGCAAAGTTTGTGTTTGAACCGTATCCTATGCCGCGGGCGTCCATGACAAAAATTATCGGTCTCTTTAACAAGACTTTTTGAGATGTGGTGATGGGTTCAAGCCGATAAAAGGCTGCCCGCCGAAATAAATCTGAAGGACTGTGAATGAAATATTCAATAGTTTCAACTATGAAGAACGAAGCACCATTTATACTGGAATGGCTTGCTCATCATCAAGCAATCGGTTTCACAGATTTTCTAATCTATACAAATGATTGTACCGATGGCACAGATTACTTGCTGGATCGATTGCAAGAACTCGGCCACGTTACGCATCGACGTAACAAAGTTCTGCGCCGTGGCCCGCATAAATCGGCACTCAAACATGCACTTCAGGAAGAGATATATAAAACAGCTGATTGGGTTCTGGTTACAGACGCCGACGAGTTCTTGAATATCAAAGTTGGCGACGGACAGGTTGAAGACCTTATCAAGGCATATCCAAAGGCCGATGCAATACCGGTAACTTGGCGCCTTTTTTCTAACGATGATAAAATAAAGCTACAGCAAGAACCGTGTGTCGTGGCATTTCAGGACGCCGAGCCACGCAACCCTGTATCGGATGAGAAGGGACGTTTTGTTAAGACACTTTTCAAACCGGATTCACGGATGGAAAAGATGGGCCTTCATGCGCCTGTGTACCTTGAAGAGGAAGCCGCTTCAATCCAATGGGGTTCTCAGGCTTGGATAAAGGATTCAAATAGTGACCCACGCCGCCCTCGTTCTGATTTTGGATATGAAATTGCTCAGGTGAACCACTACGCCGTCCGTTCGGTTGATGCTTACCTGTTAAAGCGTGACCGTGGACGTGCAAACCATGTTGGTGAAACTCTCGGCATTGAGTACTGGCAGCGCTGGAATAAGGGCGGCGTTCGCGAGAATTCCATATTGGATATGGAATCCGCGATGAAAGAGCGTTTGAACGCAATGTTGGAAGATCCAAAACTTGCCTATTTCCATCGCGTAGGCCACGCTCTAAGCGAGCAACGGTTGGTTGAGCTGATGAAGGATCCAGCATTTTTGGAGTTGCGTGCCAAGCTGATCGCCGATTCAGAACCGCCTTCGATCTCTCGTTCAACAGAAACACCCAAACCCGAATTGACGATAGGGGCGCCAATACGAACAGACACCGGAAATGCAGATGTTATCTCGGCTATGGCTGCGAACGAGGCGTTAAAGGTAAAAGCGCCAAATCGGCACAAAAACCGGCAGGCTATGCTGGCGACATTACCCACAGGCGGTGTTTGTGCAGAGATAGGCGTTTGGAACGGTGGGTTTTCGATAGAAATCCTCAATATTACACGTCCAACACAATTGGTGTTGATCGACCCTTGGGATCTTCTTTCGAAACAGTCGAAAGAAGAATGGACCCACGGCAAGCACCAAGACAGCGACTTCATGGCTGACATGTATGCGAATGTAGAATCCCAGTACGGTGCGATGGAGAATGTGTCCATTCGCAAAGGGTTTTCTGCAGATGTCTTATCAAGTTTTCCCGATAATTATTTTGACTGGGTATATATTGACGGAAACCATCTCTATGATTTCGTCAAGAAAGATGTGGAGATTTCGTTGGCTAAGGTCAAGTCAGGCGGAACTATCGCAGGTGACGATTTCTATTGGAAAAAAGGCGGGCGAAACCATGTTAAGGACGCCGTCGAAGACGTGATCAAAGCCAAAGGCATTAATAAGGGGCGCTGTTTCAATCGCATGGGGCAGCAATTCCTTATCAAGGTGGAGAAATAAATAGGTAATCTGCGTAGCGGAATTGTGCATACGCTTCAGACCACAAAGAGCATTCTTCTATGGACCAGTCATTGCGATGCCTTGCCGAAAAAAAGTGTCAACAGCGTGATCGGGATTTCAGCTGGCTATTTCGAAATCAATATATCCTAAGTCCTGACGAGACGCGCACCTATCCCGGCTGGAACAAACAAGTATTGGCTGGTTGGGTATTGCATCATGGAACCGCACTTCGCAATTGTCCTATTCTAGATGCAAATGGACAGAAAGTTGGCTTTCTTCTTGGCCATGCATTAACACCCGACAGCACTATTGTGGAAGACAGTTACACCATACCAGTTAGCGTCAGCTCAGATCGCTTTGTTGATGTGGTTGATCGCAGCCTGACCGGTCTTGCTGGGCGGTATCTAGGAATAATACTCACTAAAGGGTGTGAACGCATATATAGCGATCCGGTTAGTGATATGCCGTTGTTATATGATGCTAAATCCAGAAAAGTAGCCAGTTCGCTGGGCTTGGTTCTCGATTGGGCGATTCAACCTAATCCCCGTTTTCCAATCAGGAATGTTTTGTCCGGCAAGCAGACACTTAGTTTTCAACATTCTCTAGACAACGAGGTTAAGCGTGGAATATCCAACCACTTTTTGGATCTAACAAATTTCAGTCTTCATAGGCACTGGCCTGACGTAGGTGCAGATTTCAACACTGTTCATTCGGATGTTTCCGAAAGGATTGATCAACTGGTGGAGCGACTTAGCGCACATCTGAAAGCGTTGATAAATCACTTCGATTGTATTCTTCCCCTTACTGGTGGGCGCGACTCTAGAATATTGTTGTCATGTGCCTTGCCAGTGCTCGACAACGTCAAAGAGCTATCTGGATATCGCTTTCATAATCCCTCGCGTGTCGACACAAGAATTGCACGTGAGCTGTTGGAGAGTATGGGTTATCCCTACAAGCAATACTTCAAAAAGAAGGCGAGCGTGACACAGCTACGCGATTTGCGCCTGAAAATGGGCTGGTCAGGGGCAAGGGGCGAATTCGCCGCGTTAGCGATGATAGAAGAATATCCATTAGATCATCTGATTTTGCGCGGCAATATTATGGAGCTTCTTCGTGCAAACCAGTGGCGCAAAGACACTATTGGCGCACCATTCAGGATGACGCATGGGGTTCGCAGACTTGGTGTTACAGTGAAGACGACATCTGAAAGCACAAGCAAATGGGCTCCTCATTATATGGAGTGGTATAATACTTTACCAGAATGCGCCCGTTCTAACCCCTATGACTTCGCTTTCTTGGAACTCCTCCTACCCAACACCCAAGGTGCATTTCTTAACGGGATTGAGCGAAACGTGATGATCAACCCGTTCAACGACCGTAAACTAATCGAACTTACAATTGGTATGCCAATTTCGCTTCGCAAAGACGAAACAATTATTCGATCTATCCTAGAGCAAACAAACCCATTTTTACTTGAAACGCGATTTCATTGAATAGCTGAAAATTGCTCAGTGGAGAAATTCCCAAAAAACGTCGCGACTACCAGCTATTCTCAAGGATCAGGTTTCGCCGTTCAACAAAAGGCTCGTCTTCGCGCACACGTTTAATTGCTGCGCTGTAGCGATCACAGCACGATTCATGGAGGCACGCCAACTCAGAATCTTTTTTAAAGGCCTGATATTTTTTTTCCGCGATTTTACGCGCCCGAAGCAATTGGCTGCTAAAGTCAGTGTTGCCGTTGCGCAAGCGCCAATAACGCGGTCCAACCTTCTGGTTTTTTCTAACAACATCCCCACGGTACATTTTCGCCAAGTAATCGTCGAGTGACCGCAGGGCATAATGGTCAAGTGACGCCAGATTATAGCGCCCGCGACAATCAATACCGTTGTTGGTTGGCTCGTCCTCAAAATGTGCCGTCGGAACACCCGAACCGTCTCTCCAGATTGCTGTCTTTTGCTTGCTGGCAATGAAATCCGGACGATGATTTCGAATAGATATCAATTTATCACTAATTCTGGTTAGCGTCTTAACACCACGATGTGCTTTGCGCGGTCCGGGATATTCAGTTTGATGCCCAGGAAACTGGTCCATCACCCAGCCGGGTTCAAAGTTTTTTCTTAGATTACAGCCGTGATTAAGCTCAGAAATGGACAATGCATCAAATTCTCCGGCAGCCATGATCAGCGCAGAAATTGTGCCATCACCAACCCGTATATTTAGAAACTCGTCCACATCAATTGATAGAAAATAATCGGCTTTTCGGAATTCGGGCATGGTTTGCGCGTATTTCAAAGCTATTGGCTGAAATGCAGGTGAGTTAACTACAACGGCTGGGTTCGGCAGGTGTATGACTTCACCCATTTCGTGCAGTCGGTCCAGCAATTGATCACTCCCGTCACTGCAATCGTTGGTGAAAACAACGATGTCCTGAATGCCGATGGCTTTGTTCCACGCGATCCATTCCAGAATAAAAGGGCCCTCATCCTTCATACAGGTTGCAATCATAACCCGCGGGGGGGATTTGGGATCGACAGGATAATCGGAGAGTGAATCATACAGCTTTGATAAGTTCATCTTTGAGGGAGATTTCTTGACAGCGGTTTTGGTGGCAACGCGGCGGAAATGCCGAACCGTAGTGTCCCGGTTTTCAGGGACAGGCAAAAAACCCTGATCCGACAGCAATCGAAGGATCCTGCCGATGCCATTTGCGCCATATACTTTTGCATGCAGCTCAATCACAATTTCGCGGACACTGCCGAGGTCCAATCCCTCAAGCAGTTCAGCCTCCGCGCCTTCAATGTCGATCAAAAGCACCGTTGGTTTAACTTTTTTAAACAAGTCCGAGGCTGGAATTTTTGGCACTTTTTCCACCCGCATGTAGGGTCGGGAATCCGGCTCCATGGAGGACGCCCAAAACTCCGCGCGCAAGTAGAAATCAAATCGTTCTTCGGACTGATCTGTCAAGATGCCATTCAGAATTTGCACATCCTCGATTCCGTTCAGTCGATGAGCTTCAGCGATAACCGGTATAAGGTCTGGATTGGCTTCGATGGCGATGTATTGTTCCGGCTTGGAATTTGTGCACACAAACGATGAGAGATACCCAATACCCGCACCCAGCTCGATCACGCGGTCACCCTCACAAACCGCTATTGCCGATTTTGTCGTTTCTCCCCCCTCATAGCGATTGTGTCGCAAACGTTTTTCCATGCTTTCGGAAATTATATTCGGGGAAAACGGGATTTTAATATTCCCAACCTCAATGACATCAGAGTAATGAAACTTCTCCGCGCTCGTTTTGGTCGATTTTTGTGCCGCAGGGCCTTTTTTCATTTACTGGTACCGCTGTTGGATAATTATAATTAGCACGCAACATAAGAATAGTCTGGCGGGGCGTAAAGAACAGTTTGGAGTTGTAAGTCGCATAGGTACAAAACCGTTTGCATCTGTCGCGATATTGTTTCAACAACTTGGAGAAATGCAATTTCTCTGCGATTCTGGATGCCCGAAACGCAAGGTTCAATCTTCTGAATTCTGGATTCAAATCCGATGCGCGTTCAACCAAACGCCCCCCTCGGGGCGCAGGGTCAATATCATCACCGGTTTTGGCGAACGTCCGGAAACAGATGTGAACCGGAACCGTGAAAGCAGTGTTGCAAGTATGATTACGGCTTCTTGAATTGCAAATCCGGACCCGATGCATACCCGGGGGCCCGCCCCAAACGGTAAATAGGCAAAACGGTCAATCTTGGCCGGATCGGCAAATCGATCAGGGTTAAACGCATCGGGGTTGTCCCACAACAGATGATTACGGTGTAGAGCGTAAATCGGTAAAATCACCGTATCATTGGCGCGTATTTCACGATCGCAAAGGGTATCA
>Ga0209633_10005151_pt1 | contig 11554 bp, 2 predicted proteins | sample Cruoilmetagenom1_FD_187290 | JGI IMG/M metagenome (GOLD analysis project Ga0209633, IMG submission 187290) | Oil polluted marine microbial communities from Coal Oil Point, Santa Barbara, California, USA - Sample 1 (SPAdes) (version 2) | ecosystem: Environmental > Aquatic > Marine > Oil seeps ... | reverse complement strand
ACTTATCAGTACTAGATGTAACTCAAAATGGGGCATTATCGGCCCTCTTATGTTTTGGGAATAACTTATCAGTACTAGATGTAACTCATAATACAGAATTAACACAGCTTTCATGTTCTAAAAATGAATTAACGACGTTGAATGTTTCGCAAAATACGTCATTATTCTCCCTCCACTGTTATGATAATAACTTATCAGTACTAGATGTAACTCATAATACAGAATTAATACAGCTTTTATGTTCTAAAAATGAATTAACGACGTTGAATGTTTCGCAAAATACGTCATTATTGTCCCTCCAGTGTTATGAGAATAACTTATCAGTACTAGATGTAACTCATAATACAGAATTAACAGAGCTTTCATGTTCTAAAAATGAATTAACGACGTTGAATGTTTCGCAAAATACGTCATTATTCTCCCTCCACTGTTATGATAATAAATTATCAGTATTAGATGTAACTCATAATACAGAATTAACGACGCTTTTATGTTCTAAAAATGAATTAACGACGTTGAATGTTTCGCAAAATACAGATTTAGAAACACTCTGGTGTATGGGTAATCAATTATCAGTATTAGATGTAACTTTTAATATAGTATTATCACAACTTTTATGTGCTTTAAATGATTTAGCAACGTTAAACGTTTCACAAAATACCGAATTAACGAGTCTCTGGTGTCATGGTAATAGCTTATCAGTATTAGATGTGACTTATAACACGAAGTTATCAAATTTTATGTGTAGTTATAATCAATTAACATACTTAGATGTTAGAAATGCTAACAATGTAATTCTTACTTCTTTTGATGCCAGAAGCAACCCAAATCTCTTTTGTATAGCAGTTGATAATCCCAATCTAGCAAATGATGATTCAACCACATCATATTATGATGATTGGTCTGTTGATCCTATTATATTAGATGGCAACTATACTGATGACCCCAATTGCTCCACTAATACTTGCGAAGATCCGACAGATTTTATTGCTTTAGAAGACGATATTACAAGTACCACGATACCTTTACAGTGGATAGATAATAATTCTGAACTTCCTGCAGCTTGGTATATAGAATATGGACCAGAGGGTTTTGCACAAGGCGATGGAACCTTTGTTGGCGATTGGGATCATATACCATCAGAAGATATTATTGAGTTAGATCCTAACACTACCTATGATTTTTACATAAGCGCACTATGCGATAAAGAAAACCTATCTAATTGGGTAGGTCCTGTAACAGCAACGACATTAGAATCTTTTTGTGTAAACCCTTCTAGTATTTTTATTGTAAACACAACAAGCACTTCTGTTACAGTAGGTTGGGAAAATCCTTCACCACCAGAGCCAGAAAATGGCTGGCAGATAAAGTATGGCCCTACTGGTTTTAATGTGCACACCGAAGGGAGTTTGGTAAGTCCAAATGTGCCTTTTTCGTTTGACACTACTTATACGATTACGGGTTTAAATCCTGCGATTACCTATGATGTATATATACGCTCTATATGCCCTTGTACTAGTTGTACACCTTGCCCTGGTTGTCCTCCAGGAACTGGTGTGTTAGATTGGGTAGGACCAGTAACAGGATCTCCTTGCTCCTTATGTGCTTCTTATAAACCAAAGATTAATATCCCTTATATTTTAGGGGCTTGGTTAAGAGAAGATCATAATGAAGAAGTTAATCCTGAAAATCAAGTAATTACTTTTGAGAATGCTTATATAGAGCTTGCTTTTATTGATGAAAATGATACTTTTATTGGTGATGTATTAGTATTTAAGGCAAAAGGAAGTATCATTGATGGTTGGCAACGTGTTCAAAAAGAGTTTATTATACCAGCAGGTACAATGAAAGTACAAATAGAACTGGTAAATGATTATGGTGGAGATGCTTTCTTTGATGATATAAGAATTTTCCCAGTTAATGGTAATATGAAAAGTTTTGTTTATGATCCTGTATCCAGAAAACTTATGGCAGAGTTAGATGAAAACAATTATGCAACCTATTATGAATACGACAATGAAGGAGGCTTGATACGAGTTAAAAAAGAAACAGAAAAAGGCGTCTTTACCATACAAGAAACACGTTCTAGTACAGTTAAGGAATAATAAAATATATTATTTAGATGAAAAACAAAATTATATACAGTTTGTTATTTTTCTTGATGCTCATTCCTTTACGAGCGCAGACTTTAAGTGAAATAATTCAAGGAGCTCAAAATTATACAGCTAATAATGATTTTAAGGTAGCTATTACCTATCAATTATTTAAAGGGGTTGATGGTAATAATATCATTGAAGAGTACAAAGGAATGTATGCGAAAAATAAGGATTCATATTATAGTAAGATTAAGAATACAGAAATAGTTTACACGCCTACATTTTACGTAAAAGTAAACCATGATCAAAAAGCGATGGTTTTTGTTAATAATCAGGTAAATAAAGAACAAAAAAATTCTTTAGTAGATCTTGACGCTATTTTGAAAAATTTTGAGAATATAAAAATAATAGATAAAGGAAGTTATTGGCAATGTGAGATGGTAGCCATAGAATATTCGCAAAGTCCCTTTTCAAAGATAATAATGGATATAAATAAGAAAAACTATGCAATAAAAAAACAGGTTTTATACCTGACCAATATGATAGATTTTTCTGATAATGAAAGAACAAAGGCTGAATATAATATCCCTAAACTAATCCTTACTTATTCAAATTATAGTGATTTGAGTACTTATGACCTAGGATTATTTAAAAAGAATAAATATACTACTAGTTCCAATGGGAAGGTAGCACCTGCTACAAAGTATAAAGATTACGAAATTATTAAAAATTAAAGATGCTTCTTATGAAAGATAAGCTTTATTTCAATGGTATGATTAAAAAAATAAAACAAGTTATTTTTGTGTTTTTTGTATTATTTGTTGCCACCAATACATTTGCAAATGATTACACATTTACGCAAAGACATACTGCTGAACCAGCACAAAGTCATGAGGGCATTGCATTAAGTGAAGGAATAATAGGTCAAGAATTGGAAATTCTTTTTGATGAAGATAGTTATTCACTCTACAATTCAAAAACTTTTCTTAGATTTGGATTTGAAGGTTTGCCAACAAATCCTGATATGGCTTTTCAAGCAACAGTAGATTTGACAATTACCCCATATCTAATGGATTTATCTTTAGGAACGCCATTTACAAAAACACTAAAAATATATTATAATCCAGCAACAGACATAGGTGTTGTCAATGATTTAGATGTATATGAACTTTTAGATTCAAGAGGTGCAAAAATTACTATTGACAATCTTGTTTTTATTGGTGATACGACAACTAGTATCAATCCAGGTAATGTTTATTTAGAATTAGATTATAGTACTGACAGATATTGTGAAATAAGTGCTACACCACTAATTGTTCAACCCATTGCCCTTTTAAATGATGGTAAGGATATTCAATTCAAGTTCGAAAGATTGGAATGCCCTGAAGAATATGAACTAGAATGGACATGGGTAGATCGTTATTCTGAAACAGGTGTGCTTTTTGAATCTTCTGAAATTGATTTTTCTTCCAAAGATTTTGAATTAAATAATACACGTATAAAATTAGATAATCCTTCAGATAATGATATTGAATGGATAACTTATACAATTCCTAATGTATATGATTCTGGGTTTATCATATTTAGAGCACGTAGTATAGGTCGTTTTGCGTCAGATATTACAGTTAACTACTATGGAAAATGGAGTGACGGTATCAGTGGAGAGGAAAGGGTCTCAGATTGGAATACGACTAAGGCTGTTACACACCATGAAGCCAATAAGAATTGGCAATTTCAAAGCTCTTTTGCTGAAAATGGAAAAAAGAAAGAAGTAGTTAGCTATTTTGATGGAACATTAAGAAATAGGCAAACTGTAACCAAGATTAATACTGATAATAAAGCAATTGTAGGTGAAGTTGTATATGATAATCAAGGGAGACCTGCCATAGAAATTTTACCAGTTCCAAGTGACGATAATAAGATTATGTATTATAAAGATTTTAACCAAAATACTGATGGTATTAGTTACAATCACAATAATTTTGATTGGGATCCTGCAGATGAATCCTGTGGCTCATTGACTGATTTAATGAATAGTACGGTGAGTGGTGCAGCCCATTATTATTCACCCGATGCTAGCGACCCAACACAACCTCTTTGGCAAAATTTTGTACCCAATGCTAAAGGATACCCATTTTCACAAATAGAATATACACCAGATAATACAGGTAGAGTAAGTAGAAAAGGAGGAGTTGGTGAAAACTATCAATTAGGAAATATGGCAAATCTTAAACACGAGATGCAGTATTTCTATTTAACACCTTACCAAGAGGAATTAAACCGTTTATTTGGTTATGAAGTTGGAAACAATAAACATTATAAAAAGAATTTAGTTGTCGATCCTAACGGTCAGGTAAGTGTAAGTTACATAGACCCACAAGGACGGACTATTGCTACTGCTCTAGCTGGAAATGCTCCTAGATTAGAAGATGATTCTGATATGCGCCTTTTTCCTTTAGATGATGAAACAAATACAAGTATTCATAATACTTTTAAAGTAGATATATTAGGGAAATTAAACCCAGATGACGTAGATATCGAAGCAGATAATAATTTTCGTTACTCAGAGGGAATAAACGATGGTTTACGAACAACAAAAATAGTTGGTGTAGCTAATAATGGTGCAGAATATGGTTATGAGTATTCTTTCGATCCTGTTGTTTTTTTCCCTGAAGGTTGTTCAGGAGAATATCCTGTTAAGTACGATCTAAAATTAAGTCTTAAAGACGTTTGTTTAACTGAGAAATTTACTAATAATGAATTTGTTGGAATTGAATCATACTTAGATTTCGAGGAATCCTTGTCATTAGCTGTAGGATCATATGCCTTATCAAAAGAATTAAGTGTCAATAAAGACAAATTACAAGTTTATGCAAATCAATATTTATTATCTTTACGAGATAGTACCTCAGTGTGTTATATAGATCCATCTGCCTTTGGTGGTATTGCAGACTATAGCACCTGCGCTATAACTTGTGTCGAGTGTGCTTTTAACTTTGTGAGTTTATATAATCCAGATGCAGTTGGTCCTGAAGTTACACAAGATGAAATTGATATTGCACGTAGCAATTATGTTGATGCACATACTCTGTATGAACCAGTTGTTGATATTGATTTAGATGGGTACACAGATGAGTTTGACATTATCGGTATAGAGAATTGGGATGATATTGATCCCGGAATACAAGCAATTTATATCGCTACTTTTGAAGAAGAGTTTAATGCACTATTTGATGCTTGTATGGCACCATGTGAGGGCTGGGTTAATTTTACTACCTGCCAAATAGATCACGGTGCATTGTTGACCGATATGACTAAAGGAGGACAATATGCTACTGATGAACTTATTCATGTTGATACTACTGGCGATGATGTTCTAGATTCTTGGATTGTAGAAGATCCATCAAGTATTTTTAATGAAGATAACAGTTTAATTTATTTTGACGATACACATACACTTACTGACATTAATTGGCATTCTGCTAATTATTTAGATATTCTAGGGCAACCCTATAAAATTTTTGTTGAAGTAGCTGATCCTGATGATCCAGCGACATGGAATCCACAGGGCATTGATGGAGCTACTTTATATTTTGGACCTACAGGTGAATCTTGGATAAAACCAGAAGAATTACGAAATATTTCTGATTTTTTAGACAGATGGCAACCAATATGGGCGGAAGCATTAATTAAATTTCACCCTGAATATACGTATGCAGAATATAAAGAGTCTTTGTGTAGCTATATTCTCGAAGGAACTACTAATGAGGATTTAGACCTTAGTTCTGACTCGTACGATTCATTATTATCTAATATTGACACCTACGATGATGCACTAAATTATGGTTTATTTGGAGAAGCAGATGATATTATGATGAATGATCCTTATTTCTCAACTGCCATTGTTTTAGCTGGAGAAACTCCCGCTTTAAGAGAAGATCGTATAGCTGTAATGGAAAAATCAATCACTTTTCAATATGAGAATAGTGAAACAGATGGTGGTGATTCATTAACCATGCTAGAGATGGCATATATAACAGAAGTATGTAACGGTATTACAGAATGTGCGCCTCCTACAGATATTTTTTCTGATCTAGCTGATTTAACAGTTTCCCAACAAGATGACGTATGGAGTACTTATAAAGCCTATTATTTAGATTTAAAAGCAAAAATTCAATACGTCTTTATAAGTATTTATGCGGATCAACAAGGTTATTTAAACACTTGTATTGGTACCGATACGGAAACGCCACCTTATGATGTAAGTACAGAACCAGACGCTACGTATTTAGATGTTATTTCTAATTATGATATTTCATCTATACAATCGTATGTTTCAGGTATGTCAACCCCATCTATTACTTTTTGTCACAAGGCAAATGATTTAACTGATAATTTCTATGCCCAAAAAGAAAAAAGATTTGTACCTGTAGATTCAGCCTACAACAGTGGTGCCGATGGAGAAGAGGCAATAAACGAACTAGAAGGTATCTCAGATTCAGAAATGCTATACCAAACAGGAATATGTCCGCTTTCTTTCGATTTAGAAATGTTTTTAAACGGCTTTGTTACAGAATATGGAGAATCTGAAGAAGTAGATTTACCCAATTTTACACATCCATATTTATCGGATCATTATATAACTCCTGATCTATTTTTAGCTTATACTGATGGTGTAGTCTTAGGAGAATTATCACAATTTAGTATTTTTTCAAGCAATTCAGATTCCAGTAATTTAGAAATTATATTTAATGATTTCTCAGTTGGTTCTCCAACTCTTTGTGGTAATTTGGCAAGTATTGTTTTACCAATTGAGTATAGTTGGGAATATTATAATTTTGAAGCAGATACAGCCGGGTCTGGATGGAAAATACTAGGTTTTTCAGACTTGGTTTATACAACCTATACTATGGATGGTGCAGTACCGAGTTTTCATTTTCAAATAATAGCCAAAATATTTAATGCGGATGGTGTTGATAGCGGAATTAGAGAAGTAGTACTCAATGGTGAAACTTGTTTGGCAATTGGCGAATGCTATGTTGCAGGTGTTGGTAATGAAAATGAAGTAGGTGAGCCAATAACATTAGTTATTCCACCAAACACAGATGAATGCTGTACTCCAGAGCTTCTAGAACACCAATTTGAACAAAATTTAGTAGAAATCATTAACGAATTGATAAGTTTAGGAGAACTAACCTCAACGGGTTATCCACTAAATAATATAGCAGCTTATACAACAGGATATGTAAGAGATAATTTTCAAGATACCAGCAACGCTGCTGTTTGGAATGGTAGTTCTACTGGTAATTTAAGTATAGTATTAGATACGGAAATTGTCTTTGAAATCACTGATGCAAATGTATTTAATCAAATGTCAGAAGTAGTTGCCATAGATATTGATATGAGTGTTCTACCTTATAATGTTGCTGTTTCTTATTATGACTTAGCTGGAAACTTTCATTATCAGGTTGATAAGAATTTTGATATCACTGTTGAATTGGTGTTTGTTTGTAATCAAACTGTGGTGAGTTGTAGTGATGGAATCGAGGCAGATGGTGAGCTAGGTGTTTATTATGCAGAGATTGAATTAGGGATAGACATTGGAGAAGTAGTGATTGAATGCTTACCTCACAGTAGACCAGATAGATTCCAAGTATATTGGAATAATGATGATATTCCTATAGTTGATTCTGATTATATAGGTTCAGCGTCATGGATAACTGAACTTAATACTGCAAATAATACAACACTTGAGAGATATGATTATAATGGAACATCCTTTGAATCGAGCGATCCGCCAGTATTTGAAACTATATTTACTAGTGGTTCTTATCCAAATTTAGGTAATACGGATTGGCAGAATATAAGTTTCACAAAGAATACTGCTTATCCAACTACAATGACTTTGAGAGTTACTGGTCCAATAGGAGATACTGGTTGGAGCGTTATATTTCATTGTCCTTCTATTGAACCTGTGAAAATTTCAAGTCAATTAGTGGAAGAACTTACGGAAGAGGAATTGTCAAAACGTAGTCAGGAAAGTATCGCAAACTACTCCAAATTACTCACCACAGACGAAGATTGTGATTGTATCCCAAATCAGGTACCACCAGTAAGTTGTAATGTGGCTTACAATGACTTCTTAGATCTATTGGAAATTAATATGACCACCTACGTATCAGACAGAATTGATGGTTTTATACTACCACCACATTTACGACCTGGTAGTGATAAATTTGATGAAACAGGAGCTATAGTATATGATACAGATGGTACTACAATAATAGGTGATGGTATAGATGATGGTGTACAATATTTCTGTGGAATGAACTATGGCTATTTAGTAGCGTCTTATGAATTTTACTTAGAATTATTTGAGATAGATGATGTCTCAGATATTAATTACTTAAGTATGGTTGATTTTGGGAATACCTATTTCAACTATGGCTATCATGAAATAGAAGTAGTGATTTATGCCTATTATGTGTATGAACAAGAGAATGCAACGGTACCTCCGCTAGATAGAATGTATTGGAATGATTTTGCCAATAATTATTTAGTTGAACACGAAAATATTTGCCCACCAAGAGCACTTAATCCAAGTTATTTTATTCAACCTATATCTGTAGATGAATCTGATTGTTATGAATTCACTACAGAAATTACCAGCACTTATGCTGAAGATGCGTATACCAATTATTTAAATTCGTTAGTAGAACAGTTTAAAATAGATTATATTGATGCAGCACTTGAGAATGTTGTTGAACATTTCAATGAAACGCATGAAGATAAAGAGTATCAATATACACTTTATTATTATGATCAAGCGGGCAATTTAATAAAAACTATTCCACCTGAAGGAGTTCAAAGATTAGGAGATCCTCCTGCACCTGGAGATCCAGCTTTAACACAAACAGAATTAGATGCACTAAATGCTGCAATTAATACTGATAGAGCAAATAATAATACTGGATCTGATGCCGTCAGCCTTTTACCCGATCATTATTTTGAAACAAAATATAGGTACAATGCACTTAACCAACTCGTTTGGCAATATACACCAGATGGTAAAGAAACAAATTTTGCTTATGATAAACTAGGAAGAATCATAGCATCGCAAAATGCCAAGCAAAAGGAATCATCAGCGGTTGATAACAATTTTGTTTGCAGCTATTCAAAGTATGATGCATTAGGTCGAATAGTAGAAGCAGGACAGCTTTCTACAGATACAGGTGATACAGCTAATATTACAGAAGGTAAACTCACCATAGAAGGTGATTTAATTAATGAAGGAATTGATCAAATTGATACCGCAATTTTGTCTGAAAGTGAGTTTCAAGAAGTCTCAAGAACTATTTACAATGAACAAGCTGATTTTGCTCCAATTACACAAAATAATTTACGTAATCGAGTAACCGCAGTTTTATACTTTGATGTTTTACCCGAAGATATTGCAATTTATAACAATGCTATTTTCTATTCGTATGATATACACGGTAATGTGAAAAAACTAGCCACTCATATACCAGCCTTAGATATTTTAATGCAAGGTGTTAAGATGGTAGAATATGAGTACGACCTAATTAGCGGTAATGTAAACCAAGTATATTATCAAAAAGGTGAAAGAGACCAGTTTATTCACAAATACCAATACGATGCAGATAACCGTATTATAAATGCACAAACTTCGGCTGATGGCGTTATTTGGGAAAAAGATGCTTCGTATCATTATTATGACCATGGACCATTGGCAAAAACAATCATTGGTGATAAAGAAGTACAAGGTTTAGATTATGCATATACATTACAAGGTTGGCTAAAAGGAGTAAATGGTGAAGAACTAACACCTGAGAAAGATATGGGTAAAGATGGTTTTAATACCAGCACTATAGCTCGTGATGCTTTTGGGTATTCACTTAACTATTTTGATGGTGATTATACCGCAAAAAATGCAGATATAACAACCCATTTTAGTATTACAAATGGGCCCTATGACCATAGTGAGTTTAACCTATACAATGGTAATATCAAAAACATGATTACTGCACTTCTTGGCACTGATGAGATAGCCTTACCAACAGCAAATAATCTGTATAGGTACGACCAACTTAACCGTATTAAAAATATGGATTCCTATTTTATAGGTTTAGGAGCAGGTGAGAATATTGAAACCAATTATTCTTATGATAGAAATGGAAATTTGAAAAGCCTGTTTAGAAGTGCGAATAAAGTTGATGGCACAATGGCTGAGATGGATAATTTCACCTATCACTATAATACCGATGCTTCTCTTGAAGAAAGAAATAACAGACTATATACTGTTGAAGATGACGATAGTTTAGCAGGTAATTTTCCAGAAGATATTGACAATCAATTAGCTGAATTAGGAGTTTCTATATTTGATTTATCTAATCCAGATTCACACAATTATGTTTATGATGAAATAGGACAGTTGATAGCCGACAAAACAGAGGAACTTACTATAGAATGGACTGTTTCAGGGAAAGTAGCCCGTGTTATCAAACCCAATAAAACAATAAGTTTTTCTTATGATGGTCTAGGAAATCGTGTTAGTAAAGAAGTTGTATATATCAGTGGTGCAAACGATAATGTAACCACTTATTTTGGTAGAGATGCACAAGGAAATACATTGTGTGTTTATGAACGAAAATGGAACGATGCTGGTTTAGATGAGTTAGCATTAAAAGAACAAAACATTTATGGTAGTAGCCGACTAGGTTTACAAGACAGTCATTTAGCCATGTCTAATTATTTTGAGTGTTTGCTACACTTAATCTTAACTGACCCTGTTGTAGCAGGATCAACTGATACGCAGACTGCCGCTTATACCATAACAGCGTCAAATACAATTCATAATGATGCTATAGCTTCTTATGATGCAGGAGAAAGTGTAAGTCTTGTTACAGGCTTTACAGCAGACTATGGTTCTGATTTTGTAGCCTTTATTGATGGTTGTGAACCTGAGCAAGAAATATTCGATGGTTTTGTCACACAGAACTATAAACGTGAAGTAGGAGACAAACGTTACGAACTTAGCAACCACCTTGGTAACGTGCTTAGCGTTATTAGTGACCGTAAATTGGTAAAAGATATTAGTGAACAAACTTATCAAACTACATTTACAGAAAGCACAACACCGTGGACAGCTAGTGTTAATACGCAGAGTATAAGTGTTGATAATCATAGATTAATGGTTGAAACAGGAGTACATTTAAATGGAGCAAATGGATATTATGATTTAGAAGCTTCGAGAAGTTATTTTATTAGCTTAGTAGTAGATAGAAATAGTTTTGAACCAGATTTAGAATTTAGTATTTGGAAAGCTAATAGTAAATTGTATGGTGAGTATGTTTTGGAAAGTGGTTTAATTACAACAATGTTTACTCCTGCTGTAACGGGTACTTATAGACTAAATATTCGTTTAAGAGAATAAGATC
>Ga0209633_10005150_pt1 | contig 11555 bp, 9 predicted proteins | sample Cruoilmetagenom1_FD_187290 | JGI IMG/M metagenome (GOLD analysis project Ga0209633, IMG submission 187290) | Oil polluted marine microbial communities from Coal Oil Point, Santa Barbara, California, USA - Sample 1 (SPAdes) (version 2) | ecosystem: Environmental > Aquatic > Marine > Oil seeps ... | reverse complement strand
TATTCTGAGAAAAGGATGATACCCTGATATACCCAACATCGTGTCCACCAGCAGGAGTCATAAATTAACCTCATAATGAAATTTTGATAGTGATGCCAGAAAACGTCATAGACTTAACTGGACAATGTTTATGGGATGAAGCACTGACATTGAAAGGTAGCGGAACGACTGTTTCTCCGATTGTCACATTGGCGGCCAGAGACTAAATAAAGTTGGGGTAGCCGGACGCCTCTAAAAGTTCCGGCATTTGTTTATAGTTTTCATTTTGGGTGCTAGTGGTGCGCATCCTGCCTTTACGGGTCAACAGAGAAGCCGTATTCGATTAATGTAAATATGGCAACCATAGTGAAAAAGATCTCAGGGAATCGAAGCCCTGGGATCTTTTTTTATCTGCATCCTACCCGGCCAGGTGTATATCTGGATCGGTTTTTTTCCTTCCCACGCACCATACCAGCAGAATCTTACAAAATATGACAATCTGAAAAAACAAGACAGAAAAATTATTCTCGGTTACATTGCGAGTCAAGAGAAACTTCAATTCATAGACAGGGTTGTAGAGGGTGGGTATTTAGTGAGATAGCATTTTACCCAAAAAGACTATACAAAGAGGGGGTACAAAAACAATGAAACCTATCTTTAGCATCGTTGCTCTGTTCGCTTTGAGCATTACCTTGTATGGTTGCAGCTCTCAGACATACAAAAGACTAGAATTAGACGACGTAGGATCAATAGTCAGTGACACTTTTTCCGAGATGACAAACTGTTTGGAAAATAGCGACGCAAAATCTTGTACCAAGGCAACAGCACTCCTTGAAGAACATCCATGGCAAATTACCGGCAACTTTGAAGGTTTCTGGATTGAAAACTCGAGTGGTCTAGAACAAGACGAGTGGGATGCTGAAGTCATGACAGTCCAATCAAACCTTAGAAAAATAAGAACGATGCACTCACGGTTTGTTTTCGAAGCACCTTTCTACATTAACCAGTAAAATAAACCTCGTTTTTTACTACATCTAAAACTTTTGTTACGGGGGCAACATGGAAAAGAAAGACGAGAAAACATTTTTAAGCAAAAATAGAAATATTGTTTTTGCTATGATCATGGTGGGGGTGCTTGCAGCCTCTGCCTCTCTTTGCCTGCTCCTTCGATTCTGATACCTCAAAATCTGAGTGTAAAATTAAACCATACGAGCACAGTCTTACTTTTTTCTAACAACAAAATAAAACCCGATTCAGGTTTATATCTGGATCGGTTTTTTTTTGCCTCCGCATGATACCGGCATGATACCAAACAAAAGGCAACAAAAAAGCCCTTACAGTTTTTATACCGTAAGGGCTTGATTTTTAAGCCATAAACTGGTGCCGGGACCAGGAATCGAACCAGGGACACACGGATTTTCAGTCCGTTGCTCTACCGACTGAGCTATCCCGGCACCGCTCATGAAGACGTTTTTTTACCCGACTTCATAAAGAGTGTCAATAGCTTTTCTCTTTGCAGGAAACCTTTTTCAATATTTACAAATTTTCATCATGGATAGAGAGTCCACCCAGATCAAGATCAAAATTAAGGTCTTCATCCATATCCATCGGTCCTGCTTTTTTTCCGCTTTTCTTTTTTTGCTCACCTATGGTATCTGAGAAATCGATATCATCCAGAGACAGCACTGTCTCTCCTCCGCCTGCAATATCTTTAGACTCTTTACCGTCTGGAGTACCAGATTCCAACTCAAAGTCAAAGCTATCCAAATTGATATCTAGAGAATCCGGATCCTCCGGAGAGTCAGCGGTGGAAGGGTCACTGTCTTCAGAGGAAACTGGAGGGGCCAGATCAGACATATCGATAAGTTCCTCCGGCATCTCTATTTCGAATTCAACATCTCTCTTCTCTGTCTCACTATCGGGCTCACTATCAAAAACATGTTCTTCGATCTCAACATCATTATCAAATCCATCCAGATCTACAGCGATTTCATCTTCATCCTGTCCCTGGTCAATCGCAATTTCCTCATCTGCACTCAATTCAAGCGCCATCTCATCCTCATCCCCATCATCCATGGAAATCTCAAGATCGGCGAAATCGTCTCTTCCCGCCTCAAGGCTCAGCCCCTCAACTTCACCTTCCACGGCCTCATCCTCAAACAATACATCGAGATCAGGGTCCACATACTCCTCAACTACTTCCCCGTCATCGACAACGAGTTCACCCTCATCCAGCTGACTTTCTTCTGATTCCGGGTGCAGATTTAAAAAGGTGGGGGAGGCAACATGCAACACTCCTCCCTGCAAGGCTTCTGAGGCTGCCTTTATATTCTTTTTACATTTCAGACAAACTTCCACATGATCAAATGAAATAAATCCACATTTTGGGCAGCGCATTAATTGATACCTCATTCAAATTACAGCTAATATCGGTTGCTGTCTTTAAGGAGAAGACAACATAAGATTGTCAGACACCTGCCATTATCGCACACTCTTCCTTGTAAAATCAAGAAGTTTTCGATTCATACCTTCTTTAACCTGTTGTATCAATGGAACTTTCTAATACCGACAACCGAAACGTAGTGCGGTACCCATTTTGAGGGCCATAAGGCACTACTGAGACCAATCCATACCGATATCACAGGAAGGTGCTGAATGGGTTAATGCTCCAATAGAGATAATATCAACACCACTCCCGGCAATAGCCTCTACAGAGTCAAGATTTACACCGCCGGAGGCCTCAACCAGAGCTCGACCATTGATCAACTGTACTGCCATAGTCATGGTTTCAGGAGTCATATTATCGAGCATTATGATATCAACCCCGCACTCAAGACATTCTTTAACCTGTTCCAGGGTATCAGTTTCCACCTCTATTCGTATTGTATGCGGAATATTCTCTTTCACCCTGAGCACGGCTTCTTTAATGGATCCACAGGCGGCTATATGATTATCTTTTATCAATACGCCGTCGGTGAGATTGAAACGATGATTAGTGCCGCCACCGGCCTGCACCGCATATTTTTCCAGAACTCTCAACCCCGGAGTCGTTTTACGGGTATCGGTGATCCGTACCGGATACGCTTTGACCTTATCAACAAACCTGGCGGTCAGTGTTGCGATGCCGGACAACCGCTGAAGCAGATTCAGGGCTACCCGTTCAGCTTTCAGCAGATCAATAACAGGGCCGCTGACCGTGAGAAGAACTGTCCCGGCGGACACCTCTGTTCCATCCGCAACCGGATCTACAGCCATAACTGCCGGGTTCTGTACTTTAAAAACCTCAGCTGCAATAGTTTTCACACCCGCCGCTACAAAGTATTCTCTTGCCACCAGTTCGGCACTCCCCGTATCATTATCAGCAAAAATCGACTCGCTGGTGAGATCGCCCCGTCCAACATCTTCCTCAAGAAAAGAACGAATCATTTTATGCAGGAGATTCTTATCCATAAATATGTCTTTAGACCATGCCCTTAAGCCGTTCTTCAGCCTCGGTTATTTTTTCAATTTTAGCATCAAGTGCAACCTTCTTCGCCTGCTCTTTTGCAACCACCTGCGCCGGAGCATTGGCCAGGAACTTCTTATTTCCCAGTTTACCATTTACCTGTTTGAGCTTTACTTCGATCTTCTTACGTTCCCGCCCAAATTTTTCAAGTTCACTGTCTATATCGACAAGACCTTTGAGCGGTACATAAATTTCAATATCATTATAGATATAAGTGGCCGCATCTGCCGGTTTGTCAGCTTTCTCAAGTAGTTTTAATCCACTCAACCTTGTCATGTCGGAAATAGCGACCTCATAGGAGGAAATGAGATTTACTTTTTCCTTATCCTGACAGATAATAACGGCTTCAATTTTACTGGATGGGTGCACTTCCGCCTCAGAACGGATATTTCTAATCCCGCTAATCACACCCATCAATAATTCCATCTGTTCAACTGCCCGATCATTTTTCCATTCCTCACGCTGTCCAGGGAAAGGGCTAGTGGCAAGAGAGGATCTTTTCCCCGGCAGAACAGACCATATTTCCTCTGTAACAAATGGAGTTATCGGATGAATGAGCCCCAGAAATGTCTCGAGAACTACCAGAAGCACACCACGTGCCTGCTCTTTTGCAGTTTCATCACTGCCAAACAGGTCAGCTTTAATCCATTCAAGGTACCAGTCACAGAACTCATGCCAGATAAACTGATAGTTAGCCGAAGCCACATCGTTAAATCTGTACTCATCGAGTCCCTGCCGTACCTCGTCAATTGTGGCGGCAGTTCTACTCAGTATCCACTGGTGAACCAGGGGAAGACTTTGGGGCTGTTCAACAACTTTTCTCACAAATTGGTCACAACCGCTGACATGCATCAAAGCAAAACGGGCCGCATTCCATATTTTATTAATAAAGTAGCGATATCCTTCAATGCGGTCCTCATCCAGCTTAATTTCACGCCCCTGGGCGGCAAATGCAGTTAGAGTAAAACGCATTGCATCCGTGCCATATTTTGCCATTACCTCAAGTGGATCAATCACATTACCGGTGGACTTGGACATCTTCTTGCCATGTTTATCTCTTACCAGAGCATGGAGATAGACATCTTTGAACGGAACCTCATCCATAAAATGAAGTCCCATCATCATCATTCTGGCTACCCAGAAGAAGAGGATATCGAAGCTGGTAATAAGGACGGAAGTCGGGTAAAAGGTCTCCAGTTCTTTTGTTTTTTCAGGCCATCCCATAGTTGAAAACGGCCAGAGTGCAGAAGAGAACCAGGTATCAAGAACATCCGTTTCCCTGATAAGTTTCGTGGAAGAGCAGTTGGGACAGGAAGTGGGGTTCTCCGACTCGACAATAAGCTCGTTACACTCCTCACATGTCCAGGCCGGAATCCGGTGTCCCCACCAGATCTGCCTGGAGATACACCAGTCCCGAATATTATCCATCCAACTATAGAAAGTTTTGTCCCAGGTTCTGGGGTATATGGTTATATGCCCATTTTGAACTGCCTTAACGGCTTTATCAGCCAGTGGTTTGACTGAAACAAACCATTGCAGGGAGGTGGTCGGTTCAATCACTGTTTTACAACGGTAACAATGTCCGACGGCATGATCATAATCCTCAATTTCCTCCATAAATCCGAGTTCCTCAAGATCTGCAACTATTTTTTCCCGACACTCAAACCGATCCAGACCCTGGTAGTTCCCGGCCGCTTCGTTCATCACACCTTTATCATCCATAACCTTCAACTGCTCAAGGGAATGGCGCAAACCAATTTCATAGTCGTCACGATCATGGGATGGAGTAACCTTCAAAGCCCCGGTGCCAAACTCTTTTTGTACATGATGATCAAAAACTACAGGAATCGTTCTGTCTGTCAGCGGAAGCTTAATCCCGACATCACCGAGATGACTGTAACGCTCATCATCAGGATGGACAGCAACTCCGGTATCCCCAAGCATGGTCTCAGGCCTGGTGGTGGCGACAACAACGTGGCCTGACCCGTCAGCAAAAGGATAGCGGATATGATAGAGCTTGCCCCTGGTATCTTCATGATCAACCTCATCATCCGCCAGTGCGGTATGACAACGGGGACACCAGTTAACGATATAATCGCCCTTATAGATCAACCCCTCCTTATACAACCGGACAAAGACCTCACGAACCGCCTTTGACAACCCTTCATCCATGGTAAAGCGCTCGCGCTGCCAATCACAGGATGAGCCCAGCTTCTGCAGCTGGTTGATAATAGCGCCACCTTTTTCCCGGCGCCATTCCCATACTTTTTCAATAAACTGATCACGGCCAAGATCATGCCGGCTCTTTCCCTCTGTTGCCAGTTGACGTTCAACTACATTCTGGGTCGCAATTCCTGCATGATCAGTCCCCGGTATCCAGACAGTATTATCACCACACATACGATGGTAACGGGTCAGAATATCCTGCAGGGTACTGTTCAGAGCATGGCCGACATGGAGAACTCCGGTAACATTCGGCGGAGGGATAACTATGGAAAAAGAAGGCTTGCCCTCTTCCATTACAGCTGAAAAACAGCTCTCACTCTGCCAGTGATGAAGCCACTTTTCCTCTACCTCTTTAAATTCATATCCCTTACTCAATAAATTGTCGTCTTGATTAGCCATATATTTGTTTCTTCTTAAATTAGAATTTTTTTGAAATTATCTTTGATGGCGTCGTAAAAAGTCCGATCTACGGCGTTGCAGGTTTTTATCAGCACCGAGGCATACCATATGTATGGCCTCGGCACTGATAAAAACACTGCGCCTTGTATACCAGACTTTTTAACTTAGCCATCTATAGCGGCAATCGACCTTTTTACGAGTTCATCATCTTTGGCTTATATGAAAAGAGTATGCTCCACGAAAGCCGGGCGTATCGGTCCAAAATTAACTACGACATAGCTTTAATTCAACAGTTTTCCACACATTCCTCTGAAAAAACAGGTTGAGTGGTTCAGGGACAGACCGGACTCTCCATAGAATACCCTCTATCAATCTTTGAAACTCCAGGGCTCCGGCAGAAAAATCCGTTTATAAATCGACAGGGCATATCGATCCGTCATGCCGGCTATATAGTCACACACCCTGCGGTGGGCGACCGTCTCATCTGTCCATTCCTCTTCCATATTCCTCTTCTCCAGCTTTTCACCTCTCAGTCGAACCAGTCCGTTCTGCATAAAATAGCTATAGAGATCCCGGATTATCCGCTCTGCTTTTTCAAACTCGGCATGGACCTTATGGTAAGTATAGACATTATCATAGAGAAATTTGCGAAGGTTGGTAATTGCCTCAAGCATACCTTCACTGATATGCAGTTCGCCATCATCCGCTGTCAGCGTCTCTACTATTAAGTCACGAACCATTGCTTCGATTCTCTTGGAATGACGCTCACCCACAACTTTTTCTATCTTCCAGGGAAGATCCCCTTCCTGTAAGATACCTGCCCGCAGGGCATCATCCTGATCGTGATTTACATAGGCTATAATATCTGCCAGACGAACGATCTGACCCTCCAGGGTTACTGCAAGCTCAGATTTATTTTTCGGCAAAATATCACCCTGTCCCTTCGAGTGCCTGACAATACCGTTTCGTACCTCAAAGGTAAGGTTCAATCCCTTACCGTTGTTTTCCAGAAAATCTACGACTCGAAGGCTGTGCACATAATGACGAAATCCTCCAGGATGCAACTCGTTCAGCGTTGCTTCACCCGCATGACCGAAAGGGGTGTGCCCGAGATCGTGCCCCAGAGCCACAGCCTCGGTAAGGGGCTCATTGAGGCAAAGAGCTGCAGCAATGGTCCGGGCTATCTGAGATACCTCCAGAACATGTGTCAACCGTGTCCGATAATGATCCCCTGTGGGAGCAAGAAAAACCTGGGTTTTATGTTTGAGTCGCCTGAAAGTCTTAGAGTGCGTTATACGATCCCTGTCTCTCTGAAAGGGCAGCCTCATATCACACATATCCTCTTCTTCAACAATCTGACGGCCGGAAGAATTCTTATTGAGCGCTGCAAATGGCGAGAGAATGACCTCTTCCCGCTCTTCCAGCTGTTTCTTTATCGATTTTCCTATTACCGGTATAAAAGACATAGATTCACTCGTACCAGAATTGAGTATAATTGATGGCGTCGTAATTAGTTTCCCGCGATTCCCATGGACACAGCCGCAATAGTCAGGATGGATTACTTAATAAAACCATGTTCAGCCTATGATTTCAATAATTTGAACTGAAACTGTCATTATGCTCCCGTATTGATATATTGAGAAACAGACAAGGAGAGAATTGCGATATAATTTCTTTACACTGATATCATACATATCTATACTGATGACGTCGTTGATAACACAGCCTTCCGATAAGTGTAGACTTCCGATAAGCGTAGACTTAGAGTACTCTTCTCTCGCCGTGAGCCCTATGAAGATCACCAAAAAAACAATCTTTTTTTTCCTGCTTCTGCTGCTGCTTATTCTTGGGAAATTCTTCTACCAGGAAAAAAACAGCTATCTACCTGATTTTCCCTCACAACAAATTATCCAGGCGTATGCCGACAGAAAAAGCAATGTTCAGGTTGAGAGCAGCGGGATTGTAGTCAAACTGCTCCCTGATGACCTTAAAGGTGCAAAGCACCAGAAATTTCTAGTCAAAATTACTACTGATTTGACAATCCTCATTGCCCATAACATAGACCTTGCCCCACGAATCAATTCCCTGAAAGAGGGCGAAAGAATTTCCTTTTTCGGCGAATATGAGTGGACCTCGAAAGGAGGTACTGTTCACTGGACCCATCACGATCCGGGGAAACGCCACCCGGACGGTTGGATAAAATACAGAAACAGAGTATATCAGTAATCTCTCCTGTGGACGACACCTCAAGTAAAGTAACCTCTTTTGTAACCGGAGACCTCTTACCATGAAACAGTATTGCTACTGCCATACCCCCATAGGAAGACTGCTTTTAGTTGGGGAAAATGGCTTGCTTGAAAAGCTTCATTTCCCGAAATCTGCTGAGTATACAGTAATTGAAGAAGACTGGAACCTGGACGAAGAATGTTTTGCAGATGTTCTGCATCAGCTTAAAGAATATTTTGCCGGTCGTCTGCAGGACTTTAAGGTAAAGATGCATCTTGCAGGAACTGACTTCCAAGTCAGGGTCTGGCAGGAACTGCTGAATATCCCTTACGGCAAAACTGCAAGTTATGGAGAAATCGCAAAACAGATCGGCAACCCCAAAGCATGCAGAGCCGTTGGGGGAGCTAACAATAAGAACCCGATCCCGATTATTATTCCCTGCCACCGCATAATTGGCAATGATGGTTCTTTAACCGGTTTTGGCGGGGGTCTCGATGTGAAAAAAAACCTTCTCCGACTGGAAAAGGTTCCAGGTCACTTTTGAATAAAGTGAAAGCTATTTTTTAACCAAGAGATCTGACTACCCGGCCAAAACCTCCGGGAATAGTGCCTGACGACCAAAAAGCCCTGCCCTGTTTATAATCGACAAACCAGTATCCCCCGGGTTTGCGCTTAGCTGCCACAAAAATGAACGGCTGCTCTTTTGAGAAGGCAGGGTGTAAATAAACATCTTTTTGATTTTTTTCCTGCTCCATAAGTGACATGGCTTCCTCCATGGTAGGCAGGCGCCAATCTCTGAAGCCGGCAAAACCCTGCTTGTTCAACTCGCCTATCTCCCGCTGCATTGTCCGATTGGAGGCAATATCAAGCCCACCCCGCTGCCACATAAGTGCTGTTTTCTGATCAATGAGAGTTAAGGGGTCCCCGCCACCAACAAATTCATTTTCAAACCGCCCATCCGGATTGACTTCAGCATCAAAGAAATCCCATTTTTTGAGGATTCCTGCGATTTCATCATCATTAATGATTCCAGACTCCGCCGGCAAATGAATAATTTCATCTGAATATGGACCTTTACCTGCTAAGGGAAGATCCCGCCCCATATCTTCTTCGTATTCCAGATCAACCCGAGGAACAACGAGGCTGGAGTCACCATTGTCAAGCACGTTTTCAATCAACCACTCCTTCAACTGGTCATTAATAGCGTAGCTCTTCTCAAAAATAGCTGAATGCCCCCGTTCTTCGACACATTTTTTTATAATTTCCTGGGGTGCTGTGATTTCAGCCATAATTTTCGCATGCTTTACTCCCCGCTCCATAAGGCAGAGCTTCGGCTCCTCACCCCAGTTATCAACAAAAAAGTAATACACACGTTCATCATTATCTCTTACCCTCTCCCTGCCGCCCCACGACTCAAAAGTACCAAAGGTTAAATCGGGGCTCATCTCCCAGTCTATGGGACTAATCTCTTTTTCTCCTACCTTTACCTTATGGAATATCCCCATTTTTATCTCCTTTTGAAGCTACCTTGGGAAGGTGCCTCATTGCAAATAGTTCACCAGCCAAATAATTATTCCCTTATCTTCATCACTGGAGTAAAATTTATTTTTCTTCAGATCCGGGATTGAGGTTCCTTCAGCCTTAATTGTAATAATCATTATTATTTTGTCGAGTATAAAGGATCAGCGGATATAAAAAGAGTCTATCCACTTCCTGCAAAGGCTGCCCTGGGAATTAATCTCATTGCGAAAGGAACAGCCCTGATAATCTCAGAATATGTTGAACATTCTTATAGTTGCAGATACAGTCATCGATGAATTACTGGAACCTGTAAGAGGAGGTCCTTTTCTTCAGAATATCGACCTCATCTTATCCTGCGGGGACCTCCCTCCCGAATATCTCAGTAATTTAACATTCAGATACGATGTGCCGCTGATGTTTATACTTGGCAACCATGATCTACGCTACAAAACCTCCCCTCCTGCCGGGTGCCGTAATATTGACCGGCAGCTTGTAACTTTTACTGGGCGGAAGATTGTCGGATTTTCAGGCAGCAGATGGTATAATGGCGGGATAAATCAATATACTGAAAAGCAGATGAAGCGTTTCATTGGCGGGATGCGCTTTTCCCTGTGGCGAAGCGGAACACCTGATCTGGTCATAACCCATGCACCACCTCGTCATATCAATGACGCAGAAGACCCATGTCATAAAGGGTTCAAGGGGTTCAAAAGATTCATCGATAAATATAATCCACCCTATTTCCTCCATGGCCACATCCACGCATCATTTAACAATGACTCTGAACGAATTTCAACTGTCAATACTACTCTGGTAATTAACTGTTATGGCTTCTATGTTCTCGAAATTTAACCCATTACAGGCAGTTAAAAATGTATTGCACAATGGTAAAGAACAAAATGAAGAGGCTAATCTCCACAGCTTCAACGTCCGCCGTGAGAAAGAGGAGGCATATGAATCTATAAAGCGGGGAACCTCCATGGTTCCCCTTGACAAAATTGTTGGCAGCGTGGGCAGATATCATGATTTTGATAAACAGTTCAAGACCGATTCCGTCCGGATGGATGAAAGACTCGCCTCCATCCTGACTGCCATGAAAGCCGGCAAAAACATGCCGCCTGTTTCACTTTACCAGATTAAAGACGACTATTTTATCCTCGATGGCCATCATCGTTTCCAGGCTGCAAAAAAACTTGGCTATAGTGAAATTCGCTCCCACATTCTTGAACTGCTGCCATCAAAAAATACTCTTGAAAACAGGCTTTACAGAGAGAAAACCGAGTTCAGGGATAAGGCGAAACTTCCCCATCGCATCCACCTGACTGAGCTTGGCCAGTTTCATTTTCTGGTGAAACAGATTAATGACCATAGAAAATTCCTGATAAAAGAGAGTACCACAGGAGTGAGCTATCAAAAAGCCGCCGGTGACTGGTATGACACAATCTACCAGCCCCTGGCAACTGTCATCAGGGAGAGTAATCTTGTCCGATCTTTTCCAGACAGAACAGTAGATGATCTTTATCTCTATATTTCCATACACCAGTGGGAAATGGGGAAAAGGAGAAAGTACGGTATAGGGGTAGATAAACTCATTCCCAGAAACATGGAAGAATTTAGAGAAAAAATGGCCAAACATTCAAAACAGGAATACCCGGAAATGCGGCGGGAGATGACGGTCTTCATTCTCCTCAATGTCGAC